>Ga0335080_10000565_pt1 | contig 34300 bp, 26 predicted proteins | sample Lox_Sample_34_FD_206720 | JGI IMG/M metagenome (GOLD analysis project Ga0335080, IMG submission 206720) | Soil microbial communities from Loxahatchee National Wildlife Refuge, Florida, United States - Lox_Sample_3.4 | ecosystem: Environmental > Terrestrial > Soil > Wetlands | place: USA... | reverse complement strand
GGCGCTCGCCCCGCCCCGGTCTTGAGCCTCCGGGCCGCGCGCGTCGTGATCGCGCGCGGGGTCGCCACGCATTCGACGCTCCTGCTGCCCTCCTCGGCGCGCGGCCGTCCCGGCAGGTGGCGGCTCTGGCGCGTCCACGGCCGCGGGTCCCCGGCCGCACGACCGCGCCACCAGCGTCATGACCACCGCCGCCTCGGCGGGGTCCTCGGTCTCCGCGACGAGCCTCCAGTTCGTGGCGCGCGCCGGCAGGGCTTCGTCGTCGCGCGCGTGCCAGGGGAAGTCTCCCGCCTCGTCGGTCCCGATGAAGATGCGGTGCATGACGGGCGAGGCTAGCGCCCCGAAGGGGCGGCCCGGCCACGGGTTGTGACGGTTCCGCGGGTGTCACAGTCGAAAGAGCCCGGCGCCGCTACCCGCCCATCGCGTCAGGGCGACGGCAGCGGGTCAGGCGCCCAGGACCGACGGACGACGAAGGCCCTGGCCGACGCCTCTGGCAGCTCTCCGAAGGCGTCTCGCGTCGGCCCTGCGCGGGCGCTCAGCCGTCTGCCGTCGGATCCGCCACCGTCCACTGCCGGCGAGACAGGTCGAGGTTTGCGGCAATGTGGCGGAAGACCTCCGGGGCGTCGTTGCAGGGCTTCAGGGGCGGCTCGGGGAACTCCGCGAGCTCGGCGACGAGACGCTCGGCCGCCTCGCCCAGAGCCGCGTCGCAGGCGTCGTAGACCCCGCCCGGCCCTTCCTCGCGCCGGTTGTGCGGGCCGAGCACCGACAGGATCTCGGCCACGATGTTCCGCGTCGGGGTGGGGACGAGGAGGGCCGCGAGGGCCCCGTGATCGACGCGTAGCCGTGCGGCGATCGGGAGAGGCTCGCCCCCCCGTGCCGCGCGGGCTGCGGCGAAGAGCACTTTCTCCTCCATCCCGATGTGCCGCAGGAGGCCCGCGCGGAACGCACCGAACAGGATGCCGTCGACCGCGCCGGATCCCGCCGTCGAGCGCCGGAGGAGGTCGTCGAGGCGGCGGTGGTCGGCGGCGAAGAAGCGATGGAGCGGTCCTCTCATCGGCGGAAGGATCCCTCCGAGGTCACGCTCCGGCCCGGTAGCCGATGGCGAGCAGGACGAGGGTCAGGAGCCCGTAGGCGAGCTCCTGGAAGCCGAGCTGCTGAGGGCGCATTGCCGGCCGGCGCCGGGAGAGCCCCCGCGCCGCGCGAGCGAGGAGAGTGGCGAAGGCGAGGACGCCGAGCCAGGGCGCGACCCTCGCCCCCGCGAGCAGCAGCGCCACGGCGAGCGCCACGCCGTGGGCGAGGAGCGCTGCCCCGGGGCCGGCGGGGATCCCCCGATCGAGGCGGATGCGCGCGCGGACGTAGAGGACGGAGGTCAGCGCGCGGAGGGCGAGGAGGGCCGAGGCGGCGACGGCCACGGCGGCCGGGCGGCCGCCGGCGAGGGCGATCGCGGCGGTGGACGCGGACAGGGCGACGGCGCCCGCCCCTTCGGGCAGGGCCTCCCGGCCCCGGCCGAGGGCGTCGCCCGCGAGGGCGACGAGAGCGAGAGGCGCCGCGGCGGCGAGGGCGGGCCAGAAGGGCTCGTGGGGAAGGGTGAGCGCGGCGGCGAGGGAGAGAGCGGTGGCGGCCGCGAAGGCGAGCCAGAAGAGCTCGGCGAGAGCCGTCCGCGGGTAGCGGACGCCTCTGCGGCGGTCCATGAGTGCGAGGCGGAGCGGGTGGCGGGAGAGGAAGGCGAAGAGCGCGGCCAGGGCGAGGCAGCCGCCGGCGACGGAGGGAGCGAGGACGAGGCCCAGGACGGCGGGCTCGACGAGCAGGCCCCAGCCGCCGTGCTCGGACGGGAGGGCCACTGCCTTCCAGGCCACGACTGAAGCGCTCGGAGCCGGGGCAGGGCGTCCGCCGAGCGTGCTCTCGTTCGACGACCGCTGCATCCTCTGCCCGTCCGCCGGCGCGTCGACGATCACCGGTCAGCCTGCCCGGGCTCCGTTCGGCACGGCCCGCTCCGGGACGGCGAGGGCGGGCGTGAGGCCGTCCGCGAAGCCGACGTCGAACAGCATGCCCTCCGAAAGCCCGCCCGCCATCCGCTTCGGCTCGAGGTTGACGACGAAGAGGGCCTGGAGGCCGACGACCTCCCGCGGATCGGCGCGCTCCGCCTTCATGCCGACGAGGATCGTGCGTCGGTGGTCGCCGAAGTCGACGGTGAGCCGGACGAGCTTGCCCGACTTCGGGACGTCGTCGACGGCGACGATCGTCCCGACCCTCACGTCGAGCCTCTCGACGTCGGAGACGCCGATCGTCGGTTTGAGCGGCGCCGGCCTGAACGGGTCCACCACCCCTGCCCCCCTGTCCCGCTCACTGCAGCCGGAAGATCATCATGAACTGGGCGACGATGCTCCGCGGCTCGTCCATCACGCGGGCCGGCTCGTACTTCCACCGCCGGATCGCGTCGACCACCGCCCGATCGACCGCCGGGTGCACCGGGCGGACCACACGACAGGCCTCGACCGCTCCCGTGTCCCGGATGAGACAGTCGACGAGGACCGTCCCCTGGGCTCCGTCGCGAGCCGCCGCCTCCGGGTAGCTCGGGCTGCTGCCTTTGACGCGCTTCGGCGGCGTGAAACTTCCCGCTGCGAGGCCAGCCTCGGCGAGCGCCGGGGGGTTCACGCCCACGTGCTCGCTCTTGATCGTGACCGCCCGGCGGAGATCCAGGGCGCCCTGCCACTCCCGAGGGTCTCCCTCGGCCGCCCATGCGCCGGCGGCGAGGACGACGGCACCGATCGCGGTCGGGAGGAGGGCTCTCACCGTCCTCCTACCCTATCAGCTTCCGCGCCCCGCGAGGGAGGATCGTCATGGGTCGGGAGGCTTCCCCTCGGGTTCGACTTCGAAGATCATGCGGCGTCGAGAGCGACGGCGCTGAAGGTCGTCTTCTGACGGTCGGGGCCGAAACGCGGGCCGGCGGGACGCGCCCTGTCAGGAGCGGCGGCGGAGCGGACCGTGGTCGGGGCGAGGCTCGCCGGCCGCCCCTCCGCCCGCCGCGCAGAGGCAGTAGGACGCGTAGTCGAAGGTGACGACGCTGGGGGTGACGGTCCGCGCCAGGGCCACCTGGGCCCGGAAGCGCGCCCGCGGCGCCGGACCGTCGCCCGCGAACGACTCGGCGTTCACCCACAACTGCCGCCGGGCGGCGTCGGCCGCCGCCTTCATCGCGAGGAGGTACGGCTCGACCCGCGTCTCGAAGTCCGCCACCGCCACGGCGCGCGCGCCCACGCCGTCCTGCACCATCACCACGTCGACCTCGGAGCCGGTCAGGATCTCCGTGTAGGTCCTCGCGGTGAGCGCGGGATCCGTGGCCAGGTCGCTGATGAACGGTGAGATGGCGATCTCCTTCGAGGGCGAGAGGCTCCGGCAGTGGCGGCTCAGGCCGGCCACGTATTCGGGGAGCAGCCCGAGCTCGCCGGGCGAGCCCGGCGTCCAGGTCTCGAGCGGGAGGTAGACGCCGGCGAAGGCGGGCGAGGCGCCGTGACGATCGAAGACGCGGACGGCGCTCTCCTTCGATCGCTCGATGATCGCGGCCATCAGGGCCTCGTCGCGGGCCGCCCGCGGATCGCCGTTGGCGCTCTCGGGAAGCGCCAGGCCGACGAAGACGCGCACGCCTTCGCCGGCCGCCGCGTCCAGCACGGCCTCGATGAGCGGCCGCCCGACGGCGTCGAGCGTCCAGGCTCCGGCCGTCGGCTCCAGGTAGGCCTCGGTCTGGATGATGCCGACGTCCATCCCCATCCGCCGCATCTGCAGGACGGCCGAACGCCAGTGGGCCGCGTCGTGCTCGTCGAGCGCCGAGAGGAAGGCGCCGCGCACCGACAGGGGGCCCGGGCGCCCCGCACGACCGCCCGCCGCCCCCGGAGGGCGACTCCGGCGCTCGGGCCTCGGCCGCCCGCGCGTCTTCACAGCAGGTCCACGTACTCGAGGAGCACGAGGGGGCGAGCCTCTTCGTCGACCCAGGGGATCAGGACGCGGTTGCGGAGCACGAGGCGCAGCGTCACCCGCGGCTCGAATGAGAAGTCGGGGGGCGCCTCGAGAGAGACGTACCGGCTGTCCCCGAGCGCCTCGAGGGTGCCGTGCCACAGCACCCGCTCGTTGGCGGCCACCGCCAGCTCGAAGTCGCGGCCGTCCCAGCCCAGGCCTTCCTGCCACGGGTAGCTGCGCGCGTCCAGGGTGGAGAGGAAGAAGCGCAGGTGGTGGCGTGGCCGCGGCGTGACGGCGAACGTCCTCTCCACGGCCACGACCCTCCCTGCCGCCACGGGACCGCCGCCCCGGTACCCGAGCGCCAGCCTCTTGGAGCTGTCGAGGTAGAGGCGGGGCGGGACCCTCTCCGACGGGTCGAGCCCGGGCAGCGGGATCGGGCCGCGGCTCTCCGCGAAGCCGCGCTGATCCCGCAGCGTCAGCGGGCCGTCCGCCAGGAGCCGGGCGGCGATCCAGTAGGAGGCGAGGAGCAGGGCCAGCGCCGCCGTGCCCAGCGAGTAGAGGCGCGCGCGGCTGGTGGCGGCCGGCGGCGGCAGGTCGGCGCGAGCGCGCGCGCTCGTGAGGCACAGCAGCTCTCCGGCCATCCACGAGAAGGGCAGGATCAGGAAGATGGCATAGCGGCCCTGGCACTCCAGGAGAGCCAGGAGCACCCCGTAGAGGAGCGCGGAGAACGCGAGCGTCGGCCAGGCCGCCGGACGTACGGAGACGGCGGGGTAGAGCAGCAGCCGGCCGAGGACGAGGAGCAGGAGCACTACCTGGCCGGCGGTGGCCGCGCAGCTCTGCTCGTCGATCCCGCGACCGTCGATCCACCGCACCTGCCCCGCGGTCGGGTCGCCCGGATCGGGGGCGAGCGCTCCGGCCCACTGCACGTAGTCGCCGACGGTCGCGAAGATCCTGTTCTTGCGCTCGACGTAGCCCAGGTACTCGGCAGGGTCCGAGGTCAGCTCGTGAAGGACCTTTCGCGTCGTGAACCGCCAGTGCTGCTCGCGGGGCAGGAGCGGGCACTGGTCGCGCCACCAGTCGACCGTCTCGTGCCACAGGCTGGTGCCCTGGACGTCGATCGTCGAAGCCCAGCAGGCGAAGTCGACGCTGAGCGCGGCACGGTCGCGGGTGTGCAGCCAGAAGAGCTGGTTCGCGCCGAGCCACACCAGCAGGGGAAGGCCGAGAAGCAGGCCCGCCGGCGTGCCCGCGGATCGCAGCCGGCCGCGCAGGCCGCCCTCCGGCACCCGAAGGCGCCGCGCCGTCTCCACGAGCGCGCCGCAGCCCAGCGCGAGCAGGAGGCCGACGTCGAAGCCGCGGCTCCAGCCCGCCACGGCGACGGTGAGCCCGAGGCCCGTCGAGAGGACGAGGGCCGACCACCCCGGCCGGGAGGCACCGCCCTCCGCGCACGCCCGCCAGAGGCGGGCGGCGAGGAAGAGCGCCAGGACGAGCCAGAGCATGCCCGGAACGTCGTGCGAGGCGAGGTTCACGGCGTACCAGAGGTCGGGCTGCCAGACGAGGAAGACCAGCGACAGCGCCGCGACGCGGGCGCCCACCACGACGACGCCGGTCTCGAACCAGAGCCAGCCCGTGAGCGTCGTGGCGAGGACGTTGAGCCCCTTGACGACCCGGAGCGACGGACCGAAGAGCCAGACCGGCAGCAGCGTGTTCGCCACGATGCGGGTCCAGAGGCGCCGGCAGAAGCGCGAGGCCTCCGGGTGCCCCGTCGTCAGGGCGTCGAGGGCGCCGCGCAGGTACCAGCCCCAGTCGTTCGTCTGGTAGGCGTCGAACACGCTCACCCAGACGACCCGCGAGACGAGCGCGAACGCGAGGATCCCGAGGGCCACGCGGCGAACGCGGCGGTCGTCCGGGGCGCGCACCACCAGCGAGGCGCCGAGGGCGACGGTCACGAGCACGGGCAGCGCGACGAGCAGGCCCGCGCCGACCCTCTCGAAGCGAGCGAGGGTCGTGAGGCAGCCCAGCAGCATGTCGACGAGGACGACCAGCGCGGCGACGACGGCCGCGCCCTTGAGAGCGGCGACGACGGTTGGGTCACTCCGCATCGGGGACTTCGGCGCCGGTGGGCGCCTCGCGCCGTCGCGCCTCACGGCCCGGGGGCGAAGTATAGCGAGTTCGGGCCGGCGCCCGCGTCGAGCGAGCCGGGGTCACTCCTCCACGAAGACGCGGGCGGTGTGCGTGCCGCGAGGCAGCCGGACGACGCCGGTCGCGCTGGCGCGCAGGGGCGCGTCCCGTCCGTCCACCAGCAGCCGCCGGGGCCTCCGGTCGAGCCGCACGAAGGCGCGGGAGGCGCTCGTGTAGCGGATCTCGAGGCCGTCGGACCGGCTCTCCGCCCCGCGGAGCGTCCCGTTGAAGTCGGTGGCCCGCACGGGCGTGGCCGCCGCCGACGCCCGGAGCACGTGGCGACCGGGGGGCAGCCAGACCCGCTCCGGATCGCGGACGGGCCAGGGCTCGCCGTCGAGCGTCACCGGGCCGGGCCAGCGCACGCCCACGCCGTGTGGGGACTCGACGAGGAGACCGTCGCCCGAGGGCTCGGCGCGCGCGACCGTGGCCGCCGCCGCCGGCAGGAGGGGCGCGTCGACGGAGCTGATCGAGCCGGTGTAGTAGAACATGACGGTCTGGAACGACTCCGCCGCGACGTGGACGAGCTCCGCGAGCTCCGCGCCGGACTGCTGCTTCGTGGGCCAGGCGTCGCTCCGCTCGACGACGTTGATGTCCACGCCGAGACGGTCCTGCCGTGGCGTGAGCGGCCGGTACTTGGCGGCGATGACGGCGTAGCGCCCGGGCCCCAGGTGCCAGACGGTGGCCGGGTCCTCGATCACGAAGGTGAGCTCGTGGCGGTCGAGGAGCGTCAGGAGCCGCTGGGCGTCGGCGCCCACCGCGTCGCGCATCGAGGTGTCGAAGCGGTCGTCCACGTGGGTGAGGACGAGGTCGAGGTCCGGGCTCGCCGTCCGCGCCCGCTCCAGCTCGTCGATCCACCACTCCTGGAGGCGCGCCGCGAGGTCGACGCGGTAGTCGAGGAACTGGCGCAGCTGCCGCGGGTCGCGCGGGCCTCCGGAAAAGAGACGGGCCGGATCGAAGCCGTACGCCGCCTGGACCTCCCGGCGCACGTCGTCGTTCAACGGAGTGAGCTCCGCCAGCCTCCGCACGCCCTCGACGCCGTCGAAGTAGAGCTCGGCGAGGTTCACCCCGTCCCAGTCGAAGCGCGCCAGCATCTCGCGGACGCCCCTGGCCACGGCGTCCCGGCACTCGGGATTGGCCAGGTTCATGAGCAGGCGCCAGTCGACCGCCGCGTCGCGCAGCATCGCCGTCCGCTCGCGCCACTCCGGGTGGCGGTTCCAGAACTCCGTGCTGACGTGGGGCAGCTCGAGCCAGGCGTAGACGAGGACGCCCTCGTCGTGGCAGGCCTCGATGAGCCGGCGCAGGAAGGCGTCGGCTTCGGGGGTGGACTCGAAGTAGTCCCAGGCGCCGACGTGGACGGCGGCGAGCCCCATGAGGCGCCACCGCCGAGCGAGCTCCTCCGGCGGCAGGTCGCGCTGGTAGGCGCTGTCGTAGAACGCCCAGAGGCGGCGCGACTCGAACCCCGGCGACGCGCCGGCCTCGGCGAGGGCCTGCAGGACGTAGGGGAACCTCTCGTATCCCTGGGGTCCGGGCGACGTGGCCAGCCAGAGGACGCCGCCCGCGCCGCGTTTCTGGACCGCCGCCAGGGGAGCATGGGTCGGGCGGTCCTCCGCGACCACTCGCGCGCCCGCCGGGACCTCGAAGACGGGCAGCGTGACGGGCTCCTTCCAGACGATCGGCAGGTCCGGGTCGTGGGCGTCGCGGACCTCCCGGACGCCGACCCGGCGGGGCGTGGCTCGGTAGCCCAGCGCCCGCGCCGCCGGCGAGTCGCCTTCGACGATCAGGATGCGGCTGGCCGCCGCCGCGGCCAGGCTCGCCTCCGCCGCGGCCTGGTCCTTCGACGCGACCAGAACGCGCGCGTTTTTCTCCGCCTGGGGCCGCAGGCCGAAGCTCCCGAGAAGCAGCGTCCAGCCCTCGGCATCACGCCCCGAGACATGGAAGCCCGGCACGGCCGGGACGTCGGCGGCCGTCAGGGGAGACGCCGCGGCCAGGAGCAGCGCCACGGCGTGGATGCGGCACGCGCGAGCGCTCACGTCGTCGTTCCGGAGCACGCCCCGCGAGCCTTCACGCCTGGGCGGCCGGGGCGGCCGCCTGCAAGTGGGCCAGGCAGCGGGTGACGATGCGTTCGGCTGCCCGGCCGTCGCCGAACGGGTTGGCGGCGCTCGCCATGGCCCCGTAGGCCGCTGGATCGTCCAGGAGGCGCAGCGTCCCCTGGACGATCTTCTCTCGCGCGGTCCCCACGAGGCACGCCGTGCCGGCGTCGATCGCCTCCTGCCTTTCCGTGGTGTCGCGCATCACCAGCACGGGCTTGCCCAGGCTGGGGGCCTCCTCCTGGATGCCCCCGGAGTCGGTCAGGATCAGGTGGGAGCGCTTCATCAAGGCGACGAACTCGAGGTACGGCAGGGGAGCGGGAATGAGCAGGTTCGGCGCCCGCTCCGCCAGCGGACGGAGGATCCGGCCGACCGGGTCCTGCACGTTGGGGTTGAGGTGCGCCGGGTAGACGAAGAGCACGTCGGGGCGGCTCTCGACGAGGTCGGCGATCGCGCGGCAGAGCGAGGTGAATCCCTCGCCGAAGCTCTCCCGGCGGTGGGCCGTGATGAGCACCACCCGGCTCCCGCCGTCGGCCTGCGCGCCGAGGATCGGGCGGAGGACGCCGCTGTCGGCGCGAGCGGCGGTCACGAGCAGGGCGTCGATCCCGGTGTTGCCGGTGACCAGGACGCGCTCGGGGGGGTGGCCCTCGCGCAGGAGATTGCCGGCCGCACGCTCGGTGGGCGGGAAGTGGAGCGTGGCGAGGCGTCCGGCCAGCACGCGGTTGGCTTCCTCGGGGAAGGGCGAGTAGAGGTCCCCGGTGCGCAGCCCGGCCTCGACGTGCGCGACCGGGATCCGCCGGTAGAAGGCGGCGAGCGCCGCGTAGAGCGTCGTGGAGGTGTCTCCCTGGACGAGCACCAGGTCGGGAAGGAGATCGCCGAGCGCCGTCTCGAGGGCCGGCATCGCGCGGCCGGCGAAGGCGGCGAGGCTCTGGTTCGGCCGCATCAGGTCGAGGTCCACGTCGGGAGCGATGCCGAAGAGCTCGAGGACCTGGTCCAGCATCTCCCGCTGCTGGGCCGTGACGCAGACCCGCACCTCGCACTCCGGGCGGCGTCGCATCTCGAGGACCACCGGAGCGAGCTTGATCGCCTCCGGGCGGGTGCCGAAGACGACGACGAACCGGGCCAAGGTCACCTCGCGAGCCGCACGCGGCGGAACGCCCACCGGACGAGCCGGCGGGCGCGGATGCCGGCGTACAGCAGGGCGAGGATCGCGATCGCGGTCGTCCCGAAGGCGACGATCAGGGACGAGGAGACGAGGCTCGTGAAGTCGAGGACGAGGGCGGCGCCGCGCGATCCCGAGATCTGGGCCCGGTGGTGCCCGGCCGGGAGCACGACGACGCCGCCGAGCTCGCGGGCGCCGTCCTGGATCGCGGCGTCCGTGCTCTCCACGAGCACCCTCGCCGGCCGGCGGGCGAAGCAGGCGTAGACGGGTCCCGGCGAGTCGTACTCGATCGCCAGTCCCGCGTTGGTCGTCGACATGTCGAGCAGGGGATCGCTGACCTGGAAGAGCTGCGGGCGGAGCGCGCTCGTGTCGAGCCAGCGGAAGGACGGCTTGGCCGCGCTCACGACGTGGCGTCCCGGCGGCACGAGGACGTATCCCGGCCGCCAGTACGGCCAGTGCCTTCCGTCGAGCGAGAAGGTGCGGTACTCGGACGAGACGGCCAGCTCGACGGAGGAGGGTGTCGTCACCTCCCAGGTGAGGCCGCGACGCGTCACCTGGGTCCTCTCGGCGGCGGCGTAGGCGAGGCGTTCGAGGTCGCTCGTGCGGATCGTGGCGTCGCCGTAGAGCGCCACCCGGTCCGACGCGGTGCGGGCGGCCCGGACCGCCGCCACGAGCTCCGTTCCCGCGGCGAGCCCCGTGGGCAGATGCGTGGCCTCGATCTTGCGGCCGGGGACGACGTTGATGTCGAGCATGAAGCGCGCGTCCGCGGGCAGGATCGCGCGATAGCGCCGGGCGAGCTTGACGTAGCGTGACGGGGGGTCGGTCCAGGCCCGGGCCGGGTCCTCGACCTGCAGCGTGAAGGGTGTCTCCCGGACGAGCCCCGCGATCGCCGCCGAGTCGAGGCCGTTGTCGGTCGTGACCTCGGGGTGCTCCAGGCTGTCGAGGGCGGTGACGATGACCTCGCGGCCGCCGGCGGCGAAGGGGCGGAGAGCGGTCAGGAAGACCCGGTGGAGCTCGGTCACCAGGTCCACCCGGAAGGCCAGGAACTCCCGCCACCCCTTCGGGTCCTGCCTCCAGTAGTGGGGGGAGGCGCGGTCGAAGAGGGCGATCGGATCGAAGCCGTGGTCGCGGCGGAAGGCGCGTCGCACGTCGTCGTTCAGGGGAACGACGGCCTGGGGCGTGTCGCCGTCCGCCCGGCCGTCGAAGCTGAGCTCGGCGAGGTTGACGCCGTCCCAGGCCCAGCGGGAGAGCGTGCTCGTCATGAAGCGCACCGCGGCCTCGCGGCAGGACGGGTGGGCGAGGTTCATGGCCAGGCGCCAGGAGGGGAGCGTCTTGCCGGCCGCGGCGACCTCGCGCCACTCGGGGTAGTCCTTCCAGAAGGCCGGGGTGACCTGCGGGAACTCGAACCACGCGTAGACCAGCAGGCCGTTGGCGTGGCACACGCGGATCAGGCGGTCGTAGTCGTAGGCGTAGCTGCGATCGAAGACCCAGGCCGCGGCGTAGATCACCCGCACTCCCATGTGCCGCCACTGGGCCGCGAGGTCCTCGATGCTGATGTCGGTGCGGAGGCCGGGGTCGAAGTAGAGCTCGATCGCGCGGACGCGCGCGGGCTGCCGGCGGTCGAACGCCCGCAGGGCGTGCTCGAACAGGAACGGGTAACGGCTGGAGCCGTCCCGCGAGTAGGGATCGAGGGGGGCGCCCAGATAGAGGACCTTGCCCGCGCCGTGCGAGAAGCTCGCGGCGAGGGCGAGGCGGCTGGCCGTCTCGCGGGTCAGGATCGCCGCCGGATCGGGGACGCGGAAGCGCTCCACGACGGCCGGGGGCCGCCACTTCAGCTCGAGGTCGACCTGCACGCTGTCGGTCACCCGCTCGGTCAGCACCGAGCCGCCCGGGTAGCGGACTCCCAGGGCCTCGGACAGCAGCGACCGGCCGTCGAGGACCAGCTGGCCGCCCTCGCGGACCCACTGGGACACGCGGCTGATCTCCGGGCCGCTCATGGCCGCGGCAGCCGCCTGGGGCACGAGCAGGACCTCCTCCTTGGCGAGGGGAGTGGTCGCGAGCGAGGGAAGGGGGATCACGTGCGGCGCGGCGCCGTAGGCCCGGAAGACGCTCGCGAAGCTCTCCTGGTCGAGCGCCGCCGTGCCCCGGGCGTTCGCCTTCCAGACGATCGACGTGCGGACCGGGAGCGGCTCCTCCCGCGCGGGCTCGGGCGCTCGGAAGCGGGCGAGGGCCGAGGTCAGCGTCCGCTCGAGGCGACTCGCCAGCGAGGGGGGGGCGACCGGGAGCTCGTCTTCCCCGATCGCGACCAGGGTCTCGCCCGGACCGGGCTGGAGCGAGGCCCGGGTGACGCCGGTGAAGCGCTTCTCGGCCCAGGTCTCCTGCCGACGCTGCCCGTCGGGGCCGACGAGGAACTGGTGCAGGTAGGAATCGCGCAGCTTGATGTCGCGCGCGCCGCTGCCGGTCGCGACCAGGCGGTCGTCCGCCGACACCCGGCAGTCGAAGTCCCGCAGCGAGACGAACTCGTATCCGAGGTCCTTGATGCCGCGCACGGTGTCGCGGATGAGCCGCGCGTCCAGGAAGCCGTGGACGAAGGCCGAAGCCAGGCCGTCGCGCACGGTCAGCATGCCCCGCGCGTTGGCGACGAGGCGGGCCGGGTCGGGGTTCGCGGCGGGGAGGTAGCCGATGTTCTCGGGGACGATCCGGTACCCGCGCGAGTCGGTGGTCGGGAACGGGAAGGCCTGCTGGGACCCCCGCCCGTCGATCATCGTCTCCTCGTTGAGCACGGAGAAGACCCGGGCGAACTCGACGTAGTCGAGTTGCGAGGCGGCGTAGTGCGGGGTCTCCCAGGCGATCGGGTAGACCTCGGACGGGAAGAGCTCGTCGAGCGCCCCCTGGAGCTTCTCGCGGACGAGCTCGGGCGAGTCGTCGGCCCGGGGGCCGTTGCGGAAGCCGTCCCAGAACTCGAAGTCGTCGGGCGTCACGCCCCGGTACTGGTGCGTGGCGCCGTGGACGACGATCGAGCCTCCGTTCGCCATCCCGTAGCGCAGGGCGGCGACCATGTCCGGACGCTGCGACAGGCGCACCTCCTTCCGCGCCTCGGGATCGACGTACGTGGGGACGATCCCGATCTGGAACGGCACCCCCTCCCCCGCGAAGACGTCGACCACGCGCCGGACCTCGGCCGGATCGTCGTCGGGGGTGACGTCCTCGAGGCGGATCATCGCCCGATGCAGCGGGGCGTGCTCCACGCCGAGGATGTCGTGGAGCAGGTCGCAGAAGGCGAGGTGGCGGTCCTGCTCCCCGATGTAGGCGAAGGGCACGTCCGCCACCAGCCAGCGGCTGCCGGCGCGGAGGATGTACGGCACTCTCCGGCCCTCCGGGGAGACCGCCTCCGCTTCCAGTCGCACCCGGGCCGGATCGAGGACCGAGAGCGTCGTCATCATGCCGCCGCCCCGGAAGAGCTCGTGTCCCCGGTACTCGACGCGCTTCAAGGGGCTGTCGGGCCGCACGCTGTCGACGCGCACGCCGCACCGGCGGGCCTCGGGCCCGGCCAGGAAGGCGTCCAGGCCGTAGCCCAGCCAGACGAGCGTGGTGGTGCGGGCGCGGGCGTCGCGCACGAGGGGGGCGGGCCAGCGCGTCTTGTTGGATCCGCCGGCCACGAAGACGGCTTCGTAGCCGGCCATCCCTCCCGGAGGGTAGTCCTCGATCGCCTGCAGGACCGGCATGTAGCCGAAGTGGCCCATCAGGTTGGCGATGTTCAGCGCGTCGACCTTGCCCTCGGGCGCCTTCTGGGAGGTGCCGTCGAAGAGGACGAGGGCGCGCGGGGTCTCGGCGTGGAGGGGGCCCCCTCCGACCGCCGCGAGCGCGAGGGCGAGGAGCGCCGCGCGCGGGCTCACGGGTTCTTCACCGTCTGGCTCTCCTCGGCGAAGCGCTCGGTCTTGGCCCAGACCGCCGCCCGGCGCAGCACCACGTCGTCGACGAGCGAGCGCACGACGAGGTAGATCCAGAGCTGGCAGTAGGTGAAGTAGGCGATCACGACCAGCAGCAGGTTGCCGAAGGAGTCCTCGCCCTCCTCGCGCGAGAGGGCGATGCCCACCTCGAGCACGAAGAGGAGGAAGGCGAGGATCCAGATGCGCGAGTAGGGGCCGATCGCGTGCAGCGACACGAGGCCCGTCCCCGCGAGCACGAAGAGCAGGTCGGACATCGCGATGGCCGCGCAGACGACGTAGTAGAGGACGAGGACGTACAGCAGCTCGAAGGCGATCACCCGCGGCCGGAGCGCGAGCAGGCGGCTCGCGTGCTTGGCCAGGACGTAGTTGTTGCCGCGGGCCCAGCGCAGGCGCTGCCGCAGCCAGACGCGGAGCTCCTCGGGCTCCTGCTCCCAGGTGACGGCGCGGGGCACGAAGCGGATCCTCCGGCCGGTCTCGTAGATGCGGATCGTGAGCTCGGCGTCCTCGGCGAGGGCCTTCTCGTCCCACCCTCCGACGCCGGTCAGGACGCTGCGCCAGATCACGAAGTTCGTGCCGGGCAGCGTGGTGACGCCCAGCATCGCCCAGCGCCCGGCCTGCATGATCCACTGGAAGGCCAGGGTCTCGATGTTGACGAAGCGGGTGAGCAGGTTGCGGTGGCGGTTGATGCAGCGGAACTTGCCGACCGTGGCCGCGAGACCCGGATCCGCCACGAGGGCGGCGACCAGCAGGCGCAGCGAGTCGGGCTCGGGCCGGTTGTCCGCGTCGTAGATGGCGATGAGGTCGTGCCGGGACGCCTCGACCGCGTAGGTCAGGGCGGCGGACTTGCCGCGCCCACCCCGCTCGCGCGGCACGCGCAGGCAGCGCACGCGGGGGTCTCTCGCCGCCGCCCGGTCGACGATCTCGCCGGTGCCGTCCGTGCTGCCGTCGTCGACGATGATGATCTCCGTCTTCTCCCGCGGGTAGTCGAGCGCGCAGAGGCGCTCCATGGTGGACGCGATCACCCGGGCCTCGTTGCGGGCGGGCACGAGGATGGAGACCGCCGGCCACTCGCTTCCCTCCGGGAGGTCCGGGACGACCCAGGCCTCCCGCAGGCTGTGGAGGAAGCCGGCGACGAAGAGCGCGAGCTGGTACGCGACCATGAACCACAGAATGGCCGCCGACGCGACGAACGGCACGTCGAGCCAGAGGGAGGAGACCATGAGCGTGCCCCGCTACCGAGCGAGGAGATGGATGATCGCGTGCCGCGGGCGCAGAAACAAGTTCGACGGGGAGACTGGGATGATCGACGAAGGAGCTTGGTGACCCGCCAAGGACTCGAACCTTGAACCTAGAGATTAAGAGTCTCTTGCTCTACCAATTGAGCTAGCGGGCCAACTGGCGACCGGGCAATATACCCGAAAGGGATCCGCCCTCGCAAGGCGGGGAGGACGGGGCGACGAAGCGATAAGCTCTGAGGCGTGGACGGACGGATCGGGCGCGGGTTCCGGGCGCGGTTCCGCGCCCTCGCGGCGGCTTCGGGGGAGAGCGATCCGGAAGGGTGGGCGGCCTCCAGGGTGAGCGAGGCGATGGCCGATGGCGGCCAACCGGCGCCGCCTCGAGGGCTTCTCGCCGCCTGGGAGCGAGAGCTGCGTTCGGCCCGGGCCCGGGGGGCGAGCGGGAGCGGCGCCGCACCGCCCTGGGCGCGGTTCGACGACGGGCGGCCGCCGCGCTTCCTGTGCGACCCGAGCCTCGCCGGTCTCGCGCGGTGGCTGCGTGCCGCGGGCTACGAGGCCGCCCTCGCGCCGGAGGTGCCCGGCCATCGCCTTCCGGACGAGGCGCTGCGGCGGGGGCTGGTGCTGCTCACGACCGAGGCCGAGACGCTCGACCGGCGCATCGTGGTCGACGGCTCGCTGGTCGCGGTCTGGGTGCCCTCGGTGCTCACCATGGCCGAGCAGCTGCGGATGGCCGCTCTCGACCTCGGCCTCGCCCGCCGCGAGCCGCGGTGCATGGCGTGCGGCGGGACGCTCGTCCCGACGCCGAAGGAGGCCGTGCGCCCGCGGATCCCGCCGCGGACCGCGCTCTGGAAGGACGAGTACTCCGTGTGCGCCGGGTGCGGCGGGCTCTTCTGGCGCGGAACCCACTGGGAGCGGATCGAGGCGGCGCTGCGGCGGGCGGTGGCGGCTTGAGGCGCGGTCTCCTCCCGAACCTGGCCCTGAGCCTCGTCACGGCCGTGACGTTCCTCTGCCTCCTCGAAGGCGCGGCCCGGCTCGTCGAGAGGGGCCGGCCCCCGCGGCCGCCCGTGGCCGAGTACATCTGGGACTGGGACGTCAAGATGCCGGGCGGCTTCTACGTGATGAAGTCGGACGCCGCGGGGTGGCCGCCCTGGGAGGAGTTCAACCGCGACGGCGTGCGGGACCGGACGAGGAGCCGCGAGAAGCCCGAGGGCTACCGGCGGATCGCGGTTCTGGGGGACAGCGTGACGCTCGGCGCGGACATCCAGCCCGAGGAGGCGTTCCCCCAGCGTCTGGAGGCCCGCTACCGTGCCGAGGGCCGGCGGGTCGAGGTGATGAACGTCGCCCTCTGGGGCTGGTCGACCCGCCAGGAGCGGATCGCCTGGCAGCGCATCGCGCGGGCCTATCGGCCCGACCAGGCGGTGCTCGCCGTCTGCCTCAACGACATCCCCGAGCTCTTCAACAACCTGTCACGTCCGCCGCGTTGGCTGGCGGCGCTCCACGAGCGCTCGGCCGTCGTGCGCCTCGCCGTGAACGCGCAGGGCCGCGAGATCGACGACGTCGAGCGCCTCTTCGCCGAGCCGGACCTGCCGCGGGTCCGGGCGGCGGTCGACCTCTTCCTGGACGAGGTGAGGGCGCTCCGCCGCGAGGTCGAGGCGGACGGGGCCCGCTTCGTCATGATCGTCTTCCCGTTCCGCTTCCAGCTGGAGCCGGGGGCGCCCCCGCCCCGGGTCCAGCAGAGGATCGCCTCCTTCTGCGCCGCCGAGGGGCTGCCCTGCCTCGACCTCCTGCCCGCGCTCTCGCGGGTGGGGCAGGGCGCGTTCCTGGACTACGACCACCTGAGCCCGGCCGGGGCGCTGTTCGTCGCGGACACGCTCTACGCGAGCGGTCTGCTCGTCGGGGGAGAGGCCAACGACGTCCTTCGGGAGGCGCTCGGCGAGGGCTCGACCGACCCTGGCCCTCTCGCCTCCGCTCTCCGGCATCCGTCGGCGGCCGTGCGCCTGGCCGCGGCGGACGCGCTCGGAGCGATGGGCGCGGAGGCGCGCGGAGCCGTGGACGCTCTCTTCGCCGCCCTCGGCGACCCGAGCGAGGCCGTCCGCCACGCGGCGGCTCGGGCCCTGTCGCGGATCGGTCCCCGCGCGGCGGACCGGGAGCGCCTCGCGTCCCGGCTGACGAGCCCGGACCCTTATGTCCTGGCCTTCGCCGCATGGAGCCTCGGCAACCTGGGAGACGAGGCACGGGACGCGGTGCCCGACCTGACCCGAGCGCTGGCTCGCGACGAGACGAACGCCGTCGTGGCGGCGGCGCTCGCGCGGATCGGCCACGCGGCGGCGGGCGCGGTGCCCGTCCTGGTCGAGGGCCTTCGGAGCGACAACGCCGACCGCCGGTGGCGGGCGGCGCGGACGCTCGGACGCATCGGTCCCCCGGCGGCCGAGGCGGTGCCCGCGCTCACCGCCGCGCTCGCCGATCCGCTGGCCACGGTGCGGCAGCACGCGGCGCGCGCGCTCGGGCGCGTCGGCCCGGCGGCCCGCCCGGCCGCGGCCGCTCTCCAGCGGGCGACGGGAGACCCGGACGAGCAGGTCCGGCTGGAGGCTCGCCAGGCGCTCGACCGACTGCACTAGCTCCCGAGCGCGCCGTCATCACCCGTGCGCGCGAGGGATCGCCGAGGAAAGGCTCAGCGTGCCGCGGGCCGTGGGTCCCCTAGAATCACGTCGGGAGACATCGCGGCATGAGCGATCGCGAGTCGATTCAGGAGCTCTACGCCCCCCGGAACCGCTGCTTCGGCTGCGGACCCGCGAACCCGAAGGGCCTTCGCGTCCGCAGCTTCGAGGACGGGGAGGGTTTGAGCGCGGACTGGATGCCGGAGCCGCACCACGAGGCCTTCGACGGGGCGGTGAACGGCGGGATCCTGGGCACGCTGCTCGACTGCCACTCGAACTGGACGGCGGCGATCCACCTGATGAAGGCGGCCGGACGGGAGTCGCCGCCCTGCACCGTGACCGCCGAGTTCCACGTGAGGCTCCTGCGGGTCACTCCGTCGTCGGGTCCGCTGAGGCTCCGCGCGCGGGTCGTGGAGTCGGGGCCGGATCGCGCCACGGTGGAAGCGAGAGTGGAGGCGGAGGGGAAGACGACCGCCACCTGCCGGGGCGTGTTCGTGGCCGTGAAGGAAGGCCACCCGGCCTTCCACCGCTGGTAGGCTCTAGGCTGCGGCGCCGGAGGCGGCGAGCAGCCGGTTCGCGTAGTCGATGACCTCGCGCACGTAGGTGCGCTTCTCGAGGTAACTGCCCGGATAGAAGCTGCGCTTGAAGCCGTAGATCAGGATGTCCCGCACCTCGCGCGGGGTGAGCGAGAAGGCCTCGACCGCGCGCGCGATCTCGTTGCTGATCGTCGTGTGGGACACGAGCCGGTTGTCCGTGCAGAACGTGGTCGAGAGGCGGCGGCGGCGCATCTCGGCGAAGGGGTGCCGGCGCAGGTCGTGGGCCAGATCGGGCACCGTCTGCTGGTTCGAGGTGAGGCACACCTCGATCGTGATCCGCTTGTCGGCGATGAACTCGGAGAGGTCCTCGACGTAGCGCCTCCGGTCCGGGATCCGCGCGCTCGAGATCTTCGTCTCGTCGAAGAGCCAGGTGCCGTGGCCGATCCGGTCGGCGTGGAGGTCGGAGATCGCCTGGAAGATGGACTCCGGCCCGTAGTCCTCGCCGGCGTGGACGGTCTTGCCGAGGAAGGCCTCGTGCGCGACCTGGTAGGCCTCCCGGTGGTCCTCGGCCGGGTAGCCCTTCTCCTGGCCGGCGAGGTCGATCCCGACCACGAGCAGGCCCTCGTCGCGCCGGAGGCGCGCGGCGGCGCGGGCCACCTCGAGGCTGGCCGCGGCGTGGATCTCGGTCGGGGACGCCTCCGGAAGGGCCTCGAAGAGGCGCTTGAAGCCGCTCGAGAACTCCGGGGTGAAGAAGCGCATCGCGCAGAGGATGATGCCGGCGGCGAACCGCGGCTCCCGGCTCGCCCGGACCTCGGGGCGGGCGTTGTAGGCCTCGGCGGCCCGTCGCAGGCCGCGGTCGACCGCCCGGACGACAGCGGAGACGTCGAAGCCCGGCCGGACGTGGAGCTGTGGGGCGAAGCGGACCTCGAGGTAGAGGACACCCTCCCCCTGGCAGTCCTCGGCGAGCTCGAAGGCCGAACGCTCGAGGGCCTCCGCGTCCTGGAGGACGGCCACCGTGTACCGGAAGCCCTCCAGGTACTCGTTGAGGTTCGCGTAGCGCGGCCGGAAGAGCAACGCTTCGAGCCCCTCGGGCGTCTCAGACGGCAGGGGAACGCTGCGCTCGCGGGCCAGCTCGACGAGGGTCGGGAGGCGGAGGGACCCGTCGAGGTGGACGTGCAGGTCGGTCTTGGGGAGTCGCCGGACGAGGTCCTTGTCCATGACCGGATTATGCCGCCGGGGGCGCGAGTTTACGCGAACCCGCCGAGGCCTTCGCGCGTAAGAAGTGGCGGGCGGCAGTCGGCTGCCCGGTGTTCAAGGAATTGGAGCCCCGATGGCGAACGGGAACGGAAACGGGCGGAAGAAGAGCCGGAGGCGGCTGATCCTCGGCGCCTTAGCGCTGGTGCTCCTCTCGGTGTTCGGCCTCGTCGCCGCCCGGCGGGGAGGCCACGAGATCGACCCGTCGCGCCTCGCCGCGGTCGAGAAGAGCGACCTCGCCCGGTCGGTGGTGGCCACCGGCAAGGTCCAGCCCCTCACCAAGGTCGAGATCAAGTCGAAGGCGAGCGGGATCGTGGAGAAGCTCGACGTGGACTACGGCGAGCGGGTCAAGGAGGGCCAGGTCCTCGCCGAGCTCGACAAGGAGCAGCTCGAGGCGGCCGTCCGGGCCGGGAGGGCCAACCTCCTCGCCGCGGAAGCCTCGTGGGAGCGGACCAAGATCGCGGCCGAGGGGCCCGACCTCCCCTTCCTCCTGACCGCCCTCGAACGGTCGCGCAAGCTCTACGCCGACGGTCTCATCGCCCCGTCCCTCCTGGAGGACGCCGACAAGGCGTACCAGCTGGCCCTGAACGCCCAGACCGCGGCGAAGAGCCAGGCCCGGGTGAGCAAGGCCGAGGTCGAGAAGGCCCGGGCCAGCCTCGAGCAGGCCGAGTCCGACCTGCGCTACGCGACCATCCGGAGCCCGATGGACGGCCTCGTCCTCTCCCGCGACGTCGAGGTGGGTGACGCGGTGAGCTCCATCCTCGTGCTGGGCTCGCAGGCGACGCTCGTGATGACGCTCGGCGACGTGAGCGAGGTCTACGTGCTCGGGAAGGTCGACGAGGCCGACATCGGCCGCGTCTACATGGGCCAGCGGGCGCGCATCGTCGTCGAGTCCTTCAAGGACAAGTCGTTCGAGGGGAAGGTCACCAAGATCTCGCCCCTCGGCAAGGAGAAGGACAACGTCACGACGTTCGAGGTGCGCGTCTCCATCTCCAACCCGACCGGCGAGCTCAAGACCAACATGACCGCGAACGCCGAGATCATCCTCGAGGAGAAGAAGGGCGTCCTCATCGTCCCCGAGTCGGCCGTCCTCTACGACAAGGACCGCAAGCCGTCGCTCGAGGTGCCCGACCCCAGGGCCGAGGGCGGGAAGCGCAAGCTCGCGGTGAAGCTCGGGATCTCGAACGGCGTCAAGACCGAGCTCGTCCAGGGCCTCAAGGAAGGCGACAAGGTCGTCCTCCAGTAGCGCTCCGAGGCCCGCTGACATGGTCTTCCGCGACCTCCTCCGGGACACGACGCGGACGCTCTTCGCCCACAAGCTCCGCACGCTCCTCACCATGTTCGGCATCGCGTGGGGCATCGTGTCGATCACGCTCATGGTGGCGGCGGGCGAGGGCCTGCGGGTCGGCCAGGCCAAGGTCGCGGAGAGCTTCGCCCGCGACGTGATGATCGTCTTCGCCGGACGGACGAGCCTGCAGGTGGGCGGCCTCAAGGCGGGACGCCGGGTGCAATGGACGGCCACCGACCACCTGGCGATCCAGCCCCAGGCGCCGTCCTGCGGGTACGTGATGCCCGAGCTCGGGCAGACCGCACCCGTCCGCAGCGCCTACAACAGCGGCTCGCTCACCGTGACCGGCTCGATGCCGGACTTCGCGTGGATCCGCTCGATCCCGGTGGGCGAGGGCCGCTACCCGGACTGGGACGACGAGCGGGACGCCCGGCGGGTCGCCCTCCTCGGGAGCGACGCGAAGAAGCAGCTCTTCGGCGGGCGGGAGGCGCTCGGGGAGACGATCCGGGTCGGCGACTTCCCGTACACCGTGGTGGGCGTGGGGCGGCACAAGGAGCAGGACTCGAGCTACGACGGAGCCGACATCAACAAGGTGTTCGTGCCCTTCAGCGCGATCCTGCGCGACTTCCCGAACAAGCCGCCCGCCCTCCCGAACTCGGTCGACCGGCTGCTCGTCACCCCGCGGTCGGTCGCGGACCACGAGGCCTGCAAGGGGGAGCTGCGGCGTGCCCTCGGCCGCATCCACCAGTTCGACCCCCACGACGAGGAGGCGGCCCACATCTGGGACACGGTGGAGGAGGCCAAGGCCTTCCGGACCATGACCGACGGGATGAAGTACTTCCTGGGCGCGGTCGGGATCGCCACCCTCTTCATCGGCGGGATCGGGGTCATGAACGTGATGCTGGTCGCGGTGCGGGAGAGGACGCGCGAGATCGGCGTTCGCAAGGCCCTCGGGGCCACGCGGCGCTCGATCGTCCGCCAGTTCGTGGTCGAGACGCTGCTCGTCGTCTTCGTGAGCGGCGGCAGCGGCCTCGCCGTGGCCTACGGCCTCTGCGCCCTCGTCAACCTGCTGCCGATGCCGCAGTTCTTCGCCGGCCTCCTTCCGACGTGGTCCTCGGGTCTCCTCGCCTTCGCCCTCCTGGGGACGGTGGCCGTGCTGGCCGCGGTCTACCCGGCGCGCCGGGCGGCCTCCATCGACCCCATCGAGGCCCTGCGCTGGGAGGCGGGGGGCTAGCGTGCTCCGCGAGCTCGTCGTCCAGAGCTGGACGAACCTGACCCGGAACCGGACCCGGAGCCTGCTCACGATGCTCGGCATCGTGTGGGGCATCGTGGCCGTCACCGTCCTCCTCGCCTACGGCTCCGGCTTCCGCGGGATTCTCGTCCACGCCTTCGACGCCTTCGGCAAGAGCGCGGTCGTGGCCTGGCCGGGCCAGACGAGCGAGCAGGCGGGGGGGGAGAGGGCGGGCCGAAGGGTGAGGTTCGAGAAGGCGGACCGGGACGCGATCGTGGCCGAGGCCAGCCTCGTGAAGAGCATCAGCATGGAGACGGTCCAGTGGCGGCAGATCTCCTACGAGGACCGGCAGGCCAACACCGCGGTTCGGGGCGTGGAGCCCGTCTACGGCGAGATCCGCAACGAGGTCCCGAGCGACGGGCGCTGGCTCAGCCCCGAGGACTTCGTGGAGCGGCGGCGGGTGGCGTTCCTGGGATCCGAGCTCCGCAAGAAGCTCTTCGCCGGCCGCCCCGCGGTGGGGGAGACGATCCGCATCGACGGCATGCGCTTCACCGTGGTCGGCGCCATGGACCGGAAGATGCAGATGAGCAACTACTTCACGAGCGACGACGAGTGCGTGTTCATCCCCTACACGACCGCGGGCGACCTCTGGGACACGCGCTACTCGAGCGTGCTCGTGTTCGGCGCGGTGGCGCCGTCGATGGAGAAGGCCGCCATCAAGCAGGTACGAGAGGCGGTCGGCAAGAGACAGCGCTTCTCGTCCACCGACGAGCGGGCCATCCAGATGTTCGGCCGCGAGGAGTTCCGGCCCATCATCGACGGGATCACCATCGGCCTGCAGGTGCTCCTCGTCTTCATCGGCACCCTGACCCTCGGCATCGGCGGGGTCGGGGTCGCGAACATCATGCTCGTCTCGGTGGACGAGCGGGTGCGCGAGATCGGGCTGCGGCGGGCGCTCGGGGCGAGGAAGCGCCACATCCGGTTCCAGTTCCTGGCCGAGGCGCTGGTGCTGACCCTCCTCGGCGGCGCGGCCGGGATCGTGCTCTCGTATCTCGTCACGGCCGCGATGCCGATCCTGCCGGTGCTCGGCCCGCTCTACCAGGACGACTCGGGCAAGGGCGACATGCAGCTCCGCATCTCCGCCGCGACCGTCCTCGGCTCGAGCCTCATCCTGGTGTTCGTGGGCGTCGCCTCCGGCCTCGTGCCCGCCCTCAAGGCGTCGAGCCTCGACCCGGTGGAGGCGCTCCGGTACGAGTGACGTAGCGATCGACCGCCTGCGCCAGCGTGAAGAACATCTTCTCGCGGCCGAGGCGCTCACCGAGCGTCGAGCCCTGGACGAGCCGGAGGGCCTCCGGGCTGAGCGCCGCCAGCCAGAGCTCCACGCCCTCTTCGCGCAGCTTCTCCTCGGCCTCCACGAGCATCTTGAGCGCCGTGAACTCGAAGCCGGGGATCCCGCCGCAGTCCACGAGCAGCACCTTCGGCTTCGCCTCGCGCACGAGGGGCCAGATCCGGTCGCCGATGTTCTGCGCGTTGCCGAAGTAGACGCGCCCCTCGGTCCTCAGGATCAGCAGGCCGGGGAAGAACTCGTCGTCCGGGTGCTCCGGGGAGTACGGCCGGAAGGCGTCCGTTCCCCGCTTGCGGCCCATCACGTAGACGGGCGGGTTGTTCGCCATGTACAGCAGGGTGAGCATCGACAGGACGACGGCGGCCACGATGCCCCGCAGCGTCCCGAGCAGGACGACACCCCCGCACGCGACCAGGGCCCACAGGAACTCTTGGGCCCGGAACCCCTGGATCTCGCGGAAGCCATCGGGGCTGATGAGCCCGACCGAGAAGACGATGACCACGGCGGCGAGCGTCGCCTGCGGCAGGAGGCCCAGGACCGGGGCCAGGAAGAGGAGCGCGGCCAGGGCCGCGGCCGAGGTCACGAGGGCCGCGAGCTGCGTGACCGCCCCGGCCTTTCGGTTCACCGCCGTCTGCGACGTGCCGCCGCCGCCCGGCATCGCCCCGAAGAGGCCGCCGACGAGGTTGGCCGCGCCCGTCGCGACCAGCTCCTGGTTGGGGCGGGGCCGCGGCTCGCCGGGCGCGACGAACGCGCGCCCGGCCGCGATCGTCTCCGTGAAGCTCATGAGGGCGATGCCGACCGCCGCGGGCCAGAGCGCCTCGAGGAGCGAGACGTCCGGCCGGACCGGAGCGGGAAGGCCGCCCGGGATGTGCCCGACGACGGCGACGCCCGTCGATTGCAGGCCGAGGAGGTAGACCGCGGCGATGCCGCCCCCCACCGCCAGGAGCGGCGAGGGGGCCCGCGGCGCGAGGTGCTCGAGGCCGACGACGACGGCGAGGGTCGTGAGGCCGACGACGAGCGTCGGGATCGAGGTCTCCGGCACGTGGCGGACGAGCGACGCGGCGTCGCGGACGAAGCCGACCTTGTCGTAGTGGACGCCCAGGAGCTTGGGCGCCTGGTCGAGGACGATCACCAGGCCGACCCCCGCCTTGAAGCCGGTGAGGACGGGGTCGGAGATGAAGTTGGCCACGAACCCCAGCCGGAGGAGGCGCGCCAGGAGGAGGATCGCGCCGACGAGGACGGCGAGGGTCGCGGAGGCGGTGAGCAGCGCGGCCGGCTCGGCGTGCGGCACGGCGGCCCCGAGCGCGCTCGCGCAGAGGATGCCGAGGGTCGTGCTGGTGCTGACGCTCAGGACGCGCGAGGTGCCGAGGGCGGCGTAGACGGCGGTCGGCACGAGGACCGTGTAGAGGCCGACTTCCACCGGAAGGCCGGCGATCGTCGCGTAGGCCATGGCCTTCGGGATCACGACGGCGGCGGTCGTGAGCCCGGCCAGGACGTCGGCCTTCAGCCACCGCCGCTCGTACCGGCCGAGCCAATCGACGGCGGGGACGAGAGCGGCGTTCATCGGGTCCCCTTTCCCGGAACGAACGAGACCGGCTGGGCGCCGCCCGGCCTTCCGGGCGGGGAGAGAGGGGGCCCGGCGGCTCCGCTCCCGGCCTGAGCTCCGGGCCTCCTCCCGTGCTTCGCCCGCTTACTGCGGGCGCAGGGCGTTGATCGCCGTGTTGGTGGTCGTGATCGTGTCGTCGATGCGCTTGACGAGCTCCTTCGCCTGCTCGTTGATCTTGACCGCCTCCGGCTTGAGGCTGGCGACCGCCGACGGATTGAGGTCATGGCCCAGGTAGGTCACCTGGTCCTGCAGCGCCTTCATGAAGGGCCCGTAGAGGTCGGCCGCCTTCTGGCCCACCGTCCCGATCCCGGCGTAGCTCGCCTTCGTCTTGGCGATGCGATCCTGGCTCTTCTGACGGAGCCCGGCGTCGGAGATCGCGGCCGCGGAGTCGGTCCAGCTCTTGAAGAGCGTGTCGGCCTCCGCCTTCATCTCGCCCGCGCGGACGGTGATCTCCGCCCGCTTCTTCTCGGTAGACGCCATCTCGGACTGGAGCTTCTTGTAGAGGTCCTTGCGGTCCGTCGCGCCGTCCGCCATCAGGCCGTTGTAGACGTCCATCGTCTTCATGAGCTGGACCTTGGTGTTGCCGATGGCCTCCACCGTCGCCCCGGCCTTCTTGGTGAGCTGCTCGACCTGCTTGACGCCCTCGTCCTGCGCCCGTGCCGCCACCGCGCACGACAGCACGATCGCTGCCGTGGCGAAGCCCTGTCCGAAACGGAGACGCTGCATGAACTCCTCCTCCTCACATGGACGGAAACAGGGAGCACCATACCGTCGGCGCGCGCGCGCCGTCAACCGGGTCTCGCCCGCCGTCCTATCCTCCGGCGCGAGGCGGGGGAGGGCGGCGGCTTGGACTTCGCGCGCCCGTTGAAGGAAGATGTCGGCCGCCGGGCGACCCGGCACGAGGAGGTATCTGCGCATGTCTCGAGCGACGAGGGGCGGTCTGGTCCTGGCGGCGGTGGTGGCGGCGGCCGCCTGCGGGTCGACGACGTTCAACTCCAGCTGGAAGGCGCCCGGCGCCGCGCCCCTGAACTTCAAGGGCAAGAAGGTCGCGGCGCTCGTCGTGAGCAAGGAGCAGAGCGTCCGCTTCGGCGCGGAGGACGCCCTCGCCCAGGAGCTCACCAAGAGGGGCGTCGTGGGCATCGCCGCCTACACGCTCATCCCCAAGGAGCTCGTCCAGGACAAGGAGAAGGCCAAGGAGTTCTTGGAGAAGGCGAACGTCGCGGGCGTCGTGGCGATGAGGGCGGTGGGCAAGGAGAAGGAGATCAGCTCGAGCCCGGGCATGTACTGGGGGGGGCCGGCCTACGCGACCTTCTGGGGCGCCGGCTACTACGGCTACGGCTGGGGCGGCGTCTACGACCCCGGCTACCTCCGGACGGACACGATCGTGACGGTGGAGATCCTCGTCTACAGCCTGGAGCAGAACAAGCTCGTCTGGGCCGCCCAGTCCGCGACGACCAACCCGTCCAAGGTGGGGTCGTTCATCCAGGAGCTCGTCGCCAAGGCGGCGAGCGAGCTCAAGAAGCAGGGCCTCATCCGGTAGGCACGCGCGGAAGGGCACCCGCGAGTCCCGCGGACAGTGTCGCGAATCGCGGTCGGCGCCGCGGCGTCGGTCCTGGTCCTCGCCGGTCCCCTCCCGGGGCTCCGCGCCCAGGACCTCACGCCGCGCGCCTACCTCGTCACGCCCATCCACACGAACGCCGTCACCCTGAGCGACATCTACAACGACGGCAACCTCGACTTCGAGGGCGCGGTTCCGATCACCGACGCCACGGCGAGGTTGAACATGCCGCTCGTGGCGGTCGTCCACTCCCTGAGCTTCTTCGGCCGCTCGGCCAACGTGGCGGCGACGCTGCCCTACGGCGTGGGCCACTTCAAGGGGACGGCCTTCGGCACGCAGACCAACGCCTACCGCTCCGGCCTCTTCGACTCCGTCTTCCGGCTCGCGGTGAACATCAAGGGCGGCCCCGCCATGGACCTCGCCGATTTCCGGAAGTGGCAGCAGAAGACGCTCGTCGGCGTGAGCCTCAAGGTCGTGGCGCCCACCGGTCAGTACGACCCGACCAAGCTCATCAACCTCGGGAGCAACCGCTGGTCCTTCAAGCCTGAAGTGGGTCTCTCGCAGCGGTGGGGGCACTGGATCCTCGACGCCTATGCGGGGGTCTGGTTCTTCACCCGGAACCCGGAGTTCTTTTCCCGGAACCAGTACTTCCCAGACGTCCAGGACCAGACGCAGAAGCCGATCGCGGCCTTCGAGACCCACCTGAGCTACGACTTCCGCCCACGGCTCTGGGTCTCGCTCGACGGCAACTTCTGGCGCGGCGGCGAGACGAGCCTCAACGGTGTCGAGAACCCGGCCACCCTGCAGAAGAGCTCGCGCGTCGGGATGACGGCCTCGTTCCCGCTGACCCGCCGGCAGTCCGTCAAAGTCGGCTACGCCGACGGGGCCTACATCCGGTTCGGGGGCGACTACAGGATCGTCTCGCTCGCCTGGCAGTACTCCTGGATCGGCAAGCCGAACTGACGATCGCCGCGATCGGAGCTGGGTTCGGGCGCGGACGACAGGAGGACGCGGGACTCCTTCGCTCGGGGCCGAGCCTGGCCGCCCCAGCTGAAATCGCGCTGGAGGGTGTAGTCCGTCCCCGTGTTGCTCGAGCGGGTGTAGGCGAGCTTGATCTGGTGGCGCCGGCCCAGCCGCCACATCCCCTCCAGCCAGAACGTGTTCACGTTGGGGTCCTCGCCCAGGTCCCTGCTGAAGTCGACCTGGTCCGACCCGCCCTGCGGCCCGTTGAAGCGGAGGACGGCGTCGACGTTGATGCGGAAGTAGCCGGTGTCGAGCTGGAACCGGTCGGGGAGGCCGTTCCACGTCTCCGACGGCGACTCGACGCGGGCGACCGACGGCAGCAGGAGTCCGGCGGCGACCACGCCGCCGATGAGGGTCCTCATGGCTTCACTCCTTGGTCGGAGGCGACGGGCGCCCGGCAATGGTGACACGATCCCGCCCGAGGGTGCGACACCCCGGCATCCGGTGTCGAGGCCGCTCGGGTGGTCAGTCGATCGCGAGGCCGGCCCTTCCGAGGCCGCCCGCGACGCTCTCGAGCAGGTCGGGGAACTTGACCAGCCGGCCGATCAGCGCGCGGCCCCGGCTCGGGAAGTCGGGCTTCTTGGCGAGGAGCTCGGCTACCTCCGCCATCGCCTCCTCCTCCCTCCCGAGGAGGCCGAGGCAGCAGGCCCGCATCATGGCCCGCAGGTAGAAGGTCGGGTCGCTGTAGCGGACGGCCTCGTGGTAGGCCTCCTCGATCTCGCCGCGCCGGAGGTGGGCCAGCCACAGAGCGTGGTGGGCGACCGGGATGACGTGGGGGTTGCGGGAGAGCGCCCGTCTCACGAGGCCAGAGCCGTGCTCCCACTCGCCGGCCAGCGTCATGACCCAGCCGATCCACTCGAGGTAGACGAGGGAGTCCGGGTCGAGGTCGAGAGCCCTCCGGGCTTCGGCCAGAGCGGCGGCGAGCTCGCCCTTGAGCAGGAGCGCCCCCGCGAGGGTCGTCCGCGCCCTCTGGCTGGACGGGTCGAGGCGGACGCCCCGCTGCGCGTAGTCGACGGCCTTCCCGACGGGGGTCTCGACGGGCGCGACGTCGAAGGCGTAGTTCGACGCGTGGAGGCGAGCGAGCTGGACCCAGGCCAGGGCGCACTCGGGCTCGGCGGCCACCACGCCCTCCAAGGCCGAGATCGCCGGGGCGAGGTCCGCCGGCTCGCGATTGAAGAGGAACTGGTAGGAGGCGAGGATCCCGGCGTAGGGCGTCAGCTCGGCGGAAGGCTGCGCCCGATGCTCGGCCCAGAGCCCCCTGGCCACGACGCCCTGCTCCGAGGCGACGCTGGCGGCGACGACCCGCGCGGTCTCGGCGGCGAACGCCGTCGCCGGGGAGGACCGGGATCGGTACTCCTCGGCCCACGCCTGGCTCCCGGTGCGGCGGTCCGCGAGGCGGGCGACCAGGCGGAGGCCGGACCCGTCCCGAAAGAACCGGCTCGTGAGGACGAACATCGAATCGACACGGCGAACCGTCGCCGGGAAGGGCGACTCTCTCGGGAGCAGGACGCGTACGTCCCCATACCGACCCAGCTCGACGGCGAGGTGATCGAGAAAGCGGGCCCCCAGCTCGTCGAGCTCGGAGTCGGGCGGGATGGGCTCGGAGACGCTGACGACGACGGTGGGCCAGTCGTCAGCGGGCGGCGCGGAACGTTCGGCGTCGCTCGGCCGCCCTTCTTCCGCGGGGGTTGCCGGCCGCGCGACGGGCACGTACGCGCCCCGCGGCAGCTCGATCCGCAACGGGTCCCGGGCTCCCGCGAGCAGGTAGTAGCGCTCGATGGAGCGCCGCAGCCGTCCGGCCTGGATGCGCACGATCGGGTCCACCGTCGGGTCGAAGTCGCTGCGGCGCCCGAACACCTGCGTGGCGATCGCCGTCTGGGTCAGGCCAGCCTGCCGGCCGGCGAGCGTCTCTTCGACGATGAACCGGAAGAAGGCCCGGGACCGAGGGGACCCGTCGAAGTCGCCGTGGGCCAGGATCCGCTCCATCTGCTGGAGGACGGTTTCGGCGCCGAGGGACGACTCGTCCCGCCGGCTGCGCCTCCGATTCAAGGCAACGACCTCCCTGACTGGCACGCGACAAGCCTCCGGCTGGAAAATCTAATCGTATCAGCCTCCCCGCCGGAAGTCACTGGATGTAAGGGTTTATGCGAGATTGTCCTGGCGGGTGGAACCGCGCGGAGCACGGGAGTGCCGCTTGCGCTCGACGGGGTTCTCATCCATCCTCCAACGTCCAGTCCGCCTCCTGGCTCGCCGCTTCAGGCGACCCTCCAGTCGCAGCGCCGATTCGTACGCCTGCGGCGGCGCACGAGGCAGGGGGTGCGGCACGGGCGGCCCAAGGGAGGTCGTGGATGATCAAGACCTGGCTCGCGTTGCTGCTCCTGGCGGCGGCCACGCCTCTTCGAGCGGGGACGAACCCCTTCCTCGAACCGAGCGACGCGTCCTCGGGTGCGTCCGCGTCGTCGAGCCCGCCTGAGGCCGGATGGGGCTTCAACCTCTCGCTGGGCTACGGCGGCATCAACGGCGACTTCAGCACCTCCCTCCAGAAGCCGGTGTCGGGCGACTTCAGCCTGTTCCGGAAGTCGGGACCGTGGCGTTTCGGCGCGGGCCTGAGCTTCGGCTCGTTCGTCCTGCGCTCGCCCTACAGCGAGGTGCCGCCGCAGGTGACGATCGTCGGCTACCCGGTGGGCAACGACTGGGCGTTCCACCAGATCTACCTCTCGGCGGCGCGGATGTTCCGCCTCCAGCACGCCGTGCGGCCCTACCTGCAGGTGCGGGGGGGAATCGCCCGGATGCACCCGCGGAGCCTCGTCTTCGCGCCCAACCCCATCCCGGCGGACTTCGTGCCGGAGTCGAGCCCGACCAAGGCGACGAACGGTTTCAGCGTGGGGGTGATTCCCGGGATCGAGTGGCGGCTCTCGCGCTCGATCTCGCTCGACACGTCGTTCTCCTGGACGTACTTCGACACCGGCTCCTACGACCTTTCGGCGGTGGGCCTCCCCCCGGAGTCCTGGGGCGAGGCGTGGGAGGCGCGGCTCGGCATCACCTGGCACCTGGACGACGGTCAGCCGTCGGGCCCGGCCGGGAAGAGCGTCTCCCCCGACCGGCCGCGCGACGCCTGGGGCGTCGAGCGCAACTACGGGTGGGCCGCAGCCGAGGTGCTGGCGATCAACATCGTCGCCACCGAGATGGAGGAGTTCAAGTCGAACCTCAACTACACCCAGACCTCCGACCGGAGCTGGTGGCGGAACTTCGAGACGGGCGGGACCTACGACGACAACCTCTTCCGCAACAACCAGCTCATCCATCCCTACAACGGGGCCACGTACTTCAACGGCGCGCGGGCCAACGGGCTCAACTTCTGGACCTCCTACGGCTACGCCTTCGCCGGGTCCTTCTTCTGGGAGTGCTGCAGCGAGAACCACCCCATCGCGCTCAACGACCAGGTGTCCACCGGGATCGGCGGGCCGGCGATGGGCGAGGCGCTCTTCAGGATCTCCTCGGAGATCCTCGACAACCGCTCGACGGGCTGGGGACGGGCCGGCCGCGAGGCCGCAGCGTTCCTCGTCGACCCGGTGCGCGGCCTCAACCGGGGGCTTTCCGGCCGCTGGGGGGCGCAGGACGACAACCCTTCCGACCCGCAGGACTGGAGGCCGTCGGGCAGCTCCACGTTCCTGGCCTCCGGAATCCGCACGATCGGCGAGGGCGACTCGATCAAGAACAACACCGACAGCTACGCCTTCGTGGAGCTCGACCACGCCTTCGGGGACGAGTTCGAGAACCCGCGGCGCAAGCCCTTCGACTACTTCGACACGCAGATCCAGTTCAACTTCGGCGACAAGCACCCGATCGGCGAGTTCCAGATCCGGGGCGACCTCTGGTCGAAGCCGCTCGGCTCCGGTGACCACCCGAACCACGTCTTCTCGATCGTCCAGCACTACGAGTACATGAACAACACCGACTACGAGTTCGGGGGCCAGAGCTTCGGGCCGAGCCTGCTGTCGCGCTTCCGGCTGGCGGACCGGCTCTGGCTCCAGACGCGGGTGGACGGGATCGGCATGCTGCTCGGAGGCGTCAACTCCGACTACTCGCACTTCGCCCAAGTGGCCGACGTCACCCGCCTCCGCGAGTACGACTACGGTTCCGGCCTCGGCGTCGCCGGCGAGGCCACGCTCGCCCGGTCCCGGTGGCCGCTCCTCAAGCTGGCCTACCGCTTCCAGTGGCTCAACGTGCACAACGGGTCGGTCTTCGACCGCGGCCCGAACCTCCAGGGCGAGAACGCCAACCACTACATCCAGTTCGCGGAAGCGAGGGTGTCCGTGCCCCTCTTCCGGGGGCTGGGCATCGGCGGGGACGCCTACCTCTTCCTGCGCGACAGCCACTACCAGTTCCAGGTGCTCGGCGTACCTATCCCCGAGAACCTCAGCCAGAGGAACCCTCAGGTGCACGTCTACCTGAGCTGGGGCCCGAGGGGCTGAGGCCGAGGGCAAGGCCCGCGACGCGGCTCCGGGGGGCCGCCTGACCAGCAACAGAACGGACGGACGGGCCGCCGACCGAGGTCGCCCTAGGCGCGCCCGGGCGACCGTAACTTACGGGCCTGTTACTTGCGTCTGACACGCTCCCCCGGCATCCTTGCGCCCGCAGGCCAACGAACGCCTTCATCGCGCGGCCCGCGCGGCGTGTCTTTGCGACGCGACGGCCTTGCAGGGAGCCCTTCGATGAACAAGACCCTCGTCCCCCTCCTCCTCCTCCTCGCGGCGGCGACGCCGCTCCGAGCCTCGACGAACCCGTTTCTCGAGCCGCCGCCTTCGTCTTCGACGACGTCGGCCCTGCCGTCGAGCGATTCCGCCGAGCCCCGGTGGGGGTTCAACTTCACGCTCGGCCTCGGCGGCGTGGGAGGCGATCTCAGCACGGCCGTGCAGAAGCCGATCTCGGGCGAGTTCGGCCTCTTCCGCAGGGTGGGGCCCTGGCGCTTCGGCGGGGGAGTCAGCTTCGGCTCGTTCGTCCTCAAGTCCCCGTACGACCAGATCCCCTCGCGGGTGACGATCGTCGGCTACCCCGTGGGGGACGATTTCGCCTTCCACCAGATCTACCTGTCCGCGACGCGGATGTTCCGCCTGAAGCAGAGCGTGAGGCCGTACCTGCAGGTGCGGGGCGGCCTCGCGCGGCTCCATCCGAGGAACCTCGTCTTCGCCCCCTACCCGACGCCTTCGGACTTCGTGCCGGAGTCGAGCCCGACGAAGGCGACGAACGGGTGGAGCGTGGCGGTGATCCCGGGGATCGAGTGGCGCCTCAACCGATCCCTCGCCCTCGACACGTCGTTCTCCTGGACGTACCTCAAGACCGACGACTACGACCTCTCGCCGATCGGTCTCGCGCCCGCCGGGTCGGGCAACGCGTGGGAGGCGCGGCTGGGGATGGTCTGGCGGCCGGACGACGGGCGGCCGTCGGGAGTCGAGGGCAAGAGCCCGGGCGACGACCAACCCCGTGACGCGTGGGGAGTGGAGAAGAACTACGGGTGGGCGACCGGCGAGACGCTCGCGATCAACCTGCTCGCGACCACGCTCACCGAGTGGAAGTCCGACGTCAACTACTCCCAGACCTCCCCGAGAAGCTGGTGGCGCAACCTCGAGACGGGCGGGACGTACGACGACAACATGTTCCGCAACAACCAGATCAACCACCCCTACAACGGGGCCACCTACTACAACGCCGCCCGGGCGAACGGCCTCAACTTCTGGACGTCCTATGCCTACGCCTTCGGCGGAGCGTTCTTCTGGGAGTGGTGCGGAGAGAACCACCCGATCGCGATCAACGACCAGATCTCGACGGGCATCGGCGGGGCGGCGGTGGGGGAGGCGCTCTTCCGGCTCTCCTCGCAGGTGCTCGACAACAAGTCGACGGGCTTCGGACGGATCGGCCGGGAGGTGGGGGCGTTCTTCATCGACCCCGTCCGCGGGCTGAACCGAGGGCTCTCCGGCCGGTGGGGGGCGCAGGACGAGAACCCGACGGACGCCATGGACTGGCGCCCGCCGGGCAGCTTCAGCTTCCTCTCCTCAGGGGTGCGGACGATCGGCGAAGGCAACTCGATCAAGGACAACACGAAGAGCTACGGCTTCTTCGAGTTCGACCACAGCTTCGGGAACGAGTTCGAGAACACGCGGCGAAAGCCCTTCGACTACTTCGACATGGCCCTCCAGCTCAACTTCCGGGACAAGCTGCCGCTCGGCCGGCTCCAGATCCGGGGCGACCTGTGGACGAAGCCCCTCGGCGAGGGGGACCAGCCGAACCACGTCTTCTCGATCGTCCAGCACTTCGACTACGTCAACAACGACATCTACGAGTTCGGGGGCCAGAGCTTCGGGCCGAGCCTCATGTCGCGCTTCCGGCTGTCGAACAAGGCCTGGCTCCAGACGCGGGTGGACGGGATCGCGATGCTCCTCGGAGGAGTCAACTCCGACTACTCGAAGTTCGCGAACGTGGCCGACATCACGCGCCTGCGGGAGTACGACTACGGCCCCGGCCTCGGGGCCTCTGCGGAGGCGATGCTGTCCGTGTCGCGGTGGCCGCTGCTCGGCCTGTCCTACCGCTTCCAGTGGATCTCGGTCACGAACGGGTCGGTGTTCGACCGGGGTCCGAACCTGCAGGGCGTGGACGCCAACCACTACATCCAGGCCGCCGCGGCGAGGCTGGCTCTGCCGCTCTTCTGGGGGCTCGGCATAGGCGGGGACGCCAGCCTCTTCCTGCGCGACAGCCACTACCAGTTCGAGGTGCTCGGTCAGGCCGTCCCCCAGCACCTCCGCCAGCGCAACCCGCAGGTGCGGGCCTACCTGAGCTGGAGCCCGAGGGGCTGAGAGACGCGGCCGCGGCCGAGGCCGAAGAAGGTCCTCGATCATCCGTCCTCTCCCTTGGACTAGAATCGACGTGTGGGAGAGGAGGAGGACCGGGCCGCCCTGGCCTCGCGCAGCCGCCTCCGAAGGGAGCGGCTGGTGGCCCACCGGGCTTCGAGCCACGCCGACGCGGAGGCGTGGGACCTCGACTTCTGGCAGTCGCTGGGCCCGGAGGAGCGCCTCGCCGCTCTCGTGGCGATTCGCCGCGACGTCGAGGCCGTGGTGGCCGGGCGGGGCAGCAGGCGCGACTGACGTGGAAGCCATCCAGGACTTCGAGGACTTCCTGGAGCTGCTCGATCGCCACCGCGTTCGCTACCTCGTCGTCGGCGGCCTCGCTTTCGTCTACCACGCGAAG
>Ga0335080_10000564_pt1 | contig 34311 bp, 26 predicted proteins | sample Lox_Sample_34_FD_206720 | JGI IMG/M metagenome (GOLD analysis project Ga0335080, IMG submission 206720) | Soil microbial communities from Loxahatchee National Wildlife Refuge, Florida, United States - Lox_Sample_3.4 | ecosystem: Environmental > Terrestrial > Soil > Wetlands | place: USA... | reverse complement strand
AATCCGCTGAGCGAAGAAGCATCGGTGATGCGGACATCACTGGTACCTGGCATGCTCGACATGCTGGCCTGGAATTTGAATCGCGATGTCGCCGAGGCCCGGCTGTTTGAGATGGGAAGTATCTATCGATTGGTGAACGGCGAGCGTGTTGAACCGCATCGCGCCTGTCTGGGTGCGACTCTCGCTGCGGTGCAAGCTTCGCTGCAGGCCGGCGGCGTGGTGGATGTAAGCAAAGGAGAGCACGCACTCAGCGTTGAAGCGTTCCGCTCGTTCAAGGGAGATGTAGAGAATCTTCTGGAGCCACTTTCGTGCGAGCTCAGCTTTGACCGGGACGTTCCGGAATATTTCCACTCTGGACGTTCGGCGCGGGTTTCCATGAATGGCGCGGTTGTGGCGCAGTTCGGGCAGATTCATCCAGCAGTCGCTGCGGCACGAAAATTGCGGCAGGACGTATTTATCGCCGAGTTCGATCTGGAACTGCTGTACAAGATTGGGCTGCGCCGCGTGAAGTACACACCACTGGGTCGATATCCGGCGGTGGAACGGGATTTCTCCTTCGTGTTTGCCGACGGGGTGACTTTTGAGCAGATGGGAAGGGCAGCGTCGGCATTGGGATTGACGACTTTACGGGAGTTGCAACCGGCAGAGATTTTTCGCGGCGGATCCATTCCGTCGGGAAAATACTCGGTTCTGCTGCGAGTCCGGTTCCAGTCCAATGAGCGCACACTGCGGGAGGATGAAGTCGCTGAATGGTCGGGCAAGATTGTGGAGGCCCTGACGCAGCTTGGCGGCGTGCAGAGAGCCTGAAACTCAGCTTCGCGTTCAGCGATACTCAAGCTGCATCTTCTACAGGCATTCCCAATTCTGGCAAAATCGGCCAGAAGTGGGGCACCGCTTCTGTCTTTTGCCTTCAATGTTTATCCTTACTCATCTCTGAGAACTTCATCATCCGGGAACTAAGGTCTCATGAGTGCTCAGACTTCTGTTCCTCCTGCCGATACTGATTTAGGTGGGAAACATGTCTGCAGGTCGAGCCGCGGTCCGGGCTCCGGTGCGCGATGCGAAGGCGATGCGGTACGTAGCGCGGCAACCGATTTTCGATCGCGAAGAAAAGGTATTCGGCCACGAACTGTTGTTTCGCGACAGCCTCGAGAACTCCTTTACCGGCGACGCAGACGAAGCATCGCGCGCCACCCTCGATCGCTCTCTAGTTATGGGCCTCGACGTGTTGTGCGATGGACGGCGCGCCTTCGTGAACTGTACGCGCGACACCTTGATCAAGGGATTGGTTACTCTCCTGCCGTCGACGTCGACCGTTGTAGAGATCCTGGAGACAGTGCCGTGCGATCCCGACGTGATCGCCGCTTGTCACGTCCTTAAACAGCAGGGCTACATGATCGCGCTCGACGATTATGTTGCCGGCGACCATCGTGAGTCACTGGCTGAAATCGCCGACGTTATCAAAGTCGACCTGCAGCTTACTACGCCAGAACAGCGCGACGAACTGATCAGGCAGTTCGGACCTTGGCGATGCCGGATGCTTGCGGAAAAAGTCGAGACGCGGAAGGAGTTCGCGCAGGCCCGGGATCAGGGATTCGTATATTTTCAGGGATTCTTTCTCCGGCGGCCGGAACTGATGGGTACACACGACATGCCGGCCAAAAGGCTGAATTACATACGCATGCTGCAGGAAGCCTCGCGTGTGGAACTGGATCTGCCGGAACTCGAAAGGCTCATTAAGGAAGAAGCATCGATTTGTTACCGGCTGCTGCGGTACCTGAATTCGGCGGTGTTTGATTTCCGTAAAGAAATCCACTCGGTGAGGCATGCCTTGTCGCTGCTGGGCGAGCGAGATCTCCGGCGGTGGATGCGGTTGATTGCAGCCGTGGGGGCGGGGCAAGACAAGACCAGCGACCTGGTGCTTTCCGCACCGGTGCGCGGGCGATTTTGCGAGTTACTCGCGCCCAAGGTCCCGCATGGAGAGTCGGACTTGTTCTTGATGGGGCTGCTGTCCCTGATCGATGCCATGCTGGAAACTCCGATGGAAACGGTGCTGGAGAAGATCCCGCTGGATGCCGCAACCAAATCGGTGTTGCTGGGCCAGTCCAGCCTCTTGCGTCCGGTGTTTCAGCTCATGCTGGCCCACGAAAGCGGGGAGTGGGAAGCGGCCACTGCGCTGAGCAGGGGACTGCGACTGGAAGCCGATGACGTTGCCGCGTGCTACTGGCCGGCGCAACAGTGGGCGCGCGAGCTTTCGATGGAGATCTAGAAAAGATATAGGGCGAATCCGGTAGGGCCGCCTTGCATGGTCCTCCTGTGCAAAATCCGGGGAGCGGGGGTCTTGCGCGTCTGCAGGAGTGCGAGTACCATAAAGTTGTTCTCATTTAGGCCTCGTTCCCGCGAAGGCCTTCTGCGTCAGCCATTCCAGGGCGGCGCCTTTACGGATCCGATACACGGAAAATCGAAGCCGATTTAGTTTGCATTCGCGAGAGCGGTTCTTTGCAGGTTTGGGGTTCGTTCCAGAGTGTGTCCGTGGCAATTCGCAACTGCGCAGGAAAACACGAAACTGTGTCGGGGGCAGCCCGCACACTATTTCGGGTATATATCGACCAGGTTTCGGGATCTGTAAAGCTTTGCATCTTGTGTGATCTTTGAGAGGAATATGAACGCAGGACCAGGAAAAAACTCCGGTGGCGGAGGAAGAAGGCGGCGAAGAGGCCGCCGGCAACATAATCAACGCGGACATCGTCCCGGGCACGGGATGAGCCGCGAGAACAAAGATGGCATCTACACAGCGCCGATGGATCACAGCTATCGCGCGGCCCTGGCGGGAGGAAACAACAACGGGCACAAGGGCGGACGTCCGCGGCCCGGTTTCCCGACGCAATTTCCGCAGCCCGATCCCGAGCCTCTGCCGGCCAGCGTCGATGCAAACTCGCGCATCTTCGCCTTCATCGAAGATCTCTTCTTTATGGCGAAAATACAGGAAACCGCCAAGAAACTGAACGTGAAGGTTGAATTCGTGAAGAGCGACAAAGAGATGATGGACAAAATGCATCAGAACGGGGAAGAAAAACCGTCGCTGATCATCTTCGACCTGAACAATGCAGGCGTGAAGCCCCTGACGCTGATTCCGAAGCTGAAGAGCAAGCTGAAGAAGGGCACGTCCATCATTGGATTTTTGTCGCACGTTCAGGGCGATTTGAAGCAGAAGGCGCACGAAGTAGGATGCGACATGGTACTGCCTCGGTCGGCATTTTCACAGAATCTGCCGCAGTTGCTGCGGCGGCACGGAGCACCGGAACAAGGCGAGCCGAGCGTGCAGTAGATTTGATCCGAGACCTTCTCCCAATTCACTTCGCTGGGTTCACTGCAGGCTGAGGTTCTTCTCTATTCCCGCGTCTTGCTAGTAACACGCTGCGCACGAGCGTAACTTTCGTCTTTGTTCCTGACCTATTAGGCGTGTGATTGTAATCCTTGAGCATCCGTCCATAGCGCTTTACGATAGCGCCGAAATGCTCACGAGTCTAGCGATTGACAAAGCGGACGACTCCTGGAAAGCGGTTAGCCGTGTCGGCGCCTGGGCCGCCATCATTTTGCTGATCTATAGTCTGTCCACCATGGTTGTCCTGGTCGTCTTGGGCGGAGCTCCCGTGACCGCACGCGAGTGCTTCGAAATGATCCAGAAAAATGTTGGTGTGGCCTTGCTGCGGCTCGACCTTCTGACGATTCTGGTGATGCCTGTGTTTTGCCTTCTCTATGCGGGTTTCTACGCCGCATTGCGCCGCGAGTGCTGGCTGCTCGCGGTGGTGAGCGTGGCGAGCGCTGCTGTGGGCGTGACTCTCATTCTTGCGAATGCTTCTGTAGCCTCGCTGGTATATCTCAGCGATCAGTATGCAGCTGCTACAAGTGACTCCCGCAGAATGCTCCTGCTGGCTGCGGGAGAGGCGGTGATATCCAACGACATCTGGCATGGAACTGCGGCGAGTATAGGCGGCGTCCTGCTTCAGGGTGCGGGAGTAGTGATCTCCGTCGCCATGTTGAGAACTGCTGTGTTTAGCAGAGTAATCGGCTATTGCGGTGTAGTGGCTCACGGGCTGGATCTGTCGCACATCTTGATGGGGCCCTTCGCGCCGAAATCTGCAATCATCGCGATCGCGATCGCGGGTCCGCTGTATCTTGTCTGGTTTCCTCTTGTGGCGCGCAGGTTGCGCCAGTTAGGTGAGTTCCGAGACTGACACTCCGTAGTCACATACTCTTAGCCGGGAGGCCAGGATAGCCGACGCCCGCCGAGCAGGTGCACGTGCAGGTGGAAGACCGATTGTCCCGATTCCGGGCCGACATTGAGGACAGTGCGGTAGCCGTTCTCGACTTTTCTCTGACGGGCTATGTTGGCGGCCGCCAGATGGCAGCGGCCGATGATGTCGGCGTCGGTGTGTTCCGCTTCCTTTAATCCAGCAAAATGACGCTTCGGTATGACCAGCACATGTGTGGGCGCCTGCGGATGGATGTCTTCGAATGCGAACACATGCTCATCTTCATACACCTTCTTTGCGGGAATTTCGCCTCGGATGATTCGGCAGAAGAGGCAATTCGAGTCGGTCGTCATGGATTGCACCTGTGCCAGAACCATAGCAAAGGCTCGCCCGGACTGTCAGCTGGGTTAGTCGAGACGGACCAGGAAAACGGCACCCTCGGGGGTGGTGGTTTCAGCGGCTAGCTTCTGGGCGCGGTCATGATCATCGTCAAGAACGCGGACGCGAATCCACCAATCCCCAGCGGGACTTTTGAAGCGTAGGACGTTGGCAGTGTGGTAACGGCGGGTGAGGTGATCGGCCAGTTTGCTCGCAGATTTTTCGTCAGGTATGCCGCCAATCTGCACCGCCCACTTGCCCGGCGATCCCGGTGTTGCGCCGGACTGCATTAATTCCACTTTGACTTGAGCCACGCCTGGTTGCCAGACGTCCACCTTGTGCGCGGCGGCAAGGGAGAGATCGACAATGCGTCCCGGAATGAAAGGGCCGCGGTCGGTGATACGAACCAGCGCGGTGCTGCCGGTTTTGATGTTAGTGACGCGGGCGATCGAACCCAGCGGGAACGTGCGGTGCGCGGCGGTCATCGCGTGCATGTTGTAGACCTCGCCGTTGGAGCCGCGGCGATTGTGATAGGGCGGACCGTACCAGCTTGCCAGACCGGTTTCTGTCTCAAGGGGTTTGGCATTCGCGGGGAGGACCGGTTCGGCAAGGTCGACCTCTACCTCAGGCTTCGGAGCTGTGGCGCTTGGTGGTGCTGGAACGGCTTTAGGAGTTGATGCGGGACCGGCTGACGGCTGCGCCTTGGGTTCGACCGTGGGTGGTGGCGGGACCGTAACTCGCGCCTGTTTTTGATGACCGCAGCCGCCCAAGAGCAGGACCCCACTCAGCACGAGCAGAAGCACAGCCGTGCGGACGAAGCGGCGGCTTGCCGTGCTCGTGTGCGATTGCATTATTTTGGCTGCGCCGGATGCTGCTCCATGTAATCGGCGAACTCGGCCAGCTTCTGGGAAGCCACGCGCAACGCTTTGGTCGACTGACTGCGGACGGCAGGGACGACCTCGTCGTTCAAATATTTGATAAATTCCGGAATTTCCTTTTCGAGGCGCTCGGCTGCGTCGTTGAGGGTCTGGCTCATGCGCGCCGAGGCGTCTTCGACCTTGCGGTTGAAGTCGTTCATGGTACTCCTTACGAACTCTGGACGTGAAAAAATTCACGCGAACTGCGGATGCCAGGCGGAACTATTATTTCCTGCCCGGCATATCGGGTCAATGGCGCCCGCTGACGCGAATGGTTCTGAGAATGCCGAAAGTCCCAGTCAGATAGAATGCGAACTCATGGCGATGACGCCCCCTGAGAAAATCCAACGCCAAAACGAGCACGAGTTTCCGAGAAAGCTTCTTGGTTGGTACGACCGGCACGCTCGCGACTTGCCTTGGCGGAAGAGCCGCGATCCGTACCGCGTTTGGGTTTCGGAGATCATGCTGCAACAGACACGCGTGGCGGCTGTGATCGAGCACTACCAGGAATTTCTGCGGCGATTTCCGACGGTGCACAAGTTAGCCGCCGCGCGGGAAAGCTCGGTGCTCGCGGCGTGGAGCGGCCTCGGGTATTACCGGCGAGCTCGAATGCTGCACGCAGCTGCGAAAGTTCTCGCTCAAGAGCGATCCGGAACATTTCCTCAGACTGCGGCCGAGTGGCGAAAACTGCCGGGAGTAGGAAGATACACTGCTGCAGCGATTGCCAGCATCGCATTCGGCGAGCCCGTAGCGCTCGTGGATGGCAACGTCGAGCGCGTGCTGCAGAGAATCGTCGGGAAAACGGTTTCAGGCGAGGAAATGTGGGATCACGCTGAGGATCTGCTGGACCATAAGCGTCCCGGCGATTTCAACCAGGCGATGATGGAACTGGGGGCTACTGTCTGTATTCCGCGCGCTCCGGTTTGTTTGACCTGTCCGGTCCTGAAATTGTGCGTGAGCCGCGGTGAGCTGGCGGCTGAAGGAAAAATGGCAAGGCAGAAAAAGCGTGATGTTCATTATGCCCTCGTTCGCAAGAACGGGTCAGTGTTTCTTGTGCAGAGACCCAAAGATGCGCGACTCATGGCGGGTATGTGGGAATTGCCGGAAATCAGCCCGCCACGAGATGGAGCGGAGCCACTCCTCAGAGTGAAACACTCGATCACGGTCACCGACTACACCGTGAAAGTGTGGCCAGTGTCAGCACCTGCGGACGTCGTCGGGGAATGGTGCGCTGTCGAGCGACTGTCGAGGTGTGCATTGACCGGGCTCGCGCGGAAGGTCTTGCGGCTCGGCGGAATATTCCCAGCATCCGGAAGGTCCCTGAACTCATCTAGAAACAATGGTCGTAGTTGAGCTTTGGTAGTGTATCGACTCGAGGAGCTAGCACGATGACGGCATTGGCCACGGGAGCAAGAGCGCCGGATTTTGCGTTAAGCGCGTTGGACGGGAAAGCATTTTCATTGAACGAAGAGTTAACTCGGGGACCGGTGGTGCTCGCATTCTTTAAAGTTTCGTGCCCCACTTGCCAGTATGCATTTCCTTTTCTCGAGCGGCTTTCCAAGGCGTACGCCAACAAAGGTATCACTATGGTCGGCGTGTCACAGAATGACGCCAAAGAAACCGCTGCCTTCGCCAAGGACTTTGGCGTGACCTTTCCCCTTCTGCTGGACGACACGCACCGCTATCCCGTTTCCAACGCCTACGGGCTCACCAATGTGCCGACCATCTTCTGGATCGCCCAGGATGGCGAGATTGAGGTTTCCAGTGTCGGGTGGGTCAAAGTGGATTTCGAATTGATCAACCGCAAAATGGCCGAGAAGGGGAAACTCGCCCCCGCCACCGTATTCAAGGCCGGGGAAGACGTGCGGGATTTCCGCGCTGGTTGAGGGTCGAAGAACTAGGCGCCGGGACGGCGCTGCGCAGATCCAGGACTCATCATAGGAAGCTCCCCTGGGCCGGACTGTCCGGATTCCAACGGTGGCTGCACTCTCGTGTACCGTCGTGTGCTACTTCTCCTACAACCCAACCAGACGCGTCCGTTACAATTCCTGCAGAACTTCATAAAAATAGCGGTCTTCCGGCGGGGCGCCGCTTCGTTGGGGGGAGAGACCTATCATGCACGGAAGGGCCAGAATCATTTTGGCGTGTCTGTTGGTGTGCCCGAGTTTTTTTGTCTGGGCGGATGGCGGAGCCGGGGCCTCGGGAGGAGCAAAGACTTCTGCGCTGCGCTTGCCGGGTGCGGCCTTTGTCGCCCTGGAAACCATCAATCCGGAGCACATCCGCTGGCACGTTCGCTATCTCTCTCACGATCTGCTGGAGGGACGCGGCACCGGACAGCGCGGAGGCGACCTTGCCGCTGAGTACATTGCCACTCAATTCGCCGAATTTGGGCTCAAGCCTGCGGGAGATCACGGGACTTACATGCAGAAGGTTCCCCTGGTGGGCATCACGACTCTGCCGGAGACGCAATTCTCTCTCATTCCCAAGCAAGGCGAGACCATGAACCTGAAGCCGCTGGATGAGTATGTTGCCTACGATCAGAGCCAGCAGGCGCAGTCCGACATCGACGCCGAAGTCGTATTCGTGGGATATGGAATCCAGGCGCCCGAGTTCAGTTGGGACGATTACAAGGGCGTGGATGTACGCGGCAAGGTGTTACTCATGTTGGTGAATGAGCCGCCCTCCGACGATCCGAAATTTTTCAAAGGGAAGGCGCTCACCTACTACGGGCGGTGGACTTACAAATACGAACAAGGTCTGCGCAAGGGGGCGGTGGGTGTGATTCTGGTCCACCAGACCCAGATGGCAAGCTATCCGTGGGAAGTGGTGCGCAATTCGAATTCGGGTGAGAAGTCTTTTCTGAAGGTCGAAGGTTCGGCATTGAAGGTCGCGTCGTGGATCCATCTGGATGTCGCCAGCCGGTTGGCTTCGGCTTCGGGAATGAATCTGGAGAAGATGATGACCTCGGCGCAGTCGCGCGATTTTCATCCCGTGAGTCTGGGCGCGCGTCTGAAGGCGCACATGGTTAGCAAGGTCCGGAATTTCGAGGCGAACAACGTGGTCGCAATTCTGCCGGGATCAGATCGTCATGTCGCCGACGAGGCTGTCATGTATACCGCGCATTACGATCACTTTGGCATTCGTCCGGATATGCCCGGAGACAACATCTTCAATGGCGCCGATGACAATGCCACGGGCTGCGGCATTCTGCTGGAACTGGCGCGGGCGTTCGGATCTTCGGCCGCTAAACCCCGCAGGTCAATTCTTTTTGCCGCAGTCACGGCGGAAGAACAAGGGCTGCTGGGGTCAGAATACTTGGGCAAACATCCGCCGGTTCCGGCGGGAAAAATCACCCTCGATCTGAACTATGACGACGTGAAACCCTTGGGGGCACCGGAGGAAGTGGAGGTCTCCGGGGCAGAGCGGACCAGCTTCTATCCCGTGGTAGAGGCGACGGCGAAAGACTTCCGGTTGGCGATTCGCCCTGATGCGCGGCCCGAGGCGGGACATTTCTACCGCTCAGATCATTTCAGTTTGGCTCGGGTGGGGATCCCTTCTTTTTCGGTCAATGAAGGCATGAAGTTCAAGGGACATCCAGAGTCCTGGGGACTGGATCAGGAAAAAGAGTACGTGGAGAAGCACTATCACCAGCCCAGTGATGAATATCGCGCGGAGATGGATTTCGTGGCTGATTCCTGCATGGCGCGCTTGGGATTTGCCCTGGGATGGGAAGCTGCGAGTCTGCCCAAACTCATCGGATGGCAGAAGGGCGATGAGTTTGAGGCGGCGCGGGTGAAGAGCCAGCAGTAGCGAACGCCGAGTCCCCACTCCGAGGAACCAGAATCACGACTTTCTCGCAGTCTTCCGGGGATGAATCATGCCGATCTTTTCCGCCATTCATTCTGGGGAATTTAAGTCCCCGTAACCTAGGTAACTTTCGCCGTCCTTCCCTGCCTGCTAGCCTCGGTATGTACGTTTGTAATCAGTAACTTCCATTAAGTCCTGCTTAAGGATGCCGAGAATACCTATTTTTCGCCTTGGAGGTGCGCCCGAGAAGCCGGGGCTGCCGAGTCTCGGGGCGTCGACTCCATTCGTGTCCCTCGAAGGACTCACGGTTGGAGTCGATAATCTCCGTCATGATGTGGTCCTCAGCCCGAAATTTGTGGAACTGGCGCGCGCGCAGGTCGCGCGACTGATTGCCCGGCATGGCGAGTTGGAAGGCCTGCTGGGAGCCGAGACTCCGCAGACGACTCAGGGACCATCATGGCTGCGAAACCAGATGGGGAAGCCCGCCAAGCGCAAGAATGATCCTGGAGAATGGAAGTCGGCGCTGACTGAGATGTTGGTTGCATCCTTGAATCGTTCGAAAAAGGAATACAAGCTCTCGGTCGATCTGTTGTGCAGGCTGGCGCTGACGAAATTCCTGCGTACGGAAATGAACCAGCAGTTTGCGCAGGTGGTAGAGCGCTGCCGCGTCCTGCTGAAGAATTACGACAACACGCGTGCTCTCAAGGCGCACGAATACCGCGAGAAGGTGGCGTCATTCCAAGTAAGGAAGAAGATCATTCTGCGCAAGACCGGGCAGGAGATTTTCGAGACGCTGCGCGAAGTGGAGAAAAGCACGCTCGCACGCACACGCCGATCGCTGTTCGGGGAAGAGACCAGCGGCGGGAGTTACTTCACATATCCGCTCTTTCTCAACCGCCTGCTGTTTTCCGAAGACGGGCGTGACGATTATCTGTGCGCCGAGTATTACGTGATGCTGGGCAACTGGGATCGCGATCCCGACCGCTACGGCCGCATGCGCGAGATCGCTTCCGGATTTCTGCGTGCCCTGTACGGCGAGGATACGACTGCCGAGACGATTGATTCCTGGATGAACGTGCCGGACAACGCTCGCGAATTGGTTGGGAGCGCCACGCCGGAAGATTCACCCGAAGGCTTGGCCCAACAGGAGCGGCTGGCGACGTGGGTGCGTTTGCTCGAGGACGAGCACGTCATGGAGAACGTGATTGCTTCGTATTACGTTGTGCCACTCCTCGGCGAATACGCGCCTAGAATCAATCCGCAGCAGTTGAAAAATGCTCTGATCGATCGCACCGATTGCGACCGCGTCGAGCGCATGATCCAGGAAGGCGTCAAGCTCTCGCCCAACAGCCTTTACGCGGCGGTGTCGAAAGTCGCGAGTTGCCGTGGGGCGGAGCGGGCGAAAGTTGCGGCGCGATTCCTGGGCGACTTCTTTCACTACCATCGCGACCTGCGGCGCTTGGAAATACTGAACGCGGCGCTGGATTCCGTCAACCTGGTCGGCAATGAACGGTTGCAGGAGCTTTCCCGGGTCAATGGCACACTCTACGAATTTCTGCTTCCCGAAGAACAGAGAGACGCCGACTCCGATCGTGTGCTGCGCCATGTCGTGCTGAAGGCCGATGTCCGCGATTCCACGCGCCTGACCCGCACGATGATGGAGAAAGGCCTGAATCCGGCGTCATACTTCAGCCTGAACTTCTACGATCCCGTCAACAAGCTGCTTGATAAATACGGCGCGCAGAAAGTTTTTCTGGAAGGCGACGCGATCATCCTCGCGATTCTTGAGCGGGAAGGTGAGCCGGGATTGGCAGTGAGTCGCATGTGCGTGCTGGCGCGCGAGATTATCGAAATCGTACGTGGATACAACGAACTGATGCAGCGCTCGGCGATGCCCCAACTGGAACTGGGCCTCGGCATCACGTTGCAGGAGTCGGCGCCGCTCTATTTGATGGACGGCGAGCATCAGATCATGATCTCCGAGGCGTTGAACGAGAGCGACCGGCTTTCGTCCTGCAATAAGCGCGCCCGCAAGGTGATGGAGCCACAGGCCGGACCATTCCATGTCTATGCGTTCCAGGCAGCGGAAATCGACGAGAACGGCAACCCCGAAGACGTAACCCTAAGCTTCAACCTGAGCGGGATCCGCATGAATGAGGCCGCATTCCGCAAGTTGCAGCAGGAAATCACGCTCGAGCCACTGAAGGTGCGCCTGCCCGCCTCACTCGCCTCTTCCGACAAAGGCGAATACAAGCTGTTTACCGCGACCGTCCCAGTAGACAAGGATATCTTCCGCAAGATCGTGGTCCGGGAGAGCCGCATCCCGCGCATTGATGCGGCGGACTTCTCCGTGAAGGGCTGGACCGATCGGTTGTACTACGAAGTCTGCACCGACCCGGGCATCTACACCGCGCTGGAGAAGCGGAAGGGCGCCAGCGGCAACTGATCATCGTGGAAGAGCGGCGCTTCAGCGCCGCGTCACGCATCCAAAATCGAGGGCTTTAGCCCCCTGACCGCTGCAACCCTTGTTCTTCACCTTCGAATCGCTGTCAAAGCATATGCAACCTGGTGGGGAGCAGACGGTGTACATGAACACCGCCGAGACGGGTCAATGAGCGTTAACGAGATTTTCGCCAACCAGGACTAGACCCCCGTTGTTTCCATCACCATAATGATCAACCTGGTGCTTCTTTGAGGCAGGAGGTCAACTTGAAAACTCTTCTCACTTTCGCCATCTCCCTCGCTATTGCTACCCCCACATTTTGTCAGTCAACGTCTGCTCCGAAAGACCAGCGGGAAAAAGAGCAGCAATTGCGAACGGCTTTAGAACAGATGCGGGACGCAATTGACCACTATCATGGCATGGCCGATCGGGGGAAGATCATGACTCCTGCAGGAAGCCGCAATTACCCGCTAGACCTTGAGACACTTGTAAAGGGAGTATCGGATTCGCGTGGAAAGACGATTCAGTTTCTGCGCCGGATTCCAGTCGATCCCATGACGGGAACTACGGACTGGGGGCTGAAACGGGCCGGGCCACAAGCTGGTGGCATTTTCGACGTTTACACGAAATCCGATGGTATAGCTCTGGACGGTACCAAATATCAAGACTGGTAAGCGGGCCTCGGCATTGTGAGGACTTTTCGGATGTTAGGTCAACCATCGGTACTATGGCTTTTGCACGTGCATACTCTTCCTAAGCGCAACTATCTGGGCGTAAACACGGCGCAGTTTGCTCTCAGGGTTCCACAGTTCAGGTGGCAGTCCGGGCGGCGGCGCATCGAGACGACCTTGTTCCTGCCCTTCTATCACGATTTCTAGGGCAAGATGCGACTCCCTCAGACCAGCCTTCTTAGCTAATTTGTCGAGTTCAACTCTCAGTTCATTCAGCCGCTCCTCGTCCATGGCGCGAGTCTAGCATGGACGCCCTGGTGCCGCCGCAGGAGGATTTCGCGTGAAAGCGCGCCAGAACACGGACGAACCGACCGGCATCGTAGCCCCCTGTGAGACGCGATGTGTTTCACTACGACGACGGGCCGGAACAATATGTGGCCTGGGATCGCCGAGTGATGACGATTGATGTCAACGATTGCTGTTCATTTTGCCCGCCGCCGGACCCACGGCGGTGGTTTGCTTGGTCTTGGGGTCAATCCCGATCAGCGCAACTCCACCCACTCCCCCGCGACTGACTGTGACCACCTGCCCACGAGCTCTCAGTTCGGCCTGCACTTCTTGGGGCAGAGTCTTGGGCACAGACAGACTCCCCAATTCGGGGCGGTCTTGGCCGAAGGAGCCGATGAAATGCGTGGTGGAAAAGCGCGGGGCTTTAAACGCCTCCTCGCCACTCATGCCGAATTCCACGTAATTGAGGATCACCTGGATGGCTGCCTGATCCTGCTGATCGCCGCCCGCCACCGAGATCGCCAGCACGGGATCGTTCTCATGGAAAAGCAGCGTAGGGCTCAACGTGATTCGCGGCCGCTTGCCCGGCTGAATGACGTCGGAAGTTCCCGCAAACGTGTTCAGGCTGGTGAGCCGGCTTCCGTGAATGATGCCCGTGCGTCCGGCCACGCCGGCTGTGCTCGATAAGCCACTGGGAGTCGCCGCAATCACGTTCCCAAATTTGTCCGTCACACACATGACGGTAGTTCCGCCATGCCAGGGGCCGGTGATGGTGGGCGGCTTGGTGGGTTTCATGTGGTACGGGTCGCCTGGCCGGAGCTGCAAAGACGCCTTTTTCGGATCGATCAGCTCGCGCCGCATTTTGGTGTACTGATCGGAAAGCAACTGTTGCATCGGCACGTTCACAAAGTTCGGATCGCCGTAGTACTCATCGCGATCCGCCAGCGCCAGTTTCTCCGCTTCAATCACCGTGTGGATGTAATCCGCCGAATTGAAGCCCATCTTCCTAAGGTCAAAGCCTTCCAGCAGGCGCAGCGTCTGTAAGAGATAAGGACCCTGCGTGAGCGGACCGGCCTTATAGACGGTGTAGCCACGGTATGTGGTTGTTAGCGGATCCACCACGGGAGTTGTGTGTGCGGCCAAATCCGCCTTGCGAAGGAATCCGCCCTTTTCGATGTACCAGGCTTCGAGGGCGTCGGCGATGTCGCCGCGATAGAAGCGGTCTGAGACGGCTTGCAGTTTCTGCTGCCGGGTACCTTTCGTGGCCTTTTCCGACTCCACCAATTTGCGAAAGGTCACTGCCAAATCCGCTTGCCAGTTGACCCCGGTTTCGATCTTCTTCCCGTCGCCGGTATCGATATACCAACTCGGGCCGCCTGCGTCGAGAATCGCCAGCGTCGGCTGCACCACCTCCTCGAGGCTTTTGGTCCCGTAAAGTTTCAGCAGGGTGACGATCGCATCGATGGTGCCAGGCACGGCGGCTGCCTTGACGTCACCGTCCGGGATTCCGTGTTGCATATACCAGGCGATGGATTTAGGGTCGCGAGGGGCCTCGCCCTGTCCCTCCAGCAGCTTCACATTTTTCTGGTCCGCGCTGTAAACCAGAATCGGAATCTCTCCTCCCACGCAGAACGCGCCGACATAGGTTACGGATAGTGCCAGCAGGGTAGCGGCGCCTGCATCGGCGGCGTTTCCGCCCTGTCCCAGAATCTTGATGCCGGCCGCAGTGGCGGCAGGCTTGCCGGAAACAACCACGCCTTGGCTGCCGGTGGCGACACTCGGGCCCCGCGGGCTGACCGGCGTTTTAGTGGCCTGCGCCCAAGCGAAAGGTGCGAGTAAAGCGAGCACAACCGATGGTGTTGAAATGATCTTGGGCATAACAGGTCAAGTCCCGGTGGCGCCGCTAGCCTGCCATCAAGGCTATATCAACTTGCTTATTTCAGGCTGCCTGCGGGGAGAGAAATTGTTCTGAGGAACACCGTGGAAGAGCGGTGCTTCAGCGCCGCGTAGCCGCGTGCAAAGGCGAGGGCTTTGGCGCCTGAAAACTGTCAGCAACCCGCTCCAGCAGCTGTTCATCGGCTCCGAATCGCGCTCACAACTCGTCGAACCCGTAGACAGCAGAGGGGAATGCAGAAAGGCATGAACCCGTGCAGGCACCCGCTGCCTGTTGCCTACACGTATCTCAGGAGCGATTTCGGGTGCGCTTTTTTCAGCGAGCGATACCAACGGCACATGGGATAGAGCAGCACCAGCATCACAATTGCCGCGCCATAAGTTGCCGCCAGCCCGTCGAAACCACGCAGGCCGAAATAGGTTGCGGGCGTCTCGAACGCAAGGCGATGCACCAGGTAATAGAACAGTGCAGTCTGCCCGAACAAGTAGAAAGGTCCATTTTCCCGCACGCCAATCCGTGGTTCGATCGTTCTCAGAAACGCGAGGCACAAGAACAGAATTCCAAGTTCAAGTGAATAGTAAGTAAAAGCAGGCGGATATTTGCTGACATGCAGCCACTGCTGCCAGGAATTGTCTGCCCGAGGCAGGAACATGTTTCCGTAGCCACTGATGGCCCGCACCACCGCGAACATCACCAGACCAGCAACTCCGCAAATCCACAGCACCTTCTTTCCTGAGATGTTACTCAGGCCGGCAGCATATCGGATCAGATGTCTCCCAAATACCCAGCCGCAGACCGTGACAGCAAGCCATGGGATGATCGGGTACTTGAAAATGACCGTGGGGCTCGAATAGTTGGCGACCAGAAATGCGGCCAGCTTCGAAGAGTTCCCCGGAGGCGACCACACCAGGCCGGTCACAAACTCTCCCACCAGCATCCACCCGAGGGCCGCTGTGAGGAGTGCCCACGTTGGCAAACGCCGAAGCAGCGCCATACACATCATCGAGACGCCGATCGCCATCAGGACACCGAATACCCATTTGCCGGAGCCGAATGAAATCAAGGTCAGATCGAGAAGCGCGATGATGAATCCTCGCGTCAGGATGTCCTTATCAATTTGCCAGGCGCTGATACCTTTGATGACCTTCCGCTCCACGCTTATGGCCAGAGAAGTGCCCATCAAGAATACGAATGACGCTGCGCAAAGGTGCGCCAGCCAGCGAGGGAAGAATTCGGAACCCGGTAGCGCCATCGTAGTAGCATCGGGAAACATTGCCGAATCATGATCGAGGTGATGGGCGTCAAATGCCATCGAGGCATGGTCAATGATCATCAGGACCATCACGAGTCCGCGCATCCAATCGATCGTCGCCACTCGTTCGGGTCGCTTTTGCTCTGTTACTAAACCCGGTGACTCACTTTCCGGCGGGACGATTACATGGGGAACGCTCGTTGTCGCACTCATACACACACCTCACACATTAATTTTCAAGAACGCAATCACACGATCACTACTGGCAGAAGTCTCAGGCCGACAGCGCCCATTGGAGTGTCGCGCGTCGTGTGATCTCGATCACGAAAAAAATCCAGTCACAGCATTACCGCTTTTCGCTCGCGCGGAAGTCCTGCACGCCGCAATGAACACCATTTCACAACAATCACGCTCATCTTGAAGGCGAGTAGAACCGCCCAATCCACGCGACCATCGACCAGTGCCAGCATCTCGACGAGGCAATGATTAGGTCTTTTGCGCAACGAGCACTTGCTCGTTCGCCAAGAATTCACCGGAATTACCAACTTCCGGAACGAGAGGCACCCTCGCTGTGATTTCAGTTCCATGCCTCGGTTGTGAGACGACCGACAACGTGCCATGCAAAGTCATGATGCGTTCCCTCATGCTGATCAGGCCGAGTCCGCTCCCGTGCATGGCGCCGTCCAGCGCGAAGCCCACTCCGTTGTCTCGAACAGAAAGTTGGATTTCATCCGAACGTCCCAGAACCCTGACGGTGAACTCGCGCACGCCGCTGTACTTGATCGCATTCTGCAGGGCTTCTTGTGCGACTCGGAAAAGCGCCAACGATATTTCGGGGGAGAGCGAGTCAGGAACGTCATAGTGCTGGTAATCGATCGTCACTTTGTTATGGTGCGCAACTTCATCGCAGAATGATTTGAGTGCGACCGCAAGCCCCAGATACTCGAGCTTCGCCGAATGCAGCTTATGCGACAGCGCTTGGATTGCGGAGGATATCTCCGTCGCGTGATGGAACAACTTCTCCAAATCCTCACTGCAGCGGGCAGAGATAATCTCCGGGCTCGATCGCAGTTGCTGGAGTTCGACCGCCAGCACAGCGAGACGTTGGTTGATATCGTCGTGCAGTTCTCGGGCAATCCGTTTGCGTTCCTGTTCCTGCGCCTGGATGAGCTTGCCGCCGAGACCACGTAGTGCCTCCTCGCCAGCACGTCTTTCGCTATCGTCGACGCATGAGCCGATATATCCGGCAAACGAGCCGTCTGCATCGAACCAAGGCACTGCGGTGTCAATGACCCATCGATATTGGCCATCGTGCTTCCTGAGCCGATACTGGAGCGTGGCTGACGCCCGGCGCTCGAAGGCGTCGTTGTATTCCCTTACCACCCTGCTGGCGTCCTCCGGGTGTATGCAATCCGCCCAGCCATCTCCCAGGTGCGATTCGAACGTTGTACCGGTGAATTCCAGCCACTGTTTATTGACATAAGTGGTGCGATTGTCCGGACCCACTATCCAGATCATCACCGGCGCGGTGTTGGCGATGGTGCGAAACCGCTCCTCGCTTTCTTTCAACGTGACGTCTGCCAGATGCCGGTCGGTGATGTCCTGGAAGGTTCCGCGCAAGTGATCGACATTCCCGTCCGGATCGCACACGACTTCCCCGCGAATGACGCACCAGGCCTTTGTGCCATCGGCACGGAGCGCTTCGATTTCGAGCTGGTACGGCTTCTTGGTGCGTAATGCCTCTTCTAGGGTCTGCTTGAGCCGCGGCCACTCTGCAGGGGCAAAGAACTGTCCATGATGAGAGAACGGAGGCACCGGAAGGTCATCGTTCCAGCCCATCAATCCATACACCTCGGCGGACCACATCACCGCATCTGTCTCGGGATTCCAAGTCCAGTTACCGATGCGAGCAATGCGCTGTGCCTCCCGTAAAGCCGATTCCCTGTCCCGCAGCTCTTCTTCAGCCTTCTTGCGCTCGGTGACGTCTTGAAGGATGGCAATAACCCGTTCGACGCCGTGTGGACCATCGATAGGAAGGTGCGTAGCGAAGATCGTTCGCGGCCCGTACTCGGGGTACTTGACTGTAACTTCAAAACGGGCCGGCTCTCCGCCGAAACTCTTTTCGAGGTTTTCTCGAATCACAGTTTCGAGAACTTCGTTGTTGATGATCTCGTGGATCGAGTGGCCGATCACGCGATCCGCGGTCTGGTGATGGAAGTTCAGGAATGCGCGATTTGCGATCACGAACCTGTATTGGCGGTCGACGATTACGATCATCTCCTCCACACCGTCGATCGCCGGTTCGTATTCTCGCAGCTTCTCCTCCGCCTGCTTCCGTTCAGTGATGTCTTGCGCCGTACCTCGGACCCGGATCAAATGCCCCGTCGCATCGCGCTCAACCTCGCCTCGAGTCGCGATCCACGTATGGCTGCCATCCGGACGGATGATGTCCAGGTCTTCGCTAGCTACCACTCCTGATTGCCAGGTACTCTCCCGAGTGGCGCTCAGCGACTTCCAGCTTTCGGGAGTAAAAACATGTTCCAGTTCCTGAAACGAAGGAGGGCCTAGATGGGGATCCCGGCCGTGTATGCGATACATCTCGTCGGACCATGTGAGAACATCGTTTCGATCCTGCGTCCAACTGCCCACGCGTGCGACTCGCTGTGCTTCCCTTAGTTCCCATTCCCGGTGGCGCAGCTCTTCTTCTATGCGCTTGGGTTCGGTAATGTCCAGGTGGGTGCCGACCATGCGGATGGCATTCCCGGCGGCGTCTCGCTCAATGACAATGGCTCTGCTCCGAATCCAGCGCCAATCGCCGGTCTTTCTCCGCATTCGGAATTCGACGCAGAATTCCTTGTCCTCATGGATATGGGCCGCGTGCGCCTGATTGACCCGTTCGAAATCATCCGGGTGGACCAGTTCCTTCCAGCCGGCGTAATCCGTTGGAAATTCCGCTGACTCGTAGCCCAGGATGCGAGCGTAGCGTTCGCTGAAGTACGCTTTACCGGTCGGTATGTTCCAATCCCAAACTCCTTCGCTATTGGCCTCCAGGGCAATCCTCAGGCGGCGCTCGCTTTCGCGTAGCGCCTGTAGCATCTGATCTTGCGATGCGATATACGCCGGGTCCCCTGTGTCATCAGCGTGCACGAGCCGTTGGTCGTTCTCCTGCTTGGGAAGGTACGGGACTGGCATGGGTGGGGGGAAGAATGTGCCTCCCGCCGCTACGGCTGCAACGGCGTCTCTGAGCTGATGGGACGTATTCACCTTCGACACATATCCCCGCACACCGGCGTTTGCGGCCGCCTCAACAATCTCTGGATCACCTATGATGGAACAAAGGATGACGCCGATACCTGCTTGTTCCTTAATGATTGTTCGGGCGACATCAAGCCCGCTGAGCCCGGGCATCTTGATATCGAGAACGGCAACATCAGGCTTGAACTTGCGGATTGCTTCCAGTGCGGAAGGGCCATCTGCAGCGGCGGCGACAACGTTGCAGCCAGACTGCAACAGTTTTTCCCAAATGCTCAGTGATTTGGGAACGTCGTCAGCTAACACGACCTTTGGTCTTGCTGGCCCCACCGCATTCTCCCTGCTGGTGGTCACTTACACCCGGCATTGTCCTCCGAGAACGACGTTCTCCGAGGTAGCTATTCCGCAGTTCGCACAAAATAAATCGACCTGGGTTGCGCTGCCGTGATTGGAATCACAGCCGGAGTGAGTTAGCGACACTAGGGGCGCTTGGAAACACGGCTGGCCCTACTTTTCCACAGCCAAAACCCTGCCAATGTGACATCTGACCTCGCCTTCCACAGCCTCAATCTCCGATGATGGCATCGCCGAGAGGCACACGGTGCGGCATTTGCGCCGTAAGCTAAGTTCTTTGAAAACAATATTTTCTAGGTAAAGCCAAGTGGCTCAAGATTTTGCAGGCGTAGCGGCAGGCCATGTCGAGCAACTCTAGTTTTTTCAATATTTTGCGTGCCTGCCCCGAAAAAACGCGCGTGAGCACATCAGATAAGCTTAACATTTTCAATATTTTACCCCTAAAGTATTGAACGCCAAGAATTTGCTGCAGATTTCGCGCTAACCCCATCATTTCATTAGACCGAGAGGGGGAGGGGCTAGCTCCGCCTGTGAGGTAAAGACCCTTGCAAGCAGTTTTGAGTTTCAGAACTATGAAAATCGGCGCTGTCAGGCTTGCATGTTCAGGAAATCGGATGTCCTAGAAATTCGCCCCTGTTCGCGCAGGTCGGAACGGGATTTGAAAAGTCGCCTCCACGTCCACCGGCATGCCATTCCTGGTGGCCGGTTCGAACTTCCATTGCGATACGGCTTCGGTCGCGAATCGGTCGAGTCGCTCGTCAGCTCCGCGGAGAACTCGCACGCTGCCGACACTGCCGTCAGCACGAATCACTGCGTACACGATCACCGTACCGTGGACATTCTCCCGCATGAGCTGAATCGGGTACGCAGGATCGACTTTACGCGTCGCCATAGGCTGGGAAAGGTCGGCTGCCGGAGCGTTCGCATCGCGAGGGCTTGAGTCATGCTTGAATTCGGCAAAGCGGATGATCCAGCTGCCTCCGGCCGAATTCAGGTTTGGCATGTTCAAGGTGACCGAGTAGAAGCGTCGATTGCCGAATACCGCACGTTCCGCGTCAGAGAGCTTGGCGGCGCTGTCGGGCTCCATGGGGCGCGCTGACGTCACCCGTGGAGGACGAACACTGGCGATCAGGTTCGGATTCACGGAAGGAGATACGGTTTTCGCGGCGGGATCCGCTGTGACTGGCGCAGGGTTCGCAGCCTTCCCTACGTAGAGCCCAGCCGGTGCCTCACCTGTGGCCTTGGAAGCTGTTCCGCCATTTGTCCCTGCGCCATGAGTGCCAGTTGAAGCGGACCCTGACATGGCGCTTCCGGATGCTGATCCCGGAGTGCCCGTTGCTCCTGCATGTCCCTCGGGGCCAGCCGCGAATGTTCCCCGGCGATTGCCCGCCGGCGGATCTGGCGGAGCGTTTACCGCCGGATGCAGACTCAGAGCGATCATGCGCCCGGGAGATCCTGCTGCCCCAGATGCCGGCAACGAAGAAGGAGGGGGCGCGACTGGCGCCCCGAGAGCGGGCCCGCCGCCTCCCGGAATGGAGCGTTGTGCCGCCACCGGTAATTGAGGTGCGGGGGCAATCACGGCGCTCGGCGCGATGTTCATGTCTCCAAGCGTGCGCGACGAGGAACTTTGAACATCACTTGGCGGAGCGACCAGAGCAGGCTGCAGCCCTTGGGCAACCGTCGGAGCGCCTGGACGGACGTCTGATGGAGGAGGTGCGACCGGATCCTGCAAGCTGGGGGAATTGCGACGTTGCGCCGTGCGCGCCGCATCCTGCGGAGGAGCCGCCACCGAACTCTGCAGTTCAGGCGCAAGCCGGGTGATCTCTGCGGCCGGAGAGACGGGAGCGTCGGGAATCGCCAGGCGCGGCTTCTGCACGTTGTCGGACCAGGCCACAATATTCGGAACCGCCACATCGCTTTTCAGTTTGACCTGTGGCGGGGTGACGATGGTCTGGGAGCGGTTATCGGCCTCGCGCGGAACCGAGATGATGGGCTGGCGCGATAATTCGGGGTCAGCCTTGCGCGGTAGCTCGTTCGAGGCTCGCAGCGTATCCAGCGGCGGCAAGTATTCCGACGGCTGGTAATAGATTACCTGCGAATGATCGAACCTCGGTTTCGTCTCGACTCGTGGGCGCAGGCCGAGAACGTGGGTGAAGCCAATCAGAACAGTCACGGCGATCACGTGATAGGCGCCGGACTCCAGGAAGCTGTACCAGGGAAAGGTGCGCTTGACGAAGACGTCTGGCCAGAATGGGGCAGGGGAAGAAAGCAGCTCGAGCGGCGGCAGGCGACGCGGAAGAAGGAGGTCGCGAAGGTTGCTGAAGAAGACCCGATGCCTGGGAGGCAGTTCGACCAGCAGCCGAGGAACCGGCCGCTCCAGCTGCATCTCCATGATCAGTGCCTCCGCGGACATATCTTTCCATAGTAGATGCGAGTTGGCAGTTTCGGATAGCCGGGAGGGCATCTGCGAAACAGCGCTATTGTGTCGTGTGCGGGTCCCGGAGGCAGGGAGTTCATGACAAACCGTTTATAATCATGGGCTCGGCAGTCTGCCACAATTCTCACCGTAAGGGACATACTTTGCTCGACTTCTTAGGGGATTTACAACGTAGTCACATGTGCGGGACGCTGCGCGCGTCCGATGCCGACAAAAAGGCCGTGCTGATGGGTTGGGTAAACAAACGCCGTGACCACGGCAGCCTGCTTTTCATTGATCTACGCGATCGCACCGGCGTCACGCAGGTTGTGGTCAATGCCGAAAAAGCTGCGATCCACCAAAAAGCGGAAACGCTCCGCAATGAATATGTTATCGCCGCGATCGGAACGGTGAAGTTGCGCGATGCCAACACAGTCAACCCGAACATGCTGACAGGAGAGGTGGAATTGGTAGCTGACGATATTCGTATTCTGAATGAGTCGAAGCTGCCGCCGTTCTTGCCTTCGGACACCGCGCTTACCAACGAAGAGACGCGACTGAAGTACCGCTACATCGACCTGCGGCGCGATGCGATGCAGTTCAACATCGAGACGCGGCACAACGTGGCCAAGGCGATCCGCGACTACCTAGCGTCCCAGGGATTCTTTGAGATCGAGACGCCGTTTATGACGCGCTCGACGCCTGAGGGCGCGCGCGATTACCTGGTGCCCAGCCGCGTTCAGCCGGGGACGTTTTATGCCCTGCCGCAGTCTCCGCAGATGTTCAAGCAGATCCTGATGATTTCGGGGTTCGACAAGTATTTTCAGATCGTGCGCTGCTTCCGTGATGAAGACTTGCGTGCAGACCGGCAGCCCGAATTCACACAAATCGATCTGGAGATGTCGTATCCGCAGCCGGAAACGGTGTGGGGAGTGGTGGAGGGATTCCTGAAGGCTGCGTTTCATGCTGCGGGCGAAGAGATCGCGACTTCATTCCCTCGCATGGATTACGACGAGGCAATCCGGCAATACGGGATCGACAAACCGGATCTTCGCATTCCGCCGTTCACTGACGCGCTGGACTGTTTCAAAGCGGAGAATCTGCAGGAGCTGGCAATCAATCCCAATCTACCGGTAATTGCGATTCGAATCCCGAAAGTCGGCGAGTTGTCACGCAAGGAGCGCGATGACATCAAGCCCATGTTCCACTCCAAGGGTGGAGCTCGCGTTTACGAAGACTTCAAGCGGATCGGGAACAAGTACCCCGACGCCGCGGCGGCGATTTCGAAGAAGACCGGCACGGAGGAAGGCGACCTGATCGTACTGGTTGCAGGATCGGCACAAGCCGGGCCGCAGACGGCGCTGCCGGCGCATCGGAAGGTCACGCCAGCAGAGTTGGCAATCTATGCCTCTGCCGGATTGTTGCGGCTTGCGCTGGCACAAAAGTATGCCGACCGGCACGGGATTTTCAAAAAGACCGGCGACCCTGCCAAAGATTACCGCTTTTTGTGGGTGACAAATTTCCCCATGTTCGAGTGGGATGAGAGTGAGAAGCAGTGGATGGCGGCGCACCATCCGTTTACCTCGCCGCATGAGCAGGATATGGGCTTGCTCGAACAAGGGGTCGATTCAGTGAACGATCCGAACTCCACGCTGAGCGCGGTGCGGGCTCTGGCTTACGACGTAGTGCTCAATGGTACGGAGTTAGGGTCCGGCTCGATTCGTATTCACAGGCAGGATATTCAGGCCAAGATTTTCAAAGCGCTTGGCATGACGGATGAGGTCGCAAAGAAGCGTTTCGGGTTCTTCCTGGAGGCGCTGGAGTATGGGACGCCTCCGCACGGAGGGATTGCGCTGGGGCTAGATCGTATCGTGATGATTCTGGCCGGAGCGGAGAGTCTGCGCGAAGTGATCCCGTTTCCGAAGACGGCACGCGCCGTGGATCTGATGTGCGATGCGCCGACGCCTGTGGATGAGCGGCAGTTGCGGGAACTGGGAATTTCGATCAAGAAGTGAGGGTACAGAGGAAATGGTGCGACTTATAGGAATCTGTGCTCTCGTTTGGGTTGTTACCGGGCTGTCAGTCCTCGCTAGGGATCAGCCCTTTCAAATTGTTTCCTGGCCTGATTCTGGGCAGGCTGTTCTTCGTTTTACTTTCTTGAGGTTTAAGGAGGTTGGCACTGGAATAGGAAGAGAGCGCACTTACGTCACGGACGTAACAGCAGAAAATCTTTCAGGCAAGAGCATCACTGGCGCGAGTTTTTCGTTATACGTGTTCGACAAAAGTAAGGCAAGGATCGGTGAAGGCTATATCAATCTCACGAACGTCGCGGCCGGTGAATCGGTCAATCAAGTAAAACGCATCTTGCTCACCGAGAGGGCCCCGGCGTCTGACTGAGGCTGTCGAAACGTCACGCAAAATCGCAGTTTTATCACTCGTCAATCTTCTGGGTGGACCCTAAAAGGGCCCCGGCTGCCACTTTCTGCACGGTCGCTGTTTGCCATCGATTGGGCTCATGTTTACCCCTCAGCCTAAGCTTCAAGTAGTTATCGGTCAGTGCTTCGCTGAATTCTCCGTCTGAATCAATCCCAGCCACATTCAGCGTGATCGCGTCCAGCGTCTTCCCCACGAAGCTGCGCATGAAGGCCAGCTTCTTTTCCGATGCGAGCTCGCGCAGGATGCGGTTGCGTTCGCGTGCAATGTGTACTGGAACTTGGTTCTTCATGTCCGCGGCCGGGGTTCCTGGGCGCGGCGAATACGTGAAGGCGTGCAGGTAGGTGAAGGGTAGGTCTTCGATCATCTGGTGCGTGGCTTTGAATTCGGTCTCTGTCTCGTCGGGGAACCCTACCATCACATCCGCGCCGATTGCGGCGTCCGGCATGGCAGCGTGAATCTTTTCGATCTTCTCCCTATAGTGCCAGGGCCGATACTTGCGATGCATTCTGCGCAAAACGGCGTCGCTGCCGGATTGCATCGGCACGTGGGCGTGCTTGGCGATGCGCGGCGAGGAAGCGGCTAGCTCGATCAGTTCGTCAGACCAGTCCATGGGTTCGACCGAGGAGATGCGGAGTTTTTCCAAGCTGGTCTCGTTCAGGATGATACGGATCAGATCCACTAAGGAGGCTGGCGGGCTTTGCTTGGCCGGACAGCCGGAGGCGGCTGTTCCCACATGAGCCGGGGTGCTACCCACGTCTCTGCCCCAGCGGCCGAGGTTTATGCCGCTGATTACTACTTCTCGATATCCCGCATCCACAAGCGTGTTCACTTCGCGGATGATGCGATCGGGACTCAGAGAACGACTCTGGCCTCGGACATAGGGGATCACGCAGAAGGAGCAGCGGTTGTCGCAGCCGTCCTGCACTTTGAGATTGGGGCGGGTGCGCTCGTTGGCGGCATCGAAAACCGGGGCGGCTAGGAGTTCGGTATGGGCGAAGATGTCGGAGACGAAGATGGAGTTCTCAGTTCTCAGTTCTCGGTTCTCAGTTAGCCCCGCCAGGGGCACGAATCCTGCTACGGATACATCGCTTGACGAGTGATTGAGAGCAATCCCGGCCAGTTGATGCTTGTGCGAATTACCGACGACTAGATCTACACCCGGGAGAGCGGCAATCTCATCCGGTGCACGCTGGGCGTAGCAGCCTGTAACTACGATGCGCGCTTCGGGATTTTGGCGGCGAACTCGGCGGATGGCGGCGCGGGCGTCCTGGTCGGCGCCGGTCGTTACGGTGCAGGTGTTCAGGACTACTACCGATGCCTGCTTGGGGCTCGAGGCGCGGGCCAAGCCCTGCTCAGCGAACTGACGCTCGAGGGCGGCTCCGTCAGCCTGAGTGGCGCGGCATCCGAAATTTTCTACGTAGTATCCGGGCACACTTCCATAGTAACGCAGGTCAGATGGCGGCCGCCGCCGTGCTCCCATTGCCAGTGTGAGACGCTCGGCTTGGCCTCGCGGGGCGGACGAAGGCGTCCGCCCCTACACAAAACCCTTTGCCGGACAGGCGAGGCGGCTGTCCCAAATGTACTGTGCTAGTTCACTGGAGCTAACACCGAATCAAGCAGATCCGGGGCTGACTCCATTCTGTCCAGGTGTGGGTAGCGGAGACCGCCGTGATAGTCCAGCGTGACTGTGAGGAACTGGTCTTCGCGTTTCAACAACAGCTTGATTGGTGCGTTGCTCGTTTCCGCGGCGACGATTGCGTGGCGGAGATTCGCTGCGCTGAATGCCTGATCATTCACTGCTTGCAGCTGCATGTCGGGAGTGATTCCTGCTTTGAAGGCTGGGCTATCCCAGAACACTTCGGTGATTGCACCCGGCGGGCCTGCGTTCGGGCCGCCTTGACCGGCGACCGTCATGCCAAGCGATGTAGCGAACCCGGTGGAGCGAGTCGGGTCACTACGCTTGATGTAGTCCGGTTCCTGGTCGTTGTACACCAGCCGGTAGCCGCCTTGCTTGATGCCATCCTCGGGAACTTCCGCGGAGACCTCATAGACGCGTGCGCGGAAAAATCCGGCCCAATCGTAGGGCTGCACAGTGTTCATGGCTTTGATGAGGTTTTCCAACGTGTACGTGACTGTGACGTAGCTGCCGTTGTTGATTCCGAAGAAGAGCTTGGCAAAGTCGTCAAGGGATTTCTGGCCGTTGCTCATCTGGCGGATTTTGGTGTCAGCGTCAAGCCAGATGAGATCGGACTCCGGATAGTAGTCATATCCTCGTTGCCAACTCTGCCAGATTTCTGGCGTAGCGCCGTGCTCGGAGATGATGGGTTGATTTGTCGTATCGTCCAGAGATCGCCAGGTGCGTCCGGGGCTGGCTTCGAAGGAGGCGGCAATCTGCGCGATGGCATCGCGGGCTTGCTCAGGAGTGCGTAATCCGGAACGCGCGGTCAGGACGTTGCCATAGTAGTTCGTCAGACCTTCATATACCCACAGCAGATCGTTTTGCATGGGCACGTTGAAGTTAGGGGTCCAGAGGTCGGCGGGGCGACGGAATTTGCCGTTCCATGAATGCGTGTACTCGTGCGGCAAAAGGGCTCTCCCGGAGATGCCGGCGGCCCAATCGGTGAAGTAGTTGCCGCGAGTTCCGTCTTCACTCGACTGATGGTGCTCGAGACCTTGTCCTGCGACTGAATCGCTGAGAGAGTACAGGAAGTCATAGTGATCGTAATGATGGGAGTGGAAGAGTTTTTGCGCCTGCACGATGAGGTTCTTGTGGAATTGCAGCTCCTCGGGCGTGATCTCGAGTTGTTCAGGCTTGTCGGCGAAGAGATCCATAAAGACGGGGTTGTCGGGCCCCGTTGAGAGATCCACGCGCTTGAAGTTGACGCCGGCGTAAAGTGGCGAATCGATCAGTGTGTTCAGGGTGGTGTCCTTGAACTGAACGACCGCGTCGTTCTGCGATTTCACTTCCAAGGCACTTGCGAATTTCCACCCGTCCGGCAGGCGCAATTCGGGAGCGAACAGGATACGGCGAGAGAAATATCCTGCCGGATAGAAAAGTACGGCGTTCCATTTGAGGTTGGCGAAATTGTGGGAGATTCGGCCCTGCTGCGGCCTTACGGAAGCAAGATACTGAAAGCTTAGTTCTAAAGAGCTCGCGCCTTTGGGAACATCGAAATGGAATGCCCACATGTCAACCCGATCTCGAACCCAGGGGATTCGTTTCCCATTTGCCGAAGTCACGAGTCCGGCCATGTTTGCGACCGGGTTGGAAGGAGAATGCGTCCCCGGCATCCATTGCGGATAGAGCAGCGTGATCTCGCCGGGTTTGACTGGAATCGTCTCATGCACGCTGAGAATGCGATCGGGGATATTCGTGAGATCGACGCTGAGGGAGATTGTGCCCTCATATGGATTGTCGAGCGGCTTGGGCACCGGCGGAGGCATGGGCACGGGCTGCGGACCTGGGGAGTTTTGACCCTGTACTGCACTGGTCACTGCCAGAAGCGAGACTGCCAAAACCGTCGCAAACAAGCCGCCGCTGCATCGTGAGGTGAACATGGGGTCTTCCTAGATTTGAACTTTACACCACAGATGGATTTACACGGTCGAACACTCGATCAAGATCGGAACGCACGTTATCCGGCATTGAGTGGAAAGATTACAGCAACAGACGGGCCGATTCGGGTTTTGTTTTGCCCGAGGTACTTGCAGTCAGTCCCAAGGAACTTGGTGCGTTTCCCGCTTGTCTTCGGAGAACGAGGATGTGCTGGACAGAATGGTGCAAAGGTTTAGTCGAAGCTAAACAGTGTATGCCGGGCTTGCGTACGAGCGAAAAAACAGACACACACTTTCTTCCGGCGACCGCTTCACACAACAACTACGCAATGCGACTATGCAGTGGCGGCGGTTCTCCGCGACTGGAAGCATTCCCGGCAAAACACGGGGCGTCCCTGGGTCGGGCGGAAAGGAACGGTAGTCTGCTTGCCGCATCCCGAGCAAGTAGCCTGCGTCTCTACCTTGGTAAAGCGATAATTTTGTCCAGGTGCGGCCGGTGCACCCAGCACCGCGACGCGCTTGGCTTTGCATCCCTTGCAGCGTTTGGGTTCGTTCTTGAACTGCTTATCGTGGAAGAAAAGCTGTTCCCCGGCCGTGAAAACAAAGTCAGTCCCACAGTCAATACACTTCAGCACCTTGTCCTGAAATTCCATTGAGGATGGCTCCTTCAGCCCGTTTCCGTCGCGCCCACCCGCGGGGAAAGAACTGCGGTGGTGACACCGAAAGACAGGTCGTCTACTACTCCCCCTCTTGTTACTGCCCCTTTGGACTCGGCCCGCCACGCGGCGAGAACTGCTGCGTGGGTTACAGACTATCGTTTTATGCCGGGAAGAAAGTTGATATTGAATCCCTGTTGCAACTCAAGGTGGTGGGGGCCAGATTGAGCAGGGCCGCTCCGGGACGGAGCGGCCCTTCATTGCGTTAATCCTGTTCTTTGCGTGTCTTTTTTCGGGCGCGCTTGCGCGCCAGCGCAGCCTTAACACGCTTCTTTTCGCCAGGCTTCAGGTAGAAGGAGTGACGCTTAACCTCCTTGATGATGTCTTCCTGTTGCACCTTGCGTTTGAAGCGGCGTAGAGCATTCTCGAGGGACTCTCCCTCTTGAAGCCTAACTTCTGCCAAATGTGCACACCCCCAAACCCGTCCGGATGGACCCGAATAGTTATGACAAGGATTTGACCGCAAGTCAAGTGGACCTGTCGAATTTCTTAACAGTTAGAGGGTTTTTGAGGGCCAACAGGCTCAGTCCGGTTCAGACGCAAGGCCGGGTTGACGGCCGGCAAGCAAGAAGAACAGAAAGATGGCACTTGGCCAAAGCTGTAAAAACAAGCGATTTAGCGAGAATCGCAGGTGCCAGTAGAGGTCTCTCGGGGTGATTAGATAAATGGCGAAGTAGCCGGCGAGGGTTAGGGCCAGAGTTGCGACAGCAATTGGAACCCTCCGGGACCGTTCCCGAGCCCGCTTGCGGAAAATAAACATCCAGAAAACCAGCAGCACCACGGTGCCGGGGACTAGCGACCAACTGCCAAAACGAAGGAATTCCTTCGCAAACCACTGAATGATGGTCCAGTAGCGAGTGGGCGTGAGAATCTTTTCCATCATGATTGCCGGGCTGGAGAAGAGATCTCCTGGAGTCGCGACGGAATGCTTGAACCATGCGATCACTAACAGTACGGGAGCGGCGCCCAGGACAAAGGAAACGAGAGATCTCCAGTTCCTGCCAGACCCGGATGAAGATTCATCACGCCCTCGCACGACGGTCCAGAGTTGCGCAACGATCAGCGCAGCGAAGAACAGCAGGCCTTCGTTCTTGGTCCAGGCGGCAAAAGCAGCTGCGAGTCCAGAGAGCACCAGCGGGCCGGATCGGGTTGGCTCACGATCGTCCGCATTACCGTAAGCCTTATGAAGCGCGACAAGCGAGGCAAGCACGAAAAACGAAAGTGGGACATCGGCGTACTGCGAAGTGCCTTGTTCGACGAAGAAGGGAGTCGACGACAACACCAGTCCGCCAAGCATCGCCGTATTGGGTCCCCGCAGTCGCATGAGAGCGGAAACGAGCAACCCAACAGTGCTGATCGTGAAAATGAGGCCGGTGATTGCCGGGACCAGAGGATAATCGTGGCCCAGATAACTCCAGATGTGGGCAATGGCTGCGGGTAGGAGCAGCGGGTAGTCGGGGTGAGACCAGGGAATGATGGCATTGAAGCCGCTACGCCAGCTCGCACCGCCTAGGAACAGAAAGCGCGCGTGCAGATTCCAGATTGCGAAAGCGTCCCAACCGTCGCCATGAGGATGGGCGAGGATACCAACGACTGCGCTGTAAAGAACGGCCAACAGGGCGATCACAAATGATGCTGCAAGAACGCCACGTGCCCATACTGGGGCGCTGATGTCTGCGTTCTCAAGCCCTGGCACCATGGCCTGTGCGCGGCGGGCGCGACGAAGCCAGCACGTGAGCGCAACCAAAACCAGGACGGCTAGGTCGACGGCGATGAAATGAGTGGCACCGAAGAACCGCATGAGGAAAAACACTGCGGAAAAGATGCCGAGTCCGAAGCCCGGAGCCAGAGACAGCCTCATCAGCCAGTCCGCAGGGCTTGTCTCATCGCGTGGCAGGCCTGCGACAATCAGCAAGTATCCCGAAGCGGCGCACGAGGCAAACACCAGGATGAGCATTTACTTCGTATCCTTCGAGGCAAAGAGCATGACGCCGTTGCCGAAGTCTCTCACCAGTCGCAGATTCTCTGGGAGCTGGAGGGGCGGAGAGAATGGAAAATTTCCGACTACAATCGTGTGACTTGGCGAGAAATCAACCACCAGTGGGGCGAGCGCGTATTGGGTCAGATAGTAATCAGGAATTGCGGAATCGCCCGGTTCACCCAGGTAGCCCACGATTCCCTTGGCGGGAAGGTGTGGCTTGAGTTCAGCGAAACGCAGATCGGAACGCTTGGAGATATCGTCGGAATGGATGTGTCCCGGCCATGGGGCCTCGACGATCACTCGGCCGGTCGAGAGCAGGCAGCAAGAAATGAATAACAGAATACCGATCTTTGATTTCGCTACGGCCCGTTGGTCTGGCGCGGCGTGCATTGGTCGGTTAACTCGCAGCATTATATGTCGCGCCGGCCGCACCTGGGCGCAACTGCTAGGGAGCGGGTCTGCTTCGAAGCACAGTCACCGACGCCTTGGGCAGGGTAATTTGTTGCGTCCCGGCAGGGAGCGTTCTGCTCACAGGAGGGTCGTTCGGTTCGGGATGACCGTTCGGCCCCTCCGACTTCCACATGTACTGCTCGCTGCCGAATGTGATCAAACTGATCGGTCCATTGAAGGATCTGTGTGGGTCGTCGAATGCAATCCGGACCTCGTGCGGATTAGATTGATCTTTGTTAATCAACATTACTGACCAAGCGCCATCAGGCCGTTCCACCGTGTAGGCGGTGATCAGCGTGTGACCTGCAGCATCCTGCAGATCGCAGGCTGCGGGATAGAGTTTATGGACTCCGGCGCGGTGCTGTACCCATTCAATGTTGATCAGTCGGCTGGCATGATACTGCGCGGTGAAGGTCTTGATGTTGAGTTTGCCGTCGGCCACATAATTGCCGTAGGTGCCGAAGCCGCGGCAACCGGGGCTGAGCGGCTCGGGCTGGATGGGCGAATGATAGTAGACCGCTCCTCCTGCGGTCAGGAACGCTCCGACACTGTCAGCGAGCCACAGAGCGGAGAAAATATCGACCATCTGCTGCGCGTTGCCGTAGGTGACGTTGCTTTCGGTGTTCATCATCGGGACGTCGGGCAGGAGACCATCCTGACGCCAAACCTCGAGAATGTGGCTGATGAGTTGCGGCTCCCGAAAAAGATCGGACCAGACGATTTCACAGGGTGGGTACGGATAGTGCTCGAAGCTCATGAAGGTTAGGTCGGAGAGGCGATTGCGTTCTTTCAGATAATCGAGGAAGCGTCCGAGCCATGAGGTACGGCCTTGCGCGTCGGGCCAGACCTTGATGTCTTCGTTTACCCCTTCAAAGACGGGTCCGCCGAGCTTCAGGTTCGGATCGACTTTGTGCATCGCAGTCGCAAACTGGAGATAGAGTTCGGCGTAGTCTTCCGGCAACATGTACTGGCCGTCGGGCTCTTCTCCCATTTCGACGTAGGAGATCGAATAGCCGCGCTTCTTCAGATACTCCATCTGCGCGGCGGCATCGTCCGGAGTTCCATAGAGGAGCGAGATGGGGATCATTGCGGGCAGATTGTTGGTAATGCCACTGGTGAAGAATAGATCGAGTCCGGTCTGATCACCGCGCGGGTCGATGTCGGACTCCGAGTGCCAGGGGTCGATGGAAGAGCACAGCGTGACAGTCTGATTCTGGTCGGCGCGGTGCTGAACGAAGTCGACGAATTCACCTGCCGGCGTTGCAGTCCCGACATAAATTTCGCGGATCGCATAACCGGCGGCGCTGCGCGGGTCCTTTGGGTCATGCGTGGCATTGGCGCTCGTGTCGGGTGTATTTGAGGACTCAGTCATCCAGATGCGGACATAGCGCACACTGATCGCGGAAGAAGCGAGTGGCAGCGTGACCACGCCAGCCTTGCCGTCGGAGACCGCGCCTTGGGGAAATGCGGTCCATAGGCCTGAAGTTGGCCGCTCCATGGGCGACGGAGCTTCGACGCCGGTTTTCTCCGACGTCCAATATTGTACTTCGTATCGCCGAGCACACGGATCCATCCAGTCGATCCGGGTGTGCGAGACATGCTCGTGCGAACCGAGATCAATCACGATCCACTGCGGGTGGGCGGAATCTGGTTGCCCGGTAAACTTGCTTCCCAAGTACGGATTACTTTTCCAAAACGATTCCGGATTGCCATCGGTCAGACGGGAGTAGCCGCGCTCCGCGCCGCCATTGCGCGTGTGACCGCGGTATGGGAGCGGGTAACCGTAGGAGTGGCGGATCGGGTCTTTCAGCTCCCTGCTACCGGTGAAATATCCACGTTTATTCGCGGGATCACTCCACGTGCCGGCCGGGTTCCAGTGCCAGGCTCCGATGGAAAGCTCCGTGTTTTGGCGATAGGTAATCGGTCCCCATCCGGCCGAGAGGCACTGCTTCACCATCTCTGGCGTGTAGATCTTCTCGACGACATCGTGAGAGAGGATGTCCATCGAACTGCCAAGGGCATGGTCGGGGTCGAAGAGGATCGGCTTTGCGGAAGACGATATTCGGATGGCGGAGGGAACTTCAGCGGGTGCCGCTCCGCTGGCAGCGGCGAGAACCGGGGCTGGAATTACCGTCAGTGCGGCGGTGGCACTTGCGGTGGCGAGGAACTCGCGGCGGGAGATTGGCGGGGTCTTCATGACGGGGCAGTATAACGGAAACGACTGGAAGGTAAATGCAGATTTTCAGCCTTTTAAACGTTTTAATATCCATACACTGAGCGGCGCTCAGTTCGGCTTCGCATCACGGTATAGCCGAGGCGGCTGTCTCCACATGACCTGTTCAGAACACGAATTTCATCGCCAGTTGAATCTGCCGGGGTGCATAGGCGGCATTCGGCTTCATGAAGTTGTTTGGCAGTTGGTAGTAGCCGGGATACGGTGCGAGATTTGGCGTAACCGAACTCTGAACGAACGTGCTCGCGTTGGCGATCATTCCATTCGATGTGATGGCAACTCGTTGGTTATCGCGATTGAAAAGATTGAAGGACTCCCCCATCAGGTTGAGTTTGTAACGTTCGCGGAAACGGATGATGCGCGTGAGGCGCAGATCGGTGGTCGCGTAGTCCGGTCCGGTAAAGGCATTGCGGATATATCCAGGCAGACGATCGTTGAGATCATTGCCATCTTGGTTGGGATCCCCGGAAACAGTTGCGTTGAATGGGCGACCTGAGCCGTAGTTCACCACAGAGGAGAGCTTCCAGTCGTTGAAGAAGTATCCTAGGAGTTCGTGACCGCGGTGGAAGAAGCGCGGCTCGGTGGAAAAAGCCAAAACGAATCTGTGCCGCTGATCGGTAACGCTGGGGCCACGCTCAGCATTCGGCTCATAAGAGTTCTGAACGGTGGCCGGCTGGCCGGCGACCAGAGCGTCTTGGCCATCATCGATCGCGCGAGCATACGTGTAGGAGAACCGGAAGTAGGTACCGCGCGCGATGCGGCGGTTCACGGAGAGGGTTGCTCCGCCGTAGTTGCTAGAAGCCTCGCTCTGGAATTCGTTGATGGCGCCCAATTGGGCGATCGGTCGTCCCACGATTCGCAAGTTTTCCTGCGCAACAACGACTACTATTAAGCCGATCATAAGTAGGTGGACATAGATTAGCGATTAGGCGGCAGCATACTGGGTGTCTGGCGTGAGAAAGAACATGCGGATGGTCCAAGGTAGCCGTTGTAGCGAGCGGAGACGTGCCAG
>Ga0335080_10000563_pt1 | contig 34326 bp, 31 predicted proteins | sample Lox_Sample_34_FD_206720 | JGI IMG/M metagenome (GOLD analysis project Ga0335080, IMG submission 206720) | Soil microbial communities from Loxahatchee National Wildlife Refuge, Florida, United States - Lox_Sample_3.4 | ecosystem: Environmental > Terrestrial > Soil > Wetlands | place: USA... | reverse complement strand
CCCTTTCCGGCTGTTCTCCTATCACGGCGAGAATGGCGGAGGTGTCGATGACTATTTCCACAGGATTAGTCTATCACATGTACAATTGTACAACAAGCGTTTTGGGGGCCTGTCTGCAGCAATCTGTGAACTAGCGCCCTCTTTAACGCCTTCGTTCCCCCGACTCGCATTGACACCCCCTCCCGCCGCCCCTAGACTGTAGAGTTCCAACCGGCATCCGAGGACACTGCATGGGCTGGCTGCAAAACAAATTTGAAAAGAACTTCATGATCACCACGGTCGACTACGTCTTCAACTGGGCGCGCAAGTCCGCGCTCTGGCCCATGACGTTTGGTCTGGCCTGCTGTGCCATCGAGATGATTGCCTCCTCCACCGCCCGCTTCGATATCGCCCGTTTCGGCTCCGAGGTGTTTCGTCCCAGCCCGCGGCAGAGCGACCTGATGATCGTGGCCGGCACCGTGACCCTGAAAATGGCGCCCGTGGTCAAGCGCATTTACGATCAGATGCCCGATCCCAAGTGGGTGATCTCGATGGGTGCCTGCTCTTCCGTTGGCGGCCCTTTCAACACCTATGCCGTGCTTCAGGGTGTGGACAAGATCGTCCCTACGGACGTGTACGTCATCGGCTGCCCGCCACGCCCGGAAAATCTTTTTTATGCGCTGCTCAAGCTGCAGGACAAGATCGATCAGATGACCCTGGCCAAAAAGCCCACCGAAATCCGGCTGGAGCCCAATATGGTGGAAGCCTTCAAACGCCAGGTGATGATCGCGCAGACGCTGCAGCCCAGATAGTCGGTGTGGGGACGGGCGCCTTTTCTTCTTCCCGTGCGGCGAGTTCCTATGTCTAGCTTTGTCAAGCTCACCTCCGAATCCGAACTTCCCGCAGAAGGCGAAGCCCGGGAGTTTCCCTGCGGCGACAAGATGATCTGCGTTGCCAACCTGAATGGAACTGTTTCCGCCATGGACAACGTCTGCCTGCACCGGGGCGGGCCGCTCGGCCAGGGAGTGATTGAAGCGGACAAACTGGTCTGCCCCTGGCATGGCTGGCAGTGGGATCCGCGCACCGGCGAAGCCGCGCACAATCCGGGGGCGCGGGTCAAGGTCTATCCCATCAAGGTGGAAAACGGCGACGTCATGATCGAGCTGTAATCCCTCCTCCGAAAATATGGCGCGTTAAGCCCGGGCCGGAGCTACGCGGAGGCCGCGCTCACGGCAGCGGTCATGGGCAGTGAGACCGTCAGGGTCTGGCGGACTGCCTGTTTGCGGGCGAAAGTCTCCAGCTTCAGGATGAGCGCAGGCGTCACTTCCTGCCCCTTGGCCAGGATCAGCAGGCCATGCTCGCTTCGCACTTCTTCTTCCAGAATCATTCCCGGGACAAGGTCTTCGATGGCGCAGACGCGGGTGCGCTTCTCTTCGGCCTCCGGTTCAACCTCCACCAGCGCATGAAAGATTCGGGGATCCAGGTCGCGCCGTTGGCGCAAGAGGCGGTGAGCCGCCTCAGTGCGCGAGAGGCCGGCGTGGAGAGCCTCATCGAACCTCAAAGTCGCCCATAAGATGTCGGCGCCGAGCCTGATTTCGGCCTTCTCCGGATCGGCGAGATCGGCTTCGACTGTCCCGGCCTGATTCTGGTGGGCAATCATCCAGGCGATCGGTTCCATGCGCGGGATGCTGCTGAGCAGATCGCTCGCCACCCGCGGATGCCGCTGGTACTGTGCCTGGTCTTCTGGAGAGAGATCGCGTCCGGCGTAGACGGCGTCAATCACCTCCGGGGCGAGGGTCACGCAACCCAGTTGTGACATCATGGCTGCGACCTCGAACTTCCAGGAGTGTCCCAATGAAAGCTTGGTTACGATGTGGCGGATATAGCGCCGTAGACGCAGCGCCCGGCCAAAGGCGGCGGGACTCACCAGTCCAAGCACTTCGGCGAGCACCTGAATGCTGCCTTTGAGGGTCTGGTCGAGCAGTTGTTTCTCGGCATTGACCAGCCGGTATTGGACCAGGGCCGCGGTCAGGGTTTTTGCCAGCACCTCTTTGGTGCATGGTTTGGTCAGGAAACGGAAGATGTTGCCTTCATTCACCGCGCCGACCGCGGTCTGAATTTCGGCATTTCCCGTGAGCATGATGCGGATGGTGTCGGGAGCCAGTTCCTTGATCCGGGCCAGAAGCTGGACGCCGTCCATCTCCGGCATGCGCATGTCGGCCACCACAATCGCGTAAGGGCCGTTGACCGAGAGCATGGCGAGCGCGCCCTTGCCGCCCACCGCGGTCTCCAGCTTGAACTCGCGATGCAGCAGGCGCTGGTAGCCTTGCAGCACGTTGGGTTCATCGTCCACCAGCAGAATCTTTTCCGTCATTGTATTTTTCCCTCGGGACCGGCGTCCCGGCAGATGCTTGACCACACCTTGACCTGTTCGTGCAGGCCGAGCCGGTTAAGCAGGTCTTCGTCGAGATGGGGCTTCTCGTTGCGTACCCGGTAATCGCGGCGCAGATGATCGAGGACGTCGGCGGCATGGACGGCAATCACCGGTGAGAACGCCGATGATCCCGCCCGGGACGGCATGTGATGCCAGGCGACGGCCTCGACGATAGGAGCCGGCAATCCCCACAGGCCCAGCAGATAGGCGCCGACTTCGGCGTGCGTGCAGCCAAACACTTCCTGCTCCAGCTCCAGGATGCTTCGTTCGCGCTTTCGTGCGCCGTCCAGGACCTGTTGGTATTGATCATGGCAGACGGAGATGAGCACGAGCTGGCCCACGTCGTGGAGCAATCCTGCGGTGAAGGCCTGTTCTTCCATCGCCGGACCGGCATTTTGAACACGCGCAATCAGGCGCGCGAAGGCGGAGGTCTGCAGGCTGTGGGTCCAGAGGAAAGACAGGCCGTCGACCGACGGCTCCGGGAGCCTGGCGAAGATGCCGACCGACAACAGGGATTTCACATTTTCGATGCCCAGCAGGGAGACCGCCTGCTGCGGACTCGAGACCTCGCAGGGAACCCCAAAAAAAGCCGAGTTGACCATCTGCAGAACTTTCAACGTCATCGCCATGTCCTGGGAGACGATCTTCGCGAGCCTCGCCGGAGACACGTCCGAGGACTCCAGGGCCTGGCTCAAAGCCGCATATGGCGCCGGCAGGCTGGGCAGGGTTTGCAGCCGCGAAACCACTTCCTTCAGATGAGGATTGTCCAGCAGTTCCCGAAGAGCGCAGGCGTGGCGAATCTTCTGCTGCAGCTGGTCGGCCTCGCATGGCTTCGAGAGGTATTGATGGGTGGGGCCTACCGAGCGCAGAATCGCCTCGCGATCCGACTGGCCCGAGAGCACGAAGCGCACGCTCTGGGGGAACCTGTTCTTGACCTGCTCGAGAAGCTCGGCCCCGTCCATTCCCGGCATGCGCATGTCGGTTACCACGACGTCGAAGGGTTTTTGCCCCATGACTTCCAGAGCCTGGAGGCCGCTGGTCACAAATTCCATCTCCCATTCATTACGCATGCCGCGCAGGCTCCGCCGGAGCCCGCTGAGCACCATGGGCTCATCGTCCACGAAGAGGATGCGTTTGCTCATGACACCGGGGCGCCCGCCTGCAGCGGCAAGCGGACAAAAAATGTGGTGCCCTTTCCCAACTCGCTCTCAAACCAGATTTGTCCCTGATGCCGGTTCACAATGACCGAATGGGCGAGCGCCAGCCCCTGGCCCGTGCCTCGCCCCATGGGCTTGGTGGTGAAGAAGGGCTCGAAGATACGGGAGCGGATGTTTTCCGGTATCCCGTTCCCGGTGTCCTGCACCCGGATCTCGGCCCATCCCTGTTCGCGCCGGGTGGAAACGGTGATCCTGCCCTTCTCCGCCGCATGCTCCTGCTGATCTCCGCTGATGGCGTGCGCGGCGTTGACAATGAGGTTCAGAATCACCTGGTTGAATTCGCCGATCAGGCAGGGAACCAGGGGCAGGTTCTCGTCGAAGTCAGTGACCATGTCGGCGACATATTTCCACTCGTGCCGCGCGACCGTAAGCGTGGTTTCGATGGCACGGTTGATGTCGACCGCTCTTTTTTCTTCTCCGCCCGGATGTGAAAACTCCTTCATCCCTAAGACGATCTTCGTCACCCGTTGTACGCCGTCCATGGATTGGTCGATGGCTCGAGGAATCTCCTCCAGCAGATAGTCGAGGTCGCAGCCTTTCACCAGTGCCTCGTATTCGCTCAGGATTTCTGGAGGCATGACCCCGCGGCGTGCGCCCGCCTCGATTTCCCGGCTCAACTCCAGCAGGCGGGCGATGGAATGCCATGAGTCCCTGAGAAATCGGGTGTTGTCGCCCACATATTGGGTGGGCGTGTTGATCTCGTGAGCGATGCCGGCGGCCAGCTGGCCGATCGCCTCCAGCTTCTGCGCCTGGCGCAGTTGTACCTCCATGGTTTTGCGCTCGGTGATGTCGGCGCCGGTGACCACGAACCGCGGCATGTCCTCCGCCTGGATTGGGATGCGGCGCACGTTCAGGCCCAGGAACCGGATCTTGCCGTCCCGCTCAAATGCCAGATTGTCGCAGCGGTAGGTGCTCTCGGTTTGCAGCCAGCGCTTCACCTCCAATTCCATCTCCGGATGCAGCCACTTGAGACCGCACTCGTAGATCGCCTTGCCCAGCACTTCCTCCTTCGACAATCCCAGCACCCGGGCGGCGATGGGGTTCCACTGGGTCACTCGTCCGTCGCCGTCAAGCCCGATGAGGATGGAGGGAATCGATTGCAGGAATAACTCAGTCTCGGCATAGGCCATCTGCAGCTTCTGCTCGGCCACAATTCGCTCGTCGATCACCCGCGAAACCACGACAAAACCCTCTGGAGCCCCTTCGGGTCCGCGCAACAGGGAAATGTTCGATTCCACGTGGCGGAAGCTCCCATTCTTATGCCGGTAACGGAGGGTCATCACACGCGCTTGCTGATCCGCCCGAACGCTGGCCACCGTTTGTTGCACCATCGGCAGATCATCGGGATGGACAAGCAGGGCGGCGTCACTCTGGCTCAATTCGCCGGGCGAGTAACCGAGACACGCCAGGTACGAGGGGCTGGCGTAACGGCAGCGATAATCGAGGTCGCGCACCAGAATGAGGTCGCTCACGTTCTCGGTGATGGCCCGGGAGAGCGCCTCGCTGCGCCGCAACGCCTCCTCCGCCGTCTTCCGCGTGGTCACGTCGCGGAACTGGGCGAAGAGGTATGCGCACTCCTGATCGGCGTCGTGCACGATCGACAGCGCGAACTCCGCCCACACCACTGACCCATCTTTGGCGATAAATCGGCGGACGAACTCGCCCGTCCTCGGTGCCGTGCACAGGAAGCCATTCAGGAGGGTCGCACAGTCGGGTACATCTTCCGGATGGCTTACCGAGGGCAAGGCCCGGGCCCATAGTTCCGCCGGCGAGTAGCCCAGGAACTTGCAGAGCGCACGGTTGACCTGCATGAACTCACCAGTGGTGCGCAGAAACGCCATTCCGGTGCCGCTGAACTCGAAAGCGCTGCGGAAGCGCTCTTCGCTTTCCCGCAAAGCCCGTTCCAGAATGATCCGCGAGCCGGCCTCCAGGCGCGCCCGCAATTCCCGGACGTCCACCGGCTTGTACAGGCACTCATCGGCTCCGGCTTCGAGCGCCGCGATGCGGTCCGGCTGCTGATGCCACGGGGTCAGCACGATGACATAGGTGTAGGTTCCGCGCTTAGTTTGGCGGATGCGGCGGCAGATGTCGATGGCGCTGACTCCGGGCAGCCGGCATTCCAGCACCGCTAGGCTGGGAGGATATTCCGACTCCAGAATCTCCAGAGCCTGCGTGCCATCCCGGGCGACCACGAACTGGTATCCGCTTCGTGCCAGCAGCTCCCGAATATGCGTGGGACCGGCTTCGTCGCTCTCGGCAAGCAGGATGGGGGGAAGTCGCGTCTCCGCGCTGTGGCCGGGTGCGGACATGGTTCCACTCACCATGCAAAAATCGGCAAAGTCCGGCCTTTGCTTTAACCCGACGCCGACGCTGTACTGCCGTCAATCTTGACGACTACCGAGGTAATGTCGTCGTCTTGAAGGTCATCCCTCAAGTAGTTGCGGACGTCGTGGAACAGCCCCTCCACCATATGCTGCGCCGGCTCGGCGATGTGGCCACGCAGGTAATCCAGAATGCGGTGCGTCCCGAAAGGGTTGCCCTCGGGCGACCGCGCCTCCGCAATTCCATCGGTCAGCAGAACCAGCACCTCTCCGCAACTGAGAGGAATGGGCGGCGACATTCCAAAATGGCTTTCGGGAAACAGCCCCAGCGGCGGGCCGGTGCTTTCGAGAATCTGTCTTACCCCGCCATTTTCCGCCAACAAGAAGCCCGGGACATGTCCGGCACTGGTGAAAGACAAAGTCCGGCACCGCAAATCGAGTCGCGCCAGCGCCAGCGTGACGTACTGCTCAGGTTGCAGATCCTGGGCCAGAACGTCGTTCACTCCAGCCAGAATTTCATTCGGCGGCAGCCCGCGTGCAGCGAAGCAGCGCAGATACGCCCGGGTCAGCGCCATGATCAACGCCGAGCCGAAGCCGTGCCCGGCAACATCCCCGACTGCGATCAGCAGGCTGTTCTCGCCGAGTGGAAGAAAGTCGAAATAGTCGCCGCCGGTTTCGCTCGCCGGATGAGAAGCGGTGCCGATCTCGATGCCGGGCATGGTGGGTGGTTGCCCGTAAAGCCGCTTCTGCACGTCGCGCGCCAGCTGCAGCTGAAATTCCTGCTCCTGCTTCTTGCGCAGCGCCGTCACGTCCTGGAACACGGAGACGAAGTGCGTCACCTGCCCGCACTCGTTCTGCAGCGAGGTGATGCTCTGCTGCGCCCAGTAGAGTTCGCCGCTTTTCTTGCGGTTGATGATCTGGCCGCGGCTCGCCTGCCCATCAAGCAAGCGCGCCCACATCTGGCGATAGAATTCGGCGTCGTGCATGCCCGATTTCAGGATGCGCGGCGTCTTGCCAAGGGCCTCTTCCTTGCCGTAACCGGTGGTGGCTTCGAAGGCCGGGTTCACATACTGGATCACGCCTTGCGTGTTGGTCAGCATTACGCTGTCCGCGGTCTGGTCCAAAGCCCGTGCCAGTAAGGTCATAGTGTGCATAGCCTCGCGGTCTTCGGTGCAGTCGTCGAACACGACGAAGCCGCCGCAACCCAGGCCGTCGGAGTCGGTCAGAGGCCAGCCGTGCACGCGGATCCAAACACCGTCGTGGTGTTCGAAGCCGCGCACGAAGACCAGTTCGCCGGTGATTTGCTCACCGTGAATGGCGCGCGCCAGGGGTAACCGTTCCGGCGGAATCAGGGTCGCCTGATCCGGACGGTACCAGCCGTAGACGGCGTTGTGGTGTACTTCGTCCGAGGCGCAAACTGGCGATCCCAGAATCCGCTCGGCAGCAGGATTAAAATACAATAACCTTCCTTCCCCGTCTGCCAGCACGATTCCGACCGGCAGGGTGTCGAAGATGGTTTGGAATGATTCGGCTTGAGTGGTCAGCTTCCCCGGTTGCTCTTCGGCCACCGCAATCATTATGTCCTCCTTGGAGACGCGCCTCAGCCTCGGCGCGTGGACCACAGACCGAGGGGTTGGCATGGTTGGTGGGTTGTCGCGTGCAATGGAATAACGCATGGGAAGTGGAAGAAGTCGCTGCGGTCGCAGACTTCTATCGGCAGATTTTGGAAGGGCTTTACCCGGAAGGGGATTGCTAAGTCAGGTAATGCCGGCCGTGGGTGATCTTGTGCTGCAGGCTGGCGGCAAGATGATCGATGTCGGCCGCCGCGATGTTACTCTCCAGCCCCCTTTCGAGAAACGGAACCCGGTTGCTGCCGACGGCATCGCGGCGAATCTGCAACATCAAGGCCTGCACTGCGTTCGCGTCAAATTTCAGCGGGCTGAGCCGCACGATTTCACTGAGCGTTCCCCCCAGGGAAAGCCGTTCCCGATATGGACGTTCGCTGGTCATGGCATCGAAGGTGTCGGCCAGGGCGACAATCCGCACCTGCAGAGACAGGTCTTCCATCTCCAGCCCGTCGGGGTACCCGGAGCCGTCGCCACGCTCATGGTGCCAACGCACGATCTCCGGAACTTGCGGCCAGGGAAACTGCACGCCGCTTACAATCTGGTGACCCACAATCGTGTGGTCGGCCATCTCTCGGAACTCCTCGGCGTCGAGCGAGCTGGGCTTGCCGAACAGACGCTTGTCGACGGCCACTTTGCCGATGTCGTGCAGGTAACCGGCCGAGCGCAGCGCCACCACCTCGCTGGGGTCCAGGCTCATGGCCTCGCCGATCGCCGCCGCGTAGCGTCCTACGCGCAGCGAGTGCCCGTGGATGTTGACGTGCTTCACGTCGATGGCTGCGGCAAATGCTTCGAGCGCGTTGTCATAAAATCCACGCAGAGAAGCCAGCAAGCGCAGGTTCTCGGAAACCCGCTGGGACAGGGTTTGCGTCAGAGTGTGATTGTGTATCGCCAGGGCGACATAGTGGGAGAGCAACTCCAGCGATTCGAGTTCGGCCGAATTGTAGGGGGCATCGCCTTCGCGGCGTCCCAAGCCAACGATGCCCACCAGTTTCCCCCCCACCTTCAGCGGCACCACACAGCGGAACAAATCGGGAGCCACATTGCCGTTGGCGCTGAGAAACATATCGTGCGAGCCCAGCTCCAGAGCGAATGGACCGTGCGCTGAACTCAGGGCATGCACTTGCCTGGGCAGCAGGGGCATGATGGCAGGCTCGGGCATCAAGGCGAAGCCGTCGCTGGCAATGGAGGTCAACAACGATGGTCTGTCGGTATATGTGAACAGCACGGCTTCACGTGCGCCGCCAGCTTCCAGCAACGTGGACAGCATGCCGTGCGCCGCCCGCGAGAAATCGTGCTCCGCCGTCATCGCCGGGCCGAGATCGGAGAGGGCCTCTACTGTCCGCAGAAGCCGCCGGAAGTTGTCTTTTTGAAGCGCCACACCTGGGAGCAGGCCAGAACACTTTGAGAGTACCATGCAACCAAAACAATATTGGTCACCGCTTGTTAGTTAGTTTGGTGCGGTAGAAGACGAAAGCGAGAGGAGCACATTAGGTCTCGCGGTCACTTATCGCGAGCCGCGACGGCGCGAGATCGCGTGAAAGGTCATCTCTTTCGCGACACTTCGCGTGCGCTGCTTCCATTGCGCGAAGAGCTGAAGGTAGGTGTCGGTGATGTAGTCTGCCGGCTGAATCTCCAGAATGCGGGCGGTGCGATCGATCCAACGCGGACGTCCTTCAATCTCGCCGAAGTTACCGATCGGGGTCTCGTCGACCACCACGTGACCGCTTCCATCGCTCCATTCGGCGCGAAACTTTTCATAGCGAAAGCCGGGACGAAAGCCGAGCGCGCGCAAAATCAACTCCATCTTGTGCCCCTCCTGCACCGCGGTCTCGATCTCCAGCCGCGTCTTGTACCGCCCGCCTTTGCCCCTGGACTTGTGCGTCAATGTCCATGCCGTCCCATACTCGCGCAGGCGGAGAAGTTCCCCGCGTCTTTGCAGGGGGTGGCCCGGCAGGTCATAGAGCGTGTTCAGTTCGTGCGTGCGCTGGGTGATCCGGCGAAACCCCGCCGCTCGCAGCCCGGCTATGATCTTCCGGAGACTCGCCGCGCGAAACTTGATCTCTATTTCCTGATTCGATGCCATAAGGAAATCTCGAACGGCACGTGACAAGTCACGTGAACTAGCTGAAGGTCGGAAGCTTCACCAGGTCGTCGTGAGGAATGGGCTCTACAGGATGGCCCGCTTTCCGCCAGGCTGCCAGCCCGCCCTCGATGACAAACGCATTGAATCCCCGGTCCCTCAGTAGCAGCGCCACCCGGGCGCTGGTCGCCTCGCGGGCTCAAGTGCAGTACAGGTAAATATCCCGCTCCGGGGAAAGGTGCGTAACCTCCTCATCCAGATTGTTGGGCTCGATGCGAATCGATCCTTTGATGCGCGCGGCTTGTGCGTCGTAGTAACCGTGGCTCCGGACATCCACGATCACTACTCTTCCCGGCTCCGCGGAAGCCAATTCTCGCGCCAGCTCTTCCACCTGTACGCGCGGGACCAGACGATCATCCCGGTGTCTCGAGTACATCCAGATCCGGTATGCGGCGTAGCCCGCCAGTGCGGCCAGGAAAACGATCTCTGCCGCATGGCTGGCAGCCTCGAGTCCACGGGTGAACACAGCCACGAAATCGCGGAACAGGAATCCCAATCCGCCGTAGGCAAAAACGTAGAGAAGCGATCCCACGGCATCCAGCCGCAGAAACTGCAGCGGCGGCATTCGCATGCTGCCGGCCAGGGGGGCGGCCATGGTATTGATGCCGGGGATGAATTTAGCTACCAGCAGCGTAATCCGGCCACGCTTGTAGAATGATTCCGCCGAGCGGAGGATACAGGACTCCGGATTGGCCGACAGTTTGCACAGCAGCCCCAGCAGGGCCCATCCGCTGTAGCGTCCGAGAATGAAAAGCAGCGAATCCCCGATCAGGAGCGCGGCCGCCGCCAGCGCTGCCACCAGGACGGGATTCAAGGCATGGGCGGCCGCGGCTGCACCACCCGCGATCAGCGCCAGCGCGGCCGGGGCCGGCAATCCGATCGCTTCCGCCAGCACGATCAGGAAGACCAGCAGATAGCCGTGATGTGTGGCCAGCGAAACCAGATTATTCATGCTCTTGGCTGCGATTAGGCTTCAGTATAAACAAGGAGGGCGGCGCTCAGCGCCGCCCTCGCCGACTGTCGAAAAAATCCTCACTTCAGCATCTTCACGCTCATCACGTGAATCGAATTCTTGTCCGCGTACACGTGCGCGCTCAGTTGCACATGATGCCCCTCATGACCTTTCAGGGTTTCGGGATTCATCACGTCCCAGGATTTCTGGTCGGCGTCGTTGACGAACGTCAGCTTGTCGCCGTCCGCCTTCACCGTGCCTTTAAGGGTCTTCAGGGGCGCCGCCGCAGCCGGCTTATCGGACGCACCGCCCTGCATAGTGTCCTGGGCCACGACGGAAATACCGATCAACAGGGAAAGCGCCAGCGTAACGAACAGAAGCTTCTTCATATTGCCATCTCCTTGTGTTTTGTAGGTTGGGTTCGTGGGTTAAACTCCCAGTTGAATTACGAGGCGGGGCGCAAATTGGATTTCACAACCCGCGTCCCGCCACATAACGAGGTTAGCCATCTATGACCGCTGACAATCCTGGCCAAACTCGCCGTTGCGTCAACCTGCCCGGCCGCCCTCAACTGCCCTTCAGCGATGCCGTGCTGGTGGGCGACACACTCTACATATCCGGCCGCATCGGCATCGATCCCAAGACCGGAGTCGCCGCCACCGCTGTCGAGGAAGAGCTACAACTGCTCTTCGACGAATTTGCGGCTGTGCTGGCCCTGGTTCAGATGACTATGGATGATCTGGTATGGGTACAGGTTTTCTCCCCCGATCTTTCTCTGTGGGAACCTTTCAATGCCGCCTACGTCCGGCGCTTCTCCCGGGACTTTCCTGCGCGTGCCTTCATTGGCTCCGGTCCCCTCCTGAGAAATGGCAGGTTCGAAATGCTGGGGGTCGCGAGTAGACGGTAACGGTCTCAACACCATAGCAGTTCTTTTGGCGGCACACAATCAGCGAGGTGAGAACGGAATAAATGGTAATGCGGAAGGGGTAGGAGAACCGGCCTGAAAGGCTATTTTTCCCTGGCCACCACGAACTCCGGCGCCCAGAGCAGCGCCCGTTTGATCTCACTGTCGGGGAAGCTGCAGATGGCGTTGCGTGCCAGTTCGGCATAGCGCAAGGCCGATGCCTGCGCGGCATCGAGCGATCCGTAGTGGTTCAGGATCTCCAGAATCCCGCTGTGCGTTACCCCATCAAATCCACGATTGCGGATGATGCTCCAGATGCATTCCCGCTCCTGCGCTGTACAGCGGTCCAGGGCGTGGATCACCGACATCGTCAGTTTGCCTTCGCGCAGGTCGCTGGCCACCGGCTTTCCCAGCACCTCTTCGGACGCTGTCAGGTCCAGCACGTCGTCCACGATCTGAAACGCCATGCCCAAGTCGCGGCCGTACTGCGCGACATTCTCCTCCTGCTCCGGAGTCGCCCCGCCCAGGATGGCCCCCATCCGCATGCAGACGGAAAAAAGGCAGGCGGTCTTGCGAAAGATCAGATCGAAGTGCTCGTCGAGCGAAATCGGTTTGCCCAGTTTCTCCATCTGCAGAAGCTCGCCTTCCACCATCTGCTGGGTCAGGTCGATCAGCGTATCGAGAATGCGGAAGTTGCGCTCCTGCAGTGCGATTTTGAAGGCCTGCATGTACAACCAGTCGCCGGCCAGCACGCACTTGGAATTTCCCCATTGCGTGTTGGCGGCCGGCCGCCCCCGCCGCGTCTGCGCTTCATCGATAATGTCGTCGTGCACCAGGGTGGCAGTGTGAATGATCTCCACCACCGCACCCAGCTTGATGGCGCCGCGCCCCTTGTAATGAAACAGCCGGGAGGATAACAACAAGAGGGCCGGGCGGATCCGCTTTCCACCCCCGCCGCGCAGATACTCGCCGATCTCGGTGATGGCCTCCACGCCGGAAACCGTGTCGCGCCCGAACTCGCGCTCAATGGCCGCCAGATCGTCGCGCAGCAGTTCGAAAATCTCTTTTCCGTTGATGGCCGCTGGCGTTCCCAACTCTTCCTTTTCCTCCGCCGTCAGTTGCTGCGGTAGTTGGTAAACTGCATGTCGATACCGAAGTCCTGCTGCCGCAAGAGCGCGATGATTTCCTGCAGCGTATCCCGGTCTTTCCCGCTTACCCGCACCAAGTCTCCCTGGATGGAGGCCTGGACTCTTTTCTTGGAGTTCTTGATCAGCTTCACGATCTCGCGGGCTTTCTCAATCGGGATGCCCTGTTGCATCGTGATCCGCTGCTTGGCAGTGCCTCCCAACGCTGTTTCCAGCGCTGCATAGGTCAGGCCCTTGAGCGGCACGCCCCGCTTTACCAGCTTCTGCTGAAACACGTCGTTCACCGCCTTGAGCTTGAACTCGTCAATAGAGTGAATCACGACGGCCTCTTTGCCCTCGAGTTCGATGCTCGATTTGGAATCCTTCAGGTCGAAGCGGGTATGAATCTCCTTCAGCGCCTGCTGGATTGCGTTTGTCACCTCCTGCAGGTCGATCTTGCTGACAATGTCAAAAGTGTTTTCTGGCATGCCGTCCGCTCTCTATTAAGAAGATTCGCCGCCCCGGCAAAAGATGCTCTTTCCAAGCTAAATGGAGTTGAGCTTTTCGTGAAGTGAAAAGAAACGATAGAAATTCTTCGCCGTGAGCAGCCCAACTTCTTCCGTCGTCAGCCCGCGCAATTCGCCCAGCTGACGCGCCGTTTCCTTGACGAATGCGGGCTCGTTCCGTTTGCCCCGGTTCGGCACCGGTGCCAGAAACGGAGCATCGGTTTCGATCAGCAACCGGTCGAGCGGCACCTGCCTGGCGGCGTCGCGGATTTGCTGGGCCTTAGGAAACGTCAGGTTGCCGGCGAAAGAGATCATGAAACCCATATCCAGAGCCCGTTTCGCATAGCCCCAGGTTCCGGTAAAACAGTGAAGCACTCCGCCAAGTCCCGCCGGAGCCCATCGTTCTTTCAACATCGCCAGGCAATCGTCCCATGCGTTCTGGCTTGCTTCGGAGGGGCGGCAGTGAATAACAATCGGAAGCTTCGCCGCTCGCGCCAGCTCCATTTGCCTGCGGAAGACCGCCTGTTGCATGTCACGCGGCGAATGATCGTAAAAGTAGTCGAGGCCGATTTCGCCCCACGCCATGACTTTGGGTCGCTTCGCCAGCCTGGCCAGTTCCTCGAAGTCGGCGTCATGGGCCAGTCTGGCCTCATGAGGATGAATTCCCACCGTCGCGTAGATGAAGGCGTACTTTTCCGCGAGCTGAATTCCACAGGCGAGCGAACCCGGGCCCGTGCCGCTGCCGATGGCAACGATCGCCTGAACGCCCGCCTGCCGCGCACGTTCAATCACTTGTTCCCGGTCGGAGTTGAACTGCTCCATCTCCAGGTGCGCGTGAGAGTCGACAAGGACCAGTCCTGGGTCGTTGGCCATGCGGAGTTACTTCAACCTGGCTCCCACCGGCACTTCTTCCAGGAAACCGGCCAGGACCGGCTTGCCTCCTTCCAGCGACGCTGCCACGATCATGCCGTTCGACTCCAACCCGCGCAGCTTGCGCGGCGCCAGGTTGGCTACGATCACGACCTTGCGGCCGATCAGAGTCTCGGGTGCGTAGGCCTCCGCGATTCCCGCCACCAGCTGCCTCACCTCGCTCCCGATATCCACTTCGAGGCGCAGCAACTTGTCTGCGCCTTTCACAGGTTCGGCAACTTTCACCTGGCCGACGCGTAGTTCAATTTTGGCGAAGTCGTCGATACCGATCTTGCCATCGAGAGCTGCCTTGGGCTCGGCCGTGGGGACCGGCTTCGGCTCACTTGGAGCAGGTGCGCTCCGTCCCTGGTCTTCCAATTTCTGCATCCTTTCGATCGCACTTTTATCGGCCCGGGGAAATACCGGCTCGATTGGACTAAGCTTGGTGCCCAACTGCAGCTGGCCCCACTTGAGGTCACTGAGCCGGAACTGGCGAATATCTCCCAGGCCCATCTGCGCCCAGATTTTCGCGGTTGCCTCCGGAATGACCGGGTGCGCAATCGCGGTCACAATGCGCAAAGCTTCCGCGCTGGTGTAGAGTACCGTCGCCAGCCGGGAGCGGCTCTCTTCGTCCGGTTTTTCACCCAGCGCCCAGGGCTCATTCTCAACAATATATTTGTCGACCGCTGCCACCAGCCCCCAGGCGGCTTCCAGGCCGCGCGAGAACTGATACTGATCGAACAACGCGGAAGTCTCTTCGATCAACTTGCGCGCCAGGGAAACGATGGAATCATCCGTCGCCTTATGCGCGGCCGCTGCCGAAGGATAGGGGATTTCGCCGCGAAAATACCGCGTGATCATGGTAAGGGTGCGGCTGGCGAGGTTTCCCAGCCCATTGGCCAGGTCGGCGTTATAGCGCTGCACCAGTGCATCGAAAGAGAACGATCCATCCTGCCCGAAAACAATCTCGCGCAGCAGGAAGTAACGCAGGGCGTCGTTGCCCAGCACATCGAGAATCGTCTCCGCCCGCACGATATTGCCGCGCGATTTCGACATCTTGTTTTCTTCAAACAGCAACCACCCGTGCGCCATGATCCCCGTGGGCAACGGCAGCCCCGCCGCCCGCAGAAAGGCCGGCCAATAGACACAGTGGAAGCGAACGATTTCTTTGCCGATCATCTGCACGTCGGCCGGCCAGAATTTGTTGTACCGGGCGGCGTCATCCGATCCAAATCCCAGCGCCGTGATGTAGTTGGAAAGCGCATCCATCCATACGTAGATCACGTGCCTGGGATCGTCCGGCACGGGAATGCCCCAAGAGAACGTGCTGCGGCTGATCGAGAGGTCCCGCAGCCCGGAGCGCACAAACGACATCACTTCGTTGCGCCGAGTCTCTGGACGAATGAATTCCGGGTGTGTGGTATACAGCTCCAGGAGTTCATCCTGAAATGCCGACAGTTTGAAGAAGTAATTCTCTTCCTGAACGGTCTCCGTAGGCCGGCCGCACTCCGGGCAGGGAGCGCCGGGCCCGGCGGCATCGACGTAAAGCTCGTCGAAGACGCAGTATTGGCCGGTGTAGTGGCCCTTGTAGATGAATCCGTTGTCGCGAATCCTCCTCCACAGCGCCTGCACTCCTCGCTTGTGGCGCTCTTCCGTGGTCCGGATGTAGTCATCGTAAGTCAGACCCATGCGATCCCACAGAGCGCGAAATTCCGCCGAGACCTCATTGGTCAGCTGCTGTGGGCTCTTGCCCGCGGCCTGCGCGGCGCGCTCGATCTTCTGGCCGTGTTCGTCAGTGCCAGTGAGAAAGAATGTCTCCCGGCCCAGCATGCGCTGCCGTCGCGCAATCGCATCGCAGGCAATAGTGGTGTAGGCGTGCCCAATGTGAGGCCGGGCATTGACGTAGTAGATGGGGGTCGTGATGTAGAACTTATCTGGCATTTCTTCTGGTCAGCGCGGCGCCGCCTTCATTCAGCCGTCGGCATTCAACCGGCTACTTCTTTCTCTCTCCCGGCTTCCGCGCGAGGATATAAGCCCGGCGGCTCGGATACTCCACCTCCGGGTACGGCTCTCGCTCAGTGATCTCCTCTATCTCGAAGCCCGCTCTTCGCAGGTGGCCTTCGACCTCCTGAGGCTGAAACAGATAGAAGTCCAGAGAGATCTTGCAATCCCACAATTCTTCCTCATGCAGAGTGTCGCTGCCCACATGAAAACCGAGCAGAATCACTCCACCCGCCCTGAGAACACGCTTCATCTCCCGGAACGCGTGAACTACATCGTTCCGGGGAAGGTTCACGATCGCGTAGAACGCCGCGATTCCCGCCCACGCCCCGTCGGCCTGGTCCAGCGAAAGCATGTTCCCCTGCATGAACCCGATGCCGGGGTTGAGGCGGGTCGCATGTTCCACCATTTGCGCCGATAGGTCCACACCACAAACCTCGACTCCACGCGCCCGCAAGTAGCCGGCAACATGCCCCGGCCCGCAACCCAGGTCACAGACAAGGCCGCGGCCTCTGACTCTGGCGGCAAAGCGGTCGAGCAGTTCCCGGTCCAGCGGCTTGTGCTGCAGCTCGTCAAAAATATGGCGGACATACTGATCGGCCAGCGCGTCGTAGCTCGCCCGCACTTCGGCCGTCTTCTGCTCACCCAACGTCTGCTCCAGAGACTGCTGCACGCGCGTCCTCCCGGTGACCGGTCTATTCTGCTTCTTTTGCTTCGCTCAAACGCACGTACGCCTGCACCGCCTCCTGCATCACCGTCTTGAGCGGGATATGCCGCTCGGCCGCGATGCGACGGCAGTCTTCGTACTCCGGCGAGAAGTTGGTGACGGCGCCGTTCATGCTGGCGAGCTTGATACGCACGTCACCCCATCGTGTCGGCACGCTAACCCACTTCCTTGCCAGGACCCGCCGATGCTCTTCCCGTTGCCTGACACCGAGGGTCGTTGTTTCGGAGAAAATCAGATTCGCCAGTTTGCCGGCCTGATCCGCGGCACACAGAACCGTCAGTAACATTCCCGGCCGGTTCTTCTTCATCTGCACCGGTACGCCGAAGACATCCAGCGCCCCTTCATTCAGCAACCGCTCCATCACGTAGCCGAACACCTGGGGATTCAGGTCGTCGAGGTTGGCTTCAAGCATTGTGACCAGTTGCGATGAAGTCTCGGCGATCTCCGGTTGTGCCTCGCCCACCGTTAGCCTCACTACATTGGGGTGGTCGGGAAAGTCCCTCGTGCCCGCCCCGTAACCCGACCGCTCGACTCTCATCCGGGGAAAAGACGCGAAGCGCGTTGCCAGGATTTTCACGATGGCCGCCCCCGTGGGTGTGACCAGTTCGGCCTGAATCATCGAGGAGTAGACCGGGGCACCCTTCAGCAGTTCGAGCGTGGCAGGCGCTGGCACGGGGAATGTTCCGTGCGCGCACTGCACCGTGCCTCCGCCGACGTTCAGAGGCGAACAGACAAATTCATCTACGCCCAGTGCCTCCGCCCCAACTGCGGCGCAAACGATGTCCACCAGCGCATCCACCGCCCCGACTTCGTGAAAGTGAACCGCTTCGATGTCGGAATTATGAACCCTGGCCTCGGCTGCGCCCAGCGCCTCAAAGATCGAAATCGCCGTCTGCCGGGTAGACTCTGGAATGGCGGCCTTGCCGATGATTTCCCGGATCTCCCGCAATCCCCGGCCATGCCCGTGGGCTGTGGTTAGCCCGGTGCGCGCAGAAACGTCAGGCGCGTAGTTGTGCTCCAGCAGTTGCACCGGCTGGTGCGGGTGGGAATGCGAGCGCTTGCCGGCCGCGTGCGCATGTTCATGCTCGTGCTCATGGGTGTGCTGCTTCCAATACTCCTCGCGGGGAAGATCCTTCTCGCCATTCACATACACGTCGACCTTCAGGGCGCGGATTCCGCTCCGAGTGACCTCGGATGTTTCCAGCCGTGCTCCAACATCGAGCGCCGCCACGGTACTCTCGAAAAGTCCCGAGGACACTCCCGCATCCAGCAGCGCGCCCAGAAACATGTCGCCGCTGATGCCGGAAAAACACTCAAGGTAGGCAATGCGCATAGAGCTCGAGGCTCGTGAATCGTACTTCGTCAATGAGTCCCGGTTTTCATCATAGGGAACCGGCAGAGCGCGGTCAAACAGCCGATGCGCGCGTGCTCTGCTAGAATCTCTGTTTTCGCCGCCACCTTTCGGGGGACTCTTGTACCGATATCTGGAACTTCGCCTGGCTGAGCACGTGCGCGATTTTTTGCGCGCGCGCTACGACCTGGAATTGCCCGTCATCGTCGTCGAGCAACCTCCGCGCGTCGAACTGGGCGAGTACGCATTGCCCCTGGCCTTTGAGCTGGCTAAGAAACTGCGCAAAGCGCCGCGGAAGATTGCGGAAGAAATCGTCGCCGGCATCGGAGAAATCGAAGGCGTTGAAAAGCTGGAACTGGCGGGCGCCGGCTACATCAACGCCCGCCTCAAGCGCGAGGAACTGGCCCGCGCGCTGATCTCGGACCGGCAGCCTAAAACCGGCGCTGCCTCCGGCAAAATTCTGGTCGAGCATTCCAGCATCAATCCCAACAAGGCGGCCCACGTCGGACACCTGCGCAATGCTGTCCTGGGCGACACTTTCGTTCGCTTGCTGCGGTTTGCCGGCAGGGAGGTCGACGTCCAGAACTACATCGACAACACCGGCGTGCAGGTGGCGGATGTGATCGTGGGCTTCCTGCACCTGGAGAAAAAAAATCGCCCCGCCATCGAGGTCCTGGCCGCGCAGCCGCGCTTCGATTACTACTGCTGGGATCTCTACGCCCGGGTCTCGCAGTGGTATGAGCAAGACAAACAGCACCTCGAGGCCCGCCAGCAGGTGCTGCATGCCATCGAGGCCGGGGGCAACCAAACCGCCGGCATCGCCGACTTGATTTCGACCGCCGTGCTGTGCCGCCATCTCGAAACCATGGGCCGGATCGATATAGAGTATGACTTCCTGCCCCGAGAGAGCGAGATTCTGCATCTTCATTTCTGGGACGCCGCTTTCACCAAGCTGAAAGAAGCCGGGGCGCTGACTTTCGAGAGCCAGGGCAAGAATCAAGGCTGCTGGGTGATGCGCCGGGCGGAACGCGGGTCGCGAGCGCCGGCGTCCGGGGAGGCGCCGGCCGATGCCGGTGGAATCGCGGAAGAAGACCAGAAAGTCATCGTCCGCTCCAACGGCACCGTCGGCTACGTCGGCAAAGACATCGCCTACCACATGTGGAAGTTCGGCGTGCTCGGGCGCGACTTCGGCTACCGCCGGTTTTATCGTTATCCCAACCATCACGATTGCTGGATTTCTTCCACCGAGGGGGAAGCCGATCACCCGCACTTTGGCGACGTCGCCGAAATCTACAACGTCATCGACGCCCGCCAGGCCGAAGCGCAAAACAGCGTCATCGAAGCTCTGCGTGCGCTGGGGTACACGCAGCAGGCCAGCCACTACACTCATTTCTCTTATGAGATGGTCGCGCTCACACCGCGCTGCGCCGCCGAACTCGGCTACCAGCTCTCCACTGAAGATCAGAGCCGCCCCTACATAGAGGTTTCGGGCCGCAAGGGCTTTGGCGTAAAAGCCGACGATCTGATCGACACGCTGATTGCCGCTGCCCGGAAGGAAGTGGACGCCCGTCACGCCGAGCTGAGCGACAAAGAGCGCGCCACCATTGCCGCGCAGATTGCCCTGGGCGCGCTGCGCTACTTCATGCTGAAGTTCACCAAGCAGTCGGTCATCGCCTTCGATTTCAAAGAAGCCCTGAGCTTCGAAGGTGAGACGGGTCCCTACGCGCAGTACGCGGTGGTGCGCGCTACCAACATTTTCCGCAAAGGGGGGCTCGATCCCGACAACTATGCTGCCGAAGCGCGGTCGCTCTCTTCCGATGATCTGAAAACATGTCTGCAAAGCGACGAGCTCTGGGAACTGTGGCTGGCTTCCGCCAAGACTTCCTACGTCGTCGATCAATGCATCGCTGCCGCCGAGCCGGCTTATCTGGCCAAACACCTGTTTCAGTTGGGACAGTTATTCAACACCTTTTACCATCGCCACCCAATTCTTTCCGAGGCCGATCCGGCGCGAAAACAGTTTTTGCTGGCCACCGCGGCGGTCGTGCGCCGTGAATTGATCCGCGCTCTGGCGGTGATGGGAATCACCGTGCCGCCGGTCATGTAGGTGTCTGTTATTACAGGTCTTGTTATGGCCCACTCGCGCGAAGTGCGCGTCCATCAGCCACCTCCGCGCAGCGGTCCATGTTGCGGTCGACTGCAACCAAAGCCTCGCCCTCTACATCGAATTAAGTAAGGAAATCGTCAGGGGAGGCAAATGTGAGAAGAGTGCAGTTGCTCATCGTCGTGTTGTTGCTCTCGATTGCCGCATTCGCCGCGACGGGCGTGCGTCAGGCGGCAGTTCAGCCGTTTCCCAAGACCCTGATCAACGCCCAGTACGTTTATGTGACCAGCTACGATGGGGATCAGTTCGATCCGCGACTGCTGCCCGAGGATCGCGCTGCGATCGCCAATGTGCAGGATGCCGTCCAGAAGTGGGGACGCTATACGCTGGTTTATCGCGCCCAAGACGCGGACATGATCCTGATTGTGCAGTCCCGTCCGTCGGAAGACGTCCTCGCGGTGTATGACGCTCACATTCCCGGCTCCAGCTATATGTGGCGCGCTATGGGGCGGGAGGGGCTGCAAAAGAATGAGACTCCGCTGGTGAGCCAGCTGCAGCGGGCCGTAGACCAGGCTGGCAAGTAGAGAACGACCTGAAAACAGAGTCCTCCGTGGGATCAGGCTCAGCTTGATCCCTTTTTTCTTTATCAAGTAGGGCTATGGATTCTACGCCCCGAAGTTCCGCGCGAACTCCACCAGGCTTCTGACCGCGATCCCCGACGGTCCCTTCGCGATCCAGGGCTTGTTCTCTTCCGTCCAGGCCGTCCCGGCAATGTCCAGGTGAAGCCAGGGCGTGTCCTCGGCGAATTCCTTGAGGAACATGGCGGCTGTCACAGCGCCCCCGTATCGTCCTCCCGAATTCACGATGTCGGCAATATTCGAGCGAATCACTTCCTTGTACTCTTCATCGAGCGGCAGCCGCCAGAATTTCTCGCCCGCCTTGTCCACCGCTTGCCGAAAGCTCGCATACATTTTGTCGTCGTTGGCGAAGACCCCAGCATTTACCGCGCCCAGCGCCACCACCACCGCCCCGGTAAGCGTGGCCGCGTCGATCAAGTGGGTGCAGCCCAGCTGCCGCGCGTAGAATAACCCGTCCGCCAGCACCAGGCGTCCTTCCGCGTCGGTGTTGATGATCTCGATCGACTTGCCTGACATCGCGATCTGCACGTCTCCGGGCTTCTGCGCCTTGCCGGAGGGCATATTCTCGGTGGCGCAAATCACGGAAATAATCTTGATCTTCGGCTTGAGCAGGGCAATCCCGCGCATGGCGCCAATCATGGCGGCTCCGCCCGCCATGTCATACTTCATCTTCTCCATTCCGTCCGCGGGTTTGATGGAGATGCCCCCGGTGTCAAAGGTGATCCCTTTGCCCACCAGTCCCAGCACCGGCGCGGCAGGCGCCCCGGGCGGCTCATAGCGCAGCACGATCAACGCCGGAGGCTCGTCCGAGCCTTGCGCTACTCCCCAGAACGCGCCCATCTTCAGCTCTTTGATCTTGTCCGCTCCATACACTTCGCACTTCAGGCCGGTCTCCTGGGCCATGTTGCGCGCGTGATCGGCGAGTATAGTAGGCGTCATTCGATTGGACGGCTCGTTCACCAGCTGGCGGGTGAAGTTCTGCGATTCGCCCAGCACGCGCCCTTCTTCCGCCGCTTTCTGCAGGCGCCCCTGATCTCCTTTGGCCACTACCGTCACCGTGTCGATCGCCTGGTCCTTGCGATCGCTCTTGTAGGTGTCGGGGTCAAAATCGCCAACCCAGGCGCCCTCGATGATCGCTTTGACCGCTTCTTCAGCCGGTACGCTCTCGGGTGCCACAAAGGCAAAGCTGCGAATTCCCTTCGGCTTGAGAAATCGCGCCGCCGTTCCCGCTACCCGGCGCAACTCGAATGCGGTGAAGCTCCTGGCCTTTCCTCCGCCCAGCAGAAGCAGGCGCTTTGCCTTCAGCCTGCCGGGACGATGCAGAAGGTTCGCTTCCAGCAGCTTTCCCGAAACCTCACTGCCGCCGATCACCTCGGCAGCGGCATCTTTGACCGCCGCATCGCTCGAATCGATCATCACGTCCGGTTTGCCTGCTGTTCCCTGATCCTTTTCACTTCGATCCAGTACCACCACGGCCAGACACTCGGTTTCAACTTCCGCAGGATTAGAAAGAGAGAGATTAGTCTTCATGATGTTTGCCAATCCAGTATCGTCGGCGGGAGGGGAAAAACGCAAGATCGTGGCCGCGCGCAACAACTATCACTAGCCTTTGGATTTTCCCGGAACCGATTCCGTTCACAGCGCGACGATGGTGATTCCCAGGTTGCGCCGACCAAGGTCCGGATCGCGCTTCAATGCCGGATTTGCCCCGAGAATCTTCCAGGTCTGCTCGTCGGACTGCCTCCAGTCTTCTCCAAAAATGCAGCCTCGAATCTGGCCATTCTCGCTCATTTCCCGCAGGCGCGTTTGCACCGCCAGCCGGATCTCTCCTCCCGCCCCGGTGGAGCCGTAGCCGTGAATCAGTTTGACCAGGCGGATGTGCTGCTTCCTGGCTGCGGCCAGTTCATCCTCAAGCCGCGAGAGCGCCTGATACGCGGCGGGCATGCCCTGCTCCAGGTCCACGGTCTTGATCAGGGATGCGCCCAACCCTACCTCCCTTTACGGCTGCGGCCCCTTGTAATCGCCTCGCGCGCCTCGCGATCGGCGGTGCGCCGCCGTTCGGTTTCCCGCTTGTCCCAAAGCTGCTTGCCTTTGGCCAGCGCCAGTTCAACCTTCACCCTTCCGTTCTTGAAATACATGCGGGTGGGAATCAGGGTCAGACCCCGTTGCTGCGTCCTCCCCATCAGTTTGCGGATTTCGTCTTTGTGCATCAATAGTTTGCGCGTGCGCAGCGGGGCGTGATTGAAGATATTTCCGTGATCGTAAGGGCCAATATGGCAGTTCAGCAGCCACAGTTCGTCATCCTTGATCAGGCCGTATGAATCTTTGAGGTTGGCGCGCCCCGCCCTCACCGACTTCACCTCGGTTCCGGTGAGAGCGATTCCTGACTCAAATTTTTCCAGCAAGAAATAGTTGTGCGCGGCGATCCTGTTAACAGAAGCATCGCGCTGCCCGGCTGCGGTCGGGTCGCGCCGCGGATTTTTCTCCGGGTTAGCCTTGGTCGGATGTGCGCTCTGTCGCGGCATGCTTGCGTTCCTTAGGTTATCTCATATGGGCGTGGGAAGCCTTCAGAGCCTGGGATTTCTCTCGAGACAACCGGGTTAACCGCGGATCGAAAGCCTCCCGATGGGAGATGGTCGCCCCCACCCGGCAAAGCGGAGCAGAAATTCCGAGCCCACGTAAGGACTAAGACCAAAGACTTAACTGCTACCAGAACAGTAACTTCGAACCGTTTGAGGCAATGCTATAATCGCGCTACTTACGTTTTCTGCGAAAACTGAGGAGCCCGCGTCGGGGCTGCGGCCTGCCCTGGAGGGAAATTTGTCCGCGAGGGACCTGTGACAAGACGTTTGATTCGTTTGGCGGCTGCTCTAGTTCTGGTGACGGCCTTAATCTCCTCTGCAGGCGCCGCCGATAAAGCCAAGTCTTTTTATACCAAGGGTAAGGACGCCGAAGCCCGGCAGAATTACGAGCTGGCCTACGACCTCTATAAACAGGCTTACGACCTCAAGCCCACCGACTTGACCTATCGCGCCTCCTTTGAGCGGCTGCGTTTCCTGGCGGCTGCCTCCCGAGTGCATCGCGGCCAGCTCTTGCGGGAGGCAGGCCAGCTGGCCGCTGCTTTGGCCGAGTTTCAGAAAGCCGCTGAGATCGACGCTTCCAGTTCCATCGCCATTCAGGAAGTCCGGCGCACCAAGAAGATGATCGAGGCCGGCCAGAATACCGAGCCTCGGTCCTCGACTGCACCACCCACTGGCCTGCAGAAACGCCTGGCCGAAGCCGGCGGACCGGTCGATCTGACCTCCATCTCCAACACCCCCATCAACCTCAAAATCACCGAAGACGCCAAAGTCATTTATGAGACAGTGGGCAAGCTGGCGGGCGTCAATGTTTTATTCGATCCCGATTACACTTCACGCCGCATCAAGATTGAGCTGAACAACGTCTCGCTCGAGGAGGCGCTCCAGATTATCGCGCTCGAATCCAAGACGTTCTGGCGGCCGGTCACCCCTAACACCATCTTTGTCGCCACCGACAACCCGGCCAAACGCAAGGACCTGGAACAAAGCGTCATCAAAACCTTCTACCTGGCCAACCTGTCGCAGCCGACCGAAGTGCAAGACATTGTGAACGCCCTGCGCCAGATTCTGGAGATTTCCCGCATCCAGCCGCTGCCCTCGGAGGGCGCGATTGTGGTCCGCGGCACGCCCGATCAGGTGGCTCTGGCTCAGAAAGTCGTTGGTGATCTCGACAAGGCGAAGCCTGAAGTTGTGGTCGACGTCGCTATCATGCAGATCAGCCGCGACAAGGCCAGAACCCTGGGCATCAGCCCACCCACCAGCGCCACCGTGGCGCTGCAGAACAATTTCCAGAGCACCAACACGTCGACGACGGGAGAATTGGGCGGCGCCCTGAGCGGAAGCGTCTCCACGGCCTCCACCAGCGGCACTCCCAACCAGATCAACCTGAACCAGATCGGCAATCTGAATGCTACCGATTTCACCATCACCATCACGCAGGCCACGGCGACCGCGCTTTTCACCGACAACAACACCAAGCTGATTCAAAAGCCTGAGATCCGCGCGGTGGATGGCCAGAAGGCAAGCCTGAAGATCGGCGATCGTGTTCCTGTCGCTACCGGCTCGTTCCAGCCGGGAATTGGCGGTGTAGGCATCAACCCGCTGGTCAACACTCAGTTCCAGTATCTGGATGTCGGCGTCAACATCGACGTCACCCCCAAGATTCATTCCGGAGGCGAGGTCACGCTCAAGCTTTCCATGGATATTTCCTCTGTCACCGGCACTTCGAATATCGGAGGCATCAGCCAGCCGGTGATTGGACAGCGCAAGATCGAGCATGAAATCCGCCTGCGCGACGGCGAAGTCAACCTGCTCGGCGGCATGCTGGAGGATCAGCAGACCAAGTCCCTGACCGGATTCCCGGGACTTGCCCAGATCCCCATCCTGCGCTACCTGTTCGGCCAGACCGATGTGGAGCATCGCGAAAACGAGATTGTGTTTGTTCTCATTCCCCACATCGTCCGGGCCCCCGATATCAGCGATCTGAATCAGCAGGCCCTGGACGTTGGCACCGCCAGCGCCATCGCGCTGCATCGGGTCAGCCGTACCGTGACCCCTCCAGCGGCCGTGCCTGCGCCATCGGCGGCGCCAGTCCAGCAGCAGCCCAACCTGCAACCGCCGAATCAGCAGCCGAGCCCGCAGCCGCAGACGATTCCCGCGCCCGGCCCGGCCGTTCCACCGCAGCAGACCCCGCCGCCGGGCGGAGCCGCCAGCTTCAGGTTCGATCCGCCGACGATTACGCCCTCCGCGGGCTCAACCTTCGCGGTGAATATTTCTCTCAGTGGGGCGCAGAACGCGTATTCCGTGCCCCTGCAGGTGAGCTACGATCCCAAGCTGCTGCAGGTGATGAACGTGTCGAATGGAACTTTCCTCTCGCAGGACGGTCAGGCCGTGGCCCTGGTGCATCGCGATGACGATGCTACCGGAACTTTGCAGATCACCGCTACCCGCCCGCCCGGGGCAGGCGGCATATCCGGGCAGGGAACGGTGGTGACTTTGACTTTCATGGCCAAGACTGCCGGCCAGTCCATGCTGACCATCGCGAAAGGAGGCACGCGCGATCCGGGCATGCAGCCTATGCCGGTGGCCGGAGCCACTGCGGCGGTCAACATCCACTAGTCGGCTCCCGAGTGGCCAGTTGATGCGCGATGCCAGGTGGCTTTGCCCTTCATCCGATCGCTGGCCGCAGTCTGAAGTTCGCCGAAGGATTTTTATGAACGCCCGCGCTCCACGTTGCCGCGCGTCGTGGTCACGGCAAACCGGCTTTACTCTGATCGAGCTGATCGTGGCTACGGCCATCCTGATCATCCTGACCAGCCTGGCCATTCCCCTGGCGCGCGTGACCATCAAGCGCGAAAAGGAACGCGAGTTGCGCCGGGATCTGTGGGAGATGCGCGACGCCATCGATCGCTACAAAGACGCGGCTGATCGCGGCGCCTTCCAGACCAAGGTCGGTTCGGAAAATTATCCGCCCGATCTGGACACTCTGATCAAAGGCGTCGATGTGCAAGGCAAGAAGCTCAAATTCTTACGCAGGATTCCGGTCGACCCCATGACCAACAGCACGGAATGGGGGCTGCACTCGATGCAGGACGATCCCGAAGCGGACTCGTGGGGAGAGCAGAACGTGTTTGACGTCTACACCAAGTCGCAAGCCATCGCGCTCGACGGTACGAAGTACAAGGACTGGTAAATGCCGAGACGCCACCGTCGTTCCAGCCGCGGCTTCACCCTGATCGAGTTGATGATTGTCATCAGCATCATCCTGATCCTGGTGTCGGTCGCCCTGCCCGCTTACAACCAGTCGATCCTGCGCGCCCGGGAATCGGTCCTGCGGCAGAATCTGTTCACCCTGCGATCGGTCATTTCGCAATACACACTCGACAAACAGAAGGCTCCGCAATCGCTCGAAGATCTGGTTAGCGCCGGCTATCTGAAACAGATTCCCGTCGACCCCATGACCGCCCACAACGATACCTGGGCCGTCGACATGGAGTCCGATACCATCCTCTCGCTCGATCAGCAGCCGAGCGACGAACCCGGCATCTACGATGTGCACAGCGGTTCGAGCGGCGTGGGCAGCGACGGGACCGCCTATAACACCTGGTAGGTTCGCAAGCTACCCCGCCTTCAGAAACAGAATGCCCAGCGGCGGCAAGGTCAGACGCAACGAATATGGACGTCCATGCGCCGGTTCATTCAGCGCCTCCGCCCCTCCCATGTTCCCGATCCCGCTGCCGGCATACTCGTGTCCGTCGCTGTTCAGCAACTCCCGCCAGTAGCCGCCCGCGGGCACGCCCAGCCGGTAATCCGTGCGCGGCACGGGCGTGAAATTCGCCACCACCACCACGGACTCGGTCCCGCTCTTGCTGCGGCGGAGAAGCGAGATCGTGCTGGCCAGGTTGTCATTGCAGTCGATCCACTCGAAGCCGGCGGGATCGCTGTCCAGTTCGTGCAGGGCTGCCTGCTCGCGATACACCCGGTTCAGCTGCGCCACCCAGCTCTGCAAACCGCTGTGCACCGGATATTGCAGCACGTGCCACTCCAGGCTGCTGTCGTGCGTCCACTCCCGCACCTGCCCAAATTCTCCTCCCATGAACAGCAATTTCTTGCCCGGTTGCGCATACATGTAGCCGAACAGCAGCCGCAGGTTGGCAAAACGCTGCCACTCGTCCCCCGGCATCTTGCCGATCAGCGATCCCTTCCCGTGCACCACTTCATCGTGGGAGAGCGGCAGCACGAAATTCTCGGTGAAACCATAGAGCATGCGGAAAGTGAGCTGGTTGTGGTGGAAGCGCCGGTGGATGGGATCGTGCTCGAAATATTGCAGCGTGTCGTGCATCCATCCCATGTCCCACTTCATGCCGAAGCCCAGGCCCCCGATATAGGTGGGCCGCGAAACCATGGGCCACGCCGTCGACTCCTCCGCGATCGTCTGAATGTCGGGATGCTGCCCGTAGGACTCCTGGTTGAATTGCCGCAGGAAATCAATCGCCTCCAGATTTTCCCGCCCGCCAAACTTGTTGGGCAGCCACTCTCCCTCCTTGCGCGAGTAATCGAGGTACAGCATGGAGGCGACCGCATCCACACGAAGCCCGTCCGCGTGGTACTTCTCCAGCCAGAACATCGCACTCGACATCAGGAAGCTGCGCACTTCGTTCCGCCCGTAGTTGAAAATGTGCGTCTTCCAGTCGGGATGGAACCCCTTGCGCGCGTCGGCATGTTCGAACAGGTGCGTGCCGTCGAAGTAGGCCAGTCCGTGCGCATCGGAAGGGAAGTGAGATGGCACCCAGTCGAGGATCACGCCGATCCCGTGCTGGTGCAGATAGTCGACCAGGAACATGAAGTCCTGGGGCGCGCCGTAGCGCGCCGTCGGCGCGAAATAACCGGTCGTCTGATACCCCCAGGAGCCATAAAACGGATGCTCCATCACCGGCAGCAGCTCCACGTGCGTGAACGACATGCGTTGCGCATACTCAGCCAGCCGCGGAGCGATTTCGCGATACGTCAGCGGACGATTGTTCTCCTCCGGCACCCGCATCCAGGAGCCAAGATGAACTTCGTAAATAGAGACTGCCGAGTGCAGCGCGTTCCGCTCCTTACGCTTATCCATCCACTCCTGGTCCGACCACCGGTACTCCAGGTCCCAGATCACCGAAGCGGTTCGCGGTGGCCTCTCGTGAAACACTCCAAACGGATCGGCTTTATCCATCACCAGATCGCCCTGCCGTGGGACGATGTGAAACTTGTAGAGATTGCCCTTGCCCGCTCCCCGCAGAAACCCCTCCCAGATGCCCGAGCTGCCCCGCGGGTACAAAGGATGAGCTTGATGATCCCAGCGGTTGAAGCTGCCGATGACAGTTACCTCCCGTGCATTCGGCGCCCACACGCTGAAGCACGTGCCCGCCTCGCCGTCGGCACTGGTGAGGTGCGCGCCCAGCTTGTCATAGACGCGGTAATGCCGTCCCTCGTTGAACAGATAGAGGTCTTCCTGGCTCAGCAGACTGACGTCAGAGCGGGTGCCATCGACCGTTTTTTCCGTGATGTTGTGCACGTCTCTAGTCTACCGGAACCGGCTGGGTCCTTCTAACGGCCCCCGCCAAGCTCGTGCCCAGCCTCAAAGATCCCCGATTGGCACGGACTGAGATGCGTTTTCCCGCATGAGCGTCCGAATACTCCCCGGGAACCAGCCGTGGCATTGGCCGCCAGCCCTTGAGACGCCTTACGGTTCGACTTTGGCAGATTGCGGAATGAGTCCAGAAATCCCGCATTCCCATTTGTGCAAAACCGGGTCCTTCGGGCCGCTGAAAGCCCCTGGGAGCGCGCCGACCCCGTGCTAGACTGAATTTTCCTGCATGGCCGTCCTTCGCGTCATCGTGCTGTGGCACCAGCATCAGCCGTTTTATAAGGATCTGGTCACCGGCGAGTACCGCCTGCCCTGGGTTCGCCTCCACGGCCTCAAGGACTACTACGGCATGGTCAAACTGCTGGAGGAGTTCCCCGAGGTGCATCAGACTTTCAATCTGGTTCCTTCGCTGATCACCCAGCTTCAGGATTACGTCGCCGGTACCGCCCATGATCCCTTCCTGGACGTCGCCGCCACCCCCGCGGCTGACCTAACCTCCAGCGAGCGGCGTTTTGCCCTTCAGTATCTCTTCCAGGCGAATCCGGTGAACATGATCGGCCGCTACCCCCGCTACCGCGAACTCTGGGAGCGCTTCCGGGGCGCGGGAGACTCCGCCGAGCGCGCCGAGCGATACTTTCAGGCGCAGGACTTCACCGACTTGCAGGTGCTCTCGCAGATCGCCTGGTTCGACGAATTCTTTCTCGCCGATCCCGAGATTGCTTCGCTGATCAAGAAGGGGCACGGCTACTCCCTCGAAGATCAGCGTTTTGTGATTGCCCGCGAGCGCGAGCTGCTGGCCAAAGTCCTGCCCGCGCACGCCGATGCCGCCCGGCAGGGGAGAATCGAGATTTCCACCTCGCCGTTTTATCACCCAATTTTGCCCCTCCTTTGCGATACCCGTATGGGTGCGGTCTCCTCGCCGGGCCTTCCCCTTCCGCGGAATCGCTTCCGCCATCCCCAAGACGCCGTTGAACAGCTTCGCCGCGGCCTCGATTTGCATCAGCAGGTCTTTGGTGTCCGCCCGGTGGGCGTCTGGCCGTCAGAGGGCAGTGTCTCGGAAGAAGTCCTCGCCATAGCCCAGGGCCTCGGCGTCAAGTGGATGGCGACCGACGAAGGTGTGCTGGGCCGCTCGCTCGGAATCGACTTCAGCCGCGACGGCTCCGGCCGCCTGTCTGGCGATCTTGCCCAAAAGCTGTATACGGTGCATCGCTTCGAAAAGGGCGAAACCGAAATGGCCATGATCTTCCGCGATCACACCATCTCCGATCTCATCGGCTTCGTCTATTCCGGCATGCCCGCCCAGGACGCGGCCCTGCACCTGATCCGCAACATCAAGGAAGCCACCCATCCTCTCATCAGCCAGGGCCGCGACGCCGTCATGCCAATCATTCTCGACGGAGAAAACGCCTGGGAGTACTACCCCCAGTCAGGCCGCGAGTTTCTGCGCCGGTTCTACGACGCCCTGCAGCGCGAGCCTGGCCTCGAAGCCGTGACCGTCTCCGAAGCCATCGCCCGCCACAAACCTCCGGGCAGGCTGGCCTCGCTCGTGCCCGGCTCCTGGATCAATGCCAATTTCAACGTATGGATCGGTGCCCCCGAAGACAATCACTCCTGGGACTACCTTTACCATGCCCGCTCCTTTTACGCCGAAGCCGAGGCGCGCGCCAGCTCCGCCCAGCGCCAGCTGGCGATGGAAGAGCTGCTGATTGCCGAAGGCAGTGACTGGAACTGGTGGTACGGCCCGGAGCATCACTCCGCCAATGATCGTGACTTCGACGAGCTCTACCGCAAACATCTCTCCAACGTGTATCAGGCCATGGGCGCGACGCCGCCCGACTATCTGGCGCAACCCATCATTGGCTCGGCGGCGCGTCCCTCTTTCACTCCGCAAACTTCGTATATCCATCCCAAAGTGACCGGGGACACCGTGCGCTACTTTGAGTGGATGGGCGCAGCCGTCTACACCGCCGATCGCCGCGCCGGGGCGATGCACGGCAAGCAGTTCCTGGTCGATTCCGTGTATGCCGGTATCGACGATCGCAACGTCTATGGGCGCCTCGATTTCGCCGGCAAGGCCCCGGGGACGGATTTCGATCTTGTAGTCAACCTCGAATCGTGGCCCGTCGAAGCCGCCCGCCCGCTTCGAGCATTGCGCCTCCATACCCAGTCCGCCGACGGCAAGCTCCAACACTGGGAGGTGAGTGCGGGCAAGCAAGAACAGCCGGTCGCCGCCTCGGACCGTCCCTCGAATGAGGTCAAGGTTGTTCTGGCGCGCAACTTCGAATTCCAGCTCCCTCTCGCCTGGCTGCTGCCCGGGCCCTCTGCCTTCGGCGGCCGCCGCAATAACGGAAAACTCGATGTTTCCTTGCCCGGCAAACTGCGCCTCCGCTTCAGCATCTGGCAGAACCACCTGCCCGTGGACGCGCTCCCCGTCGAAGGCTGGATCGAGCTGCCACTGCTGAGCGAGGAAGACCTGATGTCGCTTGCGTTCTGATCTGGACTGCCGAAAGACGCCGCCTGCCGCTGCAAGATCCCCCAATGCTGTGATCCCCGTCACACTCATTCGCACAGGCGTACCGGCTCGCAGGCATTACCTACGAGATATTCCCTCGGCCGGCCGAAAGGCGGATCATTTTTAGGTAGAGTGGTCCCGGCGAAAGGAGGTATCGAGATGAGCACGTTACTGGTTGAGGAAATGAGCACTATCAAGCTGCAGCCTGAGCGCCGGAAATATCCGCGCAACAAGATAGCCGTGCAGGTCGAATTGCGGCTGGAAGACGCCCCTGCGCCTACTCACACGCAGACCTCCGACCTCAGCCTGGGCGGCTGCTATGTAGAAATGAGCTTTACCTTGGCGGTGGGCAGCAAGGTCGACATGGCGCTTTGGCTTGGGGACGATAAGGTATTGGCAAAGGGCGTTGTGATTACTCAACATTCCTATTTTGGCAACGGCTTTCAATTTGTCAACCTGGCGCCGGCAGACCAGAGCAAGCTCGCTCGCTTCCTGGGCTCACTGAGCAGCTCCAGGCACTGACGCTGCCCACGGGGGCTCGGTCGGCACTGCCGCCATGAGGCGCAGCCGGCCGCCTGCTACTGTCCCGCAGTACCCGCCGTGGTCTCCAGGGGACGGCTTAATTCATCTCCAATTCTGTACCCGCAGTCAGTACGGCCGAATTGTGTTTTCTCAGCCGGTGCGCGACCGTCGCCGTCGCACCTACCGCACCACCGATCAGCACTCCCTTGCCGCCTCCGATCAGCCCGCCCACCAGCATCCCGCCGCCCGTGCCTAGGCCAATCTCTGCCACATCCTTGTCCTCGTTTCCCTTGCCCTTGAACTGACCTTCGTCGTTCACATCGGCGCCATCGCGCAGGCGCGAACAGGCCCGGAAGTGCAAGACGAACTGTCCAGGCAACGCGTCAGAATCAGCCAAGGTACTGGATGCACATTCTCCACCCGCTTACCATCCGGACAGTTGACGATCACCGCGTGAAAGGAGAGCTCGACAATGATGTCCAGCGCTCTGGGACGACGCAGTTCTTGGCCTTCGAGTTTCGTCACCGGCCTGGTTGGTTGGATCAGCTTCTCGATTATTGTCCCGCTCGCCTTCGGCTACTCCGGACCGCCCTGGCCCCTGGTCGAAATCGCCATCGTGATGGCGGTTGTGCAAATATTGATTTTGAGGCTGGCGTTTTTTCCCCTGCGCATGGGCCGCGGATTAGCCTGGGGCGCTCTGTGGGGCGGCGCAAGCAGCGCGCTGCTCATCTGGCTGGGAGGGAGATTCGCTTTTCCGCTGCTGCGCGAGCGGCCATACTTGTGGCTGGCCAACGGGATTTATATCGGACTGGCCGTGGGAGCGTTTTTGTCGTATTTCTACCGCGACGATCATGAGATCCAGGAGAAAGCCCGCGAACAAGGGCAAACTCCGCAGTACGGCCGCGACGCGCACTGGCTCGAGCCATTTGCCTTTGGCGCCGTTGCCTACCTGATTGCCTTTCTACCGCGATCCCTCGGACTTGCCTTCTACATTCTTGTGGTAGGCGCTTTTGTGGGAGTTATTGCCGCCGGCTCCAGCCATTTCTCGCCCGATCGCTGGAAAGACTCGCTGCTCATGTTCCCGCTGATTCTGGCCGCGGGCGCGGGGCTGGGTGCTGCCAGCAGCCTGCTGTTCCGCCAGTTCGCTGCCGAATTTCGCGCGTCCTACTGGGTCATGGGCGCCATCGCCGGATTTCTTACTTACTTGATGACATTCCTGCGCGGGCGAAGCCTCGCCCGGCAGGAGGCACACGGGTAGCTGCCTTCCGCCCTATGAGTCTGTTGCTCATCAATCGCGTGCTGCACATCGCGGCCACCTGCACTTCGCTGGGGGGCTTGTTCTATGCCCGCATGGTACTCCTGCCCTCCTTGCAGGTGCTGGCTGAGCCCGACCGCGGAGTTTTTCTCGGGCAGGTGATTCGAAGATTCGCCTACATCAAATGGACCGGCGTCACGGTGGTCGCAGTCACCGGCGTCATTCAGTGGATGCACACCTATCCTCAGGTCACCCATCAGCAGCTTTACATCATTTTCTTCGCCATCAAGATGACTGGAGCCCTTGGCCTGTTTTCCATAACGTTTCTGCTCGCTTTGCCCGCCGACGCGCTTCGCGGGATGCAGGCCCGGCGCGCCTCCTGGTCTGCGGTAAACATAATTTGCGGACTCACCATCCTGATTGGCGCCGCCTTGATGCGCACGGCCCACTAGGATCGGAAGAAGATGTCCATCTGTCACTGGCCATTGCTGCCGCGTGATTTATAATCCCGACTTTCAGAACCGTATAAAAAGGACGCCATCGTGCCCTCGACCAATATCGTCGACATCCACGCCCGCGAAGTGCTTGATTCCCGCGGCAATCCAACGGTTGAAGCTGAAGTGATCCTGGGCAGCGGCTCGCATGGACGCGCCATCGTGCCCAGCGGCGCTTCCACGGGCGAGCACGAGGCCGTCGAGTTGCGGGACGGCGACAAGAAGCGATTCCTCGGCAAAGGCGTGCTCAAAGCTGTGGAAAATGTAAATGGCGAAATCGCGGATGCGCTCAGCGATTTCGACGCCGCCGATCAGCGCGCCCTCGACCAGAAAATGATTGAGCTCGATAGCACCCCCAACAAGGCCCGCCTCGGCGCGAACGCCATTCTGGCGGTATCGATGG
>Ga0335080_10000561_pt1 | contig 34393 bp, 31 predicted proteins | sample Lox_Sample_34_FD_206720 | JGI IMG/M metagenome (GOLD analysis project Ga0335080, IMG submission 206720) | Soil microbial communities from Loxahatchee National Wildlife Refuge, Florida, United States - Lox_Sample_3.4 | ecosystem: Environmental > Terrestrial > Soil > Wetlands | place: USA... | reverse complement strand
CATTTAAGGACCTTCGCGTTTGGCAAGAAGCAATGCAGTTCACTGTGGCCGTCTATCGGACAACGAGCAACTTCCCAAGGCATGAGCTCTATGGCCTCAGCCAGCAACTACGACGCGCAGCCGTCTCAATACCAAGTAACATCGCGGAAGGAAAGGGACACCGGTCCGATCGGGAATTCAGGAACTTTCTTTTGCACGCACGGGGGTCCCTACTAGAAGTGCAAACGCAGTTAATGATTGCGAAGGAATTACAATACATATCGACAGAGGAAGGGGCGAAGTTGCTAGCGTCGTCGGATGCCATCGGCCGGGGGCTAAACGGCTTGATTAATTCGATGGCGGAGAAGACAGCCTGAAGCGATAGGCCAACGACGAACGACCAACGACCAACGACGATGTTCGAAAGATTAGATCAAATCGAAGCCCGCTACGAAGAGCTGACCCAGGCTCTCGCTTCGCCGGAGACCATCAACGACTCGGCGAAATACCAGAAGACTGCCAAGGCGCACAGCGAAATCACGCTCATCGTCGAGAAGTATCGCGAATACAAAGATCTGAAGAAGGGGATCGCCGATAGCAAGGCCATGCTGCTCGAGGAAAAAGATCCCGACATGCGCGCTTACGCACAGGAAGAACTCGACAAGCTAGAATCGCGCGTCACCGGCGTCGAAGAGGAACTCAAGGTCCTGCTGCTGCCCAAAGACCCGAACGACGAGAAGAACGTCATCCTCGAAATCCGCGCCGGTACCGGCGGAGACGAGGCCACCCTCTTCGCCGCAGAAATCTTCCGCATGTACTCACGCTACGCCGAAATGCAGCGTTGGAAGGTGGAGGTGCTCTCGACCTCGGAATCGTCCGTCGGAGGCCTGAAGGAAGTCATCGCCATCATCGAAGGCAACCGCGTCTACTCGCAGCTCAAGTACGAAAGCGGCGTCCACCGCGTGCAGCGCGTGCCCGCCACCGAACAGCAGGGACGCGTCCACACCTCCGCGGTCACCGTCGCCGTTCTGCCTGAGGCCGAGGATGTTGATATCAAGATCGAAGCCAAAGACCTTCGCATCGACACCTTTTGTTCCTCCGGTCCCGGCGGCCAGTCCGTCAACACAACGTATTCCGCCGTTCGTATCACGCACATCCCAACCAACACGGTCGTCAGTTGCCAGGACGAAAAATCGCAGATCAAGAATCGCGAGAAAGGCATGCGCGTCCTGCGCGCCCGTCTCTACGAGATCGAGATGGAAAAGCAGCAGGAGGCTCTCGCCAAAGAGCGCAAGGCGATGGTGAAGTCCGGCGACCGCAGCGAGAAGATCCGCACCTACAACTTCCCGCAAAACCGCCTCACCGACCACCGCATCGGCTTCACCATTCACCAGCTCGATTCAGTCATGGACGGCAAAATCCAGCCGCTGATCGAAGCGCTGGTCACGTTCTATCAGGCTGAAAAATTAAAGCAGGAGACTGCTAGCGTAGTCTAGGCAGGTGTGGGAACAGCCGCCATCGGCGTCCGGCGAGCGAAGGCCGGCTCGGCTTTCTGAAAGATCTATGGACCGACTGCACGTGACTTTGTCTGACGTTTTGGCGAATCGGTACACCGCCAATCTAACCCGCATCCGCGAACTCGCCGCACCGCTCACCGAGAACCAGTTCTGGACCAGGCCCTATCCCTACGGCAACAGCTTCGGACACCTCGTCCTGCACCTGACCGGCAACCTCAACTACTACATCGGTACGCAAATCGCGAACACAGGCTACGTCCGCGACCGTGATCGTGAATTCACGGAGCCGAATCCGCCGTCCAAAGACGAAGCATTGAAACGGCTGGAAGGTGCCGTAGCGATGGTTATCGAGACCGTCCGCGCTCAGTCATCCACGGACTGGTCCATGCCCTATTCTGCTGTCAACACCAACTGCGCCAACCGTCTCGACATCGTCATCCAGTGCGCCGCCCACATGCAGCAGCACATCGGCCAGATGATCTACCTCAACTACGAACTGAAGCGGCAGTAATAGTCGTGGAGGGAAAGTTCTCTTTGCGAACTTCGCGAATCCTTGGCGTCCTTCGCGGTAAATCTTTATCCGCCAAGGTCGCAAAGAAAGGCCGCAAAGAACGCAAAGTTAAGATCTTCTCTGCGATCTCCGCGGCTATTCTCTGCGTCCTCTGCGGTTAGTCTTGACTGCCGAGTGCACCGATAGCACCCAACGTGCAAAGCCTGCTCTGGGCGAGGATTGAATCGTCACATCGGCCAGATGATCGACATCGGCTACGAACTCAAACCGATGATTTTCTTCGCGACCTTCGCGAGTCCTTGGCGTCCTTCGCCGTAAGTCTTTATTCACCAAGATCGCAAAGAAAGGCCCGCAAAGAACGCAAAGTCGAGATCTTCTCTGCGGTCTCCGCGGCTGTTCTCCGCGTCCTCTGCGGTTAGTCTTGACTGCCGAGTACACCGATAGCACCTGCGTGCAAAGCCGGCTCGGTGTCAAGGATTGAATCGCCCCGGGGGTCGATGTCTCCTCATGAAGATGATCTTCGATCCCAACATACGACTCCGCGTAACGGTGGGCAGCACCAGCCGTGCAGCGGGGTCTTATAAGCCCTGGAAAACGCCAGATTAGCGTGCCGGGAGGGGGCAGCACCCTCGCCCACTACCAATTCGCATTCCCCTCCTCAGTGTCCTCTGTGGTGAAATGTTGCTGTGCAGCTCAAAGACTCCCTCGCGGCAGCCGTCGCCCGCCTCACGGCAGAGAACGTTCCCTCCCCGCGGATGAACGCCGAACTCCTCCTGATGTTCGTCCTCGCCTGTGATCGCGCCTATCTCTTCGCCCACAACGACCGCGAACTCACAACCGATGAACAATCCCGCTACGATGCCGCGTTGTCCGAGCGTGCCTGCGGCGTCCCGGCCCAATACATCACCGGACATCAGGAATTCTGGGGCATGGACCTCATCGTGAGCCCAGCAGTACTGATTCCACGTCCAGAAACAGAGCACGTGATCGAAACCGTTCTCGAGCTCATGGGGCACACTGAATCGTCCGGAGTAGCCGCGGAGCGGCGTCAGAATGCAGCCCACGGCGCAAGCCGTGGGTCTGCCGAGCACCGAGAACAAGCTCCGGCGGAGCGAAAGAAACTACGCATTGTCGATGTCGGCACCGGATCGGGCTGCATCGCCCTCGCGCTGGCGAGAGAGCTGGCCAACGCCGAGATCCACGCCACCGACATCTCCCTCGCCGCCCTCGAGATCGCCTGCGCCAACGCCGCCCGCCATCAACTCGAGCATCGCATCGAATTCCATCAAACCGATCTGCTCGAAGGCTTGCAGGGACCATTCGACCTCATAGTCTCCAATCCTCCCTACGTCGGCGAGTCAGAAGGGGACCAGGTACACTTGGAAGTCCGCAAGTATGAGCCGCGCAACGCGGTCTTCGCCGGCGAGAAAGGAACGGAAGTGATCGCGCGCCTGATCCCGCAAGCGCGTGAGATCCTGCATCCCGACGGATGGCTCATCATGGAAATCAGCGGAACAATTGCAGGGGAAGTCCGCAATCTGCTGGAAGGCTGGCACAACGTAGAGGTAATACCGGACCTGCAATCAATCCCAAGGGTAATCCGAGCACAAAAGCCGAAGGCTTAACCACAAAAAACTATCTCTAGCCACTGATTACTGTTTTTACCGCCGCACCGCCGCTGGCTGAATCTCATCAACATCCACAATGTCGGTCGGATACTTCCCCGTATAGCAGGCCGAGCAATAGGAAATCTTATCCCCTTCGCCGCAGGCTTTTCGTAACCCCTCAATCGAAAGGTAAGCCAATGAATCCGCCCCAACATACTCACGAATCTCTTCCACGGATTTGTTCGCCGCAATCAGCTGCTTCCGCGACGGCGTATCGACGCCGTAGTAGCACGGCGAAATCGTGGGCGGGCACGAGATCCGCATATGCACTTCTTTCGCGCCCGCGTTGCGCACCATGCGCACGATCTTGCGACTCGTCGTTCCGCGCACGATGGAATCGTCAATCAGCACGATGCGTTTCCCTTCCAGCAGCGACCGCACGGGATTCAGCTTCAGCTTCACGCCAAAGTCACGCACGCTCTGGCTCGGTTCGATGAACGTGCGCCCCACATAGTGGTTGCGGATCAGGGCAAAGCGGAATGGAATCCCGCTCTCGGCCGCATATCCGATGGCAGCAGTTACGCCGGAATCAGGAACGGGCACCACAAGATCCGCTTCCACGCCGGTTTCGCGGGCCAACTGCCGGCCGAGTTCGTCGCGGCTCGTCTGCACCGACCGCCCAAACACCAGGCTGTCGGGCCGCGAAAAATACACGTGCTCAAAGATGCAACTCGACTGCGGCGCCGGAGTCGAATAGAACCGTGACGTGATCCCTTCCGGGCTGACGATGATCAGTTCCCCGGGTTTCACATCGCGAACATACTGCGCGCCGATCAGGTCAAACGCACAAGTTTCACTGGCAAACACGATCGTGTCTCTCTTGTGCCCGTCCTGCGCCGGAATGCGTCCCATGGCCAGGGGCCGGAACCCCCGCGGATCGCGCACCGCAAAGACCCGGTCATTACTCATCATTACCAGCGAGAACGCGCCTTCCACCCGCCGCAGAGCATCGGCCATCGCCTCCGGCAGCGTCTGTTCCTTCGACAGCGCGATCAGGTGCACGATCACTTCCGTGTCGCTGTTCGTCTGGAATATCGATCCCTGGCTTTCCAGCCGCGCGCGAATCTGCGTCGCATTCACCAGATTGCCATTGTGCGCAACCGCGATCGAGCCCTTGTTCGACTGCACCAAAATCGGCTGCGCATTCAGCAGCGCCGAATCTCCCGCGGTCGAATAGCGCGTATGCCCGATCGCCAGAGTTCCACCTAGTTTCGATAGAACTTCTTCCGTGAAAATGTCGGCGACAGAACCCATCGCTTTGTGCGTCCGCGACGTCAGCCCATCGGACGTAACGATCCCGGCCGATTCCTGCCCGCGGTGTTGCAGCGCGTGCAGACCAAGGTAGGCGAGCTTCTCCGCTTCGGGATGCGAAAAAATCGCCACCACTCCACATTCATCGTGAAATTTGTCGTTGATCAACATTGAACTCTTTGCCCTTTAGTTCAAAACGTGTGGGGACAGCCGCCTCGGCTGTCCGGGCGAGCGAAGCTCGCCTTAGTCCGCCGCCACCAACTCCTGATCTGTTCGCAGCGCCGATTCCAGCGCTCCTTCATACGCCGCGCTCAACTCTGACACTGTAGTCGACACCACCATCCTGCCGTCCAACGAAATTTCCAGCTTCTCCGGAATCGTCTCTCCGATTACATCGGCGCCAATCCCGTGTTTCTTCGCCACTTCTTTGATTCGTGGCACGTTCGTCGGGTCGCAACTCACTAGCACTCGCGTGGCGTCCTCGCCGAACAACACATACTCGGCAAACAGCCCGTCCGACGACAGATTCACCCGCGCCCCAACCCCTTTCGGCAGCGCCTTCTCCGCCAGCGCCACCGCAATCCCGCCATCGGTACAGTCATGCGTTGACTCAGCCAGGCCAAGCTTTACCAGTTCAATCAGAGCCTGCTGCAGCCCGGCTTCCTTCTCCAGGTCAAGCTCCGGAGGATATCCCCACATCGTTCCCAGGATTTCCTTGGCATACTCCGATGACCCGAATTCCGTCTCGGCATCCGTGATATCCCCCGCCTCTCCACCATGCAATAGCACAATGGTGCGTCCGGCGGTTGAGAAGTGCATCTTCGTCGTCTTGTGCACATCCTCAAGAATTCCCACCACGCCCAGCACCGGCGTCGGATATATCCCCTCGCCCAGCGTCTCGTTGTAGAAGCTGACGTTCCCGCCGGTGATCGGAATTTCCAGTTCTTCGCACGCCCGCGTTATGCCGTCAATCGTCTGCGAGAACTGCCACATGATGTGCGGTTTCTCGGGATTGCCGAAGTTCAGGCAATTCGTCGCGCCCACCGGGGTCGCTCCCGCGCAAGCTACCTTGCGCGCGGCTTCAGCCACGGCATGCTGCGCGCCCAGTTTCGGATCGAGATAGCACCACCGCCCGTTGCCATCAAGCGACATCGCCAGCCCACGATTCGTGCCCTTGATGCGGATCACGCCCGCATCGCCCGCCCCAGGAGCTTCCACTGTATTGGTCTGCACCATGTGGTCATACTGCTGCCACACCCAGCGCTTCCCGCAAATGTTGGGCGAAGCCAGAAGCCGCTTGAGATCCACCGTGAAGTTGTCAGAGTCCGCCTTCGAATGGCGCAGCGCTTCCTGCGCCGCGACTGAATTGCCAGACGAGATGGGCTTTAGCCCCTGCCGGATTTCCTCCGGCATCTCCCGCGCCACGGGCGGCTCCCACCGCGCCAATGGCCGCTTATACACCGGAGCTTCATCCGTCAGCGCCGGATTCGGAATCTCCGCTACCACCTTCCCGTGCTCCCGCACGCGCAGTGTGTTGCCAGCGACTACCGTGCCGACCTCAACCGCATCGAGTCCCCACTTCTCAAAGACGCGGAATACCTCGTCCTCGCGCCCCTTCTGCGCTACCAGCAGCATGCGCTCCTGCGACTCGCTGAGCATGATCTCGTACGGAGTCATGCCGGTCTCGCGCTGCGGCACCCGATCCAGTTCGATTTCAATTCCTACGCTGCCGCGCCCGCCCATCTCGCAAGTCGAGCAAGTCAGGCCCGCAGCGCCCATATCCTGAATGCCGACGATCGCGCCGGTCTGCATTGCCTCAAGGCAAGCCTCAAGCAAAAGCTTCTCCAGGAACGGATCGCCCACCTGCACATTCGGACGCTTCGCCTCGGACGCCTCGCTGAACTCCTCGCTGGCCATGGTCGCGCCATGAATGCCGTCGCGCCCGGTCTTTGCGCCGACGTAGATCACCGGATTGCCTTCGCCTGCTGCGCGCGCATAGAAGATCTCGTTCTTCTTCACGAGTCCTAGCGCAAACGCATTCACCAGCGGATTGCCCGAGTAACACGCTTCAAACTTCGTCTCGCCCCCAAGGTTCGGCACGCCAAAGCAATTGCCATACGATGCCACTCCGCTGATCACGCCTTCCATGATGGCGTGGTTCTTGTGCAGATCTTTCTCCGACACATCCTTACCCGCCACGATCGGCCCGAACCGGAGCGAATCCATCACCGCCACCGGCCGCGCGCCCATGGTAAAAATGTCGCGCAAAATCCCGCCCACGCCGGTCGTCGCGCCCTGAAACGGCTCAATAAATGACGGATGGTTGTGCGACTCGATCTTGAACGCGCACGCCCAGTCGTCGCCAATATCAATGATGCCGGCGTTCTCGCCCGGGCCCTGCAGCACGAGCTTGCTGCGCGTCGGCAGCCGCTTCAAATGCACGCGCGAGGATTTGTAGGAGCAGTGCTCGCTCCACATTACGCTGAAGATGCCGAGTTCGGTGATCGTAGGCTCGCGCCCGCCGAGAAGTTGCCTGATCTTCTCGTATTCATCGAGCGTGAGTCCGTGCTGCCGGATGACGTCCGGAGAGAATGCAGAAGTTAAAGAAGTAGCCATGGGAAGGAGCTTCTATTGTCGCATTTCAAGCGGTGAGTTTGGAGGAATAAATCCGCACCAGTTTGTGTGCATCGCGCCCGTCCCGCAGATTGTGTAGGGGCGGACGCCGCGTCCGCCCCGCGAGCAGAGCGAGCGTGAAGGAGCCGAAAGCGTCGCCAGTCCTTCGCACGGGAAGATGCGTGTAACGGGGATGTTACGCCGAGACTATTTCCCGCCTGTGGGCGAACCCATCTGCTTAAGGCTGGGCAAGTTCTGTGGAGAAACCCAATAAAGCTTGCCCTCTCGCGAGTAGAAAAGATAAATGGCGACGTCTGCCATATCGGTCATGTTCTCGTCGTTCTTCTTAACGATGTAAGCAGTTTGTATGTTGCACCGTTTGTCAGTGGGTTCTGGCGAGCTAGCGAGACGAGCGATCGGTGTCCCCCAGGCAAAGTCGGGCTTACCAAGATATCCTTCCACTTCTGTCATGGACATGGCCAATTTCAGTTTCGGATATTGGTTGAGCAGTTCCTGTCGGCGACTCTGGGAGACAACGTAAGGCCCACTCTTCGGCAGTTGCGTCTTGACCCAATCCTCAAACCGCGGCAGGCCAGTTTCGCATTTTCCTTGGAAGACCACGCTGGGTGCGGAAGTCTGAGCCGCAAGGGAACAGCAACAAGCCGCGGCAACGGCGAGAAAGAGAGCTCTAGTCATGACCATCTTTTCGTCTGAGTTAGTCTACCTGCCGTAATCGAGGCGATTATACTCAAAGACCATCAGCTAATCTGCGTTCCTCCCCATCTCCTCCCGTTACCACCAACCCATTCACCCTGGTCTTTAGCCCCCACCTCGCCTCCTGCTACGATGCCCACAGATGAAATCCCTCATCGTCGGCACAGCCGGACACATCGACCACGGAAAAACCGCTCTGGTCAAGGCTCTTACCGGCATCGACGCCGACCGCCTCGCCGAAGAAAAGCGGCGCGGCATCACCATCGACCTGGGCTTTGCCCACATGACACTGCCCGCGCCCGATGGCGCGCTGCAAATCGGATTCGTCGACGTCCCCGGCCATGAGCGCTTCGTCCGCAACATGCTTGCCGGAGTCGGCGGCATCGATCTTGTCCTCCTCGTCATTGCTGCTGACGAGTCGATCAAACCGCAAACTCGCGAGCATTTCGACATCCTTCAACTGCTCGACGTGAAACGCGGCATCACGGTCCTGACGAAGTCCGACACAGTCGACTCCGAAACTCTCGACGTTGTCCGCCTCGAGGTCGAAGAGTTCCTGCGCGGTACATCTTTGGAACACGCCCCAATCGTCCCCGTCAGTTCGCTGACCCGCGCTGGGCTCGACGATCTCAAACGAGAGATCGTCAATGCGGCCGCCCTCGCCGAACCGCGAGACTCACGAGCCCTCGCCCGCCTCCCCATCGACCGCGTCTTCACCATGAAAGGATTCGGCACGGTGGTTACCGGAACCCTGATTTCCGGCACAATCCACCGCGAAGACGAACTCGAGGTTTTCCCGACAGCCCGCAAAGTTCGCGTCCGCGGCATCCAGGTTCACGGCCAATCCGCCGACCAAGCCCTCGCCGGGCAGCGCACCGCGCTCAACCTTGCGGGCGCGAGCACCGAAGATTTGTCGCGCGGCATGATGCTCGCGCCGCCCGCAACTTTTTCGCCAACGCGACTCATCGATGTGCACCTGCGGCTTCTGCCCGCGGCGCCGCGAATTCTGAAGGATCGATCCCGCGTGCACCTCCACGCATACGCCATGGAAGCCGTCGGCGAAGTCGTCTTTCAGCGCTCAATTCATCTCAATCCCCAAGGATCGAGGCTGGCCCCAGGAGGCCAGGCCTTCTGCCACATGCGCCTGCCGCAGGCGGCCCTGCTGCTCCCCGGAGATCGCTTCATCCTCCGTCAGCTTTCTCCCGTGGTTACGATCGGCGGCGGAGTTGTGCTCGATGCAACGCCCATCCCAAGGCTCAAGCAGGAAACGGTGGATACGCTTCTGACTCGCGCGGTTTCCGGAAGTCTGCCAGAGATTCTGATGACACGCATAGCTCGACGCTGGTCTGCAGGACTCACCATGGCTCAAGCGATCGCCGAAACCGGCCTCCGCAGGGAAGCGATCCAGTCTCACTTGCAGGCGCAACTCAAGGAAGGCGCTGCACTCAGATTCGGTGACGTTTTTCTCTATGGCGCGGCGATGGCGGCTCTTTCGAGACTCCTTCCGCAAACCCTCGCCTCGTTCCACGATGCGAATCCTTTGGCGCAAGGGATGGCGAAAGAAACTTTGCGGGACAAATTTCCCCCGCTCAGCCCTGAAATCTTCGCAGTGGTGCTCGACGCGCTCGGTCGCGACAAGAAAATTGAAATAACCGGCGACTTAGTCCGACTTACTGGACGCGGCGTCGTCATGAAGGACGAAGAAGCTGAATCCAAGAAGAAGATCGAAGACGCCTTTGCAACCGCCGGGCTCAAAGTCCCCGCACTCACCGAAGTTCTCGCAGGACTGAAGATCGATAAGACCCGCGCCCAGAAGATCGTCACGTTACTCCTCCGCGAAAAATCCCTCATCAGGATTTCGGAAGAGCTGGTATTTCATCGCACCGCGCTCGAACAACTCCGCGCTCAAATCACCGCCCACAAATCGAAGTCCCCCACTATCAACGTCGCTGCTTTTAAGGAAATGACCGGAGTCAGCCGCAAGTACGCCATCCCCCTCCTCGAATACCTCGATCGCGAACGCATCACCCGCCGCGTAGGCGATGCCCGCCAGATTCTGTGACTTCCTCTGTGCATCTCTGTGCCCTCTGTGGTGAGTGAATCCCTCTGCGTTACACTGCCGTAGGTGTCCTCGCTCTCCGACCAACTCGGCTTCAACTTCCGCGGGCCCGAGCGCCGCGTCTGGAAAGTCCGTGACATCGTCGCCGCCGTCCGAAGCCATGTCGAGCGCGAATACTCGGACGCCTGGGTCGAAGGCGAAATCTCCAACTTTCGCGCACCGGACTCCGGACATCTCTACTTCACTCTCAAGGACGGCAACGCGCAGATCCGCGTCGTGATGTTTCGCTCCTCCGCCCGCCTGCTGCGCTTCCGTCCTGCCGACGGCTTGCAGGTGGTCGTCCGAGGCCGCGTCACCATCTATGAAGATCGTGGCGAACTGCAACTCTCCGCCGAATACATCGAGCCCAAAGGCGCCGGATCGTTGCAACTCGCCTTCGAGCAACTCAAAGCCAAGCTCGAAGCCGAGGGCCTCTTCGCCGCTGAGCGCAAGCAGCCGATCCCTTCCCTCCCATCGCGCATCGGCATCGTGACTTCACCACAAGCCGCCGCACTGCGCGACATCCTCAGCATTCTCCACCGCCGCCATCATTCGGTGAATGTCCTGATCTTCCCCGCGCAGGTTCAAGGCGACGCCGCTGCCGCCGACGTCGCAGCTGGAGTCCGCTACTTCAACCAGCAGAAGAATGTCGAAGTCATCATCGTGGCTCGTGGCGGAGGTTCCGCCGAAGATCTCGCCTCCTTCAACAACGAAGGCCTCGCCCGTACCGTCGCGGCCTCGGTAATCCCTCTGATTTCCGCCGTCGGCCACGAAACCGACTTCACCATCATTGATTTCGTCGCTGACCTGCGCGCTCCCACTCCTTCAGCTGCTGCAGAGCTTGTCATCCGCTCGCGCCAGGAGATCGAAGTGAACGCCGCTGCCTTGCACGACCGTCTCGTCCGCGCCATGCGTTATCGCCTGCTTATGGGACGCCAGGCCCTCACCGAACTCTCTCAGCACGGCGCCTTCGGACGCATGACGGACCTCATCCGCCGGCGACAGCAGCAGCTTGACGACATCAACCACCGCATGGAGCTGGCGGAACGCTCCTTGCTCGAAAAGTCCCGCCGCCGCTGGGAGACCGTCTCCGCCGCGGTCCGCCACTACGATGTCCGCATGGTTCTCTCCGGCATGCGCAAAGAACTCGACAGCCGCAGCAGCGCGCTCGCAGGCGTAATGCGCAACGTGATCTTGCAGCACCGCGTCCGCAGCGAGCGACTGGAGACCGCCCTGCAATCCCTCTCGCCGCTCTCCATTCTCGAGCGTGGATACGCCCTGGTTTTCAACGCTGACGGCAAGCTACTGAAAGACGTCACCAAGGTAAAGGTCGGCGACGAAATCTCCGCCCGCATGGCGCACGGTAACATCCACGCCACCGTGACCAAGAAGCAGGACTGACCCTTCGTGAAGAATCGTTATTGTTCATCAAGTGCAGTAAACCCGGGTCGCTCTCCATTCCCGCTGCATTACAATGGACTCCAGACTGAGGAGCCCGAGTCTTTTGCTGCCCGTGATCACATCCTGGAGCCAGGCTGCCTGGATCGCGCTCGACATTCTTCTCGTCGCGCTGCTGATCTACCAAGTCCTGGTGATGATTCGCGGCACCCGCGCCGTCCCCATGCTGGTCGGCCTTACGGTCGTCGCCCTCACGCTCTATTTCGCGCGTATCGGAGAGCTCACCACTCTCAACTGGGTCTTCAACCACGTCCTTCCCTATGTCGTGTTCGCGCTGATCGTTGTGTTCCAGTCCGAGATCCGTCACGTTCTCGCCGATCTCGGCCGGCGCATGAAGTTCCTCAGTACCTCCGCCTACGACACCGACGTCTATGACGACATCGTCCTGGCCGCCAATCTCTTCTCGCAGCACCAGACCGGCGCCCTGGTCGTGATCGAGCGTGAGATTGGACTGCGCACGCACATCGAAAGTGGCGTTCCTCTCGACGCCCGCCTGTCCTACGATCTTCTGGCCACCATCTTCCGCCCGAGCGCTCCCCTCCACGACGGAGCCGTCATCGTCCAGAAGGATCGCATCGCTGCTGCTGCGTGTTTCCTTCCGCTCTCGATGAATCCTTTGCTCTCCACTCAGCTCGGAACCCGCCACCGCGCCGGCATCGGCATTACCGAAGAAACCGACGCTATCGCCGTGATCTGCTCGGAAGAAACCGGAGCCATCAGTTTTGCCGTGGGAGGACAGATCGAGCGCGATCTCACCGTCGAACAACTGCGCGAGCGGCTGAGCCGGGAACTCCGCCGCCGCATCACGCCGGTTACGCTTCCCACCACCATCGCTGCCAATCACGACGATGACATCGCTTTTGACTCGCCTCTCATCGAACCGGCGCCGCAGCGCAAAGAGTCGGAGACGGAGCCCCTCGCGTGATCACCTTCTTCAAGCGCCATGTGTTCAACAATTTTTTCCTGAAGATACTGTCTCTGGCGCTGGCCACCCTGCTGTGGTTCAACATTTCGCGAGATGAGAGGCCCGCCGAAGTCGCGCTCCGTGCACCCATCGTTTTCCAGCATGTCCCGGAGCAACTCGAAATCAGTTCCGAATCTATTCCAGAAGCGCAAATCCGCGTGCGCGGCCCCGAGCGCACCATCCGTCAGTTGAAGACTAATGAGGTGCAGGCCGAGATCGATCTCGCTGGCGTGAAGGCCGGGGAGCGAACCTTTGATTTGACCTCGCAGCAGGTCCGCCATCCGCACGACATCGAAGTGATGCAGGTCATTCCCAGCCAATTGCACCTCGCCTTCGATACGCGGCTGACCCGCCAGGTCCCGGTGAATCCGCGAGTGACAGGCAGTTTCGCCAGTGGAGTGGACATCGTTAAGAAAGACTCCGATCCACCTTGGGTCACGATCACCGGTCCTCGCCATCACGTCGAGAGAATCGACGCCGCCACGACGGATCCCATCGACGCCACCGGAACCCTGGGCAGCGCTGTCTTCACCACCAACGTCTATGTCGCCGATCCGCTGGTTCAGGTCGAGCGGGCGTCATCGATCCGCGTCACCGTGATCGTTCAGAAGATCGGTACCCTGACCACCCACTGAAATTCATCGTTCCCACACCAGAAATCAACGCCTCTTCATTTATCATTTCTCGTTCGCCCTCTTATGACTCAGCAACGGCAATTATTCGGTACCGACGGCATCCGTGGGGTCGCCGGAGAGTTTCCCCTCACCACGGCAAGCACCTACCTCATCGGACGCGCCCTTGGCCACGAACTCGTCCGCACCGTCGCCAAGCCCAAGGCAGTCATTGGACAGGACACGCGCGAATCCAGCCGCTGGATCGCCGACCGTGTTTCCCAGGGCCTCGCGGCTGTCGGTGTCGACGTCCACAGCGCCGGCGTCATCACCACGCCGGGCGTCGCTTACCTCGCGCGTTCCCGCGGAATGGCCGCTGGCGTGGTCATCTCCGCGTCTCACAATCCCTGGACCGACAATGGCATCAAAGTCTTCTCCGGCAACGGATTCAAGCTCCCCGATTCGCACGAACTCGCCATCGAGAAGGAAATCTTCACGCTCCTCGAAGATCCTTCCGCCGCTGACGACACAGCGCTGAAAGTCCCGCGCCCCTCGCTTCCCGGTGAAGCCGAACTCCGTCACGCCTACATCAAGTCACTCGCGGCCAGCGTCACGTCAGACCTGAGCAAACTCCGTGTGCTGGTCGACTGCGCCAACGGAGCTGCCACCGCCGAGGCGCCCGAACTCTTCCGCATGTTGGGCATCCAAGCTACCTTCACGCACGTCTCCCCCGACGGCCGAAACATCAACGCAGGCTGCGGCGCCCTTCATCCCGACACTTTGGGAAAGAACGTCACCTCCACGGAGGGTCAGTACGATCTGGGTGTGACGTTCGACGGTGACGCCGACCGCGCTCTCTTCTGCGACTCCAACGGCCGCGTCGTCAATGGAGATGCCGTCCTTCTCGCCGCCGCCCGCGACCTGCATGCCCAGGGCAAACTCAAGTCCGACACCGTGGTCTCGACCACCATGTCGAACATGGGCCTCGAGATCGCACTCAAGCGCTCCGGCATCCGCATGCTGCGCGCGAACGTCGGAGACAAGTATGTGCTCGAGGAAATGCTCAAGACCGGAGCCATCCTCGGCGGAGAACAGTCCGGTCACATCATCTTCCTCGACGGCGACGCTACCACCGGGGATGGCCTTCTCACCGCCCTTCGCCTGATAGACATCATCGTTCGCGCCGGCAAGCCGCTGGCGGAATTGATCAGCGACCTGAAAGTCTTCCCGCAGAAGATCCAAAACGTCCGCGTGCGAGAGAAAGTTCCGTTCGCGCAAGTCCCTGCGGTACAGGCCGCAATCACCGCCGCAGAAAAAGAGCTGGATGGAAATGGAAGGGTCGTGGTGCGCTACTCGGGAACAGAAGCGCTGGCGCGAGTGATGGTGGAAGCTGAGTCCGAGTCAAAGATGCAATCTATCTGCGCCGCGATTGCCAACGAGATCCAAAAGGCTCTGGGAATTTGAGTTCTCGTAAAGACGTAGCTTGCTACGTCTCTCTGGCCATGACCACAGCCGCTGTAGAGTGCTGAGGACTTAGATGCACACCATCTGGATCGCGATTTCCGCGGTGCTCTGGATTACTGGGCTGATCTATATATTCAAGTCCATTAACGAGCAATTCCGGATTCAGCACGAGATCAATCTGAAGCTGCCATCTGACAAACAGTTCGAGCCAAAATTCTGGTGGTTTGGAAACTACGAAGAATTTCGGGAACTACAGTCCAAGCTATTGCCCGACAGTCCCAGGCCAGGGCGGCTGCGCAGATTTCAGTGGATCGGTTGTGCGTTGTCAGGTGCAGGGGTTCTGATTTTTATTTTGGTGACCGAATTAGGCGTGACCCGCTAGCTTTGCAGCGCGAAATATGCCTTCTTATGCCCCAGACTATTCTCATCCCCGATCACAAAACGATCCGGCCACCCCGGCGTCGTCTCGATCAGCAACCGTAACCCCTGTGCGTCCTTCGGAACTCTGAACTCCAACTGCGTTGAATACGATGAAGCCGGCGTCAGTGCTGTCATCAAAGACGTCCCCGCCGTCGCGACTGCCGGATACACACGCCCTGCATCGTCGATCAGGTGAACCTCCCGCGGAGAAGGCGTCAGCGGCGCATCCTTCGGCCGGCTCGGCGAAGTGGTCGTCTCGTCAAACCGCGTGCGCAGCGTGACCACCAGATCATTCTCTGTGCCCTGCTCCTGCGTTTTCACATCAAGCACCGAATACGCCAGATGACAGTCAATCTCGCAGAAGAATTTCTCCTGCCCTCGCGAGAGCAGAGTCTCGTGGCTCCCCGCCGAGAATCCGATCAACATCGCAAAATAGACGACCGCCCCGCCACCCAACGTGAACGCGGCCACGTGCGCCAATTTTGGCTTGCGCGCAAACCAGAAGATCAGGACCGCCGCAACGGCAACAACCAATCCGATGGCTGCTCCCAGGAATCCCATCACCGCCAGCGGCGCCGGAAAGTTCATGTTGCTCGCCGCCACTGCCCCATGAAGCATCGCTCCCATCATCGCCACCCCTATATTCCGCTCGTAATCACGCGCGACAATTCTGCAATGGACTTTACAGTGCAAAGCTTAATGATTCAAAAAAAGGCCCGCGCGGCCTTCGCTCATCACCGGGCTGGTATGTTTTCCCGGCCGGAACAGCACCCAGCAAGCTGCGACAATCGACAATGGAACGCAGATCAAAACTCCGATCGCAGTGAACTCCAGTACAAGGAATCTGTTCCCCGGCACCCCGTTGCGCTCAAGCAGGGCGAACCCGCTCAGTACGATCGCCGCAAGTACCCCAAACAATAGAACCAGAATTCCCGCCCCGGCCGCGAGCACAAATCTGCCCAGAACTTTCATCGGCTATTGCTCCCGCGTCACCCGGATCCACTCCTCCATCTGATCCAGGTACTCCGCCAGTGCCGCACGCCCCTTTGCCGTCAAGCGATATTCCGTCCGCGGGACTCGTCCCTCAAAAAACTTCACGCACGAAATGTATTCCGCTTCTTCCAGCTTGCGCGCATGTACGCTTAAATTCCCGTCGGTCGTCTTCAACACGCGTTTCAGATCGTTGAAGCTCAGCGAATCATTCGTGGCGAGCGCGCTCACAATCCCCAGGCGAATCCGCTCGTGAATCAGCCGATCCAGTTCCGGCAGTTCCGGAGCCCGCAATTCCGCGCGTTCCCGCACATGCTCCCGCGCGCGCACCTCATGCTTCCCGTGCTTGCTGTGCGATGCCAGTGCTCTACCCACCATGCCTCCTGGCAATAAGCAGCCCAAAAACAATATGCAATCCGCCGAACCCCGCGGCCAGAAACCAGTTGCCCCAGTGCGCCGGCCCCAGCACCGTCAGCCCACCTAACAGCATGAAACATAGCCCCATGACGGGAACAATCGGGACCGAGAACGCGCCGCCCGTGATGATGCCCGCGCCATACAACAGCAGCCACATCGCGGGCAGAGCCGCTTCCTGCCCGGAGCGAAACAACAGGAACGTCAAGAATGCCCCCGCCACCAGCGGCGGAGCGAGGCTGAGTGCCACCTTCCGCGCCGGTCCTGAGAACAGCGGCAACCCGTTCCGGTTCGCCTTCCAGGTGCACGCCAGCAATCCAATCGCGACTGCCATCAGCCCTTCCGCCAGCCATACCCGCAACCAGCCAAATGCCGACTCCTGCCGCCCGGCCAATACCGCCGCGCCGATCGCCGTTGCCCCCAACAAAACTTGACCCCACCCGGACACCGCAGTGAATGCCGCCGAGCGCTCCATCGTGTCGCGGATGAACCGCAGATCGTCCGCGACGTCCGGCCCTACTGATGGCCGCGCCGATCGATGAAAACGCCGGATTCGGTGCGCCTTGGGATCGACCATAGAAAAAGCTTAGCGGCAGGAATGACATATGTCAAGTACTTTTCATTGCAAAGTATCCGCCTATCATCCTGTGGAGCGTTCTTGGCGACAAAGGACCTATGCAGTTCGCCCGCGAACAGACGCTGTCCCACTCTTGTCGGACTCGGCGCGAACACGGTGAGTTCCTGCCAGCTGGTGCAACCGGCAGACGGCCCCTACTTCAACAACCCGAATACTCCAACTCCGTTGGTCGTCCCCACAAACACTTTCCCGTTGGCGATCATCGGCGTGATGTACTTATTCCCGCTGCCAAAGTGATCGCGTCCGTTCGCTGCCTGGTTCGTGTTATACAACTCCACCATCGTGAGTGCGTTGTAAGCGTGCAATACCGCCGGATTCGTATTCTCCGTCGCCCACACAATGGCATTCTTCCCCGCATCGGCGGACACGCTGGGCGTTGTCCCCGGATATCCAAACGAATTCGCCGTCTTCGCAACCGCCGTCGTCCGCAGCTTCGCGTTCTGGAACTGAAACCGCTGGATCGGCGATCCCACCGACCCGTAATAGATATTCGCGCCGAACGCCGCCGGCATCGACCACACCCCGCCCGGCAGCGCCCCCTGGAGTTCCTGATGGATATTGTTGCTCCCGACGGTGAACTTCCCCATGTTCGTCCGATCGACTACGTACAAATTCGAATCCTTTCCCGCACCCACCGCCAACTGCCACAACTTTCCCGCCGAATCTTTCTGGTTGAAGAGCAGCGTTCCTCCTGACCCCAGATCCACGTCAGCCCCGTTCTCCGATGCCTCGTTGTCCATTTCGAAGTAGTCCGCCACCGCAAGCGCGCCCTTGCTCGACACTCGCAGGAACGCGTTGCCATAGTCGCCCTCAGCCGGGAATCCCGCTGTGTCCATCGTCGTGTCAAACACGCCGTTTGCCACCAGCAGGAAGATGTTCCCCGTTCCGTCGGCCGCCATGCCCGCCCCCGAATTCCACACCGCACCCTCGTTCCCATTCGGAGTGATATTCAGCACCGACGTCTGCGTCAGCTTCGTCACGTTGTATCCCATGATCCATCCGGTATACGGGCGGAAATCACAGTGCGAGGCCCACGCCAGGTACACGGTATTGCCCACCAGCAGCAGCCCAGCTCGCTCTTTGTATTGCCCGGGATCGAAGATCACATTTCCGCCAGAGCTGTTGTCGCCGCTTCCTGGATACTTCCCGGTGATGTCGACCGGGCCGCCTCGAATCTCCGCGCCTGTCGTGGCATCCAGCGCGTGCAGCCGTTGATGATATTTCCCCGATCCGTCCTTCGACATCGCCACCACAAAGATCACGGGATTCCCCGTCTTCGGCCGCTGGATTACCGGTGTCGACGTGATCCCGATCTCCGGCGTCACCTGCGAACACCCGCGGTTGTCCGACGTCGTCTCCCCGGACTTCAGCGTCGTCACCCGCCACAGCTGCGTGCCGCTGTCCGCGTCGTATGCGTACACGCTCCCATGCTCAGTTGCCACGATCACCACATTGTGCACAACCCCGCCGATCGTCACCGCTGACATGTATAGAGGCTCGGCATCGACCAGCCCATCGGCCGGCAGCGTGAACAGTTTCCCGAAAGATGCCGCATTCACATTACTCAGGCTGAGGACCGTTTCCTTGCTGTTCAGTCCGGTGCGCCAATTGTTGTTGTGATACGTCAGCACATCCTGAGAAAACGCGGAGGCCGCGATCCCCAGAACCAAGGCCATCGACACAACGCGAAGAGACAAGTAGACAGCTGGTTTGTACGCCATTGGCTGGACCCTCCTGGAAAGCCCCAAGTTGAAGTTGTTAAAGGATACCGTGAGAGCGGCCGGCTGGAATCGGGTACTAACCTGAGTTTCACCGAAGTCCCAAGCTTGCTCAAAACTCGCAAGTACATGCAGGTCGAAGACTCTGCCCGCCAAGCGCGCCGGAATGCCCCGCGGCGCAAGCTGTGGATAAAGGTGCGAAAATGAAAGAAGTCGCGGAGCCGCGTGGGGACACTCCCCGCAATTCGCCGTCACGGCATGACCGACCTGGCCAAACTCCTGATAGTCCTCGGCGCGATCCTCCTCGCCGCCGGGCTCCTGCTTCTCTTCCTGGGACGTCTCCACCTGCCCCTCGGACGCCTTCCCGGCGACATCCTCTATCGCGGCAAGAACACTACCGTTTACCTGCCTCTAGCCACGTGCCTCCTGTTGAGCGTCGTCCTGAGCCTCGTTCTCTACGTGCTCCAGAGGCTGCGCCGCTAGAATCTGCCGCACCAGTTCATTGACCCAAAGTACAGTGGGTAACCGCTTCCGGAGTTACGTTTACCGGCCTCCCCACGCCATCTATCTTGGATATTCCAAGTAGCAGCAGTCTGGGCAGGGCGAAGTCCCGGAGGGCGAATTCATGTTGATCCCCAGTCGCGAAGTCGCGCTTGAGAGATTCGAACCAAAGAGCAGAATCATCGCCGCCGGCGTGATCCTGCTGACGCTCCTCGTTTCGACCGCCGTGGCGCAGAACCACTATCAGGGCCCCACGCCCGTCACCGCCTACACCCCGACTTTTAACGTGAGCGGCGGCTACAGCTTCCTGTCGTCGCAGATTCCCTCGGCCGGCCGCGCGAATCTCTACGGCGTTGAGGCCAGCGCCCGCGCCGATTTCCTCCCGCACTGGGGAGTCATGCTCGACGCTGGCTACGTCAGGGCCTCAAACGTCCTCAACACCGGCCACCCCAGCTACACCATGACTTTCATGGGCGGTCCCGTCTTCTATCCCATCCCCCACGGGCGGACCCGTCCCTTCCTGCATGCGCTGGCGGGTGCTGGCCTGGTCGACAGTGCAGTGCCCGTGAATGGCACAACGTACGTCCATGGATATGTGGAACGCCCTGCCTATGCCTTCGGCGGCGGCATTGAGCACTACTTCCTCGGACCCTTCGGCGTTCGCTTCACGGGAGACTATCTCCGCACCGCCTACGCCGACGCCAACGCGAAAGTAAGCGCGCAGAACAACCTCCGCGCTACCGGCAGCCTCGTATTCCGCATGGGTCACCCCGGCCGCCGTGAGTAATTGCCACCTACTCCATCCGCAGCGTCCGCGCAGGATCAATCTGCGTAATCCGCGAAGCCGGATACAGGCTCGCTCCCACAGCGACCAACACGAGCAATAGCGGAACCGCGGCCAGCGTCAGCGGATCATAGTCCTTGACGCCATAGATCTCGCTGCGCAATACGCGCAGAGCCGCGAAAGAAAGCAGCAACCCGGCAACGATTCCCAGGCTCGCCGCAGTCACGCCCGCAGAACCTACGTCCAGCATTGCCTGCCGGATCGACGATCCCAGTGCCATGCGAATGCCAATTTCACGTCTCCGCTGCACAATCAGGTTCGAAACCAGCCCATAGATTCCAATCGCCGAAAGCAGCAACGCCAATCCGCCGATCCCTCCCAGCAGCGCCACTTCCACTCTCTGGTACCGCAGATTTTGCGCCAGCAAGTCTGACATCGAGTGGAATCCTGAGAACGGCAAGTTCGGGTCAACCTGCGCCAGGGCCCGCTGCATCGCCGCCGTCAGTCCTTCGACCGGGCGCGTCGTCCGCACGATCCAGCTTGGCTCAAACCAGATGTGCGCTACATTGACCAACCCCTGGTCCATCTGCGTATACGGCACATAAAACACGGGCTCAGTAGAAATCGGCGCACCGCTGGTCATCCCCGGCGCCTTCGCAACGTTGCCCACCACTCCGACGATGGTGTACGTGTGTCCCTCGACCCGGAAGTGCCGCCCAATCGGAGAGGGTTCGCCATAGAATTCCCGCGCAAAATCCGTGTTGACCACTGCCACAGACTCCGACGTTGGCGAATCGTTCTCCAGAATGCCGCGCCCCGCGAGTATCGGAATCCGGAACGCCTGAAAATATTTAGGACTGACGTAGGACAGGCTCGAGCCCGACTCCTTGCCCGCGAACTTGCCATCCAGGATCTTCAGTCCGTCATTGAGCCCTCGCTGATAGGGAACACTGAGCCCCACCGCCGCGCTCTCCACTCCCGGCAGCGACCGCATCGCCTCGACGCTGCTCGAGATCAAGTTCCGAAACGGCGCAGCCTCGTGATACCGCGCATCATCCAGCGAAGCCGTAGCCGTCATCACATGGGTCGCGTCAAATCCCGGCGGCAGCGTCTCCAGATAGATCAAACTGCGAATGACTAGCCCGGCCCCGGCAACCAAAACGACGGCCAGCGCCACCTCGCCACCGATCAACAACTGCCGCAGCCGAATCGATCCCCGCGAACCCGCCTGCGTCCCCGCAGAAATCGAAGAGCGCAAGTCCACTCGCCGTGTATGCAGCGCGGGCAGAGCGCCGAAGAGCAGGCTGGTGAAAATCGCCGCCCCCAGCGTGAATACGAGCACTCGCCAGTCAATCGCAACTCCTCCCGGCGGAAGCATCTCGGGTGGCAGGAATCCCGGCAACGAAGACAGTGCGGAGTATGACAACCCCAGCCCGATCGCTGCTCCGGCTAACGACAGAAACAGACTCTCGATCCAGAACTGCCGCAGAATCCCCCACCGGCTGGCCCCAAGCGCCAGCCGCGTAGCGATCTCCGGCGTGCGCCTCATCACCCGCACCAGCGTGAGTGCCGCCAGGTTCGCGCACGCAATCAACAGAATCAATCCCACCGCCGACATCAATCCCAGTACAGGCTTGCGCATCGCGTTATCCGGGCTCTTGTCGAGCGGCGATGCATAGAACCACGCCCCGCCATGCCTCTTGCTCAACGAATCAAACCAGGATCTCCGGACATGCGCCAGTTGTGCCGACACCTGCTGCCAATTCGCGCCAGGAACCAGCCGCATCAGGATCTCGCAGTTGTCGCCGCCGCATTCTCCGCTCTCGTGCGGCTGCAATGGGGTCCACAAGTCGGCAGTGCCCGTCACCTGAGCCCCGGGCGGAAGCACTCCAACGACCGTGTGAAGTTCGCCTTTGAGTATGGCTGCCTGCCCAAGCACCTGTGGATCCGAATGAAACGCCGACTGCCAGAGCGCGTAGCTGAGCACCGCTGCCTTTGGCCCGTTCGGCCGGTCTTCCTCCTGACTAAAGCCGCGTCCCAGAAACGGCTGCACTCCAAGCACGCTAAAGTAGTCCGCCGACACGCGCATGTCCTGCACGTAGCGAATGTTGACGCCCGATCCCGATCCCGCCCGCAGATTGACTCCGCCAGTCAAGCCGAACGATGCGGCCCGCACGGCAGGCACGTTCTCACGCACCAATTTCCAGGTTTCGCCGTCGTGACTGGTGCCGTCCTGCCGCTCGAACTGCCCAGTCCTCTCCGAGACGCCCTCGACATGCAGCACCAGCACTCCCAGTCGATCGGGCTCCGGATACGGCAGCGGCCGCAACAGAAATCCGTTAACCAGGCTGAACACCGCCGTGTTTACGCCCACTCCCAGTGCCAGCGTCATGGTGACTGCCAGCGCAAATCCCGGATTCTTGCGTAGCTGCCGAATCGCAAACCTCATATCGTTGCCTGGCATGGGCGAGCACACTCCTTCACCCTCTCAGAATGCATCTCCATCGCCACATTCCCCATGAGCGATCTGATTGATAAAGAAGCGTTCTGGTCTCGCGCCAGGGCGTTCCCCGCCGAAATCCTGTCCGGCAACGTCGTCGCCTGTCCACAACTGGACATGCACTTTCTAGCAAAGATGACTGAGCCAGGCCCATTACAACCGTCACTTTTCCGCCAGCGCCAAATCCGCAAAAATACCTTCAGGGACGATCCCCCGAACCGCAAACCCTAACGCAATGACGATGAAATCCAGAGTTTTCACCTGCTGTGCCCTGATGGCACTGTGGCTCGCGACGCTCGTGGCACAAGGCGGCGTAATCGGCAACGCCCTGGCCGGCGAGCCCTCGCTCACCAACGCCTCATGCCTGATCGGCATCGCCGGCATCATTCCCCATCTTCCCGGCCTGCTCGTGCTCGGGGGCGTTTGCGCAGTATTCCGCGACAGTTGCTACACCGGCCGATCCCTTGGCTCCGACGACGCCGACGACGTTATCGTGTTACTGGGCGATGCACTCTCCTACATGCTGATCACCTACTGGATCGCCCGGGGACTTCTGCAGAACGCCGCGACCCGCTCGAACGCTCGCCAAAGAGTGCTCGTCACCGCGGGCATCGTCGCGTTATCGGCGAACGCTATTCTGACTATCTGGATGGTCTGGCCAGACAAACCTTACTACGTGCATCCTGTTCCGGGGTTCAGCGCGCTGTCCCTGATTCTCGGCGCCATGACGTTCGCATCCGCCTTCTCGCACGTCAGGCCGCGCACCGAGTCCTGATTATCCTTGCATCTCCTGGAATGCACTCGCCCGTATAATCTCCAGCTGGATATTTCTTTTCCCCGATCTTTCATCGCGAGGCCTCGCCTTGATCACCTTCCGTCTCGTCGCTCTTTTCATTCTCGCCGCTTCTCTGACATCCGCCGCGCTGGCTCAGGCTGCGCCCAAACCAAAGCCCGAGCCGCCGCCTTTCAGTCCCCCGGTGCCCCATGTGAATGCTCCGCTCGGCGACATCCCCCGCATACCCAGCGATGGCGAAGGAGCCTTCAAAACCCACGAGTATCGTGACCTGTTTGCCCCACTCGGTCACACGCCTGCCGAGAGCCGCGCCAAAATCGACCAAGCTTTTCAGCAACTCTTCCACGGTGACGGACAGGAAGAGCGCATCTACTTCGAGACCGGCGCCAACGCCGACGGCCCGCTCGCCTACATCACCGATTGGGCCAACAACGACGCCCGTTCCGAAGGCATGAGCTACGGCATGATGATCGCCGTCCAACTCAACCACAAGCGCGAGTTCGACGCCATCTGGAATTGGGCCAACGCCTACATGCTGATCACCGATCCCAGGAATCCGTCGGTCGGTTACTTCGCCTGGTCGATGAACACCGATGGCACGCCACGCGCCACCGGCGCCGCGCCCGACGGTGAAGAATATTTCGTGATGGCTCTCTACTTCGCCGCGCATCGCTGGGGAAACGGCCAGGGCATCTACAACTATCAGGCAGAGGCCGACAAGATTCTCCGCGGCATGCGCCACCATCCCGTGCTGACGGCGACAGGTCCGTTCCGCATCCATCCCGACGATCCGCCGTTCATTCCCCCGGACCATCTCTGGCCTAGCCCGAACAACAAGCGCTTGATCGAAGAAGCTGCGAAGGCGGGAAAGCCGCTTCCCAAATTCGACGCTCCCTGGGACAAAGTCACGCACCCACAAACCATCGGCCCCATGGTCGACGAAGATCACTGCATGATCCGCTTCATCCCGAACACCGACGTGAAGATCACCGACCCGTCGTATCATCTGCCCGCCTTCTACGAACTCTGGGCGCGCTGGGGACCGCCCGAGGATCGCGACTTCTGGGCCAAAGCCGCCGACGTGAGCCGCGACCTCTTCACCAAGATCACCGGCCCCGCGACCGGACTCACCCCCGATCTGAATAACTTCGACGAGACCCAGATCATGCATCAGGACGGAACCGCCACGCCGTTCTCCTACGATTCGTGGCGCACTGTGAGCAACTGGTCGGTCGACTATTCCTGGTGGAAGAAAGACGCGCGCGAGGCGCTGCTAAGCGACCGCATCCAGAAATTTCTCAGCGCGCAAGGCATTCACACTTTCGCCGACCGCTACACGCTCGAAGGCAAGCCGCTCTCCGATCGTCACTCGGTCGGCATGGTCGCGACAACGGCCGTAGGCAGCCTCGCCGCCACGCCCGGCGAAACCTCGAAGGCATTTCTCGAAGAACTCTGGAACACGCCAGTGCCATCCGGCGAGCAGCGCTACTTCGACGGCCTCCTCTACCTGATGAGCCTGATGCACTGCAGCGGCAACTTCCGCATCTACTGAGGTGCGGCGAATGGCCACCCAGCTTGATCGAGCCGAAGAGCAATAACGGCGGAAGTCCCCGTCCGCCGATTCAGCGAACGCCTCAGTGAGGACGGGGAAGGGCACGGCATAAGCCGTGCCGCAAGGTTCGCTGTTGGGTGGCGCAGCGCTTTCTTGGGCAGCGTAGCCCTGTTGGGTGGCGCAGCGCTTCCAGCGCTGCGATAAGCCGCCTTTCAGATCGGCGGCTTTAGCCGCTGAGGTGCTCGAAATGATGGTGCCTGAACCGCCGAGCTTTAGCGCTGCGAAGAAAGATTCGGTTTTCATCGGGGCTTCAGCCCTGAGGGCCTCGAGAACGCATCGCCCCGAGTTACGTCACTTGGCACTCAGTGGACCACCTGCGACCGTGACACGGATAACTCCGGCACCACGCTGGCCTGAATAGCGGATTCGCAATTCGCCGGGTTTCTTGAAGACCCGATCCACGTCCATGCCCGTGCCGAACCTGAAGTAAACACCGAGAGGCACGGTGCTGTGTGCAGGCAGCGTCACCGGATAGTCTTTCACAGCAAGGGGCTGATTCTGGAAAGTTGTGCCGTCAGCGATCAACTCAACACCGGTGATCGTTATCGGAATATCAGATGAGTTCGTGACTGTTACCCGCGGCCCATACCAACCCTCGCCGATCATCTGATGCGTGGTTTTGACATCAACCGAAATCTGCGGAATCCCATGGACGGCGGCGTTCTCAGACTCAACAAAGGAGTTGATTTGCCGCACGGTCATTCCAGGGTCGCACGCTACAAGCAACATCAGCGCGAGCACCGTGAGAGTCGCAAGCATTTTCTTCATGCCGACCCTACTTCCCGCTCCCCACCAACCGCTCCACGTCCCCCATCTCCTTCGGCACGCCCGACGTCAGAATCTCCGCTCCCGTCTCCGTGATCAGGACCGTGTCTTCCACCCGGAAATGCATGTGCTGATCCGGAAACTCCACGATCGGCTCGACCGTCACCACCTGCCCCGTCTTGATCGGACCCGCCGGACGCAGCACATCGTGCGTCGCCAATCCGACGAAGTGCCCCGGAAATCCGTACCACTGCTTGCCTTCGCCGTACTTGTCGAGCACCGCCTTTCCAGCATCCGACGCCTGTTCATACGAATTCCCTGGCTTAAGCAGCGCGATCACCGCCTTCTGGCATTCCAGATCGACGGCGTACCATTTCGCCTGCTCCGGCGTGAATTTTCCGCTGATGTTGAACGTGCGCGTGATGTCCATCGCCATGTGATCGAGATCGGCCGCGAAATCGAACACCACCAACTCATTCGCCTGAATCTGCCGCCGGTCGTTGAAGTAATGCCATGTATTGATGTTCTCCGCCGAACTCACAATCGCCGGATACGCCCACCCTCCAGCCCCGCCATTGCGGAACACGTAATCCGCCTGCGCCTCGATCTGGTACTCGTACATCGCCGGACGCGCATGCGCCATCGCCTGCCTGATGCCTTCCGCGCTCAGCGCCCCATTCCGCCGCAGCACCGCAATTTCCTGCGGCGTCTTGATGTTCCGCATCGCGTCGATCAACGGCGTCAGGTCCCGCTGATGCGCCGCCGGAAATCGCCGCGCCAGCTTCATGATCGCCGCCCGATCTCCCGGCGTCGGATCGCCATAAGGGGCCGCATACTCATCCGCATAGTCGCGGCCCACTTCCATGCGCGCCCCGTCGGCCTTGTCAGGAAACGTCAGCCGCAGCCACAGATCGGTCGCGTCGCCGAGCATGTACGAGAGCACAACATCCAGCGACGTAACCGGCATCACGACCTTGTAGCCCAGCTTCTCGCGCTGCTCCGCCGTCATCGAGAGCAGGTTCGCCCCGTACACCATCTTCACGCGCGGCCCCTGCTCGGGCTCGAAGATCATGGTCGTCATCTTGCTCGCATCCATCACCATGACCGCGCCCGGATCCGCCAGCCCGGTGTAATAGAAAAAGTCGTTGTCTTCGCGATAGTGATTCGCCTCAGGCAGCGTGACCCGTGCAAACAGAATGATGTATCCCGTCTTCGCCTGCTTCGCCAACTCCGCCCGCCGCCGCGCAAACTCCTGCGGCCCACCCAGGTCGTTGATGTAAGCCAGATCGGTGTACTGCGCGAAACAAGGCAGAACAGCAACGAGCAGCAGTAGTACCGGGATCGCACGGCCAGCCGTCAGTTTCATGGATTCTCCTCAGAGGCTCACGAGTGTATAGCGAACGCTACTGTGACCGCAAAGACTTGGAGGCGGCGACGGGTCTCCAGTAGTGTCCTGCTTCTGCTTCGACGTAGACTAGTTACATGCAACGATGCTTGGCCACCGTCGCGCTCCTCTGCGCCATGTCCTCAATAGCGCGGGCGCAGACGAGCGGCAGCCCTTCGCCACCTCCGAGCGACGAATCGCGGAAGAAAGCGGATGTGCAGGAAGCTGTTCTTCGGTATCAGATCGCGACGTGGGACCTTTCAGCCGTCTCATACTGCGTGAAAGTTGATGGCAAGGACGCAGACAAAGATTTCCTGTTGCGGTTACGGCCATTGCCAGTAATGCCAGCATCGCAATGCCGAAAACAAACACCGGCAAAGCTGAAGGGGCTGTACCACGTTGTCGATAAGCAGACTAAGAAGAAGGCCGTAATTTTCAGAATGGGTGAGATTCGATGGATTAAGCAGTCGGAAGCAGAAATCGATGGGGGCTACGATTGCGCCAGTTTGTGCATGGCCCATGGCACGTACCACGTTGTGTGGGACGGCACGCGTTGGACCGTTTCTGCGTTCAACATAATCATCCAATCCTGAACGGAAGAGCGCGCTTAGTACCGGCCCGTCGATCACTGCGCCACCTGCACAAACAGCATCCCCTGCACCTTAGTTAAATCCTCGGTCGTGCGATCCAACACCACCTCGCGTCGCGAATCCGTGAACCGCGTATCCCACAGCAGAAACTTGTGCAGCACGGTCGTCTGCGACCAGCCACCCTCGGAAGACCCGGAAGCGATCAACTGATAGACGACGCCATGCACCACATACACGTGAGAGTTCCACATCAGCAGCGCCGCCTGCTGATTCATCACATTGTTGATAAGCGCACCGCCGTTGATCACCTCAAGAGTCGCAAACTCCGCCGTAACCTTGATCGGACGCCCATCGCTCAGAAGGTGTCGTCCCTGGAGCTTCTCCGCAACGTCCTTGAGAGATTTGGGATCTGCCGCCTGCGCGCTGTCCCCCAAGGCAGAGTTCTTCCCGCAGCAAATCTCCGGATCATGGAAGACTGTCTCGAGAGAAGCCAGCAACACGTCCAACGGCTCCTGCGAGTGAGCTTTCAATGTCGGCAGGTTGTGGACGTGAATCTCCTGATCCTGATTGAGAACCTGCCCTTGGACGCGGAACCCGGCAGCAAATCCGAAGCTCAAGATGAAAGCCGCAAGCAGCAACGAACGAGGCGTCGGCCTGTAGGTCATAACTCCTCCCTCGACCTCAATGCCCCTCATCGTACTCCCTTCCGCTGCCGCCCTCGACCTCGTGCCTCACCCCCAATTCATGCGTGATGGCAAGCACTGCGCCGATTTTTCTAAAGGACTACTGTCTTGCCCCGTAAAGATTCTTGACGCAGTGATTTGCTGGCGACCTCGCCTTACGCCAGAGAACTAGCCTGGGAGGGCGCCTACCATGCCAATCATTCTGAGTGCAGCCGACGCGAAGTCCTACGCAACCGATCAGCAGATGGTGGAAGCGAAGTTGGCGAAAGCCCTGTACGACGCATTCGACCAGGGCACCGCGTTGTTCAAGCTCCAGCTGCTCGCCGCGCGCTGCATCAAGACCATGCTCAAAGGCGCTCCTCTGGCGCTCCTCTCTGCCTGCCAGATTGAAAGCAAGCTTTCCGTCTGGGGAAAGATCGGCGGGAACTCGCGGGAATGCCTTAGAACCTTCCTCGATCGCGGACCGGCGAATTCGGTTGGAACTTTTCACGCGGACGACGTTTCCGACGTCATTCGCCTGTTTGGGCAGTGGGTGGAAGGCAATCAGGATGGCAGCAAGGGCATCTTGGCGGACGGAGGCGCGGCCGCCCCCGGACTGGCAACCCCAGTGGTCCGCGACGCCCGGGGCAAATTAGCTCGCGTATCTGAGACCGATGCCTGGGGACAGAAACTCACTCCGTCCTACGCCGTGAAGGACGCCTATCGGCCTGGCGTCATGGGATCCGGCAGTCACACGGGCGTTCTTGATTCCTCGCACAAAGATTCCTGGAAGGATGAGGTCGAAGATGTCTGGGGAGATCAAAAGGGTAGGTTCGCGAACGTTGCAGTAGCACGTCGGGATCGTGGCGAAGGATGGAAGGTCGAAGACCATGTCGACCTGAGACAGAACAGGAAGGAATTCGCGGGAATCCAAGGGAAGCGCGCCCGCAAACACAGCAATGTCCTGAAGATCGACCGCATGTTCGGATTGCTCGTTGGAGCCGATATCTCCGGAACCACCGCCGACACGGTTTTTGCACTGGAGACGATTGGCGCTGATTACCTGACCGCCGCTTACTACATGCTCCCGCTGGCCACCATCGTCTACAAAAATCATCACTCAATGCTCGAGGTGGCACTGGCCCTCACTCTCAACGGAGTCATCGACTATGACATCGGGTTCTATGAGAGCCTCATGCCCGACAGCGTGGTGACCCTTCCGAGAGAGCTGGCAGGCTTGGGCGGAATCCTACAGCAGTTTGACAATGTCGCGCAGAATCGCTGCTTCGCCGTCTACTACAGCGAACCGGCCGGCAAAGATCCCGCCGGCGGCTTCCTCTTCCGCGAGGACGAGCTTGGATCCGTGCGAGGCTTGTTCAATGCCAAGAATCTGCTCGCCAAAGCGCCGAACCTCCCCGACTATCCAACGGCCAAGTCGTTGAGCCAGTACTTTGGCGTGTCTTAGACATGAATCCCAACTGAGAGAGAAGAGAATCGCGCCCCGGCAATCCGCTCTCCTCAGAACAATCGTCACCAGCCTGATGTGCTGAAGATTGTCATAGAAAGTTCCGATAAAGGCTCGGCAAACTGTCTATGACTGCGACCGCGACAGCCGTATCTGCCGAGAGCGCCGCCCCCTACCTTGCGCGGCAACCCATCCTTTCTAAGGACGAGCGGGTTATCGGTTACGAGGTTCTGTTTCGCGAGGACTCCGCCGAACCACAGTGTGACTCCAGTCCGGGCAGCCGCAATGTCGTCCATGCTCTCGAAAGCCTCGGCCTGGACATGATCTCTGACGGCCACTTCGCATTCATCCCCTGCTCCGAGTCCATGCTGATGAAGGACGCTTTGCTGGCGCTCCCCGCTGAGAACGTTGTCGCACAGATTTCGCAGGACGTCGCTGCCACCCCCGTCGTGGTCGAAGCCTGCAAGCGCCTTCGAGAACGCGGCCGCAAGATCGCCCTCGACAGTTTCCGCCCGGGCCACGGCCGCGAGCCGCTTCTTTCCACTGCCGATTTTGTGAAAGTTCATTCCGGCAATCGGGAATCAAAAGATCACTTGGACCTGCCCGCCGCGCATGCCGGCAAGCCGTACAAGCTGCTGGCGCAGAATATCGACACCAGACCTGAATACAAGACAGCGGAGATGGCCGGCTTCACTCTGTTTCAGGGATATTTCTTCCGTCACCCGGAACGCATGAAGGTCCGGCAAATCCCGGCCAGCCACGCGTCCAAGCTGCGGCTTCTACAAGCCATCTCCAAACCAGAAATCGATTTCAAGCTGGTCGACGAATTGATCCGTCACGACGCCTCGCTCTGCTATCGACTGCTGCGCTACCTGAATTCCCCTTTGCTCGGCTTCGCCGTTCCGATCACATCCGTTCGTCACGCCGTCACCTTGTTGGGGCAGCGCCCGCTTACCCAGTGGATTCGTACCGCCACGACCCTCAGCCTGGGACAACCCAAGTGCTCTGACCTCGTGCTCGCGTCGCTGGTCCGCGCTCGATTCTGTGAGCTCATCGCGCCCGAGGTCGGGCACGGAAATGCCGATCTGTTTCTGCTGGGAATGTTCTCCCTGATGGATTCCATCCTTGAGACCTCCATGGAACTTCTGGTCGAAGGCCTGGCCTTCGACACCAGCGCAAAGGCGGCCCTGCTGGCGGTGAAAGTCGGCGGAGGAACTCGCCTCTCTCCGATCTGCGATCTGATGGTGGCCCGCGAGAGAGGCGATTGGGAGCGCGTCACCATGCACGCCGAAAAACTTGGCCTCTCGCTTCCGTTTGTAAATCAGGCGTATATCGAATCCATGCAGTGGGCCCACGAACTCACAAGAACCGCCAACGCCAGCGCCCGGTAGGGCGTCTGGATCGCTATTCCAGCGTGAAGCGTGGAAATCTTGAACCGGAGGATAACCGCGCTCATCACTGAACGCGGCCTCCTCTCACGTAGACGGTCTCATTTCTCCGCCGTGATCATCTTCCCAGTGCTGAGGTAGTGATTGATCGCCGTCTCCCATCCGCGCATCTTGGCCTCGAACCAGTTCCGATCGTAGCTCTCCACCTCGTGATTTCCCTCCGGCGAAAGCCCTGTATAGCGAAACCGGATGTGCGACCGCGTCCGGCCATCCTCCGCTGCTGTCAGCCGTATCCACAACTCAGTTGCTATGCGCCCTGGCTTGATCCATACATAAGCAATGCGAAACGCCGCCGGATCGTACTCGGTACAGATCCATGTGGTGGTGTACGCATCGCGCGCGACCGACTGGGAAGAGTATTTCGCCGATTCAACGACCGGATCTTCCGTCGTGAAGATGCACCCCTGCTCAGCGACTCCCGAATCAGAGTAGATCAGCGTGTGCCGCCAGCCCGGAATCCAGTCGGCCTCGCGCACCGGGCATAGCAAGGGAAAGACCTTCTCCGGAGCAGCAGTGTTGGTTTGAGTGTATTCATGGGCAACGCGGCAGGACTTGAATGAATTCATATTGTTTCCTCTCTTTCCTCCAAGAAAAAATCCCCGCCGCCTCGAAAGGCGACGGGGACGTTGAAATTCGGTTTTGATGCCGCGTGAAACGCGCGGGCCAAAATCAGGGTAATAGGAAAAGGCCGTCGAGATTTCACTCAACAGCCTGGTCGGATTATATCAGGAGCGTTGCGTCCTTCGCGAGAGTATTCTCTCTTCAACTTGACATTCCTGAGGAGGGCGCTTTGGCACGACGCAGAGCCTGCCCTGAGCGAAGTCGAAGGGATCCCATGCAAGTTGGCATCTCCAGCGGTGCCGCACGGATCTCACGGTTCTGCTTAAGCAAAATGTTCCTGCGGGAACACAATGTCATGACAAAACGAGGTGGACGATTGCGTCATGACAGCTAACTCCAAGAAAGCAAAGGACAAAAGTCATGGTGCGCGGTCGCGCGAGAGTCGGCGATCTGCGTGCGTCGGTGGAAAAGACCCGGATGTTGCTGGCCGACCCCACCGTTCAGGAACTCGCAAAATGGGGGTTGCCCCACCCTTCCCGCGTTCTGTGCGGGAGGGTGGGCCTTCGGCGCGGACTACAATCGGTACCCGCTGATCAGCGAGGCAGAACGCTCGAATTGTCTGTGGCAACACCGGATGCTCAAGCAGATGACCGCAAACGCTGCACCCCAAAGATTTCCTGCGGTTCTGGCCAGCCCCCAATGGACAGCGCGGAGGCGAGAACGAACTGGTGTCGTGCTCCTGGCAAGAGCCCACCCTCCCGCCAAGAACGCGGGAAGGGTCGGGCAACCTCAATGTGAGAACTTATGAGAGGATGGGCCAGCCCCCCGTTCGATTGTCATGGTGCAGACCAAAATACTTTGTTGTCCTTCCCGAGTAACAGACAGGGACCGTTGTCGTCAATCGTAAGTTTCAACTGGTTGCCGTGCCGCCCGTTGTCGACGATCAACAGTTCAGGCGCGCCTGCCAGTGATGTGTGGAGCATCAGGCTTTCTTCTCCGTTTGGGTTTTTGACCATCACGCATGGACCGAGTTCTGAAGTTGTTACTGCTAGTGTTGCCTTGCCTTCGTCGTTGAACAGTCGTAACGACGGACCGTGCTCGCCAATCTCGATCTCCAGGCCCACATTTCCACGTGCATCGTACAACTCAATCCACGGCCCTTCGATCGGTCCCTCCTTTCCGTTTCCTGCCACGCCAACACAGGCACGGAGGTTCTCATCGGCGTCGAAGAGGCCGAGCCAAGGGGCCTCTTCGACTCCATCTTTCGGAATGACCATCCCAAGCTCTGCCCTTCGCCGCCCTTCGCTATCTCGCACCACAAAACTCTGAGCGGCAACGGTGTGTTTAATCGCGTCCGTATCAGACTGTTCCACGACAAGAGCGGCGAGATGAGCCACCTGCTTTTCGATTTCCTCTAGTCGTTGCGTGAGGGCCTGCAATTCAGGAGTCATGGAAAGGACCGTCCCATCATGTAGGAGATTTGTGCTGGGACTGATTCTAATGCTGGCCGCGAGAACTAGGCCGCGAGATTACTCGGAAAGCGAGCCAGGTACGCAAAAGGAAAGAGCCAGATTGATTTCTCAACCTGGCTCTTATTTATGCCGGCAACGACCTACTCTCCCACACACTTTCGCGTGCAGTACAATCGGCCCAGCGGGGCTTAACTTCCGTGTTCGGGATGGGAACGGGTGGATCCCCCGCGGTAAGATCACCGACGTCTTCAGCAGCTTTCAGCTATTGGCTCTCGGCCATTGGCTTTGCCGTGCTGGTGCGCGCTTGGGCGCACATCCCTCCAGCAGTTCGGCGCTGCAAAGTTGAGGCGCTTGCGCGGCATCTGAGCCGCGCGCCGAAATCCTGAGCGCTTTTGCGAAGGATCTCGAACGCCACGATTCTCAAAGATCTTGAGAACGATCTCTCACAACTGAATAGATTGGGTGTGGCTTACTCTCTTCTTTGTTTCTTTCCGATTTCTGCCACGTGTCTTACATCGGCTTTTCGTCGGCGCACAGTCATCAGTCTTGCTTCTCAGTCATCCAGGTTCGAACAACTTCCAAACAACGCTGCTCTTTCAGACCAGTTCAGCTTCGAACTGGGCTCAGAGCAACTGAGTACTAGGTACTGAGTACTGATAACTGTTTCTGCACCGAGTAAATTTTATGGTCAAGCCGAACGGGCGATTAGTACTGGTTAGCTCCACGCATTGCTGCGCTTCCACTTCCAGCCTATCAACCAGGTAGTCTTCCTGGGCCCTTCTTATCCCTTACGGGTTGGGAGATCTCATCTTGAGGAGTGCTTCCCGCTT
>Ga0335080_10000558_pt1 | contig 34419 bp, 34 predicted proteins | sample Lox_Sample_34_FD_206720 | JGI IMG/M metagenome (GOLD analysis project Ga0335080, IMG submission 206720) | Soil microbial communities from Loxahatchee National Wildlife Refuge, Florida, United States - Lox_Sample_3.4 | ecosystem: Environmental > Terrestrial > Soil > Wetlands | place: USA... | reverse complement strand
GAAGAATCCGCAAAGCCGGACGGTTCCTTACGAATACTGGACATGCACCACGCTTGCGCCGGGCTCGGACCCGGCACATCCAAGGACCACCGGCGGGGCCGAGATCATCGCGCCGATTACGGCCTACGCAACGCCCGACTGGTCGAAATATCTGTCCGCCGGCGACGAGAGCGTCGGCGCCGGAAGGTACCGTTTCGAGAAGCTGCGCTTCTTCAGGAACTGGCCGGCGATGGGCATCGCCTATGCGGCGCCCGACATGGGAGGCGGCAATTTCTGGGGCGTGATCAACCACGACAATGACGAGGGTATTTTCCGCATCGCCGACAATACGGTTACGCGGGGCCTGAAGATGTGGACCTGGGGATTTCCGTCGTTGGCGAACGAAACCGATCCGCGCGCGGCCCCGAGCGAAGCGCAGCCCTACATCGAATTGTGGGCGGGCATGTCCGACCGGTTCTTCCACCGCGCCGAGTTTCCCGCATCCGGCGAAGTGTCGATTGCGGAGACCTACAGCCCGACTGTCGGCATGAGCAATGTGACGCAGGCCAACGCGAACGCTCTCGTCAATCTCGAGGCCGGAGCGTCCAGCGTGAACCTTCAGTTCTTCAGCATCGAACCGGAACGGCCGCTGCGCGTCACGTTGAAACGCGGCGATGCGATTTTGTACGACGCCGCCGTCAAGGCCGACCCGCAAAACGGAAATCGGCTGTCGGCGGCGATTCCACCTGGCGGTCCCGGCGAAAAGGTGAAGCTGACGATCACGACCTCCGATGGTAAAGAGCTGATCGCGGCCGAGACAAACATAAAGTAACTCGCAGAATGGGACCTCACGGGAGCGCCAGATGTCGCGCCACATCGCCTGTCTGACGTTCGATTTCGACGCCATGTCCGGAATGATCGCGCATGGGCTCACCAGTCCGGCGCCGATCTCGCGCGGGGAGTTTGGTGTCGTCGGTGTGCGGCGCATTCTCGCGCTGCTGGCCGAACACCGGATCGCGGCCACGTTCTTCATTCCCGGCGTCGTGATCGGGACCTATCCCGAAGCCTGCAGGGACATTGTCGCCGCAGGCCACGAGATCGGTCACCACGGCTGGACGCATGTTCCGCCGGCGAAGATGTCGCGCGAAGAGGAGGAGGCGGGACTTGTGCGGGGAAACGATGCGATTCGCGCGCTTTGCGGCCGCAACGCGCGCGGCTACCGCTCGCCGGCCTGGGACTTGTCGCCGGCAACCGCGGAATTGCTGATCAAGCACGGTTTTCTCTATGAGAGCAGCATGATGGGCGACGATCATCATCCCTATCAGGTCCGTCTCGGCGATGTCATATCGCCGGACGAGCCGATGACGTTCGGCAAGGAAAGCCCGCTCATCGAAATGCCGATCAGCTGGTCGCTCGACGACTTCCCGCATTTCGAGTATTTCCGCACTCAGGGGCTGATGCCGGCTTCGCTGGTGCTGCAGAACTGGCTCGACGATTTCGAATACATGACCCGCACCGAAGCGTGGGGCATCCTTACCTATACCTGTCATCCCTTTGTCATCGGCCGAGGCCATCGCATGTTGATGCTCGAGAGGCTGATCAAGGGGCTTATCGCGCGCGGCGCGACGTTCCTGACCATGCAGCAGGCGGCCTGCGAATATCGCGCAAGGCGCACGGACTGAAGGAGAACAGCATGCCCTATCTGGTCGCGTCGGATCTTCCGCAGGAAGCCCCCGGCAAGCGGTTCCGCGCGCTGGTCGAGCGCGGCGGGATCCTGCAGCTTCCCGGCGCCCACAACGGAATGGCCGCCCTGCAGGCAAAAGCCGCCGGCTTCGAGGCGCTCTATCTGTCGGGCGCTGCGATGTCGGCATCGATGGGATTGCCGGATCTCGGCATCATCACCATCGAGGACGTGGTGGTCTTTGTCCGGCAGATCGTTCGCGCGTCCGGCCTGCCTGTGCTGGTCGACGGCGACACCGGCTATGGCGAAGCGCTCAATGTCATGCACATGGTGCGCTGCTTCGAGGATGCCGGTGCCGCCGCCGTGCAGATCGAGGACCAGCTGTTGCCGAAGAAATGCGGGCATCTCAACAACAAGAAGCTGGCGGACGCCCACGACATGGCGGCCAAGGTCGCAGCGGCCGCGAAGGCGCGGCGCCACCTCTATATCGTCGCGCGGACGGATGGCGCCGAAAGCGAGGGGCTCGCGGGCGCCGTGGCGCGCGCCAAGCTTTATGTCGAGGCCGGCGCGGACGCGATCTTTCCGGAAGCGCTGACCAGCGTCGAGATGTTTCGCGAATTCGCGCGGCAGATGCCGGGTGTTCCCCTGCTCGCCAACATGACCGAGTTCGGCAAGACGCCGTATCTGGCCGCTTCCGAGTTCGAACAGATGGGATACCGGATGGTGATCTGGCCCGTCTCCTCGCTCCGCGTCGCCAACAAGGCGCAGGCGGAGCTGTTCAAGGCGATCAGGCGCGACGGCGGAACGCGCAAATGTCTCGAAGCGATGCAGAGCAGGGCGGAGCTCTACGATCTGATCGACCTGAAGGCGTATGAGGCGCTGGATGAGTCGATCGTGGCGACGGTGCTTCCGGTGACGCCGCGGTGAGGGCGGCTGTCGCTGCCTGAGATTGCGGAGAGACCGCGAAGCGTGGTGCCTGCCGGGCCGAAATATTCTGGCTCATTCAACATATTAGGTTGCCACAATCGGGCGATCTCCGTCGTCCTCAAGCGCTATGCGCGGATCCTAACGAGAGCGGGGCTTGTCGCCTCAATCTTCGAAGCGGCCGCCACGCGCCTGGCTCTCCGCGGTCTCGTTCCTGCGCTCCCTCGCAATCCATTCCTGAACCTCAGCTTTGGCCTTGCCGAGTGCATCGGCGAGCCCCGGCGTTTGATCGATCGGAAGCTGTTCGAGGAGTTTGAGCCGTCCTTCCAGCTTCGTTGCAAGCGATCCACTCCAGTTCCATGGACGCAACCGTCGCACGATCTCCTTCAACACGGCATGAGGATCGGGGGCTTTGTTGAGAAGCTTCGATGCCAGGGGCAACCACTCATGCGGCTGATCGTTCGTAGGTCGCTTAAACAAGCCGGCCGAGGCGGCCATCAAGGGATAACGGATCGCCGGATCGGCATCGCACCACGCGAGAAGAATGTCATCGGGTACCACGCCCAGCGGGTTCTTGTGGAGCTTTTGGAAGTCGACGAAGGCCCGCACGGCGTTTTCTCTGGCCTTCGGATCGCCAGCAAAAGCCTCATCCAGCACGATTTTCGGATGAACGCGAAGCAGCCCCATGACCAAGTCATCCTGTTCGTAGGCGTGAATGTCGTAGCGGCTGACTGCAACCATCATCTTCCGGATGGCCCGCTGCACAATCGGAATGCCCTCATTGCCCGCCAGCGACACCTGCGCTATCCGCCCCAGTTCCTCTCGATGCTCCCGATCGGTGCGGCTGTCCTTCTCCTGGAACTCAAAAGCGTCGAGGAGGACACGCCCGGCCTCGGCAACTTCTGGAACCGGCTCCTGCTTGTCGGCGGCATTCGAGAAGAGGCGCATCGACAAGATTTCGAGCGCGACCGTCAGGCCTTCGGGCTTGCTCGCGATAGCAAGGAGAAGATCGCGAAACTCTGGTCCCGGAACGCCATCGCTCGCGCGGCCAATAGCCAGCGCAAAAAACTGAGTGATGTCGGCCTTGCCAAGTTCGAGTGCTCGATGCAAGCGCTTGACGCCCTGTTCATCGACCGTGACCCGGGCCTGAAGAAACGGAAAGTACGCGCCGACCGAGGGGTGCTCCACAGCTTCATCCAGCATCTTGTCGGCCAGTGCGGCATCCCGCTTTTGAAGACCAGCCAAGAAGCCACCCAGCACGCCCGTATCGGGCTTGTCCGCTGCTGTGAATTCGGTCACGAACGCCTGCCAAATCTCGTATGGCTTTTCGGTGCTGCTTCCGATGCCTTCGCCGAACAGGGGAACACGAAAGCCACCCCTCACGAGGCCCGGTAAGAGAGTCTTGAACGCCTCGTCATCCCTCGCGACATCTTTTCCGAGATTCTCCACCGTCCGGTTTATGCGCGCCATCGCGCCCTCAACGTCGTCGTTTTCGACTTCATCGAGGTCGTCGAGATCCACGCTGCGGCCCGATCCCAAGACCACACCCTTTACCTTGTCGACGAGGTCCTTGGGACGCAGATATTGCTCTAACGCCGTCAGCCGCTCGCGTATCTCGGCTGGCATGTGTTCGCCATCATAAATCCGCGCTTGACGCACGGCCACCCAGCCTTCGCGCCAGAAACCTTTCCTCCCGATCTCCCTCATGAGCTCTTCGAGAGCATCTATCTGGCCCGCATTCGACCAGAGGCCCCGGAATTCGTGCGAGATGGAGGTACGAGCACCGGCCGCGATCGGGGCATCAGACAGCGCCAGCGGCGCAACAAGCTGCAAGACCGCACCGAACCAATCCCGGACGTCCTTGCCCGTCGGATAGTAGCCGTAGTCACGCGACCGCGCGCCGAATTCAAAGCTATGTGCAGAGGAGAAGTGATCCGTTTTCAGGACTGCATCAAGCGATTTCAAACCCAGGGTGCGTAACGCCGGGTCATTGGATTTAAGCAGGCCCTCAAGTACCTTGAGCCGCATGGCGATAGGCGCATGCGTGCCTGAAAGAACAATATGAAACAGCGACGGCACGATGCCCGCAGCGTCGTTTTCATCATCCGTATCCCTCTGGGCAAGCTTGATCAGGAGAGAGAGCGCCCGCTCGAATTGTTGCGCCTCATAGGCCAACGAGCGAAGAAGCCGCACAACATGCGCGCTCTTGGCAAGGGTGGGCTCGTCCGCATGTTTCAAGGCATGCTCGATAGCCGCCAAGGTCTCATCCGGCATCACGGGCGCGACGTTCGCCAGCATCGTCTGCTCGTCTTCGCCAAGATTGGGGATATCCGCGAGCATGCCGCCGGGCACCAGCCATGCTTTCACGATGGCTTGGGCTTCTTTGCTGTCGTCAAGGTATCCGAGCCGGCGCGAGAACGAACGCCTGAGACGAAGCGGCGCCTCGGTCACCAACGCCTTCATGATCGTTGCCGTAGGAATGTTCTGCAATGCGAGGACAGCAAGGCGGTTCGCGATCGCGTGCGGCAGCACCGCGCGCCATTCCGCGCGTTCCTGCAACAGATCGCGCCGTTTGAGTTCAGCAATCGCCCGGTAAACCTCAGGCACAGGCTTGCCGATGACACCCGCAAGGATCGGCAGCTCCGCACCGTCGCCTTCCGTCTTGACGCCTTCGAACGAATATACCAGCGAGCAGGCTTGTGCGATCAGGAGAAGGTCGGGATCATGCTCATGCCGTTGCTGAAACAGCCGCTTAAACAAATCAGCGTTAGTCAACCCGGTGATGGACTCGTTTTTCTCGACCGTAGCGGCCAGCGCCAGAGCCACGCGCGCGTTGCCGCCCGAGAACTGCGCAATCGTTCCCGCGTCGATTTGCGAGACTTGGGGATAGCGCCGTGCGACTAGCTTCTCGATGAGGGCCGGTGAGGACGTATCCAGCGCGAACACATCTGTGCCCTCGGGTTGATCGTCACGAATGTCATATTCGACGGTGATCACGCTGATGGTCGAGTTCGGCTCGCGCGCAACCTTCGCCAACTCGCCGTGAAGCTCAAAGGGACAGTTGTCGATGACAAGGATGCCGCGCCTGCGCGCGGCAATCAGGTCGGATGCAAGACCGATTGGCGCCGGATTGGGCCCTTCGGCGATATTCGTGTAATAGGCCAGCGAGGGATCGAGGCTAGCGTTGCCGACTTTATCGTCGAACAGCGCCTCGCAAAGCCGGGTTTTGCCCACGCCTGACAGGCCAACCAGCCGAATCACCTGTCCCGGCAGCCGCAAGACGTCGCGAATACGGCTGATGCCATCAACCGCCTTCAACCCGTCGCCCTCATTCTCATCACCCGTCTTGATGCGGGCCTCGTCGTCAAAGAGGTAGGAATCATCCACGCCACCCGGCGCACGCGACCAGGAGCCGAACGACTGCCAGCCCGGAATGGATTTGCCGATCAGGGACCTAACCCACGGAATGAGGCCGGGATGATCGCGGAGCCACGTCGCAACGCGGTTGCGATCATAGAAATCGAGAGCGAGCTTCGAGGCGTCGGCGATCCCGTCGACCGCATCCCCCATGGCCTTCTTGCGGCTCTTGAGGGCTGAAAAGGCCGTAGACCCCGTCGCGCTGACGATGATGTAGGCACCCGACGCCTTGGCGAGATCGACGATAACGGGCCGGACGACGCCGCCGGGTTTCATCTCGTCGAGGATTTCCCCGCGTGGCGTATCCGGCTTCTTGACCTGAAACCCCGTCTCGGGCCGCGGGACGAAGCCGCTGATGCTGGTGCCAGGCGGGAGCGCCACATGCACGTCAAGCCCGCCATCCTTGGCGGTCTGGTTGCCGCCCCATGTCACGTGAGACACGGGGTGACCCTGCCGCCGCAGCTCGGCTTCGCACAGCCGTCCGATCAGCGCGCGCAGATCCGTGTCGTTCAGAAGGGAAATATCGTGCCCAGTAGTCTCAAACATGATTCGAAGCTAGGTGAGCCGCGGGGCTGCGTCAATCATAGATAGAAATCAGCGATTTCACTCCATGCCCAGCCGCTCTACCTATTCCGCCCTTGCGAAGTCTGGATTGAGGTCGCGCGGTAGGTAGGAATCGGCATGCGCCAACCGATAGGCATTGAGCCGTGCTCCGCTCGTTGGACAGGCTCTCGGTGCGCTCGACATGCACGAGCCCGGCATTGAGCAGCACGCTGATGGCAGGCTTGATTCGGTGGCGCTCGATATCGGGCGGGCGCCTTCCCGCACGGCGCAACTTGCGGTCAAATGATGATCATAATATAAGTCACTGAGAACAGCGCAGCGAGAGCAACTGACACGAGACATGCGAGGCAAGCCATGAAAACAGCAGTTGTAATCGGAGTGGGGCCGGAGCGGGGGCTGGGCGCCCAATTGTGCAGGCGATTTGCAGCCGACGGTCTCAAGGTGATCGTCGCCGGCCGAACGAAATCGACCATCGAGGCCGTCGCACACAACATTGCGTCGGCAGGCGGCGAGGCGACTGCGTTCGTGGCCGACGCAACCAGGGAGGCCGATATCGCTGCGCTGTTCGACCACGCCGGCGCAGAACTCGAGCTCGCCATCTACAACGCCGGGAACAACACGCCCGGGCGCATCGCGGAGATGGATGCCGACTATTTCGAGCGAAGCTGGCGTGTTGCCTGCTTCGGCGGCTTTCTGTTCGGTCGCGAGGCCGTGCGGCGGATGCTGCCGAAGCGCGCCGGTACGATCCTCTTCACCGGCGCCAGCGCCTCGTTGCGCGGTCGCGCGGGCTACGGCGCGTTCAATTCGGCAAAGGCCGGACTGCGCGCGCTCGCACAGGCGATGGCAAAGGAATATGCCGCCGACGGCATCCATGTCGGCCATGTCGTCGTCGATGGCGCGATCGCCGGCGACAAGATCTTCCAGCGCTTTCCCGATGCCGCCAGCCGCGAGGACGCCCTGGTCAGCATCGAGGGCATAGTCGATGCCTTTGCCTTCCTCTACAGCCAGCCGCCGCGCGCCTGGTCGTTCGAGGTCGATGTGCGCACCAACAAGGAGAAGTGGTGACGCCGATTCAAGGAGGCAGTGCTTGGCGCCGATTTGCCAGCGGACAAATCGGCGCTGTCCTTCGTCGCTTCCGTCAGCAGGAGGCCGTCAATCCGGGATCCTCACCTGTCCGCCCGTAAAGGTGATCTGCGCAGCCGGCGGCGGTGCATCGGCGATTGGTGGCACGTTGGCGATCGTGATCGGCGGCGCACCGGCGCCGCGCGGCGTGGTGTGGACGACCTGGCTCGGCGGCAGCGGGCGTCCCTGCCGCAGATGGGCATACATCAGATCCATGGCCTGGATGAAATAGCGATGGAGCGGAATGAGCATCGCGTTGTAGCCGGGGAATTGGTTGAAGCTGTCGAGGTGTTGGGCGTTCGTGACCTCGTAATAGTGCAGCGGGCTCAGTGAGCCCTCGACCACATTGTTGAGCCCGAAATAGGCGCGCGAAGCGAAATTCGGCGGCAGAATGCCGTCGTTCCTCCCGGTGACGAAGATCGAGGGAACGCGATGCAGGTTGCCCGACGCGATGATGTCTTCGACGCCTTCGGCGATGCGGTGCGCCTGGCTCGCAGCCGCCGGGCCGAGCCGCGCGCCGCTGACCGCGTCGCGGCCGAGCGCGAGCGAGCGCAGGCAGAGCGCGCCGTCGAGGTTCTGGTCCGCCGTCGAAACGCGGTCCTCCTTGGCGCCGCCGGACGCCGCATTGTTGATCAGGTTGATGCCGCTGGTCGGCGGAATGCCGTTGCTGGTGCCGAAGATCTGCGCCTCGGCGGCCGCCGCAAGCGGGCCCGGAACGCCGCCCACCGTCGCGCCGAAACTGTAGTTGCAGAGATTGTCGAGCACGCTGAATCGGCCATAGGTGTTGGCGTAGGTCATTGAGATCGACTGCGACACGTAGGCAAACCAGTAGCCCGGCTGCACCAGGTTCTGCTCCGGCAGAATGCCGAATTTGTTGATGATCGCCTGCGCCTCGGCGGCCTGGTCGGCGGTTGTCGTCGACGTGAGCAGCCCCTTGGCCTGGAGACTGGCGCAGCGCGCAGCGCTTGGCGCGAGATTGAGCGGCGCTGTGGCGTAGGCGGGCAACGCACTGGCGCAGCCCTGAAACACGTTGACCAGCGTGATGTAGTCGATCAGCGGCCGGCTGTGCGCGGCGAACGGCTGGCCGGCGCCCTGCACGATCGTGAACCTCGACGTGAATTTCGGATTGACGTTCGGCTCGCCGACCGCGAGGCCGTCGATCAGATGGTCGTCGTCCCGCTCCACGGCACGAACCGATGCGCCGCCGCCGTTGGACACGCTGGAGGCGATCACGATCGTGTTGCGCTTGTTGATCGCCACGCCGCGCCCGTGAAACTTTTCGTTCAGTACCTTGAAGGCGAACTTGATCGCGTGCAGCACATCCTCGCCCCAGTCCTTCTCGGGATTCTGTTGCGAATGGGCGTGCTTGAAGGCGAACCGATTGGGCGTCGCGGCGTTGAATGCCGCGCGCGCCTGCTCCGAGACACGTGCGGTGAAGTTCGAGTCATCGCCGGCCTGTGCAGCGTCGGCGCGCTCGCCGCGGATCAGGTCGACCGTGTTGTTCTGCAGATCGTGCGCGCCGGTGCCCGAGCCCTTGTCGGTGTAGGCGACCGCGCAGCCGTGCTTGAGGCCCCACTCGCCGGCGGTTGCGATCGCGCCGTAGACGCCGCGCGAGCCGGACGACGGCGCCGTGACGATGCAGCCTGACATGGGATCAAAACTGTCCGGTACCTGCACCATCATGGTCACGCGGCCGCGCCCGTCCTCGTCCCTGTCGAAGGCGATATATTCGTCGCCTGCGATCAGGCCCTCGTTCGTCGTCACCGTGCCGTCCGCCTTCACGTTCGGCCCGTAGAGGGTGCCGTAGCCGCCGCCCGGCGTCGGATCGAGCAGCGCGCGGTAATTGTTGTAGATCGCAAGCCGGCGCAGTTCCTCAGCCGTGGGATGGACCGGATCGGCGATGGCCGGCGGCGTCGCGAGGCCCAGTCCCGTCTTGCCGAGCCCGGCCGTCAAGAGGTCGTTGGTCACGCCGTCATAGTGCGTGTGCAGGACGCTCTCGTTGCCCTCGCTGCCGTCGCCGGCCACCGCGCGCGTGTTCGCAAAGGCAACGGCGAGCGCCACTACGGACGCGGATGCAAGACAAGTCGTGGCAAACCGAGCGATCCCGAGCATGATTTCCTCCTCTGTGGTACCGGGTTATGACATCCCGCTTGCTGTAGTCTGGGCCACGATAGCAAATGATTTTGTGACAGGCGCGCTTCAACGCGAGCGCCAGGCCCGAAATTGCAGGGCGGTCTTGCCCGTCATCGAAAGGCGTCACCGGGACTGATTTGCCCGACAAGCAGGTCGGTTTGCGCGGATTTGCGTCGGACCTCGCCGCGATCCGGTCAAAATCGCCTGTTCGGAAAAACGAAATTCGCGAACCGATTCAATGCGCTCCAGCCTGTCGGTCCGTCGCGGCAAAGATTTTTCTTTACGAAAAACGGAAAATATGCATGATGGCGCCATCCCGCCTCGATGCGAGGGGCGTTGCGCATCGTCACGAACGCGAGGCGGGTTGCGATGGACGCGAGCACGTCGCCCGACGAGCGATGTTGCGAGCGGACGGCAAAGTCGTGTGGTTCTGGCGCCCCTGGGCTGGCGCTAAGTTTGCGGGTGATGATCCTGCAAATGACGGTGACTATGAGGTCACGGACACCGGGAAGAGCACGAAGATAAGCCGTTAACACCGTCGCGCGGGGAAGGCCGGCTGATCCGGTTGAACCTGTAGTGACTATGCTGGTGTGCTTTCATTTTCTGCACGCCAGGCTGCGGGTGCGGCCAGCATCCGGTCTTCCCTGCGCCCTCCGCTTTCCGAGGGACACGCCAATGCAAGACTCGGGCGAAACAGGCCGCGAGAATGCGAACGCGTGGCTCGTTGGCTGTTCGACATCGCATCTGCCGCCTTTATGGGCGAGAACGAAATGCGGCAAGTCTTGCGATCCTCGCTTTGTCCGCTCTTCTCCTCCGCCAACGGGCGCGCGCTTGCTCGATTTCCCAAAGCGCGGCGACCAGGCAGGCGCCGAGACAAACAATAATCAGCAGGAACAAGGGGGTTTTGCCAGGATCGTCCATTCGAGTTGCCCGCCAGAGACGCGAATAAATGATTCAAATCAGATCACCACATGCACCATATGCACGCGCCGTGCCGGATATGCACGAGCCGTGCCGGTCAGCGGCGAGACGGGCCACATGCGGGTGGCGGCGCTTGGACGCAGCGCGAGGCAAGCGAAATCGCCCGCGTTTTGCCGAGCAAGCCATGCAAACACATCGAGCGGTCGAGCCAGCTGTATTGACGTACATCAAGCGGTTGCGCGCTTCCGAATCGCAACATAAGAAGATGGTCGTGGATTTAGGGTAAGGTGGGAATTCGAGATGCCGGCTGCTTCAGGTCGAATGTTGCCAAGAATGCTTCTGGTCGTGTGCTGCGCGTTCGTGGCGCTTGGACCATCGCCATCCCTTGCTGCCGATGCGGCCGGGGGCAAGACCATCGCGGAGCGTTGGTGCGCGAGCTGCCATCTGGTGGAACGCGAGCAGAAAGGCGCTGCAACGGATCAGGCGCCGCCATTCGCATCCATCGCCAGGATGCCGGAGTTCGGCGCCAACAAGCTCGCGCTTCTTTTGCTTAAGCCGCATCCGAACATGCCGAAGCTGTCGCTCAGCCGGGCGGAGGTGACGAGCCTCGCCGATTATATCGCGACGCTCAAATAGTTTGCGTGAAGGCCGGAACGAAGGCCTCCGCGATATGTCTTCGTCTGATGCAGAAAGCCCGGCATCGCTGCCGGGCCTGTCTTTTCCTTGAGCTCTGAACGGTTGGACTTAGAAATCCATACCACCCATGCCACCCATGCCGCCCATGCCGCCACCGCCCGCAGGCATGCCGCCGGCCGCGTTCTTCTTCGGCACTTCGGCCACCATGGCCTCGGTGGTGATCAGGAGCGCCGCGACCGAAGCTGCGTTCTGGATCGCAACACGCACGACCTTGGTCGGGTCGATGATGCCCTTGGTGACGAGGTTGCCGTACTCGCCTGTCTGCGAGTCGAAGCCGTAGGAGTACTGTTCCTTCTCCATGATCTTGCCGACGATGACGGAGCCATCCTCGCCCGCATTGACCGCGATCTGGCGAGCCGGTGCCGAGAGCGCCTTGCGCACGATCTCGACACCGGTCTTCTGGTCGTCGTTCTTGGTGCGCAGACCCTTGAGATGTGCGGAGGCGCGGAGCAGGGCGACGCCGCCGCCCGGAACAATGCCTTCCTCGACCGCCGCGCGCGTGGCATGCATCGCGTCATCAACGCGATCCTTGCGTTCCCTTACCTCGACTTCGGTTGCGCCGCCGACGCGGATCACGGCTACTCCGCCGGCGAGCTTGGCCAGGCGCTCCTGCAGCTTCTCGCGGTCGTAGTCCGAGGTGGTCTCCTCGATCTGCGCCTTGATCTGGTTGACGCGCGCCTCAATGTCGGCCTTCTTGCCGGCGCCGCTGACGATCGTGGTGTTCTCCTTGTCGATCATCACCTTTTTGGCGCGACCAAGCATGTTGAGCGTGACGTTCTCCATCTTGATACCGAGATCTTCGGAGATCGCCTGGCCGCCGGTCAGAACTGCGATGTCCTGCAGCATGGCCTTGCGGCGATCGCCGAAGCCCGGTGCCTTGACGGCCGCGACCTTCAGGCCACCGCGCAGGCGGTTCACGACAAGCGTGGCCAAAGCCTCGCCTTCGACGTCTTCCGCGATAATCACAAGCGGCTTGCCACTCTGGACCACGGCTTCCAGCAGCGGAAGCAATTCATTCAATTGAGAGAGCTTCTTTTCGTTGATGAGGACGTAAGCATCTTCCATTTCAACGCGCATCTTGTCGGCGTTGGTGACGAAGTAGGGCGAGATGTAGCCGCGGTCGAACTGCATGCCTTCAACAACGTCGAGTTCGGTTTCAAGCGACTTGGCTTCTTCAACCGTAATGACGCCCTCGTTGCCGACCTTCTTCATGGCGTCGGCGAGGAACTTGCCGATTTCGGCGTCGCCGTTGGAAGAGATTGTGCCGACCTGGGCAATTTCCTCGTTCGAGGTGACCTTCTTGGAGTTCTTGACGAGATCGGCGACCACGGCTTCCACTGCCAGGTCGATACCGCGCTTCAGATCCATCGGGTTCATGCCGGCGGCCACCGACTTGGCGCCTTCGCGCACAATGGCTGCGGCCAGCACAGTCGCGGTGGTGGTGCCGTCGCCGGCCGCGTCCGCCGCCTTGGAGGCTACTTCGCGCACCATCTGGGCGCCCATGTTCTCGAACTTGTCCTCGAGCTCGATCTCCTTGGCGACGGTGACGCCGTCCTTGGTGATGCGCGGTGCACCGAACGATTTGTCGAGCACGACGTTGCGGCCCTTGGGGCCAAGCGTGACCTTCACCGCGTTGTTGAGAATCTCGACGCCGCGCAGCATCCTGTCGCGGGCATCGACGCCGAATTTGACTTCCTTGGCTGACATAATGATCTCCGTTCTTGACTGTTCAGACCCCAAAGACCGAGCGACGAGGCGGGTTCTTGAGGGGATGAGATTTGAACTTGCGGGCCTTGTCCTTCGAGTCGCCGGCTGCGCCGAACTCCTCAGGACAAGTAAAACCGGCGGCGCTTACGCAGCCTTCTTCTTGGTGGCGGGCAGATCGATGAGAACGCCCATGATGTCGCTTTCCTTCATGATCAACAGATCCTGGCCGTCGATCTTGACCTCGGTGCCCGACCATTTGCCGAACAGGACGCGGTCGCCGACCTGGAGGTCGATCGGGATCAGCTTGCCGGCTTCGTCGCGGCCGCCCGGGCCGACGGCGATTACTTCTCCCTGCGAAGGCTTTTCCTTGACGGTGTCCGGGATGATGATGCCGCCTGCGGTTTTGTCTTCTGCATCGATGCGTTTGACCACGACGCGGTCGTGGAGCGGACGGAATTTCATGCGTTCCTCCTTGGCCTTTGTGATTATTTCTGGATTGGCAGTCGCAATGAGCGAGTGCTAGCCACAGTCCACATAAGCCTGTTCCACTGGAACGCAAGGGCTTCGGCCCGCGATGTTTCCCATTCTTGGCGGATCATCTGACGAGCCATCGGCCTTTGCGAATGTCGAATTTCACCAAACCTTCGTCTCGCATTTTCAACAGGAGGGATTGGCAAGCTTCCTCCGTGCCGACGCCGTCGTTATTGACATGTTGGAGTGTGCGTAACCTTTGGGCCGATATCCGCCTCTCCAAACGAAATGAGCCGCCGCTCCTCTTCGTCCCACAAAGCCAGCCGTACGCATCGCAAACTTTGGAGCAGGGTGATTCGTCCGACAGCGGCAAGCTGCGGATGATCGCGCAACACATCCGGCAACCGATAGCAGGGAATTCGACTGCACAGGTGATGGATGTGGTGGACGCCAATGTTGACCGTGAACCAGCGCAATACACCTGGCAGGTGATAGTGGGAACTGCCATGCAGCGCAGCTTCGTGAAATCGCCAAGCCTTGTCGTCGGACCACGAGGTATCCTCGAACTGGTGTTGGATGTAGAACAGCCAGACACCGATCGACGCCGCTAGAATCGTGATCGGCAGGTGCACAAGCAGGAATGGCCCAAAGCCGACCAGCCGGATCATCGCGGCGACCAGAATCGCGATGGCGGTGTTCGTGCCCATCGTACTCAGCCAAGGCCTCCAACCGCCACGCATCATCCCAATTGGCAACCGATGCCGCAAGATAAACAAATAGGTGGGACCTACTCCAAACATCACCAGCGGATGCCGGTACAGACGATAAAGCATCTGGCGCCATCGGGGCAGCTCGTGAAACTCACGCACGGTCAACGTGTCAATGTCGCCGATGCCCCGACGATCCAGATTGCCGGAACTCGCATGATGGCGTGCATGGCTTCGCCGCCAGAGATCGTACGGAGTCAGGGTCATGACACCGATGGCTCGGCCGACCCAATCGTTTGCAAGACGGCCGCGGAAGAACGACCCGTGGCCGCAATCATGCTGAATCATGAAGAGACGGACCAGCAAGCCCGCCGCGGGCGGCACCAGCAGCAGGCCAGTCCAATAACCATGGTCAAGAGCCGTCCACATCAGAGCCCAGACGACAACGAAGGGCACGACCGTGATCCCCAGCTCGAATACGCCGCGCGCGCTGTTCGGCTCGCGATAACGGGCGAGCAGGCGCGGCAACGCGCGGATTTCTGGTGGGCTGAGAACCATATCTCGAGTGCCTCTGCACCTGCGCTTCGGGCGAACCTCATCTTGATCCGAGTCTCGACGTCCCGCTGAGCAATATTGCTCTAGAATCCATGCATTGGCCGATTTTTTCGCTGTTGAGTTCGCGGCATTGCGCGAAGGATCGCGACTCACCGGCATCCAAGGCTGCGGTCTCTCCGGTGGGGGCCAACAGAGGTCATATCTCACGCGCTCGTTTCACCGACAAGGTGGCATAACACCCTTTCACACAGCGCGCATAATTCAAAGTCGCTCTATCGAAGCTTATCCACGGATCCGGTCGGAAAGCGCGCAGACTTCAAGCGAACAGGCTCTGCTTACTCGAATCTCGGCCATTCCGTGCAAAGGCTGATGCAGCGAAGTAATTTAATAAGTTCGATCACCACAGAGGAGCCATGGATCAACAACTGGCGGACTGGTCTGTCCCGCCTATCGTAATCCCTGCCGAGTCTGCTTCTTCTTTTGCTGATCGTTTCGTTGTGCCGGTGACGGCGGACTCCGCCCGGCGGCCCCAAATTCCATCTGCTGGCGGCTTTGCACGGAGTGCTCCAAGCCCCAGGCGAGCGCGGCGCGAGTTGGCGAACCGGGACCTCTGTAGCGGTCCACAAAGTCGCTGATGTGCTCGGGCACGGAGACGCCCTCGATATCGCAACGAATTTGGATTTCGGTGGCAATCGCTTCCGAAATGTCGTCCGACCAATGCTCAAGCGTGTTGAACGCGACAACGCGGACCGGATCATTGAATTGGCCAGTCAAGAAATCGGCGATTATGGTTTCGAAGTTGGTCCGCTCGACCTCGGTTTCGCGGCAGGAGGCGCCGCTTGCGCTGAAGCTGTCCACAATGAGGTAAAGTGTCTGATCGGCCCCATAGGGCACGAGCTTCAGTGACCGGCCGGATCCTTGCATAAACGCCTCCAGGAGACAGTCCCCGGACTTACCTGCACCATCATCAGCGGCGTGCGATGGCCACTCCCAACAGGAACGCGACCAAAAGCGAACCAAGAGGCGCTTCGCGCACGACGTTACTCAAGATGCTCAACGGCATCCCCGGCTTTCGACCTGCCTCTATCGCGCCGCCAACTCGATGGACTGTCCTTTTTACTGCTTCGGAGACTTCCGCGATGGAGGATTTCGATTCTGCGGCGGGGTCCAAGCCTTCGTCGGCGGAAGGGGCCAGCGGGATGTCATCGCTCACGATATATTCTCCAAGCCAACAAACAGCCAATCGATCAAAGCGCGAATTGTTCCGACACGGCCATTTTTAGCCGCAATATTGCTAGCGCCGCGGCGGGCGCGTCATCAATAGCGCCAACGCAAAGCCGATCCCCCCGGCGACCAACATCGAACCGAGCGGATTGTTCTGCACCGTCTTCGCAATCGCTTGCGAGCCGTCACGGAAAGTATCGCCGCCGTTCTCATAAGCGTCCTTGGCGTAGCTGACGGCGGCATCTGTAGCTTCGCGTGCTGTATCCTTTGCCTGGCCGTACAGGTCCTGCGCTGTGCCTGTAGCCTCGCGGACGCGGCCTGCTGCATGGGTCTTTGCGTCGCCGGCAATCTCGCCGACAGCGCCCTCAACCTTGCCGGCGAAATCCTTCGCCGAGCCAGCAATTCGATCCCTGTCCATGACGCGCACTCCCTAATATGAAGGTTCCTGAGAGCTAACCCACAAGGTCGGCTTATGTTCCTCGACGCATGTCAAGTCGGCTTGCAAATGTGCTGCGGCCCCCGAGCGCTTGTCATTCCACCTCGCCGCTCGGCTGCGCTGGCGAGGCGATCGAATGTCAAGAGCGGCACCAGCGCTCACTGTCCTAAAGTTGCGGACGCCGGGACCGCACTGGACGATTGTACTGGGCTGTCGGCATTCACCGGGGTGCGCTATCGGGACCTAAACCAACGCCACCTATGAATTGGTTGGTGCGGATTTTCGGATAGGTCCATTTCGTATCAGATTGAACAAAAGTTTGCTGAGCGAAGGCAGCCGTCCCGTCCATCAAGTTCAACCCCCATCGGATACTGAAGCACGTGCTCGATCTGCTCGTCCAGGGTTGGGCAAATCTCACCCGCGATCTTCGAGCATCCTCCGGAACAAGCGGCTGTGCGCAAGGCTATCCAGCCCGCAACAGCCAACTTCGTTGGCACGGCGGACGCTTGATCTGCTAAACTAAGTCATCCGGCGCTGGGGATTTCATGCCAAAAGCAGCGAAAGGGTTATTCGATCCAAAGCTCTTTCTCGCCAAGGTCGGCGAGGGCAAAGCCATCTTGAAACTGGAAAAGAACCAGACCGTGTTTGCGCAAGGAGACGTCGCAGATGCGGTTTTCTATATTCAAAAGGGAAGGATCAAGGTTCTCGTTGTCTCCGAACAGGGCAGGGAGGCCGTGGTCGGAATCCTGGAACCTGGACAGTTCTTTGGCGAAGGATGCCTCAATGGCCATTCCTTGCGGATTTCAACGGCCTCAGCCATCGAGGAATGCCTGATCACCTCCATAGCGAAAGACGCCATGCTGGCGGTGCTTCACAACGAGCCGAAGTTTTCCGAGCTGTTCATGACTTATCTCCTGAGTCGGAACAGCCGCATCGAGGAGGATCTGATCGACCAGCTATTCAATTCGAGCGAGAAGCGGCTCGCGCGCCTTCTCCTCCTGCTGGCAAATTTCGGAAAGGAAGGTACCCCACAGCCCATCGCGGCGCATGTCAGCCAGGAAACGCTGGCAGAAATGATCGGCACAACACGCTCCCGGGTCAGCTTCTTCATGAACAAGTTCCGCAAGCTCGGCTTTATCTCCTACAACGGAACGATCGAGGTCAATAGTTCGCTCCTGAACGCGGTCTTGTACGATAAGCCGGAGATAAAACGGGACGAGTTAGGGGGCCGGCCAGACTGATCGAAGCGGTTTGAGGCGGCTCCTGCGCATCGCGGAACATTGAGCGTAGCGGCCCGCTCTGAAGCGGCTCACCATCGTCAGCCTCTTCTCCTCCCGGGGATCGGCTCCTCAAACATCCCTCGCGGCTCATCATCTGAAACGGATAGGTTGCCGTAACCTCGACAACCTATACGACCTCATCGGTCCAGACTTTGAAACTGACCAGGGTGTTCGGCCCGAAGGTCTGGGTAATTGGAACATCAGCGGCATCGCGGCCCTGGGCAATCAGGACGCGGCCGATCCGTGGAATGTTGTTGCGCGCATCGAAGGTATACCAGCGGCCGCCGATATACGCCTCGAACCAGCCGGCAAAATCTCCGGCGGCATATGGCGGCGGCATGCCGATGTCACCAAGATAGCCGGTGCAATATCGCGCCGGAATGTTCATGCAGCGACAGAAAGCGATCGCAAGGTGCGCATAGTCGCGGCAGACGCCCTTGCCCTCGTTGAACGCTTCCCACGCCGTCATGGTGGGGCGTGCGTGCTCGTAACCAAACGCGATGTGGTTGTGAACGAAATCGCAAATTGCCTGGACCCGCGCCCAGCCCGGCGTTGTCTTCTCAAACAGCTTCCATGCAATATCGGAAAGCCGATCGGTTTCGCAGTAGCGGCTGCCCAGCAGATAGACGATTGTTTCCGCCGGCAGATCTTCTACAGCGTGTTGCGGGGCCGAAGGAACGAACGCGTCGGGCAGACCGCTGTCGCGAACCGTTCCATCGGCTGCGAGGCGCACGCGGCCGGCAGGTGCGACGATCCGACTGCACCAGTTGCCGAAGCTATCGCGGTAGGGCGTGATGGGCGCAAAAGGGCTGATAGTCAGGTGATCGGGAACGACGATATCCGACGCCCGCGTAAAATGCGTGCCAAGCACCGTGATTATGGGGGTCGGCTGCGGGAAGTCGTAGATCATCTCGAAGCCGACTCGAATCTTCATTCGCAGCACCTGATCTCGTCACTAACTGCAAACGGCACGCCGCCCGTCACCGGACCGAATCATCGACACAGCTTTCGAGCGGAAGTTGAAGTTAACTTGGGGCGCATGACCGCAGCTGGTCAGCTCACGCGACCAATCCGGTCTGCCAATCTCTGAAACTTGTTCCGGCGCACTGCGGAGATGGCTACGAAGGCTGCCGAATACAAGGCAAGGCGAAAGAAGATTCGACCTGACTCCGCGATCCCGCGAGAAAGCGATAGCTAATCGGACCAAAAGAGCGCACGGTAAACGCATGCACAACTACCGCGTCGGCTTCACAATCGAGATGCTCTCCTTCAGTTCGATCGATAAGTTCGATGCGCCGCGCATCGACGCGAGCGCACCTCGTGAGTGACAACCCGCTCGATCTCGACAAACACCGCGGCATGGCTGCACAAAAAGCAACCGACTTGAGGCGTGTTCTGGCGGACGTCGAGAACAACGCGAAGGATCTGCGCGATCGGCAGGCAATACTCGAAAACAGGCTTCTGTCGGTTCCAGCAGCTTCGTGGTCGGAAGCAGCAACAAAGGCGCGCTACGTCTTGAATCTATACGCCGCGGGACTGGCTCCGGCCGATACGCATCATCGCGATCTGGTTACGGCTGTGCTTGCCGACTTTGTCCGACTCTCCAACGAGACCTGAACGAACGGTTGTTCGCCGAACAACCGAAGCATCACCCAGCGCCCGATGAACGATCCAGCGCTCTCCAGAAAGCAGACTCCATGCAAAATCTCACGCCGCGTCACGTCAAAACAGAAGAGTCGCTCCGGCTCAGTGTCGCATCCGGCTGGTACAGTACGAAAGTGAGCGGAACGTTCGTTTCAGGGCCGCATGCTTCCGAAGCCGAGTGCGTTCGCAAAATCGCAGAGCTTGATCCCCGGCCGTCGAAAGAAAGATGAGCGGCCAGCCCGAAGCCGGCTCGTGCGAATGTCGCGCGGCTCGATGGGGGGCGCGCCAGATGACGCTCGAACGCGACAGCACCAAGGATGCAAGGCCGGTTCGGGCGTCCAGGTTCGAGAGGCACGTCTGGTGACGGCGCGCTGCCGGTTTTTCGTTAAGTCGCTCGAGTCAATCAACATTGCTGTCGAATTGCGGAGTACGGTCGGTCACGCCTGACGTCATTGGTCGACCCTTCCGGGTCCGGCAACCATAATGATGTGCTCGAAAGATATAAGCGGAACCGGATGACGGTGATATTCTCTAGACATGATCGAAATCGACCATGACGACCAAGCCTCCGATTTGGCGGCTCCAGACCCGACGCCTTCCATGGAAGTTTTGGAGGCAGAAAATGTCAGTCTCCGACTGTTGCTGACGCAGGCCGAGGTCAACGCCCAGACTCTCCTTGCCCAGGCGGGCATCGATGCCAAAGAGCGCGAAGCGTCCGACAAGCTTCAAAAGCTGATCCTGGAAGAACTCCATCACCGCATCAAGAACATGCTTGCGACGGTGAGCGCGATCGTCTCGCAGAGCCTTCGCCAGGCTTCCAGCACTGAGCATGCTCAGCACGCGATCGAAGGCCGATTGCTGGCGCTTGGCCGGGCTCATGATCTTCTGCTGAAGGCACGATGGACCAGCGCGGACTTGCGGAAAACCGTCCATAGCGCAACCGAGGCTTTTGACAGTCCGGCCGTGTCGAAATTCTCGATCGAAGGGCCGGATGTCCAGATCACTTCGGGCGCCGTCATTGCAATCGCGATGACACTCAACGAGCTCTGCACCAACACTACCAAGTTTGGCGCCTTGTCGGTGCCCGCCGGCCGCATCGAAATTGCCTGGACCGTGGATGAAACGGCAACGCGACTGCATTTTGTTTGGAAGGAACAGGACGGCCCCACGGTGCGGGTCCCGACCAGGCAAAGTTTTGGCACGCGCTTGATCGAGACGATGGGGAGGCAGCTGAAAGGCAACGTCAAGCTGACTTACGAACCAAGTGGTTTCGTGTACGCGCTCAATGTCCCGCTGGTGTCTCTTACAATGTGAGCGACCAGACAGTCGCAACGCCAAGAACCACGGCGAATTGCGCCTTTGACCTCCGCTCCATGAAAGTCACCGGATACCACGAAAACAGGGCGAACGACGGCGAAGCCGCAAATGCGACTTGTGGCTGCCGTTATTGAAGAAAGTGAACGTTGGCGGATGAGGGCGAATGCCCGGATGGTGCCCTGGCCGGAATCCAAGAAGAGTACCAAGCAGCTGATGAACCACAATTTTGTGGCCAGTAAAAACCGAGAGTACATCAGTTATACCAAGTCACCTTTTCACAATTTCGGTTCGAATCCGCTTCGGGCCGAGCTTGCTCGACCAGGAGCCATTCTCGTCAATTCCGGTGAGCCTTCGCAAGTAGGTCGGATGACACGGTTACGATTGTTAGCCACATCTGACTCTCCTCAGCTTCCGCGCTTGAAATTTTCTCCCACTTCTATTCCCGGTCATCTGCCCTCGTCTCAATGAGGCTCGGCCGATTAGTTCACCGCGCTTGTACAAAGTACCTCGTACAATCCGTAGCCGCATTTGTTGCCGGGTCGATCGTTGAGCTTGTTAATCTTGAGTCGATCGCAGCGGCCTTTTGCCCATCGCGCTCGTAGCGGCGGATCGGCTCGGCAGGCTCCAGCGCGGCGAGCCTGTTCAGCCCGAGCCGGCGCAGGATGCGGCTGACGGTCGCTGCCGATACCCGACCTCCTTGGCAATCTAAACAAAAAGCACATCTCGCCAGTCGGGTCCTGCGCGCTAGGGCACCGAGGTTGAAATGGTTTCATCAGCCCCTGCTGGCGCTAGCAATCTGCTCGTCGGCGATCTATGGGGCAGCCCGGTGTTGGAACAACCTCACGAGGTTCGGGCAATACGCTGGCGATGGCTGAGTACGCGGTGGCCGGTATTTTGCACTTTGCCAAAGGCCTGCACCGCGCCGCGGTCGATCGGGGCGCGGGCGTGTTCGACCATCGCGCATATCGACCGCTTCTATAGGAAGGTAAGACTGCATGCGTCGTGGGCGCCGGCGGAATCGGGCTCGATGTCGGTAAACTCTGCGCCGCCCTCGGCATGCGGGTCGTCGGCACCCGCCGCCGCCCGCACCCAGACCGGCGCCTGCCACCGGGATTCAGCGAGCTGGGCGGCGCCCAGGATCTCGATCGGTTCTTGCCGGAGAGCGATTTCGTGGTGATCTGCTGCCAATGGACACCGGAGACGACTGGTCTCTTCGACAAGGACCGCTTGCTGCGATGAACGCGGGGAGCGTGCTCATCAACGTCGCCCGGGGGGAGATCGTCGACGAGGAGGCCCTCGCAGACGCGCTCCAGCGCGATCATTTGCGCGGCGCTGCGCTCGATGTTTATGTCGGCGAATTTGAGCACACGCCGACGTCAAGGCTCTGGTCCGATCCCAGGGTCCTGATCACGCCGCATATCTCGTCGGCCAGTGATCAGGACCGTCATGGCGCCATCAATCTCTTCTGTGACAATCTGCGCGCCTATCTCGAGGGCGAGCCGCTCCGGAATGTCATCGATTGGGAACGGGGCTATTGAAAGCTACCCGGCACCCGCGGCCCCCGGGGCTTGAATCGCCGCGCCGTGATCGGCAACCCCCGGCCTTGGCTCATTCGGCTGGCGCGTGGCTCGGCTTCAAGCGCGGGACCGTCATGTGGCTGACGGGTTAGGTCCGCGCGATCTGCATCAGCGTCTCGCCCGCTCGAGGCGAGCCAAATCAAGCACCCTCCAAATGTCCGGCATAGAGCCGATGAAGCTTGATCAGGGGTGGCGCGGTGCGGGCTCCCCGAGACACGCTTTCGGGACATGCCCCTTCAAATTCCGTTGCCCAGCCGCAAGGTTTGGCGTGGTCCTTAAAAAGGAAGACACATGCAACGGCGAGAGTTCATTGCGGGGACGGCGGCCACCGCAGTCCTGAGCTTTGGTTCCGTCGGGTGGTGGACACACAGACTCTAATTAGAGTGCTGTCACGAGGGCCGCGCTTTCGTCCAGCATGGGCAAAATCGCGTCTCGGGGCTTGGGCGGAAGCATCAGGACGACCCGATCAACGCCGGCGTCACGGTAGCGCTTTAGCACCTCTAGGTCTCGGGGCGCCCCGAAGACGTCGAAGGAGAGCGACGCGGGATCGCGGCCAGCGTCCTTTGCCATTTGACGGAACTGCGGCAGCACCTCGAGCGGATCCAGCACGCGCCCGCCGATCGGAATCCAGCCGTCGCCGTAGGCGATCGCCCGTCTTGCTGCGTGGGGGAATGCGCCCCCAACAACGATGGGCGGGTAAGGTTTTTGAACTGGTTTAGGCCACTGCATCATGGGTTCGAACTTGACGAATTCGCCGTCGAATGCCGCCGTCGACTCCGTCCAGATTTGCTTCATCGCCAGGATCCGCTCACGCATCAGCTTGAAGCGGGTTGCAAACGCAGTGCCGTGATTGGCCATCTCCTCCTCGTTCCAACCCGCGCCAACGCCGAAAATGAACCGGCCCGAGGAAAGCTGGTCGACGGTCGATACCTCCTTGGCCGTGTGGATTGGATCACGCTCGACGACAAGACAAATCCCCGTCGCAAGCTTGATGGTTTTCGTCACCGCGGCGGCAGCGGCTAGCGAGAGGAACGGATCGTAGCTTTCGTAATAATACTTCGGCAGCTCAGCGCCGCCGGGCCACGGCGATTTGCGACTGGTGGGAATGTGACTGTGCTCCGGCAACCACAATGACTCGTAACCTCGCGCCTCCGCCGCCACGGCAAGGTCGTGCGGTTGAATAGAGTAATCCGTCGGAAACATCGTAAGCCCGACATGCATGTTCAGTGCTCCTCGGTAGAGGCCAGATCCATCACACGCGACCGCACGTGATGACACATCAGGGGCGCGAACCAATGTCGTTCTCGACTCTATCAGAGAAATGAGCGGACGTACCGTTGTTTGTCGCAACGCTGGCCCTCGTCGCAGCGACGGGATTACAGGATCTCGGAGTGCGACGACCGGGACCTACGCCATTACGTTCGCAACAGCCTTTAGGCTTGACCATCATAGTCGGCGTCGTCCGCGCCCACGGACAGGTTGCCCCAGCTCGTCACCCGCTCCAGGCGGACCGCGATGACGGGCCGTTCGGCGATCTGCATCGCCGCCAACTGGCGGTACCGAGAGCGTAGTAGCTCCTGTGCGCGATCGTGCTCCGTCCCGGCGCGCAGGATCTCGGCCCGCCCACGCAACATCACCCAGCCAAGCCGGGTCCAGTCTTCGTCGTACCGATCAACCACGATAGCGACCAACGGGTTGCGTTCGATGTTGCGGACGCGCTTGAGTGCTTGTCCAGCCACGCGCTTCGGTTTCTCGTCGATGGTGATGTAAAGGGTGCCTTGCGAAATCGTAAAGCACACCGGCACGACGTGCGGAATGGCCCGGCTATCGGCTGTCGCAAGATGCCCGACCCGTCGCGTCAACAGGAACCTGCGTTCGTTGTTTGACAGCATGTGACGGTCCGCGCGCGATGACTTCAATCGCGCTGATACTGCACGGCTTGGCTCGGCTTCGCCACCCAAGAATCTGCGTTCGACCAAACGTTCGGAAGGCCTGCCGGTGCGATTCGACCCAAGTTTAGGAAGGAGATGGCGCTCGTCATTGCGGCACTTTAAGCTAGGCCAATTCGGCCGCTTGCCATGTGCCGGAATTCACACGCCGCGGACCAAAGCCGCGAGTTACAAACAAGAACGTATCACAGGGCCTTCCTTGAGTGACCGAGGACTATTGTAGAGCCCTCCACATGGTAGACGTGCATACAGTCTGAGATACAGCACGCTGTATAAACGCTGTGTGTCAACCAATAGCCGACTCTTACTGCGACCTATCAGCTCCGCACACTGCTGCTTGATCTCCGTCAATAAAGGCAAGCCGCCTTCCGATATTTAATTCAACGCGGATCGCGCATATCCGGCCGATCGGCTAACGTAGAGATGTTCGTCCGCGATGTTGATATGGTCAGAGCGCGCCGGCCGGACGACAATTTCACGATTGCAGCCGTGTTCGCGATTTATCCGCGAGCCTGCGCACTGACAAGATTCGCGCGCCTCATTAGCTTTCGCCTTTGTCAGCAGCCCTCCGAGCCTCCCCTAACGCGCTCAGCGGGGCGCCGGTCAGATGCTCAACGTGCCATTCAAGATTCGTGTTGGCGCGACCGGAGCGAGCGCGATCACTTCAACCACAGAAGCCAGATGAGAAGCGCGGCATTGCAGCCGGCGAACCCCACTAAGGCAACCCAGAAAAAGCCAGTCTTCAAACCTCATTTCGGCCAAGCATCCATTGCCGCCTCGAGGCGGGCTATTCGTCTAACAGCGACGGCAGCGGGGTCTCTCGTGATCGCCGGCCAGCTATTTGTGAATCAACGCCAGGCCGATCTCAGCCAGGGCAGAGCGCGACGGGATATCGCGCCACGCTTGGGTTTGCATCCTGACCCAAATCTGTTACGTGGAACTGAGGATAAGGTCATGTTGCGCAAGGGCTTAGTTAGGGCGATTGCCTACTTCCGAACCAGTTCGGAGACAAACGTCGGCCAGCAAGGACAGTGTGAAGCGTCAGCGGGAAGCCGTCACCCGATACGCCAAGTCGGCGGGATACGAGATCATCGCCGAGTACAGCGACGATGGCGTGAAGGGCGCCGATCCTGTCGACCAGCGCCCCGGCTTCGCCGAGATGATGAAGCACATCGCCGGCAACGGCGTCCGCACCATCCTTGTCGAGACGGCCAACCGCTTCGCTCGAGACCTGATCGTGCAGGAACGGGCTGGCGCTTCCTCCGTGATGCGGGCATCACCCTGATCGCCGCCGATAGCCCCGACGCCTTCCTCGACGAGACGCCAACGGCAGTCATGATCCGCCAGACTCTCGGCTCGGTCAGCCAGTTCGAGAAGGCCATGTTGGTTGCCAAGCTGAAGGGCGCCCGCGATCGGAAGAAGCGGGACACGGGCAAGTGTGGCGGTCGCAAGAGCTATGAGGAACGCAATCCCGAAATGGTCGCCTTGGCGAAGAAGTTGGCGCGCTATACCATCAACGGCCGCAAGCGCTCGCTGCGGGACATCGCCGCAGAACTCGAGGCCGGCGGGCACGTCGCACCAGGTGGCACCCGCTACACCGCAACGGCGGGATCCCGCATGATCGCCGCGTGAGGGAAAAGGCAGCAGCCAAACTATGACCAAGAAGAAGCCAATCCGCTTTTCCGCGACAAGGACGGCGTCGAACTCCAAATTCACGGCCTGTACGATCTCGAAGGAGACGAAACCAACGACCTGGCGGAGGCGCGTAGAATCTTGGTCAGTCGGCCTGATGGAAAGTTTGTTGTGATCGAGGTTGGTGCCGGCGCTCTGGTGTCACGTTTCACGTCGAGCTAGACGCGCCGCCGTGATATAGCCCGCTCTCACAGGTGCGGCGCCATGAAGTTGCTGGCCCCGCCCACGGAAAGAACCTTGCCGGATCGGTTCAAGGGTTTTTGGCGGTAGGCAAGCAGGCCACGCCGGCCATGTTGGCCACGAGGTTAGGGGATTAGATAGCGGCGCCCAGGCATTCAGCTTGATAGGCAACGCCGCCCGCCAAAATATTCGGCTAGGCGGTGTTGCGCTTTTCTGAGAAGCCAATTTCAAAATGAAGCGGGCCACAGCTGCTGATGGCAGCGGGCCGCACTATGCCACTATGCAGTTCACTTGGGCAAGAAGCTTGAAGTAAACGGGGTGAAGGCTTCCTTGGCCAATGTCTTGTACAGTTCGCCGATTTTGGTCGCTTCGGCAACGAACGTGTCTTGCGCCGACTTGGCGTATTCAGTCGTGAGCTCAACGAACTTATCCGGTGACTTCACACCAGCGAGCTTTTCAAAGTATGCCTTGCTCGCCTCGAACGACGATTTGGCGAAATCGGTCTGGGCAGCTGTGATCGCAGTAAGATGCTTCTGAATGCTGGCAATATCGGCCATTGCTGAAGGGTTCCCTGGTCGATCATTCTCGGAGGCCATCCCCCGACCTATTGATCCGTAGGGCTGTATGGGGGGGCGCTGCCTAAAAAGCAAGCAAAATGTTGCGCCGCAGCATTATGGTCAGGCCCCCAAAAACTGGCGGCTCCTGTGGTTTGTGGGATTGGTCCCTTCAGATTTGGCGAAACCGGTTCACAACATCCCGTCGGTCAGTTGTTCGAAATGCCAAATGAGTCGAAGGTTATTTCACTGATCGACTACATGGGCACTTCGGTGCGAATGGTCCAACAGGGGTCCTAGTGAGGCGTGACATCACATGAGTAATGCTGGCGTTCAGGTGGACTTTGGAGCTGTTGCATCGCTAAGGAAATGGCCATCAGTAAGGGGACAACGACTAGCTGAGGCGAAGTATCCGAGCCCATACACGCTGTTGGAAGGCACGCTCGGTGAGTGTCTGCGGGAACTTATGCTGAAGCCGCCAACACAGCGTCACCTATACGAGATACATACGGGTCCTCAGGATCCCATAGGTGGTGAGATCATATCGGTTGAACGGGCGGCCGAACTTGCCCGGCTACAAAGTCTTCTTGAAACTCTCAAGTTCGAAAACTCAACGGCCTCATAGTGGCCGATTGGTCGTCGAAGAAATGCTCGACGAGCTATATGCTGCTCGCTTAACACGATAGGTCAGAGCTGGCCTTGGCTTGGAAGATTGGACTCATGATCTGCGACCTCTTGGATGCAGATGGGCGCATTCTCGGGATACTTCCTTCGATCGTTCGGTCGATCCAGCAGGTTTATTTTTGAACTACACGGATCTGTTCAGCAGGTCCGCAATGTTAGGGGGAGGGTACGCCCCGCTGCATTGCCAGCAAATCGAGTGACGGAGGCTCTTTTCCAGTCAAAATCAACAAGCAACTGTGCGCTTGCCCTCGGTGATGTGTCTGATGATTGAAGACGTGGATTAGGAGGTCGGAAAGCGGCGCTTCGAATTGCTTCCCCGACGTGTTGGCGTATTTGATCATCTTAGTTAGGTCAACATCCTGACATCCGTCGATCACATCGAGAATGCGCTTATCTTCCGCAGCACGAGCTTCTGCTAGTTCTTGCCGGTGCTCGAAAAGAACGGCATTTAGTTGGTTCGGTAGCTCTTCCCCAATGCCCCTCAGTCGCTTGAGCCACAATCGGTCAGTCAGTAGCAAATGATTGAGCGTGCCATGAAGGCTGCCGAAAAAGACACCGGTCGGTTTTCGATACAACTCATTCGGCAATTCTAAAACGGCTGCATACAAACGACCGTTTGCCCATTGATTGTACTTTGCGAGTTGCTGGAAGTAGACCTTCATTGTCTCTCCGGGTGCTGCAGACCTTTTGTTCTTGTTTGACGTCCTACCTTTAAACAAACATTACTGTGGTATGCTTAGTGGAAAGCAGGGAGTGGGCGCCATGACGATCGAGAATCCCAATGTCAAAGGCATCTGGACGACGATTGAAGTAGACGAAGAGGGTACTGAAACAGTCCTCATAGTGGAAACCGATCTTGAACTGAATGCTGCTCTTCCCGCTTTTGATGCGGCCAAGGTGGATGCCTTGATTGAAGCCGCAACGAAGAGTTTCGCCGCGAGTGGCGGGACGTTCGATCGCATTCACTTAGTTCCAATCATGAAGCCCGCAGCGAAGAAAGTCCGTAAGGCCGCAAAGAAAGTCGTCAAGAAGGTGGGGTCGACGAAGAAGGTCGCCAAGGAGGCCAAGTCGTCGGCGAAGAAATCCGCCAAGAAGGCTGCGAAGAAGCGCGGTAAACCCTGATCTGCCTCCTTGTCGCTAGCGTGTACTCATAAGGTCAGTTCTGTGAGCGTGGCTCAATGTCTGCTTCGGTCCGAAACCGACTGGCATTGCCGCAAGATGACGCGAAGGGCCATGAGCCGACATCGCTCCTTCAAGCAGCGATACTTGTCAGGCTCCTTAGCGGCCGTAGGGGAAGCAGCGGTCGCGATCGAGTCTGAGACCGAAATGCGCTCCCAGCGCAGCGATGGCCGCGCCCTGCTGAGGATAAGGATCGGCATTGGATGCGGCAACGATGATGATGCGGAACCCGCCGCGATCCTTGCCACCCGGTGGCAGCATCGCCGTAGTCAGCGCATTGCCTTCCCTGTCGCGCAACGTGAGGAAAAGCGGCATCTCTCGCTGTACATGGGCCTCAAGGCCGATGTCGCGCTCGATCGCGTTGGGCCGCTCCGGACGCCAGGACTGGACTGCCTTCTCCCGCTCGCGGCGGAAATATTTCTCGACTGTGTGGCTCATCAGGCGCGACTCATTCACCGCTTCACCTTCCGTCTCGATACGGAACCAGGTCTTACCCTTCGGTGCGTCGCAAACATACTGCATTTGGCCCGTCCTGTGATCGCCGCAATTCTAGGGCGGCGGGTCTGCAAAGCCAATATGAGATCGCTCCCGTGTATAACGCCGCACGACCGGATAATCGAAAGGTCGGCTGCAGCACCCGCGACTGTTGCCTGAGAGGCGATGGTAGAGCTCCGATTTGACGATGCTGCGCAAAGCGGTTCGGCACGCCCAGCCGAGTAAATCTGTTCACTGGGTCATGTGTGGACGACGCCCGCATTGCAAGAGGAATCTGACGTTCAGCTTGCGGTCGGGTGCAAGTCATGTGTCCGGCCTGTTTGCGCGGCACCCTGACCGCTGGCCCTGATGTAGCCCACGGATCGGGTCCCGGTCAAAACCTCGCATTCCCTGAAGCCCGGCGACGTTCTGGTAGTCACGAGACTGGACCGCCTCGCCCGCAGCACCAGGGACCTACTAACCCTCATGAAGGACCTTTCTGACCGGCAGGCGTGAGAGTTCTTGGGCAAGCCAATCAGAAGGGGCACTATGTCGTTAGCTTCTTTTCGATGTAGGCATCCACAAAGGCTGCTAACTCGCGGCTGTTCGGGTCAGCAGCACGAAGCTCATCATGGAGAATCTGTTGGATATAAAGGAGACCGTTCTTTCTGGCCCTGACAGGAGTGGCGGTCCAGTATTCCTCGATGGCATCCTCTGCCATCCTTAAGTCATTCGTGTTGCCCGCACTGATCAAGTCGCGCAATCTATCCAGACAAGTGTCGATGTACCCCATGGCGCTAGATAATCAGGATTAGTGCCCGGCGACAGCTTCATGCGCTTCGGACGCTCTTTCGAGCTTCGAGTTGGAGTCAACCCAGTGAAGATGGTAGCAAGCAGTGCATTTGAAAACCACGGATAACTTGGAGGTCACGGGATCGAGAATCGTCATTGCGAATAGATTGGTTGCCTCGCACCGGTTGCATTTGCATTTTTCGACCATTTGGTCGAGATAGCCTAATTGAGAGTAGACGGCTAATTACGTTATTTTCAGAAACTTACTCAAACGTCAGAAATGACATAAGGCACTCGTTCGCCGTGCCACAGCCCTTCAATCATCCCAGACATTTTCGATGAAAAATCCCGGGGGAAAGCCCGACGCTAAGTATTGGCGATATAAACAACGCCCCCGTATGCTCCCGGATGGCCTGCGCCGTAAATTGCTGACATGCTGCCATTGTTCCTGTCGCGCTGCCAATGAGGAACAGCCCTAATGCTCACCGCTGCGATCGACTTTTGGCTTCTGCCAGCCACTTTGTTCTTCGATGCGTTCTCCCCGCCGTCGAAGCCTAGTATTGCCGAAGTCGTCCCGTTTGCTCCCATCGCTCAACGTATTCGACGCAAGCGCAAGGTAATCCGGTCGAAGCGAGGTGACTGAGAAGCAGAGTGGGACTCACCGGGTCATATTAAGGAGTACTGGCGATGGGATTGCGCTTGTGCTTGTCGGATGCTGCTTCCTTCACGGTCTTGGCAGAGCATTACCGCTCGCAAGCCCAGATGTGTCACCGGATGGCTTTGGTGACGGTGAACCCTTTCAAAGATGGCTGGTTAGAGTTTGCGGCAGAGTGGACAAAGCTGGCGGAGGAGACAGAGGCAAAAGCTGCGCTAGAACGGGAGCACAGCAATAGCCTGCATGACTGACGATGATGAATTCGTCTTCTGTCTCGGAGGGGAGTTCTTGATCGACTTGGAAGAACGCACGATTAGCCTCGAACCCCAACAAGGCGTAATCATCCCACGGTGAGTAATGCACAGAACCCGCGTACCGAGAAGTGCATCATCTTGATGCTCCAGGATAGAGGGATCGTTCCGACGGGAGATTGATTGAAAGCGCAATGGCCAGTCCCTAGACCTTGCCGCGCACTGGATCGCCATCCGCCGTCGTCCGCACCGGGAGGCATAGCCATCATTACGCGGTCGGATCACCCTTACGATCTGCTCCAACCCACAACAATCATGATGATGGCTGGCCAGAATGTCACGATGGCCAGCAGACCGAAACCTATTATATCACCGCCAGCAAGGGCGTGGTGCCGATAGCAAGCAGGGGCACCCCGACCCAGAACAGTTTGCTTATTCTCATAACCTCATAGGGAGCAATGGCGTCATCGGAGAAATTGGGTCTGCCGCTAAGCAAATTACGAAAAAACCCGATCTGCGACGCAAGCCTCGCTCAGGATATCGCCGCAACCCGACTGCATGGCGTGCACTTGAAAACGCGAAGCATCGGGCGATCAACAATCCTCGTCAAGGTCGCCAGTGCCAACATCTCGCTGCCACATTGACTGCAGGAGGGAGTGTCCGCAGTGTGCTGCGCTGGCGCAGGCCTGCTGCTTGGCTCGATTGCCTCTTCGTCGCGCCCCCAGATTTCCCGGATTGTGCGCAGAATCGTTTCCATTGATGGTTCTTGAGCCATGTCGGCGACTGTCGCGCAAGTTGGTTAACAATCTCTTCCGTTGCTGGGCTACGTAAACCTGAGCAGACGTTCAGCGGGGCCGTCTTCCTTGTGGTGGCCTTCGAAAACATCTATCCAATCCGACGCACGGGATAGTGGATAACCTTCAGCCGCATCCAAGCATCGCGCTAAAATCATCTCGCGAATCGAGACATGGCAGGGCTGCTAGGTGGAGATGAAAATGAGCATCCGCGACAGTATCGATTGGTGCCAGCGCCAAATTGAGAACGTCAAGGACAGTGGCATTAAACCCGGTAATCGCGAAGAGACCAACAGCAGGAAAGCTAAGGCGACCGTCGTAATTATTGCTCTAATGGCGGCAGTTATCTCTGCATACGCCTCAATGCCGCACTAAGAAGCTGGCAAGCGTGTCCCTGACCACCGGTTGACCACCGATATGGCGTGAACAAACGGAGCCGAATGGCGGCAATCGGAGCAGAAAACACAATCAGAACCGAGAGTGCCGGGAGAGCTTTGACGCACAAACGGGCGGAAGCCAGCAATTCGTTCGCGGATGATAGCGCTGAGCGCGGAATGTATAACTTCCGTTAAGAAATTGGCGCGAAACTTAGTTGGTGGGGTAAGCGAGTCGCTCCTTCTGTTGGTAGTTGCCGCCCGGCAAACTGTTTCCGTTAAGAGCGTTGGTGATTAGGACGGCTCGCGATCCGTATTAGTTTTGATTTTTGCGAATCAGGATCGCGTTGGCGATAGACTGCCGAAAAGCAGATCGCATCCGTTTTGATCACAAGCACGCTGTATCTCTTGTTGGTGCCAGTGACCCATGGGGCGTTCTGAATATGGAACGTCGGCGTTTATTTTGTTGGTGGTACGTCATCAGGAGCAAGCGTGCAACCCCCAGAACGAAAGCGACAAATGCAGATGATCTGTTTGCGAAATTTGCCTTATCTGGATACTGAGTCGCTCGGGCCTTGTCAGGCCCAAGAAGCGCTCTTGCGCGACGACCACGGCTTCCTTCTCTATCTCTCGAAAGACGGCTCCCTTGATTCAAAAGAGGAAAGAGTTGTTCGGTTGGAGACGCGAGAGGCACTGATATGGCTTAATGAAGATGCCCTTCATCAGGGATCATTTTGGGCTTAGTAGGCGGCTCCGATGAACAATCTTCAGTTTAGGAAAAAGACGGTAGACCTAATCGCTTCTTTTGGTCGGCCATTGCCTTTTTGCCCGACTTGTAACTCGCGAATGGTGATGTCTTGTCGAGAGGCTTGGGATTTAGAGCCGCTCGTTTTCACCTTCGAGTGCCGCACCTGCAGCTTCGTGATGCAACGCGTCAAGGCACCGGGCGAAAGACAGAATAATGCTCAAGCATAATGATCGAGGGCTCTGCCATGGAGAATGATTTCCGTTCAGATGCGCATAACCGCACGGTCGAGGATCGGCGGTCAGGCATCGACACGCGATCAGAATCTGAAAAAACGCTTGTTGGTGAACGGCGTTCGGGCAAGGATCGGCGAAGTGAACAGCGGACCATTCCTGATCTCAGACCTTCCAACCAGCAGTTGGCTCTTTTTGCAAAACGTTTGAGACGAGCATTGGGGAATGAGAGAGCACGCGAATTTTTTGGAGTCGCACGCGGAGAATACGACTTTTCGATATATCCCGACGTTCTCCGAACGCTCGAATGGATCGAAGGCTTGGTTGCTTCCGGAGAAGAGGAAGCGGCGCAGCCTGCAAATCCGGAAAGAAAATCTTTAAGGAAAGTGATTCCGTAGCATTTGAGCGGTTGCGATTAGATCAAAAAGCTGGACTTCCTCACTGAAGTTTGGACTAATCGAACGTAACGCCCATGCGAAAAGCCCTTTGCCAGACGACACGGCAGGAGAGCTTCAATCCGTCCTCAGGAATTAATAACGTAAATGCTTTAGCGCGACGGATCACACTGATTAAGTCAGAGAACTCCAACGCCGCACCGGTACTGGAGATGTCGCGGACAGTACAAGAATATTTGTCACCACCATAGTCGATGGTGGCTGGCTTATTGACTCGGTAACGAGGCGCAATACGACCTTCGATCATGCAAATGAACCCTGAGCGGCAAAATCTTCCCCATAGTATTACAGCCCTAATTTAATCAGCGTTAAAAAGCATCTGTCCGAAGAACGCTTCTCAGTGGCGATACCGCTCGCGATGAGCCCTACGCCAATTGTCAATCTAGAGCGCGAAGTGGGTTGTAGGCCCGGTCGAACAAGCCCATTTGCTGGCCTCCATGGCCTCGACCGTGATTAGCTCGCTGATGATGGCTCTTGCGCGGTTTGCTAGGCCTTGGCCTGGACAAATGCGGTGAACAAGCCGAATCCGGTGATAGCTCTGTGACCGCCTATCGCCGATGGCCTAAGCTGATCTTCAGCTTCTGTGCTTTCTGACGCAACGAACCTTCCGTGCGTTTCATCTGGCGGGCGATTCTGGAAACGGGTGTTCTCGCCTTTGAGTGCGCTCGCAACTCTTTAACGTCGTGTACGGACGGCGGACAACCTTCTTCACTCGCTTTGCCATTCTCGTTCCCGTTCGTTATGGAGCCGGGCTTCTAACACGAAAAATGACGTTGGCAATCAGCGCTTTTCCAGTGCCGAGCTTACGAACAAGAATAACGACCCCGCAGTGGTGGCTCTGGCGTTCGGCAGTTAAGCGAGCCGGTTGACACGTCAGAACGGTTGTTCGATTTCTGACAAAGCGCACACGAACGCCGCCGTGAGACAAGCGACTGACAACAAGAAAAAGTTGTAGCGTCAATTCAGGGTCAGTCAGCGATTCTGTCATGAGTTAGAGTTGTGCCGTCGCTCGATAAGATTATCCTTTTATATTTCATGCGTTAGACCTATGCG
>Ga0335080_10000555_pt1 | contig 34474 bp, 29 predicted proteins | sample Lox_Sample_34_FD_206720 | JGI IMG/M metagenome (GOLD analysis project Ga0335080, IMG submission 206720) | Soil microbial communities from Loxahatchee National Wildlife Refuge, Florida, United States - Lox_Sample_3.4 | ecosystem: Environmental > Terrestrial > Soil > Wetlands | place: USA... | reverse complement strand
CGCCGCCACTGGAGTAGACATGCGGCCGCCCGAGCGCGGACCAGTGTGCCAGGGGCACGTCACCCTTGGCGATCGCCACAAGGCTGGCGAGCCTGCACTCGCTGGCCAGCAGATCGTAGTGGCTGGTGAATTCGTGCGGGCCTCCTACCTGGTAACCGATCCCGAACAATCGCCTGCGCGTGTCGTAGAGGAAGCCCATGTTGATGCCTGTGGAGATGCGCCGCGCCCGAGCTGCCAACGCCTCGAACGCCTGCGTCGTCTGTGCCGCGGCAGCTCGGGCAGCCTGATACTCACCGTTCAGTTGTTCCAGCCACGCGGAGATCTCCGGCGTCAAGCCCGAACCTCCCCGGGCAGCAAGCAACGTATCCACGGGACCGGGCGCGCCGCCCCCCAGCGTAGCCAGCGAGGGCGCGGTATGCAGGGCCGCGCGCCGCAGCTTGATGGCGTGTTCGCCCAGCGCCCTCAAGAATGAATCCGGCGGCTGGGCCAGCGTTTCCATCCAGCGCAGGTAATGGTTCACCAGCTCGATCCCGGCGTTGAACTCGCGAGTCAGCCGGTTCAACCAGTACGAGCGTTCCTCTCCCTCGCTGTCAGGCCACTTGGCCGTTTCGCTCAATTGCTCCATGGGACTGAGAGCCAGCCGGAGGCGCACGATCAGGTCGTGCCCTTCCGCCTTCCCGCGCAGCAGGCGCCGCAGGCCTCGGATCGGCCCGGCCACCGCCGAATCCTGGCCGCACGACTCTGCCAACATTGCAACCGTGTCCGTCAATCCCTTCAGGGTCGATCGGCTGAGAATGGGCTCACGCAGCTCCTCTCGGCAGCCCTGTTCGAGCACCCACAGGCAGGCGATCAAATTGCCGCTATCCACCGTCGAGACGTAGCGGGGCGATAGCGGCGCCAGCGTGTTCGTGTCGTACCAATTGAGGAGATGTCCTTCGTACCGCTCCAGCCGCTCCAGGGTAGCCATAGTGGAGGAACATCGCGCCAGCAGATCGTCTCCTGTCAGGTAACCGAGATCGTGCGCGGCAAGCGCCGACACCAGCCACAGCCCGATATTGGTGGGCGAGGTGCGAGCGGCAACCTCCACATGCAGGGCTAACTGGTAGTTGTCGGGCGGCAGCCACTGCGTTTCGGGGCCCACGAGATCGTCGAAATAGCGCCAGGTTTTTCGCGCCAGATTTCTAAGGTACAGCGCATTCTGACCAGTCAGGGTCTGGCTGTTGTGCGAGGTGTCCATGCGGCCCAGCCAGTGCATGACCGCTGGTGAGACTGCCCAAAGAGCCAGGAAGAAGGATGCGGCCGCCGAAGCGTGCCTGAAGTGCAGTACCAGAATCAGCGCCAGGGACACGCCACAGATGATCTGTAACTGACGTCTGGCGGCCGCGGCATGTTTGTGCATCGACGCCGCAGCTCCGTCTGCGGTCTGCCACTCCAGAAGATTGCGATGGCTGACCAGCCGTCGATACGCAACCCGCGTGATCGCATCGGCGGCCAGCCATGCCTGGTGGGGCAAAAATGCCACCATGACCGCGGCGCGCACGAGCTCATCGGCCGCGCCGCGCCATCCGTATATCGTGCCCTGCAGCACCCGCGCCAGGCGATCCAGCAACGGCGCCACTGCCGGAATCGCGATCGCGAGTCCGACCACCAGGCTCCAGACGCCCGGAGCCGCCGAGATCAGCCAGCCCAACAGGAGCAGCAAAAGCGAAGCGATCGGAACCAGGCTCCGGCGAAGGTTGTCGAAAATTCGCCAGCGGCCGATGATGGAGAGAGGATTCCGTTCGCTTTTGCCGGAAGCGGCCGGCACCCGTGGAAATATCCACGGCGCGATCTGCCAATCGCCGCGAATCCATCGGTGCTGCCTCTGGCTGTAGCTGGCGTAATTTAACGGCAGGTTTTCGAATAGCTCGATGCCCGTGGCCAGACCTACGCCGGTGTATGTGCCTTCGATCAAATCGTGGCTGAGCAGCGTCTCGGCGGGGAATCGGTCGTTCAATATCGTGCGAAACGCCCGCAGGTCGTAAATGGCTTTGCCATGAAAGAGCCCTTCGTCGAACAGATCCTGTTGCGCGTCGGAGACGGCCTGGCAGTAGGGGTCGGTGCCGGTGGTGTCGGCGAAGATCCGGGTGAAGCGCGTCGCGGTGGCTCCCGGCAGGGCTATGCTTACGCGTGGCTGGATGATCGTATAGCCGCGCTGCCGGACGCCTGTGACTGGATCGATGACAACGCGGTTCAGGGGATGTGCGATCGTCTCGATCATGCGGCGTGCGGCGCAGGGCGGCAGTTGGGTATCGGAGTCGAGCGTGATTACGAAGCGGACCGCCGCCGGCGGCGCTCCCTCGCATAGAATCTCCGCGGGCCCTTCGCCGCTGAGGAAGGCATTCAGCTCTTCGATCTTGCCGCGCTTCCGCTCGCGCCCGATCCACTTTTGCTCACTCTCCGACCACTGCCGCTTGCGGTGAAACAGGAGAAACCGTCCGTTCGGGTAACGGGTATTGAGCCCGGCAACGCCTTCGCGGACAGTGCGCAGCAATTCCGCATCGTCGGCTGCGGTCTCCTCCGGCGCGTCCCCGAAATCGGAAAACAGACTGAAGTAGACGTTGTCCTCCCGGTTGGCGAGGAATCGCACCTCGAGTTTCTCCAGCTCGCGGTGTACGACGTCGAGGTTCGTGAGCATCATCGGAACCACGATCAGGGTTGCGTGTTCCGCAGGGATGCGGTCCCGGAAGTCCAGAGCGGGTAACGCTTCAGGGGGAAGGAGCGAGATGACCAGTGCATTTACGATTTGTACGGCCAATTCGCTCAGCGGAAACATGGCCAGTATTCCCAGTTCCAGCAGAATGGCCCGGTCGCGCACGCCGGCGTGCCACGCCACTGCCAGCGACAGGATGACAAATGCCAGCGTGAGTCCTGCAATGCCCGACAGGTATATGGGTGTTGCGTGGCGGCGCACGCCGCGCAGCAGGCGTGTTCGCAACGGCAGCCGCGCCTGGCATTCCGCTTCCAGCGTCAGCACGCCATCGTCAATGAGATAGTAGGCCACCTGTCCGGTTCGCGCGTCGGAGCCGCGCGCCGCGAGCGAAACCGCGCGCCGCGCGACATCCAGTTCTCCCACTCCGCTGTTCCGCGAAATGCGCTCCACGGCCTGCCGGCAGCGGTCGCGGGTGGGAAAATCGCTGTGAGGATAGATGCCCGCCGGGTCCGACCGCAGCTCCGCCTCCATCAGGCTGACCGACTCGAAGAGATCGGTGAAGTCGATGCGCGACAGGGTTCGCAGGCTGCCGAAGGCATTGGCGATGGAGACCGACTCGCTGGCCTCTCTGGCGTGCTGGGTGCGAACGATTTCCGTCATGGACTGGCCGAGCTGCTGCTCGATCCAGTGCTGCAGTGGGGCCAGCGCCTCCTCTTCGTCCTGCAGTTGTTCGGCCAGCGACGTCACGAAGTAGGGCTCTCGTGCGATGGGCTCAGCCTCCATGCTTTGGAGAATCCTGAGGAATGTCTGTGGCCCGCGTCTCGAACCCGCGGCCAGGCGGTTCGCCCAGAAATAGGCGGCTTCCCGCAGCTCCTGTGTTCCGCTGACACGTGCGGCCATGTGGGTCAGCGCCTCGACCAGTGCGACGCGCAAAAGCAGGGGAAACGACCACAGCTCCGCAATGGTAAGCGGCGCGACTTCCTGGTAGCGCCGCAGGCAGTCCTCCAGGTTGGCCTCATCTACCGAGTAGTCGGTATGTGCTGCCAATTCCTGCGCCAGCTCGTAGACATACGGCACGCCGGACTCTGCGGCCGGTAGAATCTGATGATATCGCCGGGGCAGATGGCGCCTGATCTCCGCGATTTGCGTGCGGATCAGATAACCGTTATCGAGCAGCCACTCCGCCGCCGACGTCAGGACGTGATCCAGGCGGACAGCCTCGGCCAGGACGCCGCGCGAGGCCTCCAGTATCTCCAGGTTTTTCTCCAGCTGAGGAAGAATCGTCGGTTTCGCGATGTTGCCGGGTCCTCGGCAACCGGCGCAGACACTGGCGAAATGCTCGTTCGAGTCGATTCGGGAGCGCTGCAAGAGGGGCGCCGCTCCCGGAATACCGGGAGGCTCGGACAACACAAAGACCGCGGCGGATCCAACGCGCTGGAACTGCTGAACGACGGCATCGACATTTGCCGGTGTTGCCCGGATCATGAACAGGCATTCGTCCTCGAGACGCAGTTCGCTGTATCTTGTCCAGGTCTGGTTCGCCGGCAGCTCCGCCGACCGTGCAGGGCCGCATCGATAGAGCTTTTCTCCGGGGATGGCATCCAACGACTGGTGGACTCCTCCGGGTTCAGCCTCGTCGGAGCCGTAGAAGGCCAAAACCGTGCGAAGCGGTTTCGCCTTCATCGTGTCGGCCGCTCCTTCACCATGCTCGCCCACCGATCAAACGCGCAAACAGACCGATCAGGAACAGCAGGCCGAAGGTCAGCGCCACGATCGAGGAGAATGCAGGAGCACCGAGCAGCGCCATCACGGAGCCAACTATGGTCATTAACGCAAATAGGATCATCCATCCGAACATTGGCGCTCTCCTCTGCGGCATTGCTGGTGCAACTGGCATGCCGAATCCTCTGTGCATTTTCGAACGGTTGGACAATATGTGTTGGATAAACGGAATACCTGTAAGTCGCGAACAATCTTGGGCCAAGTGTGCGATGACCAGTGGTGGCTACTTACATCACAATTGCAAAAGTTGCACTCCGGAGCGCGGCCGCCCAGCCCGCGAGCCTCGCGTCATCTCTGGTCTGGCTGGTCGGATTGCGTCGTGTATGAATGGAAACCAGCGCGTTCCATGCCGCGCTGGGCTTCTGGGTTCTTCATGAAAGTTTCCCAGATGAAGCCGGTGCGCGCATTTTCCGCCATGACCAGCGTAATCCCAGTATCGATGCCGATGACGTCGGTGTCGTACCACTGCTTGAGAGGATTGAAGGCATTGACGAAGCCGTAGCGGCACCACGCGCCGTTACCATAAGAGCCTTTGACAGTACGCAGAACCTTCAGGCACTCGACAGGGAGCAAGGGCAACGACCCGCCTGCCGCACTGGGAACTACCGTCCCGTCGATCGGCCCAATGGCTGGCGGTCCACCCCAAGCCACGTATCCGTGTTGCTCGGAATCGGACGCGGTAATCCCCCAGAGACTCTCGCTGTAGTCCGGGAACTGCTTGGCCAATTCCAGGCAGAAACGCCGGTGGACATCGGTTGCAATGATCGAATTGCGAAAGTAATCTGTGTAACGGTCCCGCTTTCCGCGAAAATCGAACCACGCTTGGGAGTACTGGTGCACGAACAGGGGCGCGAACGCTCCGATGTAGCGCAGCCCGTCGTATTCGAAGGTCACACGCTTCCACGCGTCCCAGGCTTCTGCCGGCAGTGGATGTGTCGCCGAGCCCAGTCCGAGAAGATACATCATCATGAGTTCGCTGTAGCCGTCCCAGCGGTAGGGAAGGAAACCGTTCTCCGGCATCCAACCGTGTGGGAGCAGGGAAGTATCCTCAGACAGCCAAGTCCAGTCCACGCGATTGAAGATCGAGCTGGCAAGCTCGTTGATCTCTTCGTGATGAAAGAAACGGCGGCACGTCAAAACGCCGCACAAGAGGATCGCCGTATCCACGGAGGACACTTCCGAATCCCACTGGCGTTGTCCGGTATCCATCTGGGCGAAATGGTAGAAGAAGCCCCGATGATTCGGTAATTTTTTCCAAAGAAATCGCAAAGTCGTCAGCACTCGATCGCGCGCCCGCGCGTGGGAGAGGTAACCCCTTTTCTCTGCGATGCAGAGGGCGGTCAGGCCAAAGCCGGTTGCGGCAATGCTGGATACGCCTCCACGATCGTTTCCGCGTACCGTGAACCGGTCCCTCACCAGGCCGGTTTGGGGACTCGCTTGCTCCCAAAAATAAAGGCAGTTGGCATGCTCGACTTCTTCGAGAAACCGATCGTCTTCGTCGGAAAGCGGACCCCGCGCCCCCGTCGCGAATCCTGGACCGGCGCAGAGGAACACCGCCAGTTTCAGGAAGCCGCGCCGCGAAGTACTTGTCCCGTCAAACCGATCTTGCAGCGCAGCCTTGATCCAGTCGAATCTGGACTGTCGCACGGAAGACTCCTGTGAGTGGGAAACTGCGCTATTTGTATGCGGCGGGGGTTCTCGCATCGGCGTTAGCTATCACCCTGTTTCTGAGCCGGCCTCCGAATTCCATTCGCGGAGCTGTAATGACCAGCGACCCGAATCCCATTCGCGAACTGCCGATCGGTGACGTCGAGATCGGCATGCCCGACCGCCCTTCGGCAGGCGTTATCCGCTCGGACGCCACTGGATTTTTTGCGGTTGTCGTACCTTGGCATGTGCGGCGAGGCCAACCGATCAATCTGCGCTTCTATCATAAGGACTATCTGCCTCTCGATCTGACATGCAGGGCCAACGACCAGTTATGTATCGCACACCTGGTCTCGATGACCCAATTGGTGCCGAAACCCGAACAGCAACCTGAGATCACAATTTCCAACGTCGTGGTGCAGTACTCGATCAGCACCGCCACGAGTGTCAATGTGGGCAGCGCCGTCAAGTCGTTTCAGGCAGTCAATACGGGCAATGTGCCCTGTCGCAGCCGGCGTCCGTGCTCGCCGGACGGGAAATGGAAAGCGCAAGAGGTATCCGCCGTAGTCGATGCCGGCTTGGGTAATGAGTTTCGTAATGCGCGCGTGTCTTGCATTGCCGGACCGTGCCCCTTCACGAAGATCGAAGGAAACGGGATCAGCTTTACGCAGGCGGGCCGCCTCGCTCGCGTCTCGGCATTGAATTGGTCGGATACCGCGACCTTCTTGTTCGAAGCGGAGGTGTATCGGCCTATGTTCAGCGATGTCCAAAGGCAATTACACCCCCTCGTCTTTAACCAGGCCCTGACCTTCACTTTGCCCCCCGCGGCAGAAGGAGTAAGTATCCAAGCGGAATTGAACGGCGCCATGATTGTTTTCCCCTTGGGGCCGGCGCTTTTTCTCACTTGGTCCAAATGCCAGGTGCTCGTCAACCAGGACCACACCAGAGTCTATCGATGTGAACTTAAGCCGGGTTACCGTTTTTCGATGCCCGAAGGTTCTTAGCGGGCTTCCCGTACAGCCGCCGGAGTTCTCCTTTGGCATCGTTCAACAACCTCTTTCGGCGCTCTGACAGCTTCGACCCAGCTCGATTGATATAGAAATTCAGCATCGACATCGCCGGCTGAAACGGAGGTGCCTTGCGCCGCGAACTCCTGTCTGCCGATCGCTTTAGAGACCTCGCGACACTGCCGCGCTCTCCAGGGCGAAGACTCCCGGATCGAGATCGAGAGCGTCGCTGCTGGCCGTGACCTCTTGCGACCAGCGGGTGGGCGGCCGCGCGCCTCTCGTTTTTACCGGCCGTGCCATGCCATCCCTTACTGCCGCGGCGCGCTTCTTTCTACATCGGACAGTGCTTCCTGTGCCATCTTCAGGTGCTCATGAAGAGTGGGCAGGGTTCGGGCGGCAAATGCCTTGACATCGCTGTCTGCGCCGTGATCGGCTTCCCGTTGGAACTCGGCGATATCCTTCTCATGGTCGCTCACCATGTCCTTCATGTAGGCACGGTCGAACTCCGCTCCATGCAGATTGGAGAGGTGGGTTTTGGCAACTCTGGACTCAGCGTCGATGGTTGCTGGGACCATCACACCTTTGCGGCTGGCAATCGCTTTGAGATCGTCGTTCGCCTTCGTGTGGTCGTCCACCATTCGTTGGCCAAAACGCTTGACCATTTCGTTGGATGCCCGCTGGGTGGCTAGGGTTCCGAGTTCGACTTCGGCTAAGCCACCTTGCGCGGCCTTTCGAACGAAAGTGCTGTCAGCGGAGACCAGTCGGTTGGCCTCTTGGCCCCAGGCGGTACATCCTATCAGGACGAACGCGAAAATCGCGGCAAAAGCTAGATAGTGTTTCATATCCATAGGCCGTGCACGCAAGATTCCGTTGGCAGAAAACGTCCGCAGTGTGAGCGGGATAGAGTCAATATGAGCGGGATCGATTACAGGACATTTAGACCACCGTAATGATCCGCGTTGCTGGTATTTCGCGCGTATAAATCGGCGGTCCGGAAGTTCCGATCCTAGCCCTTTGCTGGCGGTGGAAAGTGCTTGAACATCTTGTCCACTGCCTCATCGAGTTTCTTTTCGTTTTTCTCGGGCTTGGAAGACACTACCTCCGACGCCCGTCCCCGCCAGATCAACTACTTGGTTCCGCTGTCGAAGACATCCACCGTCAAATCGCCGACTCGTTCAGGTATCGCCGTGGTGGTTGCGACTCCCATCCCGCCCCAACCCCGCCAGCCCCATCCAGGGAAGCCGTCGTAAAAGGTCTCCATCTTATCCCGTTCGGTCGAGTAGCCCACCGCCGACACCGTCGCGTCGCCCCCGGATGGCACTTTTTGCCAGCCCTTTGCGCTTAACTGGGAATCGACGGCGGCCATGATTCGATCCTTCCACAAGCCGCTCGCGTTGGCGCCGAGCCACGAGTAAGTATGATACCGGCCAAAGTCCGCCTGATGGTTGTAGTCGACGGAAACATCCGCCGCGGCGAACGCAAGAAATGCGCATGCCAGCAAAGCCGGCAATGCAACTTGATATCTCATCTTCACAAACACCTCCATGAGCCGGAGCCTGCAATTGGCTCGCCAGCCGATCTGGTTGTCACCGGCAACTAGAGATTTCACTATCACGCTGCGCCGGCGTGTTTGACCACCAGGACCGAGCATGGCGCGTGCTTCACGACACCCTCCGAGACGCTGCCCAGCAGCAGTTTCTCCAGCAGCGAACGGTCGCGCATTCCAACTAAGATGACGTCAGCGCCCCACTCCCTGGCGTGATCGAGGATCGCCGTTTCCGGATTCCCCTCTACCGTCACACCCTCTGCACGGAGCCCGGCGGCGGCCAGTCGAGCGGCGGCGCTGGCAGCAGTTCTCCAAGCCTCGGCCTTCGAACGGATCTGCAGGCTGGTGACATCGGGAGCGCCGGGGGCCGTCCCGGCCACAACCGCCGGAACGGCCTCGATTACGCTGAGTACGTGAATCTCGGACCCCGCCGGCCATGGAAATGAGGCGGCCGCGGCAAGGGGACCGTTGCTTTCATCAGTTCTCCCGCTGGACGCCACCAGAATCTTCATACCGTCACTTTCTAACGGAGTGTGCAATTCTGTCTCCAGGGTGCCGAACTTCCGGTCGCCGGGGAACGTTGTCCTCTTGCAAACACAGATCGAAATCTCACTCCCGGGATCTCATACCGGCCTTCTTCCCACTTTCAGCCCCGACGTCTCCGGGCGGCCCGGTGGCCGGGGCTTGGTTGCCCGGTTACCCGGAGCTTCGGTTGTCTGATTGCAATAACTTCACCGGGAGATCTCAAAACAATATGAAGCGGACTGCTTCCGACGTTCTAATCGATACGATCCACGCTTGGGGCGTGGACGTAGTGTTCGGTTTGCCCGGCGACGGCATCAACGGCATTATGGAGGCGCTGCGCAAACAGCAGGATACCGTCCGGTTCATCCAGGTGCGCCATGAAGAAGCTGCCGCCTTCATGGCGTGCGCCTATGCCAAACACACAGGACGGTTGGGCTGCTGTCTGGCAACCTCGGGTCCGGGGGGCATCCATCTATTGAATGGGCTTTACGACGCGAAGCTGGACGGGCAGCCGGTATTAGCCTTAACCGGAATGCAATTTCACGATCTTACTCACACACATACCCAGCAGGATGTGGAACTGGATAAGCTCTACATGGATGTCTGTGTTTATAACGCGAGGTGCATGGGGGCCGAACACGTTGAGAACATCGCTGAGTTAGCCTGCCGTAGTTCGCTCGCTTACCGTGGTGTATCGCACTTGTCTATCCCTGTGGACTTTCAGGATCTCGAAGTAAAAAGCAATGGAAGCGGCCGCAGCGCGAGAAACCTGTCGGGCCACGTCTCGGAAGTATCGGTCCATAGCGAGCGTGTTCCTTGCGATGAGGATCTGCGCCGGGCGGCGGACATCCTGAATGCCGGAAAGCGGGTTGTGATCCTTGCGGGACGCGGAGCCCTGCATGCCTCCGATGAACTGGAGGCGGCGGCCGAAAAACTTTCCGCTCCGGTGGTCAAGGCACTGCTTGGTAAGGCTGTCCTGCCCGACGATAGCCCCTACACGACTGGTTCGATCGGTTTGCTTGGCACCAGGCCTTCGCAAAATGCCATGGAAGGATGCGACACCATTCTGATCGCGGGAAGCTCGTTTCCGTACATCGAGTTCATGCCGAAGCCGGGACATGCTCGTGGAGTGCAGATCGATTCCGACCCCGTTCGTATCGGGCTGCGTTACCCAGTAGAGGTCGGACTGGTCGGCGATTGCAGGCGTTCGCTGCAGGCGCTGTTGCCATTGCTGCAGCCCAACGAATACAAGAGCTTTCTTTCGAGCATACAAGCGGAAATGAAGGACTGGCGTAAGGATCTGGAGCAGGAAGAGAGCGTGAAAACCAAACCGATGAAACCGCAGGTAGTCGCCGCCGAGTTGGGTAAGCGCCTTCCGGCTAACGCGATCGTCAATTGCGATTCCGGCACCATCGCTACCTGGTGGGCCCGCCATGTGCCCGCGAAACGGGGCCAGCTACACACGCTATCGGGCAATCTCGCCACCATGGCCTGCGGGCTTCCGTACACCATCGCATCTCAGGTTGCCTATCCGGACCGCCTCTGCGTGGGTATTGTGGGCGACGGCGGATTCAGCATGCTCATGGCCGAGTTTGCGACCGCGGTCCGATATAAGCTGCCGATCAAGATCCTGATCGTGAAAAACAACAGCCTCGGTCAGATCAAGTGGGAGCAGATGGTGTTTCTGGGTAATCCGGAATATGGCTGCGATCTGACCCCGATCAATTTCACGAGTTTTGCGCAAGCTTGTGGAGGAGTCGGGTTTGCTATCGAAGACCCGACCGAATGCGGCGAAATCCTCGATCGCGCGTTGAAGACTCCGGGCCCTGTGATTATCGAGGCTGTGGTCGATCCCAACGAACCGCCGATGCCGCCGAAAGTGACTGCCAAACAGACAGCGCACTTCGTCGAGTCACTCGCCAAAGGCACGCCCGACAGGCGCAAGATCATCGACACCGTCGTGGCGGATAAAGTTCGGGAGATGGTCTGAATGAGTAACAGGTCCCGCGGCATTCCGGTCAACGATCTGGACGTATCGGCTTTCACCATACCCACTTCGTCGCCGGAAGCCGACGGCACCCTGTCGTGGAACCAGACAACCATTGTCGTCGTGACGGCGGAGGCTGGCGGGTTGCGTAGTCTCGGTTACACCTACGCCGGCATCTCAACCGCGCAACTGATTGATGGTGTCTTAAAGCCGATCGTCCTCCGGCAAAACTCTCTTCTGACCGGCCAAATCTGGATGGCCATGCGGCGGGCAGTTCGTAACTTGGGGCATCCCGGGATCTGCTCGATGGCAATTGCCGCTGTTGACAATTCGCTGTGGGACCTGAAGGCCAGACTGTGCGGCACGCCGCTTTTTGCGCTGCTCGGCGGCGCACGCTCGCGCGTTGCCGTCTACGGCAGCGGAGGGTTCACTTCGTACAGCATCCTGCAACTCGAGGCGCAGCTTCGCGCCTGGGTTGCCGAAGGTATCCGGACGGTCAAAATGAAGGTCGGCTCCCGCCCGGAAGAAGATGTGAGCCGAGTGTGCGCCGCCCGTAAAGCAATTGGCCCCGATATCGGGCTGATGGTGGATGCAAACGGAGCGTACAGTCGAAAGCAGGCCGTGCGGAAGGCATTTGAGTTCCGCGACCTCGACGTCACGTGGTTCGAGGAGCCCGTGTCTTCCGACGACCTGGAAGGACTGCGCCTGGTACGGGATCAAGGCCCGCCCGGTATGGAGATCGCGGCCGGCGAGTATGGCTACGATGCCGTGTATTTTCGGCGCATGCTCCAAAGCGGCGCCGTGGATGTTCTGCAGGCCGATGCCACACGGTGCGCGGGTATCACGGGCTTCTTGCAGGCGGATGCGCTCTGTCAGGGATTCTCGCTGCCGCTCTCTGCTCACACCGCACCTTCGCTTCACGGACACCTTTGTTGCGCGGCGGCCGGCGCTCGGGACGTCGAGTATTTTCACGATCATGTCCGCATCGAGAAAATCGTGTTCGATGGGGCTTTGCAGGCCGAAGAAGGAATGCTGCAGCCAGACCCGCACTCTCCAGGGCTCGGGCTGGTTTTGAAAACGCAGGATGTCGAAAGGTATCGTGTTTATGGAAACGCTGATTCACGAAGATCGGCTGGCGCCCGCCCACCCGAGGCGGCGTCCCGGCGATGAGCCGCCCTCTTTCGGCGCAGCTCTTGCTGCCGATATCCGCCGCGCCATCGAAGGCGAGGTGCGTTTCGACGCGGGCACGCGTGCGGTCTATTCGACCGACGCCTCCAACTATCGGCAGGTGCCGATAGGCGTCATCGTTCCAAAGTCGGTGGACGATGTCGTCGCTTCCGTGGCTGTCTGCCGCCGCTACGGAGCGCCGGTGCTGGCCCGCGGCGGCGGTACCAGTCTTGCCGGCCAATGTTGCAATGTGGCGGTCGTATTCGATTTCTCCAAGTATCTCAATCGCGTACTGGAGGTCGATCCGCAAGGCCGCCGCGCCCGCGTTCAGCCTGGAGTAGTGCTCGACTCGTTGCGCGGCCAGGCTCAGCGGCACGGCCTCACATTCGGTCCCGACCCTGCCACTCACAACCACAATACGCTTGGCGGCATGATCGGAAATAACTCGTGCGGCGCCCACTCCGTGATGGCGGGCAAGACGGAAGAAAACGTGGAGGAACTGGAGATCCTGACCTACGATGGCCTTCGCATGCGCGTAGGACCCACCAGCGATCAGGAACTGGAGAAAATCGTCGGTGAGAGCGGACGCCGTGCGGAGATCTACGCGGGTCTCAAAACGCTCCGCGATACCTATGCGGACTTCATCCGGACGCGCTATCCGCCCATTCCCCGCCGGGTCTCCGGATACAATCTCAATGAACTCCTGCCGGAGAACGGTTTTCAAGTAGCTCGCGCGCTGGTGGGCACGGAATCCACATGCGCCTTTGTTCTGGAGGCGACGCTGCGGCTGGTTCCGTATCCCCCCGCGCGTTCCCTGCTGGTGTTAGGTTATCCGGATATCTATGTTGCCGCCGACCATGTTCCCGAAGTTATGGCCACCAAGCCGATTGCTTGCGAAGCCCTGGACGACGCGCTGATCCGCGGCATGGTGATCAAGGGTATTGAGCTCGCGAATCTCCGGCTGCTTCCCAAGGGCGGTGCGTGGCTCCTGCTCGAATTCGGCGGCGAGACAAAAGAAGCGTCTGATGATTCGGCCCGGCAGTTAATGCATCTGCTCGAGCGCAAGAATGATGCTCCCACCATGAAGCTCTTCGACGACACCGGGCAGGAGAAAATAGTGTGGGACATCAGGGAATCGGGGCTTGGCGCCACCGCTTGGGTACCAGGAAAGCATGTCACCTGGGAAGGATGGGAGGATTCAGCCGTTCCACCCGAGCTGCTCGGGCGCTACCTTCGCGACCTGAAGAAGCTCTACGACAAGCATGGCTACGAGGGCGCGCTGTACGGCCACTTCGGCCAGGGCTGCATTCACACGCGCATCAGCTTCGATCTCCTCACCGCCGATGGCATCCGGAACTATCGCTCCTTCATGGAGGACGCAACCGATCTCGTCACGAGCTATGGAGGTTCACTCTCCGGCGAGCACGGCGACGGGCAATCCAAGGCCGAGTTTCTGCACAAGATGTACGGCAAGGAATTAGTGCAGGCGTTTCGTGAGTTCAAAGCCCTCTGGGATCCGCAATGGAAGATGAATCCGGGCAAGATTGTAGATCCGTATCGCATCGACGAGAACTTACGGCTTGGCACCGACTATCATCCGGCCGCACCCTCGACTTACTTTCATTACGCCCAGGACAAAGGCAGCTTCAATCAGGCCGCGCTGCGGTGTGTCGGGATCGGCGAATGCCGCCGGCAACATAAGGGAGTCATGTGCCCCAGCTACCGTGCCACGATGGAGGAGCAACACTCCACCCGCGGCCGGGCCCATCTTCTCTTCGAGATGATGCAGGGCGACGTCCTTACCGATGGCTGGAAAAGCCAAGCCGTGTTCGATGCCCTCGACCTCTGCCTTTCCTGCAAGGGCTGCAAGGGCGACTGTCCGGTCAACGTGGACATTGCCACGTACAAAGCGGAATTCCTGGCGCATTATTACCAGGGCCGCTTGCGTCCCCGTCACGCTTACAGCATGGGCCTGATTCCCTGGTGGGCGCGTCTCGGATCGATTCTGCCTGCCTTCTCCAATCTGTTCAGTCAAACCCCGGGCCTGCGGGACATCGTCAAGAGACTCGCCGAAATCGCGCCGGAGCGTCCGGTGCCGAAATTCGCCGGCCAGACGTTCCAGTCATGGTTCCGCCACAAGCTTCCCAAGAATATCGGGGCGCCCAAAGTAGTTCTTTGGCCCGATACTTTCAGCAACTACTTTCATCCGGCAGTGGCGGCCGCGGCCGTGGAGGTGCTGGAGGCCGCGGACTTCGAGGTGACGGTTCCCACTGCGCATCTGTGCTGCGGCAGGCCCCTGTACGATTTCGGGATGCTCGACCAGGCGACAAAACAACTGCACAAGGTGCTGGACGCTTTGTGTCCGGCAATCCAGGTGGGCACTCCCGTGGTGGGTCTGGAACCCAGTTGCGTAGCCGTGTTCCGCGACGAAATGGCCGATCTCCTGCCGCACGACGAAGACGCGAAACGGTTACGCCAGCAGACCTTCACCCTGGCCGAATTCCTCGGCAAGAAAGCGCCGCACTATCGCCCCCCCAAGCTGACCAGGGAAGCCTTGGTCCACACCCACTGCCATCAACATGCGGTCCTGGATACGGAAGAGGAAAAGAAACTGCTGCGCGAGATGGGCGCTGACGTGACGTTCCTCGATGAAGGCTGCTGCGGAATGGCCGGCAGCTTCGGTTTCGTTCCCGAAAAATACGCTCTCTCGATGCAAATCGGCGAACTGGGTGCGATACCGAAGGTGCGGGAGGCGCGGAAGGATACGCTGATCCTCGCCGACGGATTTAGTTGCCGGACCCAAATCGAGCACACAACCGACCGCCGCGCGCTTCACCTCGCGCAAGTCATGCAAATGGCCTTGCACGATGGATCGCAAGGAACCCCAGGCCCATTTCCCGAAAGATCCTGGCTGGAGCTGCCGCGCAACGACGGATATTCACGCGAACTGCTCTTCGGCGCCGCCGGTTTGGCCGCCGGTGCACTGCTTTACTGGTTTTCGCGCAAAGGAGGAACGGAAAAATGAAATCCAGACCGCTGGCTGATTCGGAGAAGTCTTTTGCCCTCGTGATGAACACGGGCGACGAGGTATTGCCTGCCCTTCTCGAGTTCGCCAGGACGAACGAATGCGGTGCCTCTCATTTCACCGGCATAGGCGCATTCTCTCGCGTGGTTCTCGGATACTTCGATTGGGAAACAAAGGACTATGTCCGCATTCCCGTGAGCGAGCAGGTGGAGGTCATCTCGTTGCTCGGCGACATCGCTCTCGAAAAAGGCGAACCCAAGGTCCATGCCCATATCGTCGTAGGCAAACGCGATGGAACAACGATGGGCGGCCATCTGTTGGAAGGCACTGTCCGACCGACGCTGGAGATTGTTCTGGAGGAATCGCCGTCGCCATTGCGGCGGGAGTACGACCCGCAAAGCGGCCTCGCGCTCATCAGGTTATGACGGCATTCGAGGAGTCGTCTCCATTCGCCGGCCCGCAACCTCCAGCCAGGCTCAAGCCGCAGTGTTCTTTGGTTCGCCTGCGGCCGCGCGACGATACCCTTTACGTCAGCCAGAGCAATACCGTGTTCGCAACAGGCCGGGACGGATTCGTGCACCGCGATTCCGAGCACGGATTGTTTGTACACGAGACGCGTTTGTTGTCTCGCTACTTCTATACCATCGACGGCCGCCTGCCCCACCCGGTGGCCCTCTCCAATGTCGAGCAGCACTCGTGGCTCGGCTACTATATGTCCTTGCCGCCTGGCGTAGCGCAGACACGCGATCCTGGCAGTGGACACGTGCAGTCCGCGTCGCAACAGACACTGGAGCTGCGTCTTTCGCGGTACGCCGGCAACGGTCTCCACGAAGACATCGACCTGACGAATTTCTCTCAGCACATTGCCTCCTTCACGCTTGCGCTGGAGGTGGATGCGGACTTCGCGGACATCGACGAAGTCCGCGGTGCCCGCCAACAGCACGGCCAGGTCCGGCGTGAATGGCGCGAAATCGGCGGCGCATGGGAACTGTCTTTCGATTACACCGCGGAGAACTCGTTCAATCATCCGCCCGAGGCCGGGACCAGGCGCCTCCACCGCGGCCTTGCCTTGCGTGTGGAAAACGCTGCTTCCGTCCCTGCTTGTCGGGAGGATGCGATCTCGTTCGCCATAGAACTCGCGCCACAGGGTACGTGGCATGCCTGCATTCACCTGGTGCCATGCATGGAGGGCTCGACCCTCCAACCGCTCTACCGATGCCGCTCCTTCGTAGCCGGCCGCAATGAGCAGGACCGTCGCCGCAGAATCTTCCTCAACGAAGCTACAGACTTCACAGGGCCCGACAAGAACACACTCACGAGCGTGGTGGTAGGGGCGGTGGAAAGCGCCAAACGCGATCTCGCCGCGCTTCGCCTTTACGACCTCGACCGCTCTCCGCGCGCCTGGGTTCCTGCTGCGGGCCTCCCCATTTACGTGGCCCTCTTCGGCCGCGACTCGCTGACCGCCGCCTGGCAGGCCTCGCTCGCCAGCCCCGACATCATGAAGGGGACTCTTCCCGAACTGGCGTGCTGGCAGGGGGCCGAAGTGAATGATTGGCGCGACGAACAGCCTGGCAGGATGCTTCACGAGGCGCACGACGGCCCCATGAAGGTGCTCGATATCAACCCCCGCCTGCGCTACTACGGCTCGATGACCACTTCCGGCTTTTACCCCGTAGCGGTGTCGGAGCTGTGGCACTGGACCGGGGACAAGGAGTTGATCGGGCCGCTTGTCCAACCGGCGATGAAGGCTCTTGCATGGCTCGACCGCTACGGCGACCTGGATGGCGACGGCTTCCACGAGTATCAATCGCGCTCGCCGATGGGTGTTAAGAATCAGGCGTGGAAGGATTCCGGCGATGCGGTTGTATACGAGGATGGCTCGCAGGTCGAGCCGCCCATTGCTACCTGCGAGGAGCAGGGATTTTATTATTTGGCTAAGATTCACATGTCGGAGGTGCTCTGGTGGCTGGGCGACAGGGAAGACGCCAAGCGCCTCTTTCAGGAAGCTCGCGAGTTCAAAAAGCGTTTTAATGAAGCGTTCTGGATGGAGGACGAAGGCTTTTTCGCTTTTGGCCTGGACGCGCAGAAGCGGCAGATCCGATCCATAGTCTCCAATCCCGGTCATTGCCTCGCTACAGCCATTGTGGATGATGCCTTGGTGCCGCGTACGATGCACCGCTTCCTGGCCGACGACCTGTTCTCGGGCTGGGGTTTCCGCACGCTGTCCTCCCGGCATCCTGCCTACGACCCCTACAGCTACCACCGCGGCTCAGTCTGGCCCGTCGAGCAGGGTACCTTTGCTTTCGCGTTTCAGCGATACGGCCAGCACGATGCTGTCGACTTGATCGCGCGCAGTATGTTTGAGGCTGCGGCTCTCTTCGATTTCCACCGTCTGCCCGAGCTTTTCGGCGGCCACCCGCGCGACGCGGATCATCCCTTTCCGGCGCTGTACCCGCAGGCCTGCTCGCCGCAGGCTTGGTCGGCGTCTTCCGTCTTTTGTCTGCTGCAGGCGCTGCTGGGCCTCTATCCTTACGCGCCCCTGAATATCCTGCTGGTGGACCCGCACATGCCCGATTGGCTGCCGGAGATCACCTTGAAAGGCCTTCGTGTGGGCGATGCCGTGGCCACCATTCGCTTCTTTCGCACGAAGGAGGGCGGCGGCGATTATGAGGTGCTCGAGAAGCGAGGAGCGCTGCACGTCATCCGGCAGCCGAGCCCCTGGTCGTTGACCGCGAGCTTTGCGGACCGTATTCGCGATTTCCTCACCAGCCTGCTGCCGGGCAGGTGAGCCGATGGAGGTTAGCCATGGGAAGTACGACGGAGCCAAAAGTAGTCGTGATCACGGGAGCGTCGGCCGGCGTGGGACGGGCGACGACGCGCGAATTTGCCCGCCTGGGGTCCTCCGTCGGATTACTGGCGCGAGGAGTTGACGGCCTGGAAGCTGCCAAACGTGACGTCGAGGACCTTGGCGGCCGCGTTCTGTCCATCCCTACCGATGTCGCCGACCCGGACGCCGTCGAACGGGCGGCGGAGAGGATCGAACAGGAGCTCGGCCCAATCGAAGTCTGGATCAATAACGCAATGGCATCCGTGTTCTCACCCGTCAAGGAAATGAAACCGGAGGAATACAAGCGTGTGACCGAGGTCACCTATCTCGGCGCGGTCTACGGTACGCTGGCGGCGCTGCGGCGAATGTTGCCGCGCGACCGCGGGGTCATCGTGGAAGTCGGGTCCGCGCTCGCCTATCGCGGCATCCCATTGCAATCGGCCTACTGTGCCGCCAAGCACGCGATACAAGGCTTCGTCGATTCGTTGCGCTGCGAGCTGATTCATGACAAGTCCAAAGTGCGAGTGACTATGGTCCAGTTGCCGGCCATGAACACGCCACAGTTCTCCTGGGTCAAGTCCCGGCTCCCCAATAAGCCACAGCCCGTGCCGCCCATCTATCAACCGGAAGTGGGCGCCGAGGCGATTCTCTTCTCTGTGCGCAACCACCGCCGGGAGATATACGTCGGCTTTCCCACTGTGGAGGCGATCATCGGCAACAAGGTAGCGCCTGGACTAGCCGACAGGTACCTTGCAGAGAACGGCTACGAAGCCCAGCAGACCGCCGAGCCCGTGGAGGCGGACCGGCGAGACAACTTGTGGACGCCCGTGACGGGAGATCACGGCGCCCATGGCACCTTTGACAATCGCGCGCATGCATTCAGCCCGCAACTGTGGGCCACAGAGCACCGTAGCTGGTTAGCGTTGGCGGCGATAGGTCTGGCGGGCTTAACCGCCAGCTATCTGTACTCGCGAACGTGAGCCAGTCGCTGCCATGCGTTTCGCGTCCGGCATTTTCGCGTTGCTCCTGAGGTCTGGAGGAGTTGGCCTCCTCGTACTGGGTGTGCTCGATTCTTCCTACCTGTTCGCACCTTGGGGCAACGATCTTCTTCTGGTCGCGCTGACCAGCCGTCATCCAAGTACGCCCTACATGCTCTATCTCGCAGTGATGTCCACCGCTGGTTCAGTGCTCGGTTGTCTACTGCTCGATGTCACGGTACGTCCGCTCGGTGAAAAGGGCCTGGAACGGTACTTGTCACGGCGGCGGCTCAATCGAGTGCGCGAGAAAGTGGGCCGGAATGCCGGCAGGGCCCTCGCCGTTGCCGCCATCGTGCCGCCCCCATTTCCGTTCACAGCCTTCGTAATGGCGGCTTCGGCACTGCAATATCCCCGGACGCGCCTCCTTTCAGTTATTGCCGCTACTCGTTTGCTTCGCTTCATTCTCCTGGGTACCCTGGCCTTACACTTCGGATACAGAATCCTGGCATGGACGCGCAGTCCAGCCGTGGTAGGAGTGCTCATCAGCCTGATCGTGGTTTGCGTGGTGGGCAGCATCATCTCCGCCTACACTTGGATCAAGCATAGCCGCGGCACGGCGGGTCAGGGGCACAGCACCCGCGGCCGTCGTTAGAACGCGCCGTAGGAGCCGCTTCCACTGCTGCCGATCAGGACTGCCTGGGCCTTGGCGGCTTGTCTGTAGAGATTGCACGCCGTGTAGAGGCAGCCGGGCGCCGGTCTGGCACGGTTACGCACAAAAGATTGCCGCGGATCTTTGCCGGGCTGATGTGCTCCCACGACCTGACCGCCAATTCTTGGCATGCTGTTTGCTTACTACAAGCCAAGAGGTGAAGACGGCAAATGCTACTCCTGTTGCTAATAATTCTCGTCCTGGTTTTTGCGGCGGCTCCGGCATGGCCATACAGCCGGGGTTGGGGCTATTATCCAAGTGGTGGGTTGGGAACCATTCTGGTGATTCTCATCCTGCTCATGTTGCTGGGCTACCTTCATGTCTAGTGGGGTTCTCCACCCCCGGCCTCCTCGGTCACCCAGCGCGGATTCTGCCCTTTTCCGCCACAAACAGATCGGGTGAATTTATTGCATCGATGAACAATTCACACTCGCCTGCGGAATATCTGCGCAATCGGCGGCGGTCATGCACGAGTCGCGGCGTTCCAGAGGGCAACAGCGAGGGACTATCATGAATGAGCTCGAATTCAAGCGCCATCTGAAAGACTTGGTTCAAGGTCGCCACCATCCGGAAGAACACGACTGGGGTGCTCGCCCGGAAGGTCCTCGAAAGAGCGGAGCCAAATCAGTTGCCAAACGGCAGCCGCGTCGTAAGACTTCAAAACGCAAATGAGATGGCGAGTTTGGCTCTCTATGTGCTCTATCACTAGGGCGCCGGCAATTCTGAGGCGCGAAGCCACACGGTGGCAGTAAGGAGCCGATATGAACTGGGATCAAGTAGAAGGTAAGTGGAAGCAACTCAGCGGGTCAATCCGCCAGAAGTGGGGTAAGTTGACTGACGACGATCTGACGACGATTGCGGGCAGCCGCGAGAAGTTTGTTGGAAAGTTGCAAGAACGGTATGGGCTTGCCAGAGAGGAAGCACAAAAACAGACGGATGAGTGGGTCAGGGCAATGCACGAGAAGGACGAAAGGGCGTTTTCCAAGAAATCCTGATCGTCCAGGGCGAGCAGGGCGCGGGTGCTTACGCGGCGTAAGCGGGGGAATCCGGCCCCGGATGATTGATCCGGTGAAATGCGCGCGCCGCCTGATCCTTGGCATCTTCGGGTGCGATCGATCAGTTTGCGGCGCCGCACCTGCCTGGAAATTGCGTTGCCTGCATAAGTCTGAAAGGTGGATGATACCTTCACGCCCGATTCCATGGGGGAAGCGATGCAGCGTGACCGGGCGGTCTTTCAGATAGGGCAGCATCCACGGCGCGACCCTTTCGTAATAGTCGATGAGTTCGGACTTCGTGATGCCGTCCTCCGGGAAACAGGACCTTCGAAGGTCGCGTGACTTCGATCTCGTGCGTATCAGTTCTGCCGCCCCCACTCTCTGCGCGTTTTTGTCGTCGCGGCGCTCTATTGGCCCGGTTCAAGCGATCAATCCATCGTTCTTCTTCAGAAGCTGGCGCAGGAACCACTCGTCCCTCTCGTGGATTTGCACGATTTTGGAAAACAGGTCCACCGTGCCGGGATCGTCGTGCTGATCGGCGAGCTTCGCCGCCTGGCGCATGTCCTTGATCACGATGAGCAGGTTAGCGTCCGCTTCCTCGATCATCTCGCGCATCGATTGGCCCGCCTGTGCGGATTGGACGCTCGCGGCTTGTTGGAATTGCTTCAGCTGCACGGCATTCAGATTCTGGCCGATCATCCGGATACGCTCGGCAAGGTCGTCGATCGTGCCGAGCGTATGTTTGGCGAATTCGTCAAACATCAGATGCAGGTCACGAAAAAGCGGGCCGAACGTTTGCCAGTGCTAGTGTTTGTAGTTGGCATACAGGACGAAAGCGTTGGCTACCTCACGCTGAAGATGCTGCACCACCGGGTGGTCCTGGCGGTTTTCTTGTGACACTTCTCTCGATATGTTTTGGCTTGCTGGCATAGGCTCCGCATCGGGTGAGAGCAATTTGTGTGCCTTGTGCACCGCTGCCACCGAGCCGCCCGGCGGCTGCCTGACTGGCAATCGTCTTGCATACCGAACTCTCAAGAGAACAGCACGATGGTGAATGTGAACAGGACTACCACCAACGATATGCCGGTAGCCGGGTCCGGCGTCGGTAACCTGGAAGAATTGGTCGACCGTGGCCTCGGAAACTGCATGAACAAGTCCAAATACCATTCTCGGCGGGGGTATGGTCGCTGGTTACGCGGCGAAGGAATTCGCCGAACGAGGTTTGAAACCCGGTGAGCTCGCCATCGTCTCCGCCGATACCGGGGCGCCCTATGAGCGTCCGCCGCTTTCCCAGGGCTTTCTCGCCGGACACGACAGCGAAGAGCAGATCCGCATCAACCCCGAAGAGTTTTACCACCAACATGGGATCGAGTTGAAGCTCGGCAGAGCGGTGGCGCGCATCGATCCAGGGCGGCGCCTCCTTGCGCTGAAGAGCGGCAGCGAGTGGGGATTTGAGAAGCTGATCATCGCGACAGGGGCGCGCGTGAGGACGGTGGCAACCGGCCGCCGGGAACTGGATGGCGTACACTACTTGCGCTCGCTGGAGGATTCCCGGCGTATACGCGCGCGTGCGGAGGGCGCCAGGCAAGCCGTTATCGTCGGGAGCGGATTCATCGGAATGGAAGCGGCGTCAGTGCTTGCCCGGAAGGGTATCGAAGTAACAATGGTGGTCCGCGACAGCCGCGTCTGGGAGAAGGTCTTCACGCCGGCAATGTCGCACAGCTTCGAGCAGTACTTCTCGGCTCGCGGTGTGCGCTTTGTCAAACAAACAGGGGTGCGGGACGTTCACAGCAAAAGCGATGCGAAGATCGTCATCCTGGACAGCGGGCAAGAATTGCAGTGCGACCTGGTCGTGGTCGGAATCGGCGTCGTGCCCGAGACCGGCGTGCTGCTCGATAGCGGCATCGAATTGGACGATGGGGTCGTGGTTGATCCAAGTCTCGAGACCAACATTCCCGGCATCTACGCTGCCGGCGATGTGGCCAACTACGAAGATGTGCTGTTCGGCAAGCGTCGGCGTGTCGAGCACTGGGACAACGCGGTCGAGCAGGGACGCCATTGTGCGCGTGCGCTGTTGGGCGACCGCCAGATGTTCCGACACGTACCCTATTTTTTTTCCGATGTTTTCGACCTCTCCTACGAGCTGTGGGGAGATATGTCCGGCGCCCATGAAGTGGTGGAGCGCGGAGATCTCGCAAGCTCCAGTTTCAGCGTCTGGTGGCTCAGGGAACACAAGCTGGTGGCCGCCTTCACGATGAACCGTCCCGACGAAGAGCGGGAGGCCGCGCCGCGGATGATCGAATCCAGAACCACGCTGACCGCGGCGGACGTGAGAGCCGGCCGATGGCCTGCCTCATGAAGCCGTCCGAACCGGCCCCTTCTTCAACTGGCCCGCGCAACTTTGTGCAGTTCCTCCCGGATGGCCTTCAAGTCCTTGACAAAAGCCTTGTAGTCGCGGTGCCGCTGCTCCGCGTCGGGCGAACGAAGAATGGCGGACGGATGAACGGTAGCGGTGACGCTCGCGGCCATCGGATGCTCGAAGAAATGGCCGCGTTCCTTGAGGACCCGGTGCTGCTTTCACAGCCCGCGCCGCCGTCGCGCCCAGACAAACAATCATCTGCGGGTGAATGCGTGCGAGTTCCGCCCAAAGCCAAGGCTTGCAAGCGGCAATCTCGGAATCGGAAGGCTTCTTATGAATCCGCCGCTTACCGCGCTCCTCGAACTTGAAATGTTTCACCGCGTTCGTGACGTAAACTTCCGACCGGTCGATGCCCGCCTCCGCCAGGGCGCGATCGAGCAACCCGCCTGCGGCGCCGACAAACTGCTTGCCTGCGAGATCTTCCTTGTCACCGGGTTGCTCGCCAACCATAACGATGCGTGCTGTCGATCGCCCTTCACCAGCCACCGCCTGCGTCGCATTTCGATACAAGTCGCACCCCTCGCACGATTGCACCGCGTCGCGAAGCTGGCGCAGTGTCGCGCCCTTTGGAACAAACGACTGCGCACCTGGCGGTTTGGATGCCGAATCCACGTAGATCACCTCGCTTCCACATCAAAACTCGGCAAGAGCGACCCAGCAGGCCTATGGACTGATCTACCACCAGTGCAACAGCAGGCCTCGGTGCTGGCGTACATCGATATCTTCCGGATTTCCGGCCTGGTGTGTCTTGGAGCCATCCTGTTTCTCTTTTTCGTGAAGAAAACAAAGCCGGGACAAGCCCTGGGGCATTAAGACATCACCGGAATGAGCTTCGGCCCTATCCAGCGTTAGTAGTGCCGCTAGTCTACGGAACAGCCACCACTTGAGCCGGCAATGTCGCTCCGGAGTCGTAAACGACCTGATAGTAGAGCACGCGCTGCGAAATAGCGGGCACGACGATCGTGCAACCCTTGGCGCAGGGCTGGAGATTGAACGCTTCGCTGGCGAAGTGAAAAACGCTGCTCCACTTGCGCGGATTCTGGCCCAGGTCCCCCAGGTCCCACGTCCACGCCGCATTCGCCCAGTTCACCGCAGTATCTACACCCACCTGGTTGTCGGTTGCGGTGCCGCCGCACGCCCACGGGCCGGTGACCGTTACCGTGGTCCCACCGGCCGTGATGCGCGAGCCAAGCAGGTGCCGTACGCACTCGCCAGGGTAGGAGAAGGTGACCGTGTTTCCCTGGGCGCTCACTGTTCCGAGGCCGGTCGACGGAGCGATCATCACCGTGGAACCGGAAATGCCCGCGATGGGCCATTCCGAGCCTTCCAGTTGGATCTTGGTTCCCACCTTCCAGGTCGCAATATCAAAACTGTCGCCGGCCTGTGAACTAATCGACCCGTTGTATGCGGTGAAGGTGCCGGACCGTTGTCCCAAGACGTCTACTGATACGCAGGCTTCGCGCCGTGACGTGCAGTAGAAGTTCAGCGCCGGGCCGTTCTCGCCATAACCGAAGAGCACCTTTGCGCCTGTTGCTCCGGATTGCGCAGGGATGGTAACCGCCAGCGAAACGTAGCCGTTCCGCGACATTCCATCTTGCACGAATGGCGGTGGCAGCTTCATCAGAAAATCCGCGTTGCCGGATCGCTGATAGCCGTTAGCTCGAACCAGGACCCAACTCCCGTCGGGCAGCGAGCGCCCGTTCCAGTAGTAGGCTCCGTCAAAGTGGAATGGGCGGAATCCCCAGGTCAGGGGCCTGACATTCTGCGGCGTGCTCACGTCGATTTGGCTCAACGGGCCTGAGTAGGACCCGAACTCCATCACGCACAGACCCTTGTTCCATTCACCTCCGCCGCATGCAGTACCGTCATTGCCGGGACAGTTGGCGTAGATCTCCCCGGCAGCCGTGGCACGTTTCTGCGCTGAATCCCGGCATTCGCCGTCATGTTCCGCCACGCAATACTTGTAGCTGTCTGCCGCCGAGTCGTCAATGGTTGAAGTTGGACCGCTGATGTCGAGCAATGGATGCGAGCCGCAATAGGCGAACGTGGGAAATATCTTGCGGCGTGCGCCTCCGGTTCCGGCCGCGCCGGAATCCAGCAGGTTCATCCCAACCTTATATAGCTGCCCGCTTACAGGTGTAAATGCCGTGATATTGTTTGCTGCCTCTATGGGCCTGGCGTTCAACACGAAGGTGCCGGAGATGTCCCCCTGCGCCGTGTAATCCTCAACAAAGTTCTCCCATTGCATACCCGTATGGCCAAGAATGGAGAGTCCCATAGGCGCTGACGAGCCAGGTGTGGCGATTGCGGCTCCGAAGTTGGATCCCGAGCGGACGTTGATGCCGGGGGCGGTGGGTCCGGCAAGGACGGTCTCAGCCCAGAAGGCGTGATCCAGGTTAAGCGGATCAGGCAGAATGTTGGCTCCGTGCGGATCAGCTGTGAAATGCCAGAACCTGCCACAGCCTGGAGCGTCGCAAGTAACATGCGTCCACTCCGAGGATTGCAGCACCGGACCATAGGAATGGATACCAGCGGTTCCGGTGTTAGTCATGGCGACGAAGGCGGCCGATTTAGGGTCAAACACGCACAGCCAGCCAGGCGAGTCTTGCCCGTTCTGCTTGAAGTCCAACACGACCATGCCGTTGCCCAGACTGCCCCGCACCTCAGGTCCTGTTGAATACACCTTCGTATCAAAGGTTGCGTCAAATGCCTTTGCCTTTGTAAATAAGCCCTGCCCGGCGCTAATGGGCGTCAGGTTCGTCCAGCTTATGGCAGCCCAGTCAGTGGGGTTAACGGCTCCGTCATTCCCCACATAGTTAGCCCGGAGCATCAAAGCTCCTGTAGGAGCGCCTACCTGGCAGTACCAGGTATTTGCATCGGTTGGCGAAAAGGTTGCGCCATCAGCCTCACAGGAACCGCCGCTCAGGTTGTCGCCACCAACGGTGATGTACATGTTAAAACCAAACCGGCCCAGGAAGCGGCTCTCGCCGGTGGTGGGGTTGACCCAGTAGAGCGAGTGATCCAGAATACAATGGTAACCGCCGTTTGACAAAGTATCGCTACAGAGCTTGGTTTGAGGGCCGCTCGGCCAGAATCCCGTGTCTTCTCCGGGGTGCGTCAGCGGCCTGACTAACAGTCCGGTGGTCGGCTCGGTCATACTGGGATTGGAGGCGCCATAGGGCATGTCGGGCCACGCGTAATCGCCGGGGCTGTTCGGATCCTGCGGCGGATACTCCGGGTAAGCGTTACCCGTCGCTAAATTAGCCGTAGTAAAGGTCCCCGATGCGCTAAGGCTTCCGCACGTGACGCTGAAGTAGTGCCGCGTGGCGACTTGTAGGGCACGCGATACACGCACCCCATTTGATAGATCCGCCGAGCGCTTACCCACGACGAAGAGCCGCTGCGTGCCATTATTGACGGCGAACGGTCTGTTGTCGAGATTTGACCAGGAAAAGACAGCGGGGTCTACGTCAGGCACCAGGGGCGTTAATGATTGAGATTGACTGACAGCCACACTGCACGGATTGTTGTCCGGCGCAGTATAGGCGAGGACTGCCTGGGTCGGTGTCGTGCCGACGACCTCCACGCTCAAGTGCGTCCCGATCTGCGTTGCCTTTACTGGAGACAATGCAAGAGCAAGAATCACGTTGGCGTATTTTGGACCCATCCAATTCACTTGCGTCGTGATGTCGTGCGGCCCCGGCGAAACCGGCCCGCCACTGTCGACCAATGCTCCGTTATCGCCGCCGGCAGCAGCCACTAGTTCAGCCGCGCCAGTAACTCCTCCATTGTAGCCGATGCTGCTGCCAGGAGCGTTTCCAAAGAGTACCAGCCAATCTCCATCCACCGTTGTCGTAACGGATGTGGTCACCGGAGCGTTGCCGAGGTTAATTGCATTTTTTACGGGATAACCGTCAATTCCCGACGTGCCGCTATAACTCGCGGCCAACACACGAAATCCGTGTGAGTAGTCTGAACCGATGACGATTGGTGCAGATCCCGGATTCAATCCACTCGCCCACCATACATCGAGCGAGTCACCATTGATCTGCGAATCCAGCCGCGTCAAAGCAATTCCATTCCAGGAAACGGAGCCTGTTGCTCTGATTCCGGCTGGAACGTCAATGGCTACCAGGAGCGTCGTGGCGGTTCCACCAACCTTGAATACGGAAGTCGAACATATGATGCACGGTCCATAGTGCCCCAAGTCTGCGAAGTTGTCTCTGGAGACAGCTCCGCTCGCCAGATTTGCGAGCGCAAGTCCGATAAGATAGATATGGATCTTCATCGTTACCGCATCTCCGGAGCTGTCCAATGTTGCCGGTGGAGACAAGGCGTTTGTGCGGAGTTCATCGAAAGCAGGAATGGCGTCCGGGGTAGTACTTCGAGGGTCATCTGTACTGATAAGTACCATGAGGACGCTCACGAGGACAGTCTGCCTTTCGATATAACGATCCACCTGAAAATCGGCAACGGCCTCCTCCTCCTATGCGACTTATTCAACGCATGCCCAAGTTTGCGGGTATGCCGCGTACCATGCGTGTAACGTCGCGTCGGAGTTCATGGGCCTGCAGGACGAAAGATTAACTATCTGTAACTGAATCTTGGCGTGAGGACATCACGAATGAGTTTACAAATTGCGCACGTTCTCGACAGCATTTCCCGTTCCGGGCGTTGCGGCCCCCTCCCCATCGCCTCTGGAAACAATGCAGCCCTAGCGCGAGAAGCCCAAGCTGAAGTAACTCGCCGGAAGGACAAACAAGGCACGCTTCCGTGCGGCATAGTTCCGACGATGTTTGGGCGAATCGACAGCTTCGGAATGGACGTCGGTTGGGCCGGAGGCGGGGGGGGCTCAAGGCTGGCCGATCCGGAGCCCGCGCCTTCGGCCTGCGCCGGTGCGTACGCACAAACGCAAAGGCGAACTTGGTAGCGAACTTGTCGGAATAGCGAGGACGTCGAACTCGGTTGGAATATGGTACGCCCGGGCCGATTCGAACGGCCGACCTTTTGCTCCGGAGGCAAACGCTCTATCCAGCTGAGCTACGGGCGCACACAATCAGTATTCCTATTGTAGTCCGCGCCAGCCCCGCTCACAACTGCAACTGATAAATGTTCAATCCGTACAAGGTCGGGGCCAGCAGGTAGTTGGCGGTCGTGGCCACGATTCCGCTAAAGCCGAACTGCGTCTGAATCGGGTATGGCACGATCGTCGCGGGCTGACGCGCATCCACCAGCATCAGCGACGGCGGCCCAAAAGTGTCGGTGGCCGGCGGATTATTCATAATCGCAAACACACTGTTGGGAAAAGCCGCCACATAGAACGTGCCGTTCACCTGAAGATTCGTGCTGAAGGTGCCGATCACCGCGGGGGCCTGGACGTTGCTCAGGTCCATCGTGGTCAGGGTCAGATTGCCGGTGAAAGCGAAGTCGGGAACTCCGGGGTTCCGTTGCCCCGCCGTGTTGCCGGCGGCCAGTAGGGTGTTCCCTGAAATATCGAAGCTCAGAAGAATCGCAGCTTGGCTGACCGTGACCTGGTTCAGCAGGAATGGATTGGAGGGCGTAGCGGCATTAATCACATTCAGCAGTCCCTGGCCGCTCGTGCTCGTGCCGGTGGCCGTGCTGCCGGCGACATACGCATAGATCTGATTGATCGCCTCCACGTCCGGTTTCAGGTTCGGCGTCGCGGGCTGCAGGGAGCCCAGAAAAAGCGGATACGCGGGATTGGTGAAGTCGAAAACCAGAAAATCGCCGTTCTGGGCGATGATCGCGCGCCCGCTGGTGTAATAAGTGATGAAGCTGGTGGTCACGTACACATAATTTCCCGCGAAGCTCATTGCAACCATCTGCATGTAATTCGTGCTCGCGATATCCAGCAGGTTTGGAGAGCGTGGATCGCTCAATCCGTAAATTGCGAACGATTGCGCGTTCGTTGGTGTTCCGATGATCTCCACCAGATAGGGAGTCGAAGCAGCCGCGTTGATCGCACACGAATTGCCGTTTCCGTTCAGCAGTGCATCTCCGAATTCGCCGATGACGCTGGGCGTCGACGGACTCGTGACATCCACCATGACGATGCGATTGGTGCCGCAAACGTACGCCACGTTATTGAAGAGCGCGATGGTGCTGTTCGCCGTATTTACAAACTGCGCCGCTCCCGTGAGTTGGAGCGGGCTGGAGTACGGCGAACCCGAGCCCGAAACAGACAGCGTCGTCGAAGCACTCAGGTATCCGCCTACGGTCAGCACGAGGGGGTAATCTCCGGATGGCAGCGTGGGTACCAGGATGTTCGCTTGTGCGAGCCCCGCAAAGCCGGGCGTCAATCCGAGGAACTGGACCGTGGCGCTCTGCGCGCCGATTGTTGCCGTCGGTGTTGCAGTCGCCGTGGAAAGCGGCGAGGACGGAGTCTGCGCCCCATCGGCCACGGCGTTATCGACTGCCCCTATACCGGTCAGATAGACGGTGACGACTGAGCCCGACGCCGCCGGGGCTGAAGAACTGTTGAGCGCGCCGCCGTTCTGTGCGACCGCGTGGTTCCCCCCGTATTGGAAGATGGCGGGCGCCGACGAAGTGACCGTGACGTTGAAAGATGCGCTCGTCCCACTCGGGCCCTTCACGGTGAGGCTCACAGTGCCGCTCTTGAGCGAAGATGGCACCTGAAAGTTGATTTGTCCGGAATTGACGTAGAGAAGCGGTGCGGCCGTGCCTCCCATCGTCACAGTCGTGCTGCCGAGACTGGTGGGCAGCGGAAAGCCAGCCGCCGAAGCCTCGCCACTACTGAGATTCGTGCCGAAAATCGATGCCAGCGAACCAGGAGCGACGCGCGGGCCGTAACCGGCTGAGTCGGTGACGCTCTGGACTACAGGAGCCGGCGTGGCAGCCGGGCCGGGACTGAGAACCCACAGAAATGGAAGAACCAGAGTCGCGAGCCTGCTGCCCTTGAGAGAAAACTCCATAAGAAAAGGAGACGCCAGCCGCGCGCCAACTGTGCAGTCAAAGCCATCCGGATTCGATGCGCCCTCCGCCGTAAGGGACAAAGGAGCGGTTGGCGAACGCGATGTGGTAGGATTCTGGATACGAACCATTTTCATCTCATGGAGAGGTGGCTGAGTGGTCGAAAGCAGCGGTTTGCTAAACCGTCGTACTGGCTTAAACCGGTACCGGGGGTTCGAATCCCCCCCTCTCCGCCAGTTATCAAAATTGACGGCTTTCGCGCCGAAGTCCCAGGAAACTCTTATAGTTGCGGAGTTCGAAAGTCGCAAATTCTCAAATGGTTCGCGCAGCAACATCCCCAACTTTTTCCCCTTCCAGGAGGCCTCCTCTAGCACCAGCTGCAGCAACTCGCGTCGTTCTTTCGCCGACTGCTGTGAAAATACTTGGGCTGCCCTGCTGATGCGCAGCATGAAAGCAAGTGCCTCGCTTGCGGCTGGAAGGGCGTTCTCCTCCGTTCGAATCCTCTGCTGAATCTGTTCCATTTGCCCTCGAATCTCTTTGGACTTCTTGTCATATGTGGTCGCGTCGATCCGCCCATCTAATCGGTCGTCTTATATGACTTCCAGTCGCGCTTGACACCGCTCTAATTCTGCTTGAAGGCGCCGCAACGCCCGCGCACGCGCCGCCCGCTCCGTTTCGTCTGATCCCACCAAGTCTGCCTCCAGCCACCGCATGATTGCCGGGTCAATAATGAGCTCCCGCAATCCGCCTGCAAACTCCCGCTCCAGGGCCTCTTCGCGCGTGTACGGCTCCGCGCACTTGCCGCGATACCCCGTGCAGTGATAGTAGACGTACCGGCCCTTTTTGACTTCGCCCACCAGGGAACACCCGCAGTGCCCGCACCTGAGCATGCCTGAATACGCGAAGTCGTGTTTCGCCTCCCGCCGCTTCTTCTCTTGCCGTCTGTCCAGAATTGCCTGCACTCGCTCCCACACCTCGCGACTCACCAGCGCCTGATGAACACCCTTGTAGGTGGCACCCGCATAATCGAAATCGCCCATGTAGATCCGTTTGCGGAAGATCTTCTGAAGCGTGCTCACCGGGACCTTGTTCCGGCTCTTTCGGAATCGAAACCCCTCCGCATAGGGCCTTCCTCGCAAGGCTCTTCAGGGACTCCTCCCCGCTTGCGAACCACCCGAAAAGCTTGGTCACCATCGGCCCTAGCACCGGGTCGGGCACGATGATTCGCTTCCCGCTCGGGCCCACCACATTGCATTATCGGGGCGGCGCAAACGATGGCCACAAATTCTGGCTCGCCTTTGTATGCAGGCCCTTGCGGACCTCCTCCAACAGGTTGTCAATGTAGTTCTTCGCCATCAACACTCGAATCCCGTGCATGAATTTCTGGGCAGAGCGCGAGGACTTGCTCAAAATCTCATTCTCTTTGACGAGATGAATTTCGACTTCCAAATCGTCCATCGTGACGTAGTCCTTCAAGTTTCGATACAGACGATCCGTCTTTTCCACCAACACGATCCGACAACCACGATGTTCGCGGAGATACCCGACCATGGCAAGAAACGCCGAACTGCCCGTCGTCTTCGCACTCTCCACGTCGACGAACTCCCGTGCAATTGACACGGCCGCCTGCGATGCGTAGCGCCGCAGCAACTCCTGTTGCGCAGCAATGCTGTATCCTGACTCTTGTTCTTGCTCGATACCCGCGCATACGCTACGGCGCTACGTGTCTCCGCATTGCTGTTCAGCGTCCAAGCGTGTCCTCGATTCGGCATATTCCCCGAGACTAGCTGAGATTGGGCACGAACGCCAGCACCAAGCCCGCGACAGGCCCTTGCTTCCGCGCTGCCCAAGAGGAGCCGATGCGCACACCTGAATTACGGCACGCCGGACCGATTCTGCCCAAGATTCGCTGCAAATATGCGACCGACTCTAACCGTGGGTGCACCGGCCGGTCCTTCACTCGCATTCTCATGCCGCCTCCGGTTCTAGATATAGGGGAGCGGCCCGCTTTCGCCGCAGCATCTCAAATGGTTCGCGGAACGACACAAGCAATTCGCCCTGCTTCCATGCAGCCTCGTTCAGCACAACGTGCAACAATTTGCGCTGCTCGGCGGCAGATTGATGCAGGAACAACTCCGCCATTCGGCAAGTGAGCGTCTCCAGGCTAATTCGCTGCTCGATGGCCGCCTCCACCTGCAACTGGGCGGCTTGAATGCTTTGCTGGATCTGTTGCTCGTGGACCCGAATCTCCTTGGCACCCTCGTCGTATGTCGCCACGTCGATCCGGCCATCCAGGCGGTCGTTGTACCTGGATTATGCACAGTCCCTGACGCGGCGCTGCTCGGCTGAGGTGTGACGCCATTTGGGACCCCTGAGAATCCTGCGTTAAAACAGTAGGTCCGCGGAGTTCTCAGTCTTCGCGGGCCGATTCTCAGAAGTCACCCAAATGGTTAACGAACAAGAACAGGATAGCGGTCGAAGGCCTGCTAATCAAGGGGTTCGTGATGTCACTCCGGCACCCAATAAAATCGGGGCTTCCACGCCCTAGGATCCTGTGACATTCTGCTACATCTCATTAAGTTGCTGAAAACAATGACTCCTGCCCATCGGGCTGCTGCGTACGCGGAGCCCGAACTCCATTCTTGACGTTTTCTACTGCGGTTCGCACCTCCTCGGAGCACAGCGCTTCCGCTGCAATCTGCCAAGGCGCACACATTACAACTTGACTGGCTGGCAGTGTCTTCTCTGTAATCAGGCGTCGCACGATCGTGAGGCTTACGCCTAATCGTTGTGCGGCTTCCCGCAAGGTCACAAAAGTTGTGGGTGGTTGGTTGGGATCAATAGCGGGTACTTGATGATACTCACGCGCGAAACGAACGCGGGTTTCATTCCATGTGTTGCCTGCGCCTGTCCTTAGGCCAAGACGGTTTAGCGTGGCCGCAATCTGCTCGTCTTTAAATCTCTCCGCCATCTGGCGGATGATGGCGATCGGCTCGATATCAGTGCACCGCCGGTGTTTGCCGATTTGATTCTTCTTCACGCGGAGTTCTGAATGGCGGCCTCCCGACCAGTGAATCACCAAGATGATCTCGCTGCTCTTGTCATCCACATCGACGACGATCTCCTCAAGGAGAATGCGTACGAGCCGTTGCTTCAGTCGCATGTCGGTAGACGGTAAGTTCCAAATGGCCGGCAGGTCTTGCGCCAAGCTCAGAAGAACCTCCCTGTTCGGCAAGGGCCGGGATTGAATTTCATCGTCGAACTCACACAGCTTGTTTTCCAGTTCCTGTGCTTTTAGCAAAGAAACGTTCCATCGTGCCTCCAACTCGGCGGCCACCAAGCGCTGATCCGGATCGACAGCCTCGTATCGCCGGGCAGCAAGTCGAGCCTCGTAGCGAGCCTGCTCCAGTTCCAACGCAATCGACTCTCGCAATTCCTGCCGCTGCTCCTGCATCCGCTCGGCAGCTTGCAAGGCGGCGTCGATGGCATTTCCCGTGACGGCATCGAGCACCTGTTTCGCCACGGCTGCATCGACCCGCAGGCCACCAAATGCAATGCACCGCTCCTGCCCACGCTCCTGATGGGCGCTGACGCATTGGTAGTGAATTACTGCCCCTCCTGCACCGATATAGGAAACCCGCAGCATTCGACCACATCGCCGGCACCGCAGAAGGCCCGAGAGCAAAGCGCGGCCACCTCGACCGGATTTCGGCACCACACCGGGCCGCATAAAGTTGTTGGCAGCCATCATCGCTTGATTGCGTTCATACTCCTCCCATGAAAGATAACCGGGGTGATGGTCTCGAATCAAGACCATCCATTCGCCTCGCGGCTTGGGATGCCCAGTGGTTTTGCGCGCACGCCCGTTCACGATCTGAGTTCGTGTTTTGGTCTTGCCGAATGCATAGGCGCCCGCATAAATCGGATTGGTGAGGATCGCGTGAATGTTTGAAGAGACCGGCACCTTCCAAATCATCTTCGGTTCCCCAGGATCACGAGGCCACGCCGGTAAACAGACCGTCTGCTCGGCAAACCAAAGCAGAACTCTGCGGGCACTCCCCAATTCAGTCATCTTGCGAAAAACCAATTCAATGGCCTGCTGCACACGCTGATCACTATCCTTCTCGATTTTGCCGTTCGATGTCCAGCCGAATCCCACCGGGAGCAGGATTCGCAGTTCACCGCGGCGGGCTTTCTGGTGGATTGCCTCCTGGGATC
>Ga0335080_10000554_pt1 | contig 34487 bp, 33 predicted proteins | sample Lox_Sample_34_FD_206720 | JGI IMG/M metagenome (GOLD analysis project Ga0335080, IMG submission 206720) | Soil microbial communities from Loxahatchee National Wildlife Refuge, Florida, United States - Lox_Sample_3.4 | ecosystem: Environmental > Terrestrial > Soil > Wetlands | place: USA... | reverse complement strand
TGACCCGGTCGAAATAGAGGTCCTGCGTACGCTCCAATGCAGCCAGAATGCGTGAGGTTTCCCATTTTCCGTCGTCAAACACATCGCGCAGAAGTGCTTTTTGAGTGGTCGGGTCAAACATGTCCGATCGCGCACCGCTGTCTTTAGCAAAAACAAACAGAAATAGTGTTCGATCCTTGTTCAATGCTACGCGCCCAAGCATTCGCCCCGGCCGGCAATACGTTACATAAACGTCCTCGTCGCGTGGCCTGTACCCGCTGGTCTCAAAAGCGGCAACGATGTAGCCAAGCCGCTTCTCGAATCGGTCCTGAGAGCCGAACACGACACGGCGAACAGCCGAGTGAAGGCCATCCGCGCCAATGACCAAATCGAAGCGGCGTCGACCGCCGTGTTTGAACATAACTTGCACAAAATTGGCCCGTTCTTGTAGGCCGACGACCTCATCGCCAAAGACAATCTCTGTATGGTTTTTTATTTTGTCGAATAACAATCGTGACAGATCGCTTCGCCCGATTGTTACGTAGCGTCCACCGGTGAGCTCACGAAAGACGTTTGTTCCAAAGCCAGAGATGCGCTCGCCTTTGCCGTTCACGACCCGCATTTCACGAATGTGGTAGCCTGCACGATTAATTTTATCCGATAGACCCATGCGTTCGGCAACGTCGTAGCCGAGGCCCCAGAAATCGATAACATATCCGCCACTGCGCAACGCGGGTGCGTGCTCGATGATCGTCGGCTCGAAACCAGCTGCTTTTAGCCAGTAGGCAAGCGTTGGTCCGCCAATCCCAGCACCCGAGATCAGCACGGTTTGGGCAGTCATACAGAGAAAACTGGTGCTCGTCGGTTGCTAAAGCAACCCCGCGTTGGACAAGATGTCGCGGTCAAACATCCTGGAATTCTTGCTGAGACCGGAAATGCTGACTTCGGGTCGAATGCAGACATGTCGATGCAACTAGGAACGTCCGCTTTGGGCGGTGGTTTCATAACCAGACGTCCGCACTGCAAAATCCCATGTCCGCTTTAGCTTCTATAGCGACCGCAAAAGCGGATTTTCGCACAAAGTCATGTCCGCTTTGCATCCGAAAGCGGACATGTGCGGTGCAACTCGCAATGTCTGCTTTGGGCCAATAGCGGACGTCGGTTGCCTTACTTGGCCGGCGCGATGTTCTGATTCACGCGGAACAGGTTTGCTGGATCGTAACGCTTCTTGATTTTGGCCAGGCGGTCGTAGCTCTTGCCATATGTCGCCCGAACCCGATCCGCACCTTCATCCATCATGAAATTTATGTAAGCACCTCCCGCCGAATGAGGATGCAGCGCGGTCCAATAGTCTTTGGCCCAGCCGGAAATCCTCTCTTTGTTCGCCGGATTTGGGTCGACACCGACCATAACCCCGGCCCAATTGGCGTCGCGGTACGACCAGGGCGTTGCACCATTCTTAACGGAACGTGCTTTGCCGTCGATCGGATAGAGGTGCATCGTCGAGTGCATGGTCGGCAGCAACGCGCCGTGCTTTGCGTGGAGGGCAACTGCCTCATCGGTCAACTTTCGTACGAAGTCAGCCTTCCAGTACCATTGCAGCCCAGGCGGATAGAGCGCGTCGAACATGCTCTGAAGCGCCGGGTGAGGGATCGGACCGACCAAATCTAGTGCTGGCGGCTTAAATTTCCGTATCGGCTTGAACACCCGCTCAGCCTTATCGAGCGGTCCGGTGTAACACCACACGATGCCACACATCTTTTTGTTGTGCAGATGTTCGGGAAAGGGTGGACCCGGAGGAACGGTGAGGAACGCGAAAAAGCCACTAAGATTGTTAGGCGCCTTGACGATGAAGTCTCGATACCATCGCAGGATTTCTGGCGCGGCTTCCATCGGCCAAAGCATTGGACCCGCGTAGTCTGTGTGAATGGGATGTGCTTTGAAGAGAAAGGACGTGACAACTCCATAATTTCCCCCGCCTCCCCGCACAGCCCAGAAAAGATCGGGGTTTTCATTGGCATTCGCTGTGACAAAGCGTCCGTCGGCGAGAACCACGTCAACAGCCAGAAGATTATCGATCGTAAGACCGCATTGCCGCGTCAAGTGACCGATCCCGCCGCCAAGCGTGAGACCGCCCACACCAGTCGTTGAAATAATCCCCGCCGGAACCGCGAGACCGAATGCATGTGTTGCGTGATCCACATCTGCCCACAGCGCTCCGCCGCCGACAAGAACCGTGCGCTTTTTAGGGTCAACGCGGACATACTTTATCGGTGAAAGGTCGATGACAAGACCGTCATCGCAAATTCCCAAACCGGCCGCATTGTGACCGCCCCACGAATGGACAAGGGCAACTTGTGTTCTCGACCAAACTTTACTGCCGCAATAACATCCGCCACATCGGTACAGCGCGCGATCAGCCGCGGCCTGCGGTCAATCATTGCGTTGTAGACTTTTCTAATCGCGTCGTAACGCGTGTCGTTTGGCTCGATAAGCTCGCCGCGAAGTTCAGATTTTAGAGTAGCAATTGCTGTCTCGTTCAGCATCACGTCCTCCTAACAGAGAATTTCTAGGGGACTTTAATGCCAAATCAGCGTCAAAACGATCATTACAGAAATTTAAGTTCGTTAGTCGGCGTTCGATACATAGCAATGTTTCTCGCACATTGGGCTGCCTGCATGGGCTTCCCGCGCGACGACTCCACGAAACATGCGCGAGGCTTTTTTATTACCCAGTAGCGGACCCATTGCCGAATTTTAATGTGCGCTCGACGCGCGGAAATTGACGCCAACGCATAAACGGAAAGCTATCAACGGACGCAGATTGGGTTTGCCAATTTGCATCGCGCAAGCTCATGTCCGCCTCACACACGTCCTGAGGCTCGCTCGGCCAAATCGTCGCACGCTGGGAACCGCCCCAATCGTAATTGCGTTTACTCGAGCTCTCTTGTGGGGCGCTAATTTTGGAGACAGCTATGAAGAAACGCATCTTCACGGTTGCCGCGGCATTGGTTGTGCTCGGGATTGGCAATGTTGCCCTAGCACAAGACCAGCCAACGCAAACCCACCCGCTGCCGTGGTATATCCAGCAGAATCTCCCGAAATCAACTCAAGGCGTTTGGAGCGCCTATCAAGAGCTGATGGGTGCGAAAAGCCCACTTAATCCGAAAGAGAAGTATCTCATCGGCCTCGGGGTCGCTGCGCAGATCCCCTGTGTTTACTGTATCTACGCCCAAACCCAATACGCCAAAAATGCAGGCGCATCGGATGAGGAAATTCACGATGCTATCGCGGTAGCCGGTTTTATTCGACTGCTTAGCACCGTCACTGAGGGCAATCAGGTGAATATGGAAAAATTCAAGGCCAGTGTTGATCAAGTGGGCAAGAAATCGTGATCGCCGCCTGACTTTGCCCCTGTGCCAGGCGCGGCCACCGCTTAGAACGCGCGCCGCCGCGCCAACAAGCAAACCGTAGTGACCGGGCAAATTACCAAGTTTGCCCCGGATGCGGGTGCATTTGGCCGGACGAGCCGCAAAAGATGTGCTCACGCGGGTTTGATGTCAGGCGGCGTGAGCCTGATACATTGAAGACACATTGGCAGCGTAAAGCTCCAAACCGTCCGCGTTGCTGGGGCTCCTGGGTGGCTACAACTCAATGGAGATCCTCAATGATGAAAACAGTGGCCGCAGCTGCAGTGACGACACTCTTCCTCGCCGCATCTCCAGTTGCTTATGCGCAGGCCCCTTCCGCGATGGGACCAGCGCACATGAACCCAGCGGACCTAGCCAAATTAACCGACGCCCGGATTGAGATAATCAAGGCTGCGTTGCAGCTAACACCTGACCAGATGAAATATTGGCCAGCTGTTGAGGATGCAATTCGAGTCAGAGCGGGAGACCGACAGGCCCGTATCGCAAAGATAGCGGAAACGGTCGGCAAAGGGAGTGACGAAAGTGCTCTCGAAATCCTCCGCAATCGTGACCCTGTCGACTTTTTAGATCGCCGTGCCGAAGCCTTGGCGCAACGATCGGCCGACCTAAAGAAACTCGCAGGTGCGTGGCGCCCCCTTTATGCCACCCTTAGCCCCGAACAAAAGCGCCGGATGGCGGCTCTCGCCGTCGTTGCGCTACATGCAGCGGGGAATGCGTTAGAACAGCGACGGATCCAGTTTGAAGATGATGACGAATGGCTTGTAATCCTTCAATAACTCGGTAATGCCGCTAAACCTTGGTGGTAAGTCGCCGACGGCGTTGCGGGCCGTCGGTGACATGCCGAGTTGAGGTTTAGTGTTGGGTGAAGATGGGGCCGCGGTGCACTGTTTTGTCTCGCCCACATTACCGAAAGTTCACAATGAAAATTATCGGCGAAGAGTAACTTTAAACCGCATCTACACTTACGCTCATTGCTCCTTAGCACATGGAACTATACAGCCGCCGTCTGCGGTAGCCGAGTGACGCAATAATCTTCGCCTGGGCGCTCACTCCGTTGCCATTTCACTGGAGCGGTTCGGATTTTTTGGTGGTCTTCTTTCGTAATGAGGCAGAACGTGTGTCTCTACCCTGGTAAAGCGGGCGAAATTTTCTGTCGACCAGGTTTCCGTGTTCTTGAGAGATGAATTATCTGTTCCGTAGTAAATTTGCTGGGAACAAAGTTCCACGGCCGGAGTTGCAAGCGTAGTTGAACAACGTCTGCGAGAGATGAAGGACCTAATGCGCCCCTTGACGGTAGCTATGGCGATCTTCATTTCGGCCGCATCCATCTGGGCCAATGGTGCCAACGCCCAGCAGACTCCTTCTACGTATCCGTCCGTGACAAACGAGAAATGCGACAATCCGAATGCACTCGGCGTTGCGCGCGTAGTTGAGATCGACACCACTGGCGGGCCCGGATTCGGCTTTCAGAACTTCAAGGCTTACGACTTCCTAAAGGATCATGAAGTCGTGCTGACATTCGATGACGGCCCATGGCCTGGAAACACCGAACGCGTGCTCAAGGCGCTGGCCGACGAGTGCACCAAAGCCATGTTCTTTCCGATCGGTGAGCATGCTGGCTGGCATCCCGAGATCCTGAAGAAGGACTTTGCGGCAGGCATGACAGTCGGCTCGCACACGTGGTCGCACAAAGATCTGACGAAAATGCCCTTCGAGGATGCAAAGGCTGAGGTCGAGAAAGGTATCGCGGCCGTAAGTATCGCTGCCGGCAACAAGCCAATCGCTCCCTTCTTCCGGTTTCCGGCTCTCCATAATCCACCGGAGATCGAGAAGTATCTCGCCTCCCGCAACATCGCCATATTCTCCACCGACTGGGATACGTTCGACTTCAAAGCGCGACATCCAGAGCAGGTTCGCCAAGCGGTGATGGACCGGCTCAACAAGCACGGCAAGGGCATCATTCTGATGCACGACTTCCAGCGCCCGACCTCCGAGGCAATTGCCGACATCTTGCAGGATCTCAAACACAATGGCTTCAAGATCGTGCAGGTTGTCGCGAAGAAGCCGGTCGAACCACTGCCGGAATACGTCACGATGGTAGAAAAGGAAATGGGCGGCGGCCTTTCCGAGGCGCGCCCGATGTCGAGCGTAATTAAGTCCATCAATCCCGGCGGCGCCAACTAGCATAACCAGCCGACACAAACTCATGCGCGTTGAACCAGTTGCCCTGAACGCAACGTGGTTGCTTGGTTCGTCGACAGAAATGGCGTTGCCGGACGTCTGCGCGATGTCCGTTTTTCCCCTGGAAACGGACATTTGCGCTGCAACCAAGCATATTCGCTTTGGGGCAAAAAAGCAGACTCACGCGCCATGCGCTACGGGTGCACCGGATGGTGGTTTCCTGCCTTTATCTTGGCCGAGCCCCAATGTAAGTGCCGTTAGGCCGCTGATGTTACCGAGCTGCATACTCTCGACTGCCGTGCTAGGCACAATGACGATAGTGGAATTCTGCTTTAGCCCCTCGTACAGCATGTTCATTGCTCGCAAATGGAAAGCGTTCGGATCGACGGCATAGGTGTTTGCAGCCTCGACGAATTTCTCGGCAATCTGCCGTTCTGAATCACCTAGGATGACACGGGCCTGACGCTCGCGTTCGGCTTGCGCCTGCATCGACATAGCATCCTCAAGGGCCGACGGGATCAACACGTCCTTGACCTCCACTGAGATCACGTTGATGCCCCATGGTTCTGTGCGCTCGTCGATGATTTTCTGTAATTCAGTGCTAATCTTTTCCCGGCCTTCCAGCATTTCAGACAAGACAGTCTTACCGATAACGTCACGAAGTGCAGTTTGCGCCGCCCAATTGATGGCCCCTCGATAATCCGCGACATCGAGCGCGGCTTTCATCGGATCCACGACTTTCCAGAACAGCACCGCGTCAACGTTCACCGGCACGGTATCCTTGGTAAGCGTACGTTCCGCGGTAAATGACGATGTGATTACCCGAGTGTCGATCCAATAGGGGATGGCGTCGATAATCGGCACGATGAAAAACAGCCCCGGTCCCCGCAGCACGTGGAAGCGGCCGAGTCGCAAGACAACGGCCCGGTCCCATTGATCCGCAACTTTTGTGGCGAAAGAAACGACAATGGCGACGATAAGGGTGGCGGCGATAGCCAAATTGCTCACCCAACTGGTTGAAATACCAAACATCGCGTAGATGAGAGTTGCGCCGACGGCGAGAAGAGCGAGGAAAACGAGCGTTGCAAACGAGTTAGTAGGTTTCATGAAGACGCCTTCCTAAGGAGTCGGCCGGCATGGCTAACTTGCCGTTAGATCATCCGTCGGCACCAAGAGATGAATTCGCTCAGAGCGATCGGGTAGTGGTGCGGTCAGTACCAGTCTTGAAATTGCTTTAGTTTTTACGTGTTAGTCCCTTGAACATAATTCGCTTTGCTTTTTTGCGAGGCCGCCCAGCTCGCAAATATTCTAGTTCAGGCTGTCACATGCGGGGGACTACGATCTATCATTGCCAACTCGGCAGCCGCCAAGAGCACGACGGCAATGCCAATTGCAGCATTGGCCCGCATGGCGGATATGACGGTCGCGTGGTATCCGAGCAGCCATGGCGAAATCGCAACCCACGCGCCGAATATCAAGCTGACCCACTCTTCCCATTCCGCTAATGCGAAGATTGCTGCAACCGACACAGAGCCGATCACGGCGCCACTAATCCACGCGTTTCCAGTTGCTAGTGCGGCTGAAGTAAAGCCGAAGACCCACGGCGTCAACATCAGAAACACTGCAAGTGCGAGTTTGGTAAAGTCGATAATCGCTTCTTGTCTCCGTCTCTTTTTAAGCATGATAATCTCCTTACATCGACGCCCCCAAACCAAGTTGGCGTGCGGATGAGCCTAAAGCCGCGTCCCTTTGCTCGCGCGAACGACACGTCGGCCAAAGCCTCTCCTTTGTCTCTCAGGTCTTGCCGATCGGCAACGCAACAAACCTTGTTCCATCGGCCGTCTTTACCCGCATTAGCACGTCGTGCTTTCCGCTGGCGCGCGCTTCGCTCATCGCCTTGCGCACATCTGCGGCGTTGGCGACGGTCTTGCCTCCGACGTCGAGAATCACGTCACCGGTTGCGAACCCATGCTCAGCGGCCGGCCCATCGGGATCGACACCAACCACCGCCACCCCTTTGCCGCCCGCGCCGGCGACGTCGCTTGCAGGCGCAAGCGTCAGGCCGAGATGCGGGATGCCATTCTCCGAGCTCTTGCTATTCGTTTCGGCATTGGCTGCCTGATCGTTTGGCATCTTGCCCAGAGTCAGCTGCATATTCTTGGCTTCACCCTTGTGCAGCAACGTGAGCTTGATGGTGGTGCCAGGCGTCATCATACCGATGGTCTGCGCCAACTCGCGTGAGCCTTTGACCGGCTTGTCGTTGATTGTGGTGATCACGTCGCCTGCCTCGATGCCGGCCTTGGCGGCCGGACTGCCTGGCTGCGGTTGATCGACGAGCGCGCCCTCCGCCTTCTTCATGCCAAGGCTGTCGGCAATGTCGGTCGTGACTGGTTGGATCTGCACGCCCAGCCATGCGCGGTTGACGTGACCATGCTCCTTGAGCTGAGTCACCACCATTTTTGCCGTATTAGCCGGAATGTCGAAACCGATCCCGACCGAGCCACCGGACGGTGAAAAGATTGCGGTATTAACGCCAATCACATTACCGTTGACGTTGAACGCTGGCCCGCCAGAATTTCCCTTGTTAATCGGCGCGTCGATCTGGATGTAGTCGTCATAAGGACCGGAGCCGATGTCGCGCCCACGTGCTGACACGATGCCGGCAGTGACAGTGCCCCCGAGTCCGAACGGATTGCCAACCGCGACAACCCAGTCGCCGACGCGGGGGTCGTGCTCGGCGAAATTCACATAGGGGAAGGTTTTGTCCGACTCGACCTTGATCAAGGCAAGGTCTGTCTTCGGGTCGGTGCCGATAACCTTGGCCTTGTAGGCGGAGCCATCGTCAGTCTTGACCTGCACGGTTTTGGCATGATCGACCACATGGTTATTGGTCACTGCATATCCATCGGCCGAAATAAAGAAGCCGGAGCCTTCGCCGCTAATGAGCCGCTTGCCTGACGCCATTCCGTTCGGCAGGTTTGGGAATCCGAACTGTTTAAAGAATTTCTCCATCGGTGAACCAGGCGCGAACGGGTTAGCATTGTCGTCACTCTGGTCCATACCCGTAGTGTTGGCTGACTGTTCAATCTTAACGCGCACCGAAATAACGGCCGGCTTAACTTTTGCCACCAGATCGGCGAAACCTGCTGGCGCCTGTGCGGCGTCGGCCGCCTGGGCGGATGATGTCCAGGAAGGAAGGCTTAGGACTCGATAGCTCAGAGGTCCGGCGACCACACCGGCAACACCAAGGCCGGCGACTGAAGCGAGAAGTGCGAAACGACGCAATGGTAGACATTTCCGGCTAGGAGAATTTATTCGTCTCATGTGGTCTCCATCGAAAAATTGGACGTGAATGTCCACGGCGTTCGAATAGAAGATAGTGCGTGCTCATTACGTCAACCTGTCTCGATGATTGAAAGTTTTTAATGTAATGCGCGTTTGGCGATCTACGCCGTGCAATTGGACTAGGAGTCACGAAATTGTGAGCGGCGGAGAATGCAAAACTCTCGTGGCAAAATGAGCTGCGACGGCCACCTGGTTGCGTTACTTTAAGGGTAGCTAGCGAGAAGCCGTTAAATGCGAGCTTGAATTCTTTACGCGATGTTGCGCTCGCTGCTCCGCAGGCTTATCAAAATGGCAGAGATTGCTCGCGGTATTGACCAATGCCAAATGCGAAAAGGCTTGAGGAAAATTTCCGACAAGCCGGGCGTGGCACGGGTCGTATTCTTCACTAAGTAGACCAACATCGTTACGAAGCGACAATAACTGTTCGAACAATTGGCAGGCTTCGTCGCGCCGGCCGAGCATGACATATGCGTCAGCCAGCCAAAAACTGCAGGCCAGAAAGGCTCCCTCGCCCGCCGGTAGTCCATCGTCCGTTTCATCGGTATTATAGCGGCGTACCAGCCCGTCAGTGACGAGCGCACGTTCGATTGCTTCGACGGTCCCACAAATCCGCGCGTCATCACCCGGCAAAAATCCAATCATCGGTAGCAGCAGCAAGCTCGCATCAAGCTGCTTGGATCCGTACGAGCGCACGAAGCTGCCGAGCGTCTTGTCAAATCCTCGGCGACACACGTCGGCGTGGATCGCAGTACGAATTTTTCGCCACTGCTCGACCGGTCCGTCCAGACCGAAGCTCTCTGCACTCTTGATAGTCCGATCGTAGGCAACCCACGACATTGCCTTCGAATAGGTGAAATGTTGCCGTTCCCCGCGAACCTCCCAAATCCCATTATCCATATCCGCCCAGACACACTGCAGATGCGCAATGAACTCTTTCTGCATCTCCCAACGTGACTCGCTTGCTGCGAGTCCGTTGAGCCGAACCTGATGCAGCGCGTCCATCATCTCGCCGAAGACATCGAGTTGCAGCTGGTTATGAGCCGCGTTGCCGACCCGGACCGGAGAAGACCGTTTGTAGCCTGGAAGCCAGTCGACCTCCCATTCCGACAACCGCCGCTCGCCGGCGATCCCATACACGGTCTGCATCTGTTGGGGATCGCCGGCAACCGCACGCAAAAGCCATTCGCGCCAATTGTTTGCTTCTTCGTAAAAGCCGGCATTCATGAGAGCAAGCAGAGTGAACGTCGCGTCGCGCAGCCAGCAAAAGCGATAATCCCAGTTGCGTTCGCCACCGATCTGCTCCGGTAACGACGTGGTAGGCGCGGCTACCATTCCACCGGTCGGCGCATAAGTCAGTGCCTTTAAGGTGATGAGCGACCGCGTTACAGCGTCTGCCCATGTCCCGCCGATCTGGCTCTTTGCCGCCCATTTTGTCCAGAATCGCTCGGTTGAGGCCAACGCATGGTTGGGTTCGACCGGTTTGGGTGGGCTTAAGTGCGACGGAGCATAGGTCAGCACAAATGGCATCACCTCACCGGCGCTAACAGTGAATTCGCCGACCGTCTTGAAGTTTTCACCGCGCAGATGGGTCGCGGACCTCATCAAGACCATATCTGGTCCAGCGATGCCGCGCAGAGTCTGATCATCGAGGCGAGTCACCCACGGTATTGTGGCCCCATAGCCAAAACGAATGACTAGTTCGGTACGTAAGTTCACGCTGCCGCGGTCACCAATCACTAGGCGCACTATGTGAGAACCAAGTCCACGCGGCGGCATAAAGTCGACCAGTGTAACCACGCCCTCCTCGGTCTCGAAACGGGATTCCAGGATCAGGGTATTCGGGCGATATCGCCGCGTGACCCGCACAGGGTCGCGCCGCGGAGCAATCATCCAACGTCCATGTTCCGGCGTACCAAGAAGGGCTGCAAAGCAAGCGCCGGAATCAAAACGCGGCCAACAAAGCCAATCGATAGAGCCGTCGCGGCCAACAAGGGCGGCCGTTTCCAGATCACCGATCAGTGCATAATTTTCGATGCGGGATGCCATTGTGTCCTTATGTGGTGAAATCGATAACTACCTTGATGTCGTCTGTTCGCCTTTTCAATGCTTCGCGCCAGCGCGAAAGCGGCACGCGTCGCGTGATTAGCTGGCCGAGCCAGTCCTTGTTTGAATCCGCGAGGGCGCTGCCGGCAAGTTGATAGTGACGGCGGTTGGCATTAACGGAACCAAATACCAAACCGTTCTCAAGTACGACTTCGCGGTTGAGATCGCCAATATCAAATTTGATCTTGTGTCCACCGGAAGAAACGCCGGTGAGGCAGACAATCCCGTCGGGTGCAACGCGGCGAATAACCTCAAGCACAACCGAGCCGGCACCGGTACATTCCATCACGATGTCCGGTTTGAGTGTGCCGAGATCTCCCACGTGATAGGTCCCGCCGAGCTCCCGCACAAGCATTGGCTTGGTGCCAGCCTCCTCACGGTCAAATACGTGGATGTCAAAACCGCGTTGCTTGCCGAGGAGAGCCGCTAGCAGACCAATTGGCCCCGCTCCGGTGACAAGCACTGTGCGCGGCCACCAATGGGTCCGGCGACCGATTTGTTCGACCTGGTCCCAGGCCTTGGCGACAACACTGGTGGGCTCAAGCAGGACCCCTAGAATGCCAAGACTCCGATCAACCTTTACAGCAAATTCAGGCTCAAGACGAAAGCGCTCGGCGCCGTAACCGTTGCGCTGCTTAATGCCCCGCTCAGTGTAAAGTCCGTTCCGGCACATATCCCATTCGCCAACCGCGCACGCCGAACATGGCATCGGATCGGGACGACGGACGATACCGACAATAATATCACCACGCGAAAAGCCACTCGCGCCCGGAGCAGCCTCGACTTCCCCAAGCGATTCATGTCCAAGGATTAACCGGCGGTGACCGGGTGGCGCCCAACCATAGTCGCCGGCGACAATTGCGCGATCCGTACCGCAGATGCCGAGCGCTCGTGCGCGCACCAGCAAAGCTCCGTCCGAATTCGGCGGAGGCGGAACGTACTCGAGTTCAATCGAATTAACGAGACCGGGTTGGACAGTTAGCGCGCGTATCAAAGCGTCGACTCCAAACGTCGTCCCCACGATATTTTCCAGATCATCGGCCGGCGAGTGTTGCCGCCGCGTCGGCCGAGAATCCGTACTGTTGCGCCGAGCTTCGGCCACTACATCTTTGGGCGAGAGGCTCCCATTCCAGAGCTTATTTGCGACTATCTCACTATGACGTCTGCCACTTTGTTATCGTTTGGATTGACGATTAGCAGCTTGTTACCGCCCAGCAATGCATATTGATACCGTCGCAACTCAGGTATTTTGCTGGACGTTGTCATTGGAATGGGGTGCGTTATCAACCGATCCGGCAATACAGCACCTACTTTGGGCTCAAAACCCGCTGGTGACTTTTCTTTTGTCGCTTGCTTGTTGATGTCTTGCCACACCGTCTTCTGCTGTCCGTTCGTCAGTGACAATCGGTCGCTAAGCGCGGACATTGATGGCGATTTGGCGGTGGATTCGCTCGACATACCGCCGGCGGCCCTGGCGACCGTTGCTATTGAGAGGCCAGAGAGGAACGCGATGCTAACGACGGTTAGATTTTTTCCAATTTTCATAAGGGTCTCCAATAACGTGTGAGGAGTCGCCCCTAATTATCAACGCTACGGCGTTCAAAATGTTTCAGCGGCAGCTCAAGGCTGTCCGACCGAACCCAATGGTGCTCGCAATTAGCAGCCAAAGGGGAACCACACATTGCTTCGCCTTTGAGAACTCAATGAGATTCTAATCATAATTGCGGGTGCGACATCACGTCCAAACTGGCTTCCTTGATATGTGCCGAATAGTTAGGTGTCGACCATGATTGGCAAAACTGTGCTGATCTCGGGCGCAGGGATTGGCGGACCAACGCTTGCCTACTGGCTGAAGGCCGCAGGATTTGAGCCGACGGTGGTTGAGCATGCGCCAAGGTCGCCAGCCGGGCCGCTCACACTCGTCACCAACCTCAACAAGGAGCGGCCCGGACTTTATGTGTGAGTTAAGTTGTAGCTGCGCTTTTCCTAAAGGCGGGTGGCTCTGTATCGTCGTATTGGTGGCTACTGGTTAACCTACCGGCGCAAGGTCGAGGCCGGTATTGCTGAAGCGGTTGAGTTAGACGCAACGGCGCTTGGACTAGCGGCTGCCGGCTCCGGCGCACTCGGCAGCATGCAGTAGTATAAATCCGCTTTGGGCCTTTAGCGGACAACGGGCGGCAAGCTATCGGAACTGAAGAGTGACGTTGCCCACGGGATCAAAACGCTCAAGAGAGCCTTGTCAGTGGACGAAAAACCGGCGGAAACCGGCGTCAGTACAACTACCAATAGTTCGTGCGTCAGCCTTTCTGCTTAATGAGGTCGCTCTTAAGAAGATTGGCCGCATCAAACTGCAGTTTAATGACGAAACGTAATTCAGTTACGTTAGCTTGCGCCAAAGCGAGTTTGAATCCAGATATGATTCTGTCAGTTAAATTGCGGAGCGCGATCTGTTTGACACGCGGTGAAATCTCCGCCCAGTAATTCGACGTTTCCTCGTTAATTGCGGCTAGGCGGCTCCAGTCTGGCGAATCAGCGCCGGCAAGCGCCAATGCTTTCAAGCCGGTGTATTCAAGCATGTACACCTCGACCGGCGCCGCAAGATGCGCGGGATCTTGTGCCAAACGTGCGGTACGATAGCCTTCGGCCGCGGCAAGTGCCACGCCCTCAAAATCTCCATTCTTTTGAGCTTCACTCATGTCGGATATTCGATCGGCGAGATTGCGGTAAATCTGATCCGGCGCGGCCCCCTTAAGTTTATTAACTACCGCAGTAATAGCGCCAAGACTGTTTGCAGCTGGATCGGATTGGCGTTTGGCGGCTAACGTCGCGATGCGCTCAAACTCAGCTGCTGTATCATTAAGGCTTTGCCTAATAACTTCATTTTTTACCGACGCTTGAGCAAGTACCTTTAGATTAGGCGAAAATTCCGAATCTTTACCGTGAGTTGCCTTTCCAAAACTCTGCGTCCGTCCAACGGGCGACGTACTCAGCAAAGCACCCGCCGTAGCGGCTATCATTATCGTCCTCATTACGGCTTTGCTCATCTGCATGGTTATGTCGAATGTGACATCAGCTCTTCCGGTCCGATTGGTTGTAACTGCGGAACTTCAGAGCATTGGGGTGGTCTCTGGCCAAAGTATGTGTCGCATTAGCATGCCGGGACATGACGCAGCCAAGGTCACGCACGCGAACCTTGCTCTGGCGCGTAGTGAATCAGCCACAGCTCGAGGATGGCGAGATAAACGACCATTAATCCCACCCCGATGGCAATATGCATGGCGGCGGTATGCGCGAAGCCGAGGAGCCACGGCGAAACAATCATCCAGAGACCGAGGAGCAACCTCGTCCATTCCTCCCATTCTGAAAATACCCAAAGGGCCGCGATCGATACCACCATAACGGCTATGCCGGTCATCCACGCATCCAAGCGCGCAGGCTCACGTTCAAACGCGAATAACCAGGGCGAGAGGATTAGGATAGCGCCGAGAATGACGTTGTAGACATCAAGGATCTGTTCATTCCGCCATTTTCGCATTGTGCCCTCCTCGATAGGTAAAACTTGGCGATTCAACATTTCCATGTCCTGTCGATAGAATTAGGTTTTCGAAATATTTGTTCCCGGGCGGAGTAAATTTCGTGTGATCACCGCCAGATCGAGCAGGCCAGATTGAGCTTACCGTTACGAGGAAGCAATCTTTCTTAAGGCTGCGTGGCATGTCGTGACAAAGGCTTTTGAAATTCGACCATGCAGAAAGATCGGCATCTAGTGAACTAAATAAAGTGGTCCTGAACTCGACCACGGCTGATGCGTTACCTCCAGACGACGTCCACAAGCGTCGCAACATCCGACATTCTAGCCGACCAAGCTATAAGGAGAGTAACGTGAGCATGCCGGGAGACACACAGACGGGTCAGCGCAATCGACCAATAAATGATGAACTTCACCCGGCTGTCTATAAAGCGATTGTCGGGCTCACAGTTTGGCTCGCATTGTCGATCTGGGTTCTTTTTGATCGCGGTGCCTATGTCGGTTTCGTATTAGCGATGATCACGTTGTTTTTTGTGATCATTACGGCGATCCCGCTGTTGCTCTGGTCGGCCTGGCGCGGAGCCGTTGCGGATGACACACCTACACACGTAGAGGCATTTCGCGACTGGTCATCGCATGAGTTCGCTACCTGGACCGAGCACATGAGCGGTAAAGAAGCGGCGATTCAAATCCTTTTGCCGCTCGCGGCCGTTTCCTTCGGCATGACTATATTCGGCCTCGTATTCAATTTAGTCGTCCCAAGCCTCAGCTAATCGCCGCGCACAACGACGCAAAGGCACGTTTATAAAAAAAATCGCTAACTGGGTTTCCCGCCCTTTTTCTTTTCGCGCGCAAGTCTGCGATCGCTATCGGAGTAAAGCGGACGTGACTTTGCGCGCCACCATGTCGCATTTTGGCCCAAAGCAGATGGGAAAAGTGGATCAATTTTCTTTTAGGCGTCTGGATTCTTATCTCGCCTTGGAACAAAATCGCTCGCCGCGCGTTCCCGATTTGCATTTGCCGGATTAGATTCCCCAGGGCGAGCAGTGCAGTCACTGGCAGCCATTGTCAGGGAGCGTACTCGCTATGGCATCGTCATTTTCAAACTCGCCAGAGGATCATTCGTCCGAGCGACATGGAGGTCCTCGGTTATACCCGATATGTCGTTTTCACAGCGGCGCTACGCTCGTCCGGTTTACCAAAGCTGCTTGCCGTCTGCGGCAGGACACGGGAAAAAGGGAGGAAAAAATGAACAGTATATCGCGCCAATGGTTCGGCTCATTGCTGCTGGGCAGCACTTTGATTTTAGGTCTAAGTACTGCAGCTAATGCAAATGAAATCCGCATCGGCTTCATTGCGCCAATGACAGGTATTTTCGCCCAGATCGGCAAGGATATGGTCAATGGGTTCCAGATGTACCTGGATGAGCACGACGGCAAATTGGGCGGCGCCGGCGTAAAGTTCATCGTTGAAGATGATCTTGGCAAACCGGACAACGCGGTGCTAACGGCCAGGAAGCTGGTCTTGCAGGACAAGGTGAACATGTTCGTCGGCGGTTTGCTGGCCTCGACCGGCTACGCGCTCGCGCCGGTGAGTACTGAAGAGAAAACACTGTATATTGCCTCCGTCCCAGCGGCCGACGATCTCACGCAACGACAGGCAGGCAAATATCCATATTTTTTCCGAACCACGTGGTCGAGCTCGCAGCCGAACCATCCGCTTGGCCAGTGGGCCTGCGATCAGGGCTACAGGAAAATTGTGACGATTGGCGCAGACTATGCGTTTGGCTATGAATCCGTTGGCGGATTCCAAAAGGCGTTCGAGGATTGCGGCGGCAAGATCATCCAAAAAATCTGGCCACCGCTGGGCACCAAGGACTTTGGACCGTACATTCCAACCATCGACCGCGATGCAGACGCCATCTACACCCTGATGGTCGGACCCATGTCGCTGCAGTTCCCCAAACAGCTGCGTAATTCTGGCTTCAAGAAACCAGTCATCGGCGGGGGCACCAGTTATGACGAGTTCGTGTTGCCGTTCATGGGGGACGAAGTGATTGGCGATGTATCTTCCCTAATGTACAGCGCCGCCATCCCAACACCGAAGAATGAAGCTTTTGTGAAGGCTTACCGCGCCAAATACGGCAAGGTGCCCTCCTACTATTCCGAAGCGAACTACACGACTGCTCAAATCATCGACGAAGCGATTCGAAAGGCTGGCGGAAAATATCCGGGTCCGGACAATTTCGTCGAGATCATGTCTGGTCTAAAAATCGACGCGGTCCGCGGACCGGTTAGTTTCGAGGATCGCAATCCTGTTGAAAACATCTACATAAAAAAGGTTGAGAGGAAACAGATGTTTGGCTACCCAAAGGCCGAGCTCTGGAACGTGGTGATTAAGACCTATCCGCAAGTCAGCCAGTACTGGACTTATGGAAAAGAAAAGTTTCTTAAGCAGCCAGTTTATAGTCGCGACTTTCCACCGTGTAGGTACTGCGAATAAGCGTGTCGAGGCTTTAAAAAGACGGTCCGCATAGTTTTGACGAAAAGGGTGGACGGACCGCCATCTCTGCTTCGTCAAAGGTGGCCAGAGAAGGAGTTTCTCGCCCATCCGGTCTATTCGCGTGATTAACCACCACTGACGAAGTGTTGAGACCACTCGTGCGAACGAGAACCGACGAGATAAAAGCGTCGAGTGCGCTGGACCTATGGCTAGGCTAGAGTCCGAGATAAGCTTGGCGAATATCGGGCCTCTTAGCCAGTTCGGGGGGATTACCCTCGGTGAACAGCTTCCCCTGCGCCATCACATAAGCGTAGTCGCTGAGCGCTAAAGCGAGATGCACGTTCTGCTCGACCAGCAGGATCGAAATGCCGGTCTGCTTCAGCGCTTTCAACGTGTCGAACAGTTGATGCACGATGACTGGTGCCAGCCCCAGCGACAATTCGTCGATAATAAGTATTTCCGGGTCCGACATCAGTCCGCGCGCGATTGCCAGCATCTGCTGCTCGCCACCGGAAAAGGTGCCAGCGATCTGTCGGCGGCGGTCTTTTAGCCGCGGAAACAGCTCGAACACTGCGCGTAGACACTTGTCGAACTTGCGCTGGGCGCGCGCGGAATAAGCACCCATTTCGAGGTTCTCCTCGACGCTCATGGCGGCGAACAGCTGGCGGCCCTCGGGCACCAGCACGATGCCGCGCGCAACTTTGCTGTGCACCGGAAGCCGGGTTACGTCCTCGCCCTCAAACAGCACACGGCCACCTCGTACGGGGATTGAGCCGATCACTGCGCGCAAGGTCGTCGTCTTGCCGGCGCCGTTCGCGCCGACGATGGTGGTGAGCTCGCCGCGTCGCGCTTTCAGCGAAATGCCCCACAGCACCTGCACATCGCCGTAACCGGCCTCGAGGCCCTGCAATTCGAGCAGCTTGCTCATGCAAGCGCCCCGACGAATTCAGCCGCCAGGTCAGGATCGCCGAGATAGGCTTCGATCACGACGGGATCGTTGGCAACCTTGCTCGGCGGGCCCTCGGCGAGCTTCTGTCCGGTGTTGAGCACAACAATGCGATGCGACAGTGTCATGATCGCTTGCATAAGATGCTCGATCATAAGGATGGTCATGCCGCTTTCGCAAATGTTGCGGATCACCTCGATCATGCGCTCGATTTCGGTCGGATTGAGACCGGCGAGCACCTCATCGAGCAACAGGAGCGTCGGCTGTGCCGCGAGCACGCGGGCGAGCTCAAGCCGCTTCTTGCCGGCGACAGTGAGCTGCGAAGCTGGCATGTCGAGCCGGTCGCCAAGGCCGACGAACACGGCGGCCTGTTCGGCGACCTGCCGCGCCTGCGACAGCGGCAGATTTTCGCGGCCGAAACAGGCGCCGACTGTGCAATTATCGCGCACCGTCATAGCCCCCAGTGGCTGCACGATCTGGTGGGTGCGCGCGAGCCCGGAATGAGCGACGAGATAAGGCGCCAAGCCGGTGATATCGGCGCCGCGGAAGACGACGCGCCCGGTGTCCGGCTTAAGCACACCGTTGATGAGATTGAAAAGCGTCGATTTGCCGGCACCATTGGGGCCGATGAGGCCAAGGATCTCGCACTCCTTCACTTCGAAGCTCACATCCTGCACTGCGGCGAGGCCGCCGAATCGCTTGCTCAGGTTGTCGATGACCAAAAGCGCCGTCACTCGAGCACCTTTTTCAGCGTCGGCCATTGCCGATAGAGCCAGCCCATGAGCCCGCCCGGCGCGAACAGCACGATAACGAGCAGCAGCGCGCCTGAGATCACCAGCTGGAAATTGGCGAACGTGTCCGAGGTTAGAAGCCAGCCACGCAGTTCCTCGTAGAGATAGGCGCCGAGCGCAGGCCCGATCACCGTGCCCTGCCCGCCCAGCATCGCGGTGACGATAGCTTCGGTTGATAAATTCAGGTCGAAGGCGTCGGAGGGCTGAATGAAGGCGCTCTTGAAGAAATAAAGCCCGCCGGCGATGGCTGGCAGAAAGGCGGAGATGCAATAGACCATCGCCTTATATCGCGGCGTCGGCACGCCGAGTATGGCGGCTGCGTCCTCGTTCCCGCTGATGGCCAGGAGGCCGAGGCCGAATTTCGAGATTTTGATGAAGAAGCTGAGATAAAGCGAAAGTCCCATGATGCCGACCAACGCGTAATAGATGATCCACAACGCCTTCGCCGGACCGCCGAGTGGCATGAACAATTCGGTCGACAGATAAATCCCAGTGCCGCCACCCCAAGGGCCGAAATTGGTGACGAAGGCCTGCACCGCTTCATTCACACCGATCGTAGCCAGCGCGAAATAGGCGCCGCGCAGCCGCAAAATGCCGAGGCCGAAAACGAAGGCCAGCACACTCACTGCAATCCCGCCGACGAGTGAGGCCGCCACCAGGTTCCAGCGCAGTACGCTTACGAAATAGACGGTGAAATAGCCGCCGAGCCCGAAAAAAACGATACTGCCGAAATTGACGTAGCCCGCATAGCCGAGGATCAGATTGAGATTGCTGGCAAGCGTGATGTATACGGCGGCGAGCAGCAGGTCCTCGCGCAGCTCTACGTTCTGGCCGATACTCGGAGTGATGGCGAAGGCGGCGATAATCGCCGCCACAATCCAGAAAAACGGGCGTCGCAGAATGGTTCCCGCGTCAAGCACCGGTTTCCTAGTCTGGCTAGCTTTCATCCGGCCCGCCGCGGCAAGCGCAAGCTCAACAGCCCTCCCGGGAACGCGATCAACACCACAACGAACAGCACGAACTCAAAGACAAGCGTCCAGTTCACCGGGATGAACGGGGCCGTCAGGCCCTCGAATAGCCCAATGGCGATGCCGCCGATGAGTGCGCCCGCTGGGTTGCCGAGGCCACCGAGCACAGTGACTACGAAGCTTTTCAGTTGATAGGCATCGCCCGAGAGGACGGTGAACGGGAACAGTGTGCCGATCAGCATGCCGGAGACACAAGCGAGAGCCACGCCGAGCCCGAAGGCAAACGCCAGCATTCGTGTCGTCGGGATGCCGACGAGCTCGGCCGCCTCGCGGTTCCCTGAAACGGCGCGCACGGCCTTGCCGGGGCGGGTATGGAACAGAAAGAGATAGAGCAGAAAAGCGATCGCCGCAGTGAGCAGTGCCGCTGCGATATGCGTGCCTGGAAACGTGTAGCGCCCGATGCTGGCGCCCGGTAGCGACACCGGAACGTTGAACAGTACCGTACCCCATTTAGCGGTGCCGAGACCGATGAGTACGAGGTTCACCGCGAAGGTTGACAACAGGCTCATCAACGGTGGCTGACCGATCATGTGGTGCACCGCGATCCAGTAGAGCGCGATGCCGACAATTAGCCCGCCGATGAAAATGGGCGGCAGCGTCAGATAGACTGGCACGCCGAGCGTATCGACCAGCAGATAGAGCGAGAACATCCCTGCGACGATCATGGCGCCATGGGTGAGGTTGATCACGTCCATGACGCCCCAGATGAGCGAAATGCCCATAGCGGCCAGACCATAGACCGACCCGACCAGCAAGCCGTCCACGAGGGAAGCAAACAGGCCAATCATTGTCGTCATTCACACCGGGGGCCGGCTTTTGGCGGGCCCCCGCGGGCGTCGCCTATCTCTGCGCAAAGACGAAATCGGAAGTCTTTGCGGCGTCCGGCCAGACCATTTCGAGCTTCAACTCGCCGTTCTTCTTCTGCCATTGCGCGAGAACCATCTGATGCGCCTCCTGCAAGCCATGGTCCTTGGCGCCGGTGGCGACCTTGTATTTGCCGAAGAAGGTAGAGACGTCCATCTTGTTGAGCTGGGCCGCGACCTTTTCGGCGTCGATCGATTCCGCCTGCTCGATGGCGTGCTGCAACAGCAGGCCTTCGATATAGCCCGACGCGGCGTGGTAATCGACGCCGGTGTGAAACGCATCCTCGTAGGCCTTGGCGAACTCCTTCGGTGTTGGCCCAAAATCCGGCTTGTAGGTGACCGCCGGCTCCCACTGCGAAGGCACAGTCACATCGAGCGACGCGTCGCCGAGGCTCTTGAATTTCGGGCTATCCGGCGCGACCAGAATCGTCGTCTGTTTCAACTTGACCCTCTGGTCGTAGAGTTGGCGCGCGAGCGTGGCGCCGTCCGGATAGTGGCCGCCACCCATAAACACGTCTGCCCCCGACGAAATAATCTTGTTGATGATAGGGCTGAAGTCCGTGGTCGAGGGCGGATAGGACTCGATCATCGCTTCCTTGAAACCCGCCGCGGCTGCCTGCTTGCGCGCCGCCGCCACCACCGCCTTGGAGAAGGGGTCATCGGAGTAGACGAAGGCGATACTGGCGGTCTCGGTCTTCTCCTTTAGCGCATCGATCGCGCCTGTGAGATAGTGGTCGGCGGCAGTAATGCACTGGAATAGATACTTGTTGCCGAGCTCGAAGATCTTGCCTTCAGCGCCGCCGCCATCGAGCATGATCTTGCCGTACTGTTCGGTGATCACCGCCGCAGTTGCGGTCAGCCCCGAGGAATAGGGACTGAACAGGAATTGTGCGTGGTCCTGCACGATCAGCCGTGTATAGAGCTGCTGCACGCGCGAGCCTTGTGATTGATCGTCGTAATCGACGAATTTGACCATATAGTGCTTGTTGCCGATCTTGATGCCGCCCGCCTTGTTCACCTGATCGCGCCAGAGTTCGGAGCCCTTGTACTCGGCAACCGAGTCGACATTGAGCGAGCCGGTCTTCGACAAGGTCATGCCAATAGTGATTGTGTCCTCGGCGAAAGCCGGCGACGCAATCAGAATCGCGCCCGATGCAACACCGAGTGCGATCACGCAGAATCGTTTCATGCTGTCCTCCCAGAGTTCATTCAACCCGGGACAGCCGCGCGTCGCCCCAAGGGCAGCGCCCCGCGCCAGATTTGCAGAATAACTTTTAGTCGCCGAGGTCTCTCGTGGTTTTTGGTTTTCGGAAAAGTCCGGCCCAAAAATCTAAAACTTCAGCGTGTGCGACAAGCGACACACAGCTTGCCACGACTGTTAACGACATCATGCACTTTTGGTTCCATAGTCGCGTACCAGCATGGCCTGCAGCCTCAGCGACATCTTCAGCGCCAAAGGTGACGCCCAGAATGTCCTCGTGGGCGTAAACTACAGATTCTAGTTACCCCCAGATCTATTGCTAACATCAGTATAGGCCACAGACCCCCAGCATTATCAGTCGGGGGTTTGTGTAATGTTCCAAGCGTTTAGGTGAAAGCGGAACCGTTTTACCCTCGAATGTGTTGCAAAACTCTTTGCCGCATAGCGATAGCGCAATAATCGAATCCGATTGGATGTCGCGGCGAATCAACATTGCCCGTTTTCGTGCGCACGCTACTCCTCAAAGTAGTTTTGCAACAGATTCGGGCGCAAAGCGAACATGACCTTTTCCTGGAGTCCGCTTTTCGCGGTCACTATCCGGGGCAAAGCAGATATAGCCTGTTGCAGCGCATATGTCGGCTGATGCCCCAAGCAGATGCGGCTTAATGATTGTGTCGAAAGGTAGGACGCAGGGTAAGGTCGTCGACGACGCTGTGCTAGAAGCGCTGCTTAGCCGTTGAGAAAATTAGGCAGCACGCTGCCAGTCCATCACGAGTGCGATCCATGCGTGCTGCTTAACGTCGAGACGAAGCGCGTAGGGTAACCAACCCCGCCTGCGAAGCGCCATCGACACGTCTACAGCATCGGCGCTCTCAGGCACGGCGAAGCCCGCGCTGCGGCGTCCCTTCGGCGTATCTACGATTACTCGGCGACGACGACGTGGCATTAGATTCCCTAATTAGAACAGGCTGCGTCAAAAATATAAGCCGCGCCCCCCGTTGCCCTAGAGACGTGGCCCTATCTCACGAGCTTGCATGGCTGGAGCGCCGCGTAGTCGCTTCAAGCCGAGAAGTGGTCTCTTCAAATCTGTCATTTGCAATGACCGATGCAACCGGATGCGTCAGGGTGCCGCGCCGTTCATGAAATTATTTTAACGCAGATTTTGAGTTTAACGTTGTTCAAATTTAGGCAGCTCCTCCCGTGCAGGCGCGTACCCAACGTTTTGCGGCGCATATGTCGCCAGATGACCCAAAGCGTACATCCTCTAGAACAAACGGCACCACCAGTATGTTAATATTGATTGGGGAGACGTCTCTTTCCGATGAGCGTAGCAATGAAACGGCGCCAATTCATCACGCTCCTTAGCAGCACAGTAGCATTGCCACTAAACGCGCTGCTGCCATCTTTGCTGACGGCAACGCCATCCTTGAGTGCCTATGATAAATCCCCGGCCCGTATCGGCTGGCTCAAAATTCAGGGCGCGCGACATACCCCTGGCCAACTGCAGGCATTTCGGGAGGGAATGCGCGCTCACGGCTTGGTCGAAGGTCGCAACTACGTACTTGAAGAGCGTTACGCAGACGGCGACGAGAGCCGGCTACCTGGTCTCGCGGCAGAACTGCTCAAGTCCGGCGTCAGCATCATCGTGGCAACAAGTCAGCCTTCGATTGCGGCAGCCGTGCGTGTAACGAAAGACGTGGCTGTAATTGGTCGGATGGTCGACGACCCCGTTCCTAATGGCATGGCGCGGTCTATGGCTCGGCCAGGCGGCAACGTGACAGGCATCTATACGATGACAGAGGAAATGAACCCAAAGCGATTGGCATTGCTCAAAGAGGTTGCTCCATCGGTGCGGCGCGTCGGTGTACTATTGCGACAGGATTTTCCGAATAAGGCAGATGTAGAACACGCTTGGCAAGTTGAAGTAGCGGCGGCTAGACAGCTCGCACTCGAACTTGACGCCTTGGATGCACGTTCGGCGGAAGATGTGACCGCGGTATTTCAGCAGGCCGCAGCAAAAAATTTGGACGGCATCATAACGTTCCGTAATCCTACGGTCGTAACGTACCTTAAGCGGGTTGCCGAACTATGCCGAAGATACCGACTTCCAGCCGTGTTTGATGCACGCGAATATGTTGAGGCTGGCGGCTTGATGTCTTACGGGCCGAACATCGATGCAACCTATCGCCAGCTAGCCAGCTACGTGGATAAACTGCTTCATGGAACGTCGCCCGGCGAATTGCCAATTGAGCAGCCGACTACTTTTGAAATGGTGATCAACCGAGAGACGGCTAAGACACTCGGGCTCGCAATCCCACCAACGCTGCTCGCACGCGCTGACGAGGTGATCAAATAACCCAGCGATGTCCGCTGGCCCAAAGCGGACACGGCCTAGTGCACCGCACATGCCTGCTTTCGGGGGTAAAGCGGACATCGCCCGTTCCATAACGCACCATTATGCGAATCCGCGCCGCAATTTGATTTAAATCGCGCCCAGTGGCGTTCTTCGCAGCTCCTGGGCGGTGTTGGCTGCCATGCGCAGCCTTGAGCTGCTGGTCTTTTCGCCGCCCCAGAGCATGCATGGTGCTCCAGTCACCACACCTGGAGCGGCCAGTTCATGCCAACGGAAACCCCCGTCCCCGAGCAAATCGCCCGAGAGCTCGCACAATTGGCGCAAGCGCCGATCGCCACCTTGCGCGCGCGCTACCGCGGAGAATTTGGCGTCGATCCGCCGCCGGCCTTTGGGCCCGACCTCTTGCGCCGCAGCCTCGCCTACAAGTTACAAGAGACCGCCTACGGCAAATTGTCGAAAGCGACCCAGCGCGAACTCGAGCGGCTGGTCGCGCAAGTCGCGAAGAACCCAAGCGCTCGCGCGGCGCTACCACGCCGCATCAAACCCGGCTCGGTGTTGGTGCGCGAATGGAAAGGCACAAGTCACCGCATCACCGTACTGGCGCGCGGCTTTGAGCATGCCGGTCAGACCTATGAGAGCCTGTCTGAGATCGCCCGCCTGATCACCGGCACGCGCTGGAACGGCCCACGCTTTTTCGGCCTGCGCGCCGAACCGAAGCAAGATGAACGGCTATGAGCGGCAAAACAAAAAAGCCCCTGCGCTGCGCGATTTACACCCGCAAATCGACCGAGCATGGGCTTGAACTCGAATTCAATTCGCTCGATGCCCAGCGCGAGGCCTGCGAAGCCTATATCAAATCGCAGATGCACGACGGCTGGACAGCGCTGCCGGCGCGCTACGACGATCCGGCCTATTCCGGTGGCAATCTCGAGCGCCCTGCCCTGCAAAAACTTTTGGGCGACATCGATGCCGGACGCGTCGACGTGGTCGTCGTTTACAAAATCGACCGGCTCACCCGTTCGCTTGCCGACTTCGCCAAACTGGTGGAGCGCTTTGACGCAAAAGACGTGTCATTCGTCGCGGTTACGCAACAATTCAACACCACGACCTCGATGGGACGGCTCACGCTCAATGTGCTGTTGTCGTTTGCGCAATTCGAACGCGAACTATCCTCCGAACGCGTGCGCGACAAGGTCGCGGCTTCACGAAAAAAGGGCAAATGGACCGGCGGCGGCATCCCACTCGGCTACGATACCAAAGACAAAAAGCTAGTAGTGAACGCGAAAGAAGCGGACATGGTCCGTTTCATCTATCGGCGCTATCTCGACCTTAAATGTCTTCGGCTGCTCAAGGCCGAGCTAGATCAAAAAGGGATCGTTTCGAAGCGGAGAGCTAATTCATCCGGGCGCAATCCCGGCGGCGTCCGATTCACCTACGGACCCCTCGCCTATCTGCTCAAGAATCGGACTTATCTCGGCGAAATAGGCCACAAGGGATCCTGGTTCCCCGGCGAGCATGCGCCCATCATTGACCCTACTCTCTTCAACGCCGTGCAAGAACTTCTTAAGAACAATTCCGTCACCCGTCGCCAGCAGCGATCGGACCATCAATCACGGCTCACGGGCCTGCTGTTCGATGACCGTGGCAACCCCATGAGCCCGAGCTTTTCAACCAAGCGCGGCGTGCGTTATCGTTTTTATGTCTCGTCGGCGGTCATCTCTGGCCGGCGCGATGAAGCGGGTTCAAAGCCGCGCATCTCGGCTCCTGACGCGGAAAGCAATGTCGTTTCGACCCTACGCGAGCGCTTTGCGCAAGCCTCACACAGCCTAAGCGATCAAAACGTCATCAGCACCTTCATCGAGCGCGCCGTCGTGAGTAAGACAAATATTCTGATCACACTCAAAACAGGGGTCGCAACGGAAAGACTGATTGAACTGGCTCGACCGCGGCGTCCGCTCTCGCCCCGCGCACGTATTGAGAACGAAGCTTGCCAGCCAGTTCGTGACCCGGACGTCGGCTTGATCCACGCACTGGCGCGGGCGCATTGGTGGCGCAAGTCGCTTTCCGAAGGAATTTACAAATCCATCGAAGAATTGGCCGCCGTTGCCAAGTGGAACCCCAAGGTTGTTCGAAAGGTGCTTCGGCTCGCGTTCCTAGCGCCCGACATAACCGAGGCGATCATGCGCGGGACCCAGTCAACGTCGCTGAGCATGTCGCAGCTGCAAGGGGTCGCAGCCTATTCTTGGGCCGAGCAGCGGCGATTACTACGGTTTGCACAGGGGGCATAGCTCCCTCGCTCGTACGCAAGCCTCGGTTCGGAAGAATTAGTATTTTGGCAAGACATTAAGCACATGGTCGCAGGGTACCGAGTGACGTTGGGGTTTCGGGATGATCCTCAACTATTCACGGTTCACGGGATGTGAGCCGTAGCGCGATGGTCAGGGCGGGATGCCCGATGCGGCCGACCTACTGGGGGATCCAGGGGATTCGGTGAATATCGCGGGCGCTGCAATCCATTGATCGCGGTGCCGCGGGCTTTTTCAACCCAACGAGGCACCATGCACAATCTCCAGATTGAGCAAACGCCGATCCATGCCCTTAAAACGCAGGATCGCAATGCTCGCACACACTCAAAGCGCCAAATCCGACAGATCGCCGCGTCGATCCGCCAATTCGGCTTCAATAACCCGATACTGACCGACGACAACCTGCACATCATCGCCGGTCATGGCCGCGTCGCGGCCGCCAAACTTCTGGGGGAGGCAACCGTACCAACGGTACGCCTGTCCCATCTCAGTGAGGCAGATAAGCGCGCTTATCTGCTTGCCGACAACGCGCTCGCGACCAAGGCCGGCTGGGATCGCGACATCCTCGCCATCGAGCTGCAAGGCCTGATCGACCTTGGTTTTGACGTTGAGCTAACCGGGTTCGAGACCGCAGAAATCGATCTCCTCTTGGACGACTGGCAAGAGGCTTCGGCCGAGGCCGCAGCGGCAGATCAGATGGCCGAATGTGCCGCCGGCCCCGCCATCAGCCAATCCGGCGATCTTTGGTGCCTCAGATCCCACCGCTTGTTGTGCGGGGATGCGCGATCGCCCGAGGCTTACGCCAAACTGCTGGGCGATACTAAGGCGGATCTGGTCTTTACCGATCCTCCCTACAATGTCCGCATCGACGGCCACGTATCAGGTCTGGGCCGCGTAAAGCATCGCGACTTCGCGATGGCCTCGGGCGAGATGACCGAGGACGAGTTTACGCTATTTCTGAAAGCGACACTGGGCGCAGCCGTCAACGCCTCGCGCGACGGGGCTTTGCATTACGTCTGCATGGATTGGCGACACTTGTTTGAAACCCTGTCCGTAGGACGGACGCTCTACGATTCACTTCTAAACATGTGCGTTTGGAACAAAGACAATGGCGGCATGGGATCGTTTTACCGGTCAAAGCACGAGCTCGTTCTGGTGTTCAAAGTTGGGACCGCTTCGCACACCAACAATGTCGAGCTTGGTCGACACGGTCGCAACCGAACGAACGTCTGGGACTATGCCGGCGCAAACACGTTTCGGCACGCCCGAATTGAAGAGCTGGCCATGCATCCGACGGTCAAGCCTGTGGCGCTAATCGCCGACGCAATCAAGGATGCTTCCAAGAGATCGGAAACTGTCCTCGATCCATTTTGTGGAAGCGGCAGTACCATTATCGCGGCTGAAAAAACTGGGCGGCGCGCTTGCGGGTTGGAGATTGATCCAAAATATGTCGATGTCGCTGTCCGCCGTTGGCAGTTGTTTACGGGAAAATCGGCGGTCTTGGACGGAACGACGACCAGTTTCGAGGAGATCGCAGAGCAACGAAGCAATCAGCCCACGACTGTGTTAGCGCCGCAGCCGGAACCGCAGGAGCTGAAAGATGTCGACTAAAGATCGCCCGGATATCCATACGAGATTCAAAAAGGGCCAATCTGGAAACCCAAGCGGTCGACCCAAAGGACGGAAAAATGATGCTATACAAATCAAAGACCTGTTGTTTAGGCCAATTCGTATCAACGACGGCAATGGCATCCGCTCCGTTCCCAAGATCGTGGCCGCAATCGAAGTTTGTCTAAACAAGGCGCTCAAGGGAGACATTCGTGCGTTGGAAAAAATAATGAAGATCGCCGAAAAGCTTGAATCGTTTAAGTGGGCCCCGCCGATACCAGAGATAACCTGTATTCGCCGCGTTATCGTTCACCCTAATGGGCAAACCACAGACCTCGAATAAACAGCAGCGAACACGAGAAGGGGTCGTTAATGCGGCCTCCCTCGTGTCCGCATAACACCCTTTGTCAGATTTCGCGCTCTCCGTCTTCCTCCCGTAGCCGGCAGGGCGCGGAAACGCCCCCATTTTTGCTGGCCATTGGCGTTTGCAATTTTTTGTTTCTGAGACGCCCGCAGGTGTGGCAAGATGGTGTATGCTTGAGCGGTCAAGTAGCGATAAGCGCGACCTCAACGACCACGGTGCCGATGTCGCCGAGCCGCCTAAAAAGAGCCCGGCGGCGGTCGAGCTTGGCCGACTTGGTGGCCTCAAAGGCGGAAAAGCCAGGGCAGAAAAGCTGTCGTCGAAACGACGATCTGAAATCGCCCGTAAGGCCGCCACGGCGCGTTGGAAGAGGTAGCCTTGACCCTCATCCCGATCCGAATTCGCTGGACCGATCCGGTCGGGCTTGCAAGCGCGGATGCGGTAGGAGTGGTGCATTGTGACGATGGATGCGATTACGCAATTAAGGATGACTCAAGACGACCGAAAACCATGCATAGCGAGTGGTTTTGCTCGCAATTGGCCGAGACCATTGGGATCGCCGTACCTCCGTTCAAGGTTATTCAACGATCCGATGGCACCCTGGTTTTCGGATCCCGCTGGGAAGGTGGAGTGCCGAACGAGCAGTGGTATGAGATGATTGCCAACGGAACGCTGAGATTCGAAGACGTAAAGGATGTTTTGGCGAACGTATTCGCGTTCGACAACTTCATTCATAACGGCGACAGGCATTGTCGGAACTATATCGTCCGGCCGCAGCGAAACGGCCATGCGCTTTTGGCGCCAGACTATTCGCGCGCGTGGTTCTCCAATGGTTTTCCACTCCCGGCGTTGCCGCTCGTTGGCCAAAATACCGTCAATGCAAGTCGTTGGATAACGGCCAAGTTTGGTGCGTACATCTCGACCGCCAGCACCCAAGATGCATTAGATAAACTGGAATCAGTTTCGGATAAGCATGTGTCCAGTATTATCAAAAGCCACCCGCAATCTTGGATCGCTGCACCGGAAGCTGACAGTATTGTTGCTTGGTGGTCATCACCGGCGCGCAAGCAAAGACTCGATGGAATCAGACAGGGGATAAAAGATGGAACATACCTATAAATACACCATCTTAACTGCCGTCCCCGATCCCAGACGGGGCGAACGTGTGAACGTTGGAATCGTCATCTTTAAAGACGGCGGTCTAGACGTTCGTTTTCGTCAGGCTTCGGCCAAATTAAAGGCGCTGACGGGTGCGACATGGGAATCCAGAATTCAATCCGTCGAAAAACTAATCAAAGGTGCCTACGATAAGGATGCACCGGCTGAGGACGTGCTTCGACGTATTGAGCTTATCGATCCTATTATCGTCCCTGTTGGTTTTGGCGAAATCAATACAACAGGGGGGGCTGATTTCGAGGCGCGTATCGACGAAATACTTTCATCTTTAGTGCTGCCACCTCGCCAGTTACGAGCTAAAGGTCAGTCGCGAATAAATACAGAGATAGCGAACATATTTAGAAAGCACAAAGTACTGGCTGACTCAAACGAAAGCATCAGCAAAAAGAAAATTGTTCGGGATCTCCCAATTGCTCCTAGTGAAGGACTCCGCGCTGACTTTGCACTTCAAAATGGGCGACTGCACGTTGCGAGTACGCTTGACCTTAGAAAAGCGAATACATCACTTGCTGAGGCGGCACTCAAGTCTATTACGTTGGATAAAGCGCACGACGTTTACGAGAAAAAGCGTCAAAAAATTAGAACGATTGGGGTGTATGCAGTGCCTTCCGATATGCGCGCGCACTTCAAACAACATATCGAGTTGCTTGGCGATTATGCAGACGAAATCTATAACTGGGAGGACCGCAGGCAACACGAGAAGTTCCTCAAGACTATGTATGACGCTATGCCTGCGGAATTCTTTGGGACCAAGCGCTACCCGCCAAAGAGGCGTTCAAAGGCAGCAGCTTGATGACCGAACGGCCGTAGGACTCTTTTATCGCCGTCTCTCTGTCCCTCGTGCCATTAGAATAAAACAGCTCGACGGATGGGATGCGTAGAATCGAATGTTGCTTCAAATAATTTTAACAGCTCGCGTGTGAATTGGTGGCCTTCATTCTTCAATTCACGAAACAGCGCGTCATCACGACTTTTTACTCCTCTTAGATGCTCTCGTATCTTACGGTCCTCGAGCTTTCCCAGGAAATGATCGTAGCTGGCAAGCACGGTACCCATCGCGGTCCGGCCGCAGATCTCAATCATTCGATCCATCACCGGCAAATCAAACGAGCGCTCGAGTAGTGCGATCTTTTCGTCACGCGCCCTATCAGCGGTCCTAGCGACGCTAAATAGTCCACTGGCGTATAGGAGTTTGCGAGAGAAAACGAGCTTGATGTTGCGGATCCCCCAGGGTTTTGGATTTTCACCTTCTGCAGTCTTGAACTCATAGTCGACTGCCATCGTTCGATAATAGCGGATGATGTCATTAAGTAGGAACAATGCAAGTTGGTGATCCGTCATTCCCTCGCCGATATATCGCTCAAGGATTTGACGCCTAACTCGCCTGAATCCTTTCTCATTGAATAGCCATTCACCTTCTAGCAAAAGTAGCATTCTCCGAGTGATCTTTTGATTGCGGGGGTCTTTCTTTGTGCGTAAAATCCTCTCCCCGCGCAACATACAAAATCGCGGTGCGATTTTGATCTTTTCAAAACCGCGAAACCGCAATGTTCATTAGAAATGTACCCGTTCGTGTCCGAACGCTGGACTGGTTGGCGGCCACGCAGTCGAAATCGAACTAGTCTCCGACCGCATTCTCCGAAATTCGGGAATATTTCAAATTGCGAGCGGAGATTTTCAGCCTGCTTCTGCGCTGAAGACTCGAATTTGTAACTCAGAGACAATTGTCGAATTCAAAAAGCGCCGCGTTAGCGGGCTTCTTCGCCGCAACAGCCTAAGTATATGAAGAGACTGGACTTGATGGCTGGCGCAGCAGTGCAGATCGCCCCCTGCTCTGCCCGTTTTCCCTGCTAACAGGGAATTTTACAGGGAATTTTGCGAAATCACGGCTTTTGGAACGCCGGAGACCGCAACTAATGACGGTGCCATAGGGCTTTTGACACAAATTCCCTACTGACCAGAACAGGGAATTATTTCGTCGGAACAGGGAAGCTTGGCGCGAGAACAGGGAATTTTATCGGCCGAATATCGTTATTAAATCACTCTTTGGTGTGCGCGAGGAGCGACGACGGGATCGTCACACCTAACGCCTGCGGTGTTTCAAGTTGATGACCAGATCGAATTTGATCGAAGCTCGTTCTGGAGGCAGATCGTCCGCGTTGGCACCCTTCAACAAGCGATCTACAATGCATCATGAGCCCATCCTTGAGTTGTTAAATGCAAATAGATTACTGGGCACTGGCATCCGTTTTGGCTGGCGTGCTGGGAATTGCAATTATGATCTGGATGGCAGTCGTACTTAGATAGCGTGCTTGGATCAAGCACTCGGCAGGGATCGTTACTCGATCACCTTATCGGCACGCGCTAGCAGCGATGGCGGGATCGTCACACCTAGGGTCTTTGCGGTTTTCAAGTTAACGACCAGATCGAATTTGGTTGCCTGTTCCACTGGCAGATCGCCCGCGTTGGCGCCCTTCAAGATGCGATCCACATAGTAGGCCGCGCGGCGATACATTGCTGAGGCGTTCGGACCGAAGGCCAAAAGTGCCCCAGCCTCTGCAAATGCCCTGTACTGCGAGATGACCGCTAAAGAATGTGTCGCCGCCAATTTCAGGATTTCGTCCCTGTGTTGGGTGGCGACCACATCCGCGAGGACAATGAGCACTTGGGCCCGACTGCGGCTTGCAGTCTCGAAGGCGGCAAAGAGGTCGGCTTCACGATGCACTGGGAGGGGCAGCAGCTCAAGGCCAAGCTCTCGGCTCGCAGCTTTAATTGCGCCAACGGCAATGTCTGCCCCGGGGTTGGGCTGGTACCAGAGGACAGCCACTCGGGAAAGGTTCGGGAAAGTTTCTTTGAGCAGCGCTAGCCCCTTACCACTCAGCTCGTCAACCTTGAAGCTCATGCCGGTAACGTTGCCACCCGGTCGGGAGAGACTAGTGACCAGGCCACTTTTTAAAGGGTCAGCGATCTGTGTCATGACAATCGGGATCGTCACGGTCGCTTTTTTGGCGGCCTGCACTGACGGTGTATTTAGGGCAAGAATCACATCAACCTTGAGCTCCGCGAGAATGTTAGCAAGCGCGGGTAACCGTTGACTGTATCCCTCGGCATTGCGGACCTCTAACGCGATGTCCCGTCCCTCAACATAACCAAGCTCGCGAAGCCCTTGCCGAAAAGCGTCAAGAAATCCAGGGGGTGGGAGTTCCGGAGATAGAATGCCAATTCGGTGAAGCTTGACGGTTTGCTGCGCATGTGCCGCGAACGGCCATAATGCCGCAGCACCACCGAGAAGCCTGATAAAATCTCGTCGTTGCATGTGTGCCTCGCGAGGACCACACCACCTGCGATGACTAGATTATAGGAGGTCACTACTAATCGGTGTGTGAAAAATTGCACACACAAGCCGGACTGAGATGCGGGTCAACGCCGATGTTCGCTTTGGGTCATGTGTGGACGGCGCCTTGGCAAGAACTTTCTGACGCAGCTGCAGCATTGGTCGGGTGCGGTCATGTGTCCGGCCTGTTTGTGCGGCGGTGAAGCCGCTGGCCCTAATGCTCTGCGCGGATCGGGTCCCAATCAAAAACACGCACTTTAAAGTGCGCTGACCCAAACGGGTTCTCCCGATCCCCGGAACGACCGTTTCTGCATTACGTCGTCGTGTCCTCGCCAATTCCTTCAAAACCTCAAATGCCGTCTCGTTGCCTGGCCTCACCTCCTTCAATCTCGCTCGCTTCAACACAACCACCCTATAGCACTTCGATGCCGCTGAGCGGGCGCCGTCCACAGCATCAAAAGCAGACGTGTGCGATGCAACTGCTCATGTCCGGTTATGGGCCAATAGCGGACATTTTGCCACGGATTTATAGTGTTCGACCAACGATGTGGTCCCTCGGGCAGCAAGCCGATTGCGGATTTCTGCCGAAAACCTCGCAAACCAATTGCATTATGGAGATCGCCGTGAAAATCCTTCTCTACTACGCACCGATAGCCTGCTCGCTCGCGCCCTACATTACCCTTACCGAAGCCGGTGCTGACTTCGAGGTGCGTAGCATCAATCTAAGAAAAGGCCAGCAGAAGTCGCCCGAGTATCTGAAGATCAATCCCAAGCACAAGGTGCCGCTCCTTGTCGTTGATGGAAAACCGCTGAGCGAGAACGTCGCGATCCAGCAATGGATCGACATGACTTTCCCCAGCGCGAATCTTTTTCCGAAAGACCCGTGGCAGCGGCTCCAGGCAGTGTCACTGCTTTCGTGGTGCTCGTCTGGTATTCATCCCTACTTAACACGAATGAACTCGCCGATTGCCGTGTGCGATGTTGCAGGCACCGAGGAAAGCGTATTCAAGATTGCCAAGTCTCACCTATTCGAGAATTACAAGCTTGCCGATGAGATGTTGGCCGGGCGCGAGTTTTTCTTCGACCATTTCACCGCGCCCGATTCGCACTTCTTCTGGTGCTTCCGCCGCGGAACTTTATTCGACATCGACCTGTCTCAGTTCAAGAACTGCACGGCGCACTTCGAACGCATGAAGACACGCGCGAGTGTTCAAAAGCTTCTTGCCTTTGAAAAATCGGTACAGGCAGAGTTTGCCAAAGTGGCCTAACAGCAATGGTCGCTCATCTGAACGCTAGGATCTATCGGCAGTGCAGCAATTCCGTCATCACGACCGCTTTGGGTGGTGGATTCAACCGGTCGACGCAACACTCCATCTCATTCTATCTGCTGGGGTTTGAACCCCAAGGTCTTGCGCGCACTGCCAGCGATGCCAAAGCTCCTGGTTTCTCTT
>Ga0335080_10000552_pt1 | contig 34552 bp, 25 predicted proteins | sample Lox_Sample_34_FD_206720 | JGI IMG/M metagenome (GOLD analysis project Ga0335080, IMG submission 206720) | Soil microbial communities from Loxahatchee National Wildlife Refuge, Florida, United States - Lox_Sample_3.4 | ecosystem: Environmental > Terrestrial > Soil > Wetlands | place: USA... | reverse complement strand
CCCGCAACCAAACTTCCATGATTCTCAAACCGCTTGCTGGATTGATTCGGCAGGCGCCTCGTTTTCTTGGGAAAGACCTGCCGCCCCCTCCCTCCCCCGCCCCGCCCAATCCCTGGCCTACTTGCCCTTGTAAGTTCGCACAGAACCAACGCCCGCACATTCGTCCCAACCCTTCGTGCAGTGCGAATCGCTCTTGGTGATGTCGTTGAACTCCGCTTTGTACTCCTTGGCTTTGCCGTATTCCTTGTAGATCATCGTGAGCTCATCCTTCGTTGACTTCTTCAGAGAGCCGGCGGCGTCGAAGATCCCGGCAACCGTGGGCGAGCTCCAGCTCGTCCCGCAGACCGAGTTCCAGCCACCGTAGGCGCTGATGTAAATCGGGGCAAAGCAGAACGGAGAAGCCACGTCTGGAATGCCGCGGTTGTCGCCCACAATGCTCTTGATCCCGTCCTGATAGCTCGGCCTGGGTTCGTATCGGCTGATGCCCCCGCCTCCGCCATCGAAGTTGTCATCGTAGTATTCGTCCAGGAAGTTGCCGTCAGCGTCGCGCTCAAAAAACGTTCCGCCAACAGAGACCACTTTCGGCGAGGCCCCGGGATGAATAGTGTACCCAATCCCTCCATCGCCGCTGGCGGCAAAGTAGACCACGCCCGGCGTGGTGAAGTAGTGGTCAAACTGTGTCTCCTCTGCCCACTCCCCGTCGCCCCAGCTCATGCTGATCACACCGCCGCCATTCTCGGCCACCAGCTTTGACGCCACCTTCACCGCTTCCCAGGTCGGATCCGTGTTGCACTTGTCAGTGATGCACAGCTTGGACTCGACGAGGAACAGCTTCGCTTTCGGCGCCATCGCGTGCGCCCACTCGATGTCCAGCGCTTCTTCCACGTCCCAGCCCGAATAGACTGGCGGCTTCTTGCCGTTGACGTAGACCTTCTGGAAGTCCGCATTCGGGATGCCGAAGTAGCTCGAAAAGGCCTTCAGATCTGACTTCGCGGTCGGCAAATCGCCGGCGTCCACAATGGCGATCGCGCCCACCCCGCCGGTAGGAAGGTTCTTACTGGTGGCAATCGGGCAGCCATGGATCGTCTTCACCAGCTTGTACACGCACGCCACCGAGGCCGGCGTCTCGTCGCCAGGATCCGGTGCGCCTTGATTCCGTCCCGGTCGATTGGCGAAGAAGTAGTTCGTGTGGATGTGGCCTGGGTGCGGAATGCTCGATTCCGGAATCACCATCGGGCGTCCGTCAAGTGTGAGCCAGGTTTGAGCGAAGAGCGGGCACAAGAACGCGCCCAACAATAAAGCAACGACAGCGCCGGTGACTACTATGGAAGGTTTCATCGCGTACCCCGTTTCAGAATGACAACTGGGCCGATTCGGCGGCCCGTTCAGAAGCCGGAGTATTGTACACCAGATTGGGGACGCGACCATCTCGGGAGCATAAACTGCCATAGCCCGAATGAAAACAGCCCACTACCAGAATTGCGAACACGTTGACTAGCCTCCGACCCGGTCCTTAAGATGAACGGTCCGGCGGCAAGCGCCTCCCATGATCGGTCAAACCATCTCTCACTATCGCATCCTTGAGAAGTTGGGCGGCGGCGGGATGGGTGTGGTTTTCAAAGCCGCGGATACGAAACTCGATCGCTTTGTCGCCTTGAAATTCCTGCCCGACGAAGTGGCCAAGGATCCCCAAGCCTTGACTCGCTTTCGCCGCGAAGCCAAGGCAGCCTCTGCCCTGAACCATCCCAATATCTGCACTATTCACGAGATCGACGAGCAGGATGGTCAAACTTTCATCGTGATGGAGTTCCTGGACGGCGTCACCCTGAAACACCTCATCTCCGGGCGCCCGGTAGAAACCGTGACACTGCTATCGTTTGCAATCGAGGTGGCGGACGCACTAGACGCCGCGCACGCTGGCGGCATTGTTCATCGCGACATCAAACCCGCGAATCTATTTCTCACCAAGCGTGGCCACGCCAAGATTCTGGATTTTGGGCTGGCTAAGGTGGCGTTCTCTCCCCGTGCCGAGCCATCTGCCCTCACCGCCGCAACCGTTGCCGATAGCCGGGAATACCTCACCAGCCCCGGCTCGGCTGTGGGCACCATCGCTTACATGTCGCCCGAGCAAGCCAAGGGAAAGGATCTTGATGCCCGCACCGATCTGTTTTCTTTCGGCACCGTTCTCTACGAGATGGCGACGGGAGCCATGCCGTTCCCGGGCGAGACTTCAGCAACCATCTTCGACGCCATCCTCAATCGAACTCCAATGCCGGCCCTACGGTTGAATCCCGCGCTTCCATCCAAGCTGGAAGACATCGTCGGCAAGCTGCTGGAAAAAGATCGAGATCTTCGGTATCAATCCGCGGCTGAACTTCGAAGCGATCTCAAGCGGCTTAAGCGCGATACCGAGTCGGGAAGGCTGCCGCCGCAGGATTCCGGAGCGGTCCACGTTTCCAGTGCAAGCACGCCGCCGGCCGCCGGCCGCCAGTCCAGCGGTTCAGCCTTGGCCGCGGCAGCCAGCCAGCACAAAATCGGCCTCGGTGTGAGCATCGCAGTTCTGTTCGTGTTGTTTGCCGCTGCCGCTTTTGGCGTTTATAGCCTGTTCTTCTCCGTCCGCCGCCAGCCGTTCGAGAGTCTCAAAATTAGCAAAGTCAGTGGCACTCATAACGCGCGCATCGGCGCCATGTCTCCCGACGGGAACTATCTGGCCTACGTTTTGAACAACGAGGGTAACGAATCCCTCTGGCTGCGCCATCTGGCTAGCGAAAGCAATGTGCAGATCGTTCCTCCTCAGCACGTGCAATACTCCGCGCTGCGCTTCTCTCCCGATGGCAGCCACATTTACTATTCGCATACACAACTGGCTAGCGGCCCGGCATCGCAGGAGTACGATCTTTACCGCATTCCCGTGCTGGGCGGGACTCCTCAGCAGGTGGTCAAGGATGTGGATACGAATCCCAGTTTTTCTCCCGATGGGCAGCGCTTCGTTTTTGTGCGTGCTAATGATCCCGACCCGGGCAAGTTTCATCTCGTAATTGCCAATGCCGACGGCAGCAATGAGAAGAGTGTTTTCGACGGTCCCATGGCCAACGTGATCGCGGATTCATCCTGGTCCCCGGATGGAAAGGCGATCGCCGCGGTAATCTTCGATCAGGATAAGAGCACTGTCAGTGCAGTGATTTCAATTGATCCCGCCACCGGTACCCGTAAAACCATATCCACCCCGCATGCCACCGTCCTCGACCGTGTGTCCTGGCTGCCCAACGGAAGAGCGCTGGCAGTGGTGTTCTCCACCATGGAAACCAACTTTAGCCGGCAACAGATCGGGCTGGTCGGCTACCCAGATGGTAAGTTTCGTTCCATTACCGCCGACACCAATGATTATGCAAATTTGAGTATCTCCACCGACGGCTCGACCATCGCTACGGTCATGCGCCAGTCCGTGCGAGACGTTTATCTCAGTTCCGGCGGGAAGCCCGATTACTCCGATGCCCACGAAGTTACATCCGGCGACCCGGTTCCCACGGTGTCCTGGACGAGAGACGGAAATCTCATCACTGAAGAAGGCACGGCTCTTCACGTGATGGCGCCCGGGGGTGGCCTCAAGAGTGAGATAGCCGCCGAAAAAGATACCGACGCCTTGCAACCTCATGGTTGCAGCGACGGTCATATTGTTTTCTCGCGCGGAGCGTTGAGCACCCTCTCGGTCAACGTCTGGCGCAGCGAGGCTGACGGCAGCGGTCTGCGGTCTCTCACCCAGGGCAAGAGAGATTTTAGCCCCGCGTGTTCCCCGGATGGCAAGACCGTCTTCTATCTCGACCTGGCAAGAAACTATTTCATGAGGGTGCCGATCGACGGAGGCCAACCCGAACGAGTAGGGGAGCATTTTGTCGAATCCACCGGCACGTTTGACATCGCGCGCGATGGAAAGACCGCGGCTTTGGGTACCTACGATTTCAAGGCGCAGAAGCCGAATGTTGCAATAGTTTCGCTGGATTCCGGCCAGCTCATCCAAACGATGGAATATGACCCGAGACATCGTGGTCAAGTCCGCTTCAGTCCTGACGGAAAAGCCATTGTGTATCCCATTCGCGAAAAAGGCGTCGATAATTTGTGGCGACAGCCGCTGGACGGTAGTCCGGGCCGTCAGTTGACGAACTTCGCTTCACTAAAGATCTACTCCTATCAATGGTCTCCCGATGGCAAGAGCCTGGCCCTGGTGCGAGGAGATTCTCCTTCGGATCTGGTATTGGTTCAGGATTCTCAAGGGAAGTAGTCAGAGCCCGCAATTGCCCAGTCCCGGACGAGTTGTCGGCCACACTAAGAGTATCCATAAACCGGCTTGCAGGAAGCTGCGGGGAGGATAGTCGGCCAACCTGAAGTTAGGTGGCCCCGATTTTTTCCTTGACGGCGAATCCGCTGTTTGCACAGGGATTGTTTTCGGTTGTCTTATCGAAGTGACCAGGCAGAAGTTGCGGACCATGCAAAAGAATACAGATTGGTTCCGAATTGCTTGTTATTCGGCAACAATGGCGTGAAAGTCGTCGGCTGGAGCTAGAATGCGCAGATGAAAATCGCAATCATCACCCCCATTGGTCTTCTGCTATTCTTCGCTGCAACCCTCTCCGCGCAGAGTGACCGAGCACAGCCCCCGCTCGCACTTGTCGGGGGCACGTTGATCGATCTGTCCAAATCCGGTCGCAGCACCAATGACATTCCCAATGCGGTTGTGATTCTCCGAGGGGGAAAGATAGAAGCGGCAGGGCCCGCTGCCCTCGTCAAGATTCCCAGAGACACAAAGACGCTCGACTATGCCGGCACCTATATTCTCCCTGGTCTGATCGACGGTTTCGGCGGTTTGAACAGTCAGGCTCAGGCGAATGCCTGGCTCTACATGGGGGTGACAACGATCGTCGGCCTTCAAGACGATCGTCGCGGCAAGTTAAAGCTGGATGCTCACCCCAGCCCGCACATATATCCTCTCGATGGCGCTGGCTTCATCGACGAAGACAGTCTCCTTTTTAGCCTTCCGCAGTGGCGCAACAAGATAAAAAAGGGTGAGGACTTCGCGGACTTGAATGAGCAGGAAACCAAGGCTCAGATCGAGGAGCTTGCAGGACGCGGTACGCGAGTCATTTGGCTGGGACATGATCTCACGGCCGCGAAAACAAAGTTCATCATCGCAGAATGCCACCGCTTCGGGCTGATCACCTACGGCGAGTTCAATGCTACACCGTACTCGGACGCCATCTCGGACGGCATTGACGTCCTCCTGCACATGAGCCGGTATGAATTGGGTCTGATTCCCTCTCGGCTACAGGAGCCGTTGCTTCGAGATCCAGAAGGTGCTGCCTTGGGGCCGGCATACGCTTATCTCAGACAACTTGACCCTGCCGATCCCAGCATTGCGGCGTACGCAAAGCAGATCAGCAGCTCACGCGTTGCGCTCATGCCCACGCTCAGCCTCAGCTATCTTCAATTGCCTGATCACAGAAATCTTTGGAAGGAGCCGGCCGCATCAATCCTCGACCCGAAGGGATTGCATCAACCTTCCGATCCCGTGACCGGGGAAGTAAACACAAAATATGCGACCGGCGACCAACGCCACCTCACAACCAACGACGATGCGCACTTCTTTTCGATCAACCAGGCTCTCCAAGTGGCGCATCCTCTCAATCTTGCAGGCACTGGCTCCCCCGCATTCAGCACCATGCCCGGCATCTCCTTGCACACCGAACTGGAATTACTGGTGCGCTCGGGCCTTACCCCACGGGAAACCCTGGCAGCTGCCACGAGCAACTATTCCGAGCATTTCGGATGGCATGAGCTGGGGTTGGTGGAAGCGGGAAGACGAGCGGACATACTGATTCTTGCTTCGGACCCAACGATCGACATCTCTAATACCCGAAAGATTCGCTCCGTAATCTTGGAGGGGGCGATTCTCGACCGCAACGCATTGCTCAATGCACCCCGATGAGGCGTCTTCCTTTGCAAGACCGGGCCAGCCCCTGTTTTCAGCAGTCGACTGGAGCAAGCTCTGTGCGGAATTGGACCGGCGGTCCGAAATTCCTCCCGGATTGAAAATTTCTTGAAACTCACGAAGTCGCGCCGGGATCAGAGTCAAGTGGGTCAATCAACCCAAAAAAACCATGACAAGTTGAAAAGGAGGGACATTATGTCCCAAACCATTACTACGCCGCGGGAAGGCGCTCCGGCGTCTGACCTCAGTGCAGTTCGTCCGTTCCATGTCAACGTCCCGGAAGCAGAACTCACTGACCTGCGCAGGCGCATAGAGGCGGCAAGGTGGCCTGAACGGGAAACGGTGAACGATCAATCGCAAGGCGTGCAGTTGGCGACGATTCAGGCACTCGCGCGCTATTGGGCGAAAGACTATGACTGGCGCAAGGTCGAATCGAGACTGAACAGCCTGCCCCAGTTCATCACCGAAATTGATGGGCTTGACATTCATTTCATTCACGTTCGTTCGAAGCATGAAAATGCGCTGCCACTGATCGTCAACCACGGATGGCCGGGCTCGATCATCGAGCAGTTGAAGATTGTCGATCCACTGACAAACCCCACAGCGCATGGTGGTAGTGCATCCGATGCGTTCCACCTGGTGATCCCGTCCATGCCGGGCTACGGATACTCAGGCAAACCGGCGACCACTGGCTGGGATGCCGCCCACATCGCCCGTGCCTGGGTCGTACTGATGAAGCGCCTGGGATACAGCCAATTTGTGGCGCAAGGCGGCGATTGGGGTGCGATCGTCGTTGATCAGATGGCCCTGCAGGCGGCTCCGGAGCTGCTCGGCATTCACAGCAATATGCCCGGCATCTTTCCGCCCGAAATTGATCAGGCGGCTTTCTCCGGGAAACCAGCGCCGTCGGGTCTCTCAGCCGAAGAGAAGGTCGCTTACGATCGTTTGCTGTTCGAATATCAAAAGGGAATTGCCTACGGCTACCAGATGGGGCTGCGCCCGCAGACCTTGTACGGAATCGCGGATTCCCCCGTCGGCCTGGCGGCTTATTTCCTCGATCACGATGCGCGTAGCTACGAGCTGATCGCACGGGTCTTTAACGGAGGATCCGAAGGCCTCACACGTGACGACATTCTCGACAACATCACCATCGCCTGGCTGACGAACACGTTCATTTCCGGCGCCCGTCTCTATTGGGAGAATTGGGGCAAAGGCTTTTTCAACGCCAGGGGCGTCTCCATCCCGGTTGCCGTAAGCGTCTTCCCGGACGAAATCTATCCCGCCCCACGGAGCTGGACGGAGCGGGCCTATCCCAAATTGATCCATTACAACAAGGTCGACAAAGGTGGACACTTCGCGGCATGGGAGCAGCCGAAACTCTTTACCCAAGAGCTTCGCGCGGGCTTCAGGACCTTGCGCGACAAAACAGCCAAAGCAGCGTAGTCGTTCTCTGTCCCAATTCGATTGTTGTGGGTTGTTGCCCCACGCGAGTCTGGAGTAGAATCGCGCCGCCAGGAAACCGAGCGCAGGCAGATCTTTGCGAAAGGGAGGACGAATGAAGCCATTTCTGCGTTTTTGCCTGTTGGCAGGATGCGGTATCGCGTCCATGATGGCGGCGCCCCAGTCTTCACAGAAAACGTCGATGGAAGGTGCGCGCGCTATTAGATCCGACGCCACCATTGAGGGCTTGGTTCGAGACATTGCATGCCCCATTCAGAATCTCGATGGAAACGCGACTCACTTGAGCATGAAGTGCACTCTGGCATGCCTCAAGGCGGGTTCGCCGCTCGCTATTCTGACCCGTGATGGCGACCTGTATTTGCCTATCTCTGACAAAATGCCAGATTACGATCAGAGAGAAAGGCTCATGCCCTTCGTTGGCAAATATGTGCGAGCCAGCGGGATCGTGTTTGAGCGCCACGGGACGCACGCGATTGTCATCACGGAAATCACGGAAATGAAGGGAGTAAACGTGACGATAGAGGAAGAGTAACTCGGGGGCGGCGGGCCCATCTTCGCGGCCATTCGGAAGTCTATGCTACAGTTTTTGCGCGAGGTTCATGCCTTGTCCAAGTCGCCCAATCCCGCCGCGTCGCCGCAGGTGGCCTCTCTGCTTGGCTTGGCCACTAAGTTCCTCAGGGCCGAGCGCCCAGCCGATGCCATGGTGGCGTTGCGCGAGGCGGCGTTTCACGAGCCGGGCAATCCCATCATCCTGCATGATCTCGGACTTGCCTGCCTGGAGATCGGCCGCATCGAGGATGCTGTGGCTGCATTGCAGCGCGCAGTCACCAACAATCCCCGCTACACCGATGCGTATTTCCGCCTTGGGATCGCCCTGGAAAAGCAGGGCAACCTCCGTGCCGCCGTCGCTGCCTACGATCACGCCACCAAGCTGTTGCCCTCGTTGACCGAAGCCTGGTTCCGTGCCGGCGCCCTGGTCTACACTCTGGGCTATCGCGACGAGGCCGTCGGTTGTTTCCGGCGAGCGGCGGCGACCGGCGGCAGGAGCAGCTTCGGCCGCCTGGGCAAGGCGCGGGCGCTCGTAATCGAGGACCGCAATCAGGAAGCCGAGAAAGCCTTGCGGGAAGCGCTGGTAGCCGACCCGATGAATGCCATGGCCTATGACCAGCTGGGCAACCTGCTTTCCGACCTCGGCCGTTTCGACGAGGCCCGCGCCTGCTTCGAACGCACCATCGGCCTCGCGCCCATGCTGGCGGGAAGCTACTACGACCTGGTCCGCTGCCGGCCGCTCACCAGCGCCGACAAGGGCCTGCTGCAGACCATGCAGACCGCCCTCGCCACCCCGGGCCTAGAGCCGGGCCAGCGCCAGCGCCTTCACCTCGCGATTGGCAAAGCGGCGGAAGATCTCCACGACTACGCCCTGGCCATGCAGCATTTCGATGCCGCAGACGCCGTGCGCGGCGGCTCTGCCTCCTTTGACTCGGCCGCATTCTCTGCCGAGATCGACCGGCTGATTGCCCGCTGCACTCCCGAGTTGATGGCGCGAGCGGAGGAACTCGGCAGCCCCGACGCTACGCCGCTGCTCATCATTGGCATGCCGCGGTCGGGCACAACCCTGGTCGAGCAGATCATCTCCATGCATCCCGGCGTCGGCGCCGCCGGCGAGTTGAATTTCTGGAACGAGCGCGGGGCCGTGTGGCACCGCACCATCGCAGATGGGAACGAGAGCTCGTTCCTCAGCCAGGCGGCGGCTGACTATCTCCGCGTGCTGCGCGCCGTCGCACCCAGGGCGCCACGGGTCACTGACAAAATGCCCTTTAACTTTCTCTGGGCGGGGCTGATTCACCTCGCGTTCCCGCGCGCCACCTTCATCCATTGCCGCCGCGCCGCAGTCGACACGGCCTTGTCTATCCATCAGACTCATTTCCACCCCACCCTGGCGTTTCCCACCGGGGGCGCCGCACTGGTCGAGTATTTCCGTTGCTACCGGCGGCTGATGAACCATTGGCGGAGCGTGCTGCCCGCCGATCGCTTCATCGAGGTCGATTACGCGGAACTGACCGGCACGCCCGAACCGGTCATCCGGCGGATGATCGCGGCCTGCGGTCTGGAATGGAATGACGCGTGTTTGCGCCCTGAATCGAATCCGCGTGCGGTGAAGACCCCCAGCAAGTGGCAAACCCGCCAGCCCATCTATCGGACGTCAGTCGAGCGCTGGAGGCGGTATGAACCGTGGCTGGGGGAGTTGCGGGGGCTGGTGGATTAATAAAAAGCGGGTGCCCTGCCGCGAGGTCAGTCAAAAGCCCCGCCCTCTCGCAATGCCCTGGAGCTGGCAGGCATTCGTCACTCTGGCCGTCCCCTCACTATTCCCCCACCGTGATGATTACGCTGGTCGTGTGCTGCGTCGATCCGGAGATGCCTTTGACCTTCACTGTGTAATTGCCGGAAGGAGTCCCGCCTGAGTTTCCGCTGCTTCCACCGCCGCAGGCGACCAGTAAAGCCAGAGCAAGGCCGATACCGAGAAGGACGATGAGGGAAGTACGGCGCTTGTCCCGCCGCCGGGATCCACGGGCGCAGAAGACAAACATACCGCCGAGAACTGGCAGCCAGGCGGCAAAGGCCGTTGACGGATGAAGGGGAAATTTCAGGGCTGCGGCGGGCGCGCTGGTGGTGACCGTCAGGGTTGCGGGAGTGCCGGGGCTGATTGAACCGGGACTGACCGAGCATTGCGGCGCCAGCAGGGGCAAAGGGGATACGGAGCAGGTGAGCGCGACGGAACGATCGAAGCCCCCGACGCCGGGAACGTTGATCGTCGAGGTTGCCGATTGACCTGGACTGACCGTTGCGGGCGAAAACTTCGAGGCCGAAATCTGAAAATCGGGCGTGACCTCGAAGCTGGCGGTGACGGATGTATTCATGGTGATCGTGAGATTGCACCCGGCAGTGCCGGAGCAGCCGCCGCCATTCCATCCGGCGAACGTGCTCCCGGCGCTCGGCTTCGCCGTGAGCTTGAGCCGGGCGCCCGAGGCGTAGTTGTGCGAACAACTGGTGGTGCAGGTACGGCCGGGAGTGATGGTGACGGCGCCGTTCCCAGCGCCGGTTACCTCCAGCGATAATGTGAAGCTGGGAATGTCAGCCACGTTCAGCAGAATATTCCCGCCGATATCCAGATCGGGCTTCCCGTCTGCATTGAAATCGCCAACGCTGGAGCGGCAACAGCCACCGATGACGTATTGGGGCGACTGGAAGGTGCCATCGCCATTGCCCAATAGAAGAGCGATTTCATCGTTCTGCAGCGGGATGGCGATATCGAGCTTGCGGTCTCCATCGAAATCTGCTATCCGAATCGGATAACCCACCACTCCATAGGAGACAATCTGAGAGAAAGTCCCATCTCCATTGCCTAGGAAAATCAAAAGCGAGGTCAGGGTTGTAACGGCCAGGTCAGGATGGCCGTCTCTGTTGAAGTCGGCTGTGGCAAAGGCTAACGCCACATCAGGAAGGTCGAAGTTCCGAGGCGGCTGGAAAGTACCGTCGCCTTTGCCGTGGAGAAAACTGATCGCGCCTTTGGAGCAGCCGTCGGAACAGGAGGTCAACAGCAGATCGGTTCTGCCGTCGCCATCAAAGTCCCCTGCTATGACGCCTCCCGGCGAAGCAACGGCCGTGACCATCGGCGAACCGAAGGCGCCGGTGCCGGTGCCCAGGAGCACGTCCACGAATCCGTCAGGAACGACCACAATGAGATCCGGGATGTGGTCCCCATTGACATCGGCAGCGACCACAGAGCCCGCATCTAGAAGGTTGTAAGCCACTGGGGGCTGAAACGTGCCATCTCCCTTACCCAGCAGCACATTGACCGCGTAAATCTGATTGTCGAAATCCAGCGTGGTTACCGCCAGATCAGGTTTTCCATCCCCGTTGAAGTCTGCGGTAGTCACGTCGGGGAAAAACAGGTTTGCGTCGAAGGAATACGAGTAGGGTCGAAACGTGCCGTTGCCGTTGCCCAGCATGATGGCATTCGTTGATGCAATATCCAGGATGCCGTCGCCGTTGAAATCGGCTACGACATCGTTGTTGCCACCCGAGCCGCCCAGGACAGGAAGCTGAAAGGCACGATTCGCGCCAGGGAACGTTCCATTTCCGGCTCCCAGGAACACACCGATGACGCCTCCAAGAAGGCTTCCGCCAGTCGCCACGAAGTCCAGCTTGCCATCGTGGTTAAAGTCGGCCGCGGCGGCAAAAACCACCGGCCATGCATAATTCGTCGGGGCTCGAAAGGACCCATCGCCGTTTCCGACCAATACTGCCAGAGCCCCCTCGTACCCGCCGATCAAGTCCGGAATGCCATCGCCATTAAAATCACCCACACCTAGCGATCCGAGAAATCCGGCGTCATCAATATCAATTTGAGGTTGAAATGTTCCATCGCCATTGCCCAGGAAGACGCTTGCCACTTGTGTACTGACAGCAAGATCGAGGTTGCCATCATGATTGAAATCCGCGGCCACGATACTCTCATTTTCCAGGACGGACGGATTGCCGAAATCCACGCGTTGCTGGAACGTTCCATCGCCGTTTCCGAGGAAAAGGCTGACCGGGGGTTGATAGCTCAGGTTTGAAACCGCGAGGTCCAGCTTGCCATCGTTGTTGAAGTCGCCGGCCACCAGCTTCCAGGGGGCTCCTAATGTCGTGTATTGCGCCCCGCGCTGGAAAGTTCCATCGCCGGCGCCGAGGAAGACCTCGATATCGCCGGGATGAAGGTGCGTCGGGCCAAGCTGGTTCACAATGGCCAGGTCCAGCTTGCCGTCATGGTTGAAGTCCCCGGTCACAACTCCGTTGGCGTAGCATCCGTTTGGTTGGTAGTCCAGGCGGGGCGCGAAAGTTCCATCTCCATTGTTAATGAAGACGGACAGGAATCCGTTGTCCACATCGCAAAAGCCGGTACTGGGATCCGAGACCACCGCCAGGTCCGGATATCCGTCCCCGTTGAAGTCTCCGGCAACGATCGAGTCGCCGAAGTTGCTGGCGAGCACATAGTCCACACGCTGCTGAAATGTTCCGTCCGGCTTGCCCAGCAGTACGCTGACGTAGTAGTTGTCGACCGTGGCTACGTCCCAGTTACCGTCCTTATTGAAGTCGGTCGTCACGATTTCGTTTGGATATTCGTTCGTTGCATAGCGTGGCGGGTCGACGAACACCTGGGCCGAGGCGGATAACGATGCGAGCAAGAAGGCAGCCAGAATAAGCCTCTTCACCAGCTTGTCGGAACGCATGCCACCCTCCCCTGAGGCCGTTCGAGCGGCTGACGCGCCTTTATACAAGGGAAAGCCCAGTCAGTCAGCACAATTCTTTTCACCAACACGCGAAGTCCGCAGCGATTGGCGACTGATTTACAACGAAAATGGGCAAAAGTCCTTAGGAATTGCTGAGGTTTGCCTGAGGTTTTGGCCGCAGCAGAACTGTGTCGTCCAACAACTGGTTTATAATCTGGCGATTCGGTTCGCCGGAGGGGTTGTGGATGACACCTTCCGGGTTGCGACCTGGGTGGTCCAACCCAGCCTGAATAGCCTTTCGTTGAATGGCACCTCGGTTCACGTGGAACCTAAGGTGATGGGGGTCTTGGTTTGTCTGGCCTCGCGGCCGGGAGAGATCTTCTCCAAGGAGAGCATTCTTAAGGCAGTTTGGCAGGATACGTTTGTCTCCGAGGGCGTCTTAACACGCTCCATCTCCGAATTACGCCGGGTCTTTCAGGATGATGCGCGCGAGTCTCGCATCATCGAGACCATCCCCAAACGCGGCTACCGGCTGGTCGCGGAAGTCAGTCGCTCAACCGGCCCGGCAAGTCACTCTGTTCCCCAGCCATCCGCATCGCCGCGCAAAACCGGTCGGCGAAGCCTTTCTCTTGCCCTCTTGGTGGCGGCCGCTGCGTTGATACTCGCCTCCCTGAGCCTTGCCCTCCTGCGAGAACGACGGTTCCAATCCACTCCCGCGGTCAAGCTCGAATCGTTGGCGGTTTTACCCTTGCAGAATCTTTCCGGCGATCCAGCGGATGAATATTTTGCCGATGCGATGACCGAGGCTCTGACCACCGACCTCGCGCAGAATAGTTCACTGAAGGTGATCTCGCGAACTTCCTCCATGCAATACAAGCAGACGAAGAAATCGCTGCCTGAGATTGCCCGCGAACTCCACGTGGACGGAGTCATCGAGGGTTCGGTGCAGCGATCGGGGGGACAGGTTCGAATCACCGCCCAGTTGATCCAGAGCGATACCGACAGGCACCTGTGGGCTAAAAGCTACGCCCGCGACATGCGCGACCTGCTTACTCTGGAAACCGAGGTCAGCGACGACATTGCGCACAGCGTAAGTGCGCAATTGAAAACCGCAGAAGGGACGACGCGGGTGGAAGCCCACCCGATCGATCCTAGGGCGCTCGAAGCCTATCTGCAAGCCGACTATCACTTGGATCGGTTCGGAAAGCGCTTTCGTGACGAGGAAAAAAGGATGGCGACGCGCTATCTCGAGCAAGCGATTGCCGCCGATCCCGGCTTCGTACCCGCCTACGTCAAGCTGGTGCGGGCCCATAGCGTGATGTTTCCGGACAATTCCGACCTTCCCGCCCAGATTCAAGCCGCGGAAAAGGCGGTTGCGCTCGATCCCAATTCGTCCGATGCGCATGTGGTCCTGGGAGACGTCCGCTGGGCCCGAGGCAGGTGGTCGGAGGCTCTGGAACAATTCCGCATGGCCGTCGAATTGAATCCGAGCAGTGCGGTTGCTCATGATTCGCTCGGCAATATTCTGGACATCGTCGGACCGGACCAGGAGGCTTTGCAGGAGCACAAGATCGCCCAGCAGCTTGATCCCAGGGGCGATCACCTCTCCTGGGCGCTGTATCTGCGCCGCGACTATGACCGCGCCATCGAAATTCTCCTCAGATTCAGGGAGAGTGAACCGGACAATGCCGACTACCACTGGAGACTGGCACAAAACTATCTGCAGAAAAAGATGTACAAGCAGTGGGTCACGGAAGTGAGCGCGACCATGACTTTGTACGGATATCCTGGGATCGCCAGCCGCATGCAAAGTGCCATTGACGCATCCGGTTCGCGCGCAGCGCTGCAGCAGTGGGCGAAGGAGTTGGAACAACTCATCGCCAGCCGTCAACTCTATCTCCCGGGAGTGCTGGCCCAGGCTTACGCCATCCAGGGTCAGAACGATAGAGCATTCGCTTGCCTCGAAAGGGCGTTCACGAATCGCGATCGGACCTTCAACGACCCTTATCTCTGGGGTCGTATGACCATTGATCCGGGCTTTGCCTCGTTACGTTCCGATCCGCGATACGCCGACCTGCTTCGCCGCCTTGGCCTTCCTCCACGATTGCAATAACACGGGGTTGCCTCATGTCCCGCTTCCTTTGCGAGACATGGGAGAAGAAAACCTGCGTTACAAATCGACTACTTCTTAAACTTGATCACTCCGAACAGGCCGTCCTGACCGTTGTTCGGGCCGGCGGCGAAATACAGTGCGTTGGTCTTGCCGTTGGCCGAGGAACCGCCGCCAAACTCGATCCCCCAGAGTTGGTCGATCTTGATCGGTTTGCCCTTCAAGTTCGTAATTGTGCCCACCAGGGCGCCGGTCGTAGGATCGAACCCACTGATGGTGCTCTTGAGATTGTTGGAGTTCCCCACCAGCAAAGTGTTGCTGAGCGGACCAAAATTGTTTGGGGCCATGGCAAAACCCCACGGCCGGTTCAGCGGTTTGCCGTGAATCAGCCGTTTCACCAGCGTTCCGCTCTCTTGAAAGACGTCAACATAGCCGCCGGAGCTGCCGTCTTTCGCCGCAAACGACACATAGAGCATGCCGTTGATATCTTGCACGTTATAGGTCGAGAAGGTCTTGGGCACTTTGGAATCGGTGAACGACTTTACGAAATTGAAATTGCCGTCGTACACCTCGATGAGGTTGCTATTGAAGTTGGCAACGTAGAGGAAGTTCCCCGAGCTGTGCGTGGTCACGGCGATCCCGGTATAGACCGCATTCTTGGCGTGATTATCCACCGCAACCAGTGAGGAAGAGCGGTTGAAGTGCGACCATCCCTGAATCGAGCCATCCAGAGTTGCGAAAAGAAAAGCGGAAACCCAATTGTCGATCTCGAATTGGCTCGATCCGTTATAAACGATACCGGTGGGGGTGCCCGAGCCGCTTCCGTCGTGAGTTGGAACCACAACCCGCAGAGATTGCGGATTTCCTGCGCCATCGTAGAGCGTGGACCAGCCGTCATTCTCATCGCTGACCCAGAAAGGCTGGTCGGGGCCATCGGCCACTCCCCAGCCGTTCTGCAGCAGCGAGTCGGTGTGCTCGGCTCCGCTCACATTGGCGGTGAGTTTTGTAAGCTTGTAAGACTGCGCCTGGGCCGGGCCGGTTAGAATTCCGAGCACAAGCCCCATAACTGCCGCCAGCGCGAGAAGCCGGTTGGGTCTGCTGTTCATGGTGTCTCCTTAAGTCAGATTTTGCGCAACGGAGGCAGCCCGACTGCGGCGCCGTGCCCGTTCTTGGTTGGTTCGCGTGAAGCGGATGGTAGGTTCGCAGGGCGCTCGAGTTGTCACGGACTTTTCTGGATCCGGTTAATTTTCCATGAATTCTGGCGCTTGACCCTTGATCACATTTGAGTATTGCTGGGAGTCCTTTGCGGACCGGTGTTCGCGCTTTTCTCTGCAGCCAGGATCGCCTTCACGCAAAGAGTCTGTTTCACGTCCGACCAAGCCGCTCCACGCGTGAGGAAAACTCGCGGCGCATTTAACAGAAATTTCATCTGACGGTCACAGGCCTGTCGCCGATCATCTGCAACTATTGCCGCGATAGTACTTTCCAACTCCGACCTTGCACGACCGGTCCCGGTTGGGCGACGAACGAAACCTGAGGAGGAGAACGGATATGTCGCGAAAAGCATCCCGCATCAAATTTCGAAATCGATCCCGGAGCAAGTTCCGGGCCAACCATCTGCGTCCGCTCGCCGGGCTGCTGGCAGCGGGATTGAGCCTTCCCACGCTCGCCGCCGCTCAATCCAAGGAATTTCCCACCTACTCCACAGGCCCGCAGCCGGACGGCTCGTGGGTGGTAAGCTCCGGCCAGGTCGTCAACCCGGCTGGCATCCAGGTAGACCTCGGAATCCGAGTGCGCGCGAAGGCGATCGCGCTCAATCCCAATCTTCGTACTCACACCGCCGCCGTGTTGACCTTGGGCGCTTCTCAGGCAGTTGAGGTCTTTGATACCAATACCGGCACGGTTCTGCAGGACTACATCACCTTCGGTCTCGATTCCAGGGGCAGCTATGGTGGTATCGCCTATTCCCCGGACGGCAAACAACTGGTATTCAGTCAGGACAGCAGCAACGTCACCATCGCCAACGTCGACGAAAACGGTCTTCTGGAAGACAATGCCCAGGTCTCGGTTCCTCCAGACAATTCCTTTATCGCGTGCTTTCCCAACAGCCCCCCCGGATCGTATGACATCCCCTGCGGCACGTTCTATAGTCCGAGCACTTCCTATCCTGGTGGCCTGGCTATCTCCAAGGATGGCAAGAGTGCCTACGCCTTGTTGAACCAGAACGATACCGTCACTCAGATCGACCTGACCTCGGCGACGCAGGGAACGCAAATCCGCGTGGGCAACGCGCCCCACAGTATCCTGATCGACAGCAAGGGAACGACTGCCTACATCAGCAATGAGGGTGGCCGGGCCGCGACCGAGGCCGACTTCCAGATCTTCTCCGCCGGCACTGAAATCGTAGCCGACCCCGTAGTCGGTGCCGCCATCACCGGTACGGTTTCAGTGGTCGACTTGCCCTCGATGACGGTCACCGCGGAAATCTCCACCGGCGGTCTGCACCCCACCGGGATGGCGTTCTACGGCCGGCACCTGTTGGTCGCCAACGCCTATAGTGACACCATCTCAGTCATCGACACCGCGACCAACACCGTCGATTGGACCATTGATCTTGGCCTCCCGATCGGAGTGCCCGGCGAAGGGTCCCCGGCCTATGGCGCAGCGCCGGTCTCGATCGCTGTCGATTCCAGCAAAGGTATTGCTTACGTTGCGCTCTACAATGCCAACGCCGTAGCCGTAGTCAATCTGACCAAGGGCGCGCAAAATCCAGTCATGGGCATGATCCCGGTCGCTTATGCGCCGAGCTCGGTCGTCCTCGATAAGTCCCAGGACGTGCTCATCGTCGCCAATGACAAGGGCATCGGCACCCGTTATTCGTTCGAATGCGACTACGGTGTCTGCGATTACAACACTCACCAGGACAATGGCACCGTCAGCATCGTACCCGTGCCGGACAGCGGGACCTTGCGCGCCATGTCGAAAAAAGTCTTCGAGTACAACCACTGGGATCTGTCGAAAAACATCGAGTCTTCGTCGGGCGGCAATCCCAATAAGAAGCCGGTCCCCATCCCCGCCAAGATCGGCGATCCCTCGCTGATCAAGCATGTGTTCCTGATCATCCGCGAGAACCGCACCTACGACCAGATCCTGGGCGATGTGGCCGGCGGCAACGGCGACTCCAAGCTAGCCGTGTTCGGCTACGACGGCTCAACCCACCTTGATACCCCGAACGCGCACAAGCTGGTAAAGCGCTTCCCGCTGCTCGACAACTTCTACGACCCCAGCCGCCAGTCCGCTGACGGTCACCAGTGGATCACCGAGGGCATGGCGCCTTACGCCGACGACATCCAGTCGCCCGACTGGGTCCGCAGCTATCCGGGCGGAAACGCCGGCGATGCCCTGGCTTACCAGAACAAGGGCTTCCTGTTCTCTGAGGCGGCGGCCGCTGGTCTCAGTGTGAAGCTCTATGGCGAGTACGTCGAGTACGACACCTACGCAACCAAGAACGGCGAAGAGCCGACCTGGACGCAGTTTTACCGAGACGCACTGAAATTCGAGCATGGGAAAGAGCAGACGCTGCACTATCAGAACACGATTCAGGCTCACGCCTCGGTTCCGGCCGTATATGACCACCTGATCAAGAACTTCCCCATATTCGACCTGAACATTCCCGACCAGTTCCGCGTCGATCTGTGGGTGCAGGACTTCAACAAGGACCTGGCTGCCGGTACGGTTCCGGCTTTGAGCATCCTGTGGATCATGGATGATCACACCGGCGGCCCCCCGACACCCGATGCGCAACAGGCTGATAACGATCTGGCCGTTGGACGCATTGTTGACTACATCAGCCACAGCAATGTGTGGTCCACATCGGCGATCTTCATGGAAGAAGACGACGCCCAGAACGGCGTCGACCACGTCGACGGTCACCGCAGCCCCGGGTTTGTCGTCAGCCCGTTCGCGGTGCAGCATGGATCCGCCCAACACTACTACTACACCCAGGTCAACATGACCCGGACCATCGAGCAAATCCTTGGTCTTACTCCCATGAACCAGTTCGACCTTGTGGCCTCACCCATGAGGACGGCCTTCGTGAAGGACATGCCGCCCAAGGGCAACTTCCAACCCTGGACGCATGTGCGCAACCGCGTCCCCTTGAACCAGGGCGTAGGCGGTCTTGAGAACAAAGGCAGCGCCAGGGTCAGAGCCCTGAGGGCTGCCTGGCTGGAGAAGAAAGAGGAAATCTTCGCCGGCAAGATGACTACTCCCGATGCCGAAGACCCGGATACGGTCAACCACTTCAACTGGTACATGTCCACCGGCTTTACGCGGCCATATCCCGGCGAGAGCACGGTTCGCCCGCCCAGCGAATTCAACAACCCGGCACCCGCTGGCGACACAGACGGGGACGACTAAGGCTTATTCCAAACTGCACCCACCCTCTTCCCGAGAATCGGGGAGAGGGTTTTTTACTTTAATGGGATCGGGCTGAACTGGACCAAAGTTCATTTAGACACATCGAGACGAAGGCTGGCGCGGCGTCAAGCCGCCTCGCCTGACGGGAATCCCCTGCCGAAGATCGATGTCCGCTGAAGCAGTCGAGCCTCAGCTATCCATAATCCTCCTGATTGTCGACTCGACCCAGCCACCTTATCAGCCAATCTGCATCCCTTGTCGGTAGTCCAGCCTAGCCAACCCGAGAAGGGAAAGCCTTTTTCTTTCTGGCTCTTGGGCGGGGTTACAAGGTCACAGCCACCTGTGATCGGCCGCACAGCCGCTTTCGTGAAGCCCGCGAGACCATATGGGGTACGGAACCAGCCCCATTGGAGGGTAACCATGAAGCGCGTCTTGATTCTTGGAGCCGCAGGCAGAGACTTTCACAATTTTAATGTCATCTTTCGCGACAATCCCGCCTACCACGTAGTTGCATTCACCGCCACCCAGATTCCCGACATTGCTGGACGCCGTTATCCGGCGGAGCTTGCCGGCAAACTCTATCCGGAAGGCATTCCTATCTTTGAAGAAAAAGATATGGAGAACCTGATCGCCGATCACAACGTGGAGGCGGTCGTCTTTTCTTACAGCGACATCTCCCATCAGAACCTGATGCACCTTGCCTCCCGTGCCGTAGCGGCAGACGCCGATTTTTGGCTGCTGGGAACCGGGTGCACACAGCTCAAGTCGGTGGTGCCGGTCGTCTCGGTCTGCGCGGTGCGAACGGGATGCGGCAAGAGTCCGGTCTCGCGCCTGGTCGCCGCGGAACTGCGCCGGCAGGGTCGAAAGCCGGTGGTCATTCGCCACCCTATGCCCTACGGGGACCTTGCGGCGCAAGCCGTGCAGCGCTTTGCCCTGATGCAGGACCTCGACCTGCAACAGTGCACCATCGAGGAACGCGAAGAGTACGAGCCGCACATCAACCAGGCGACCGTGGTGTATGCGGGAGTGGACTACGAAATGATTCTCCGCCGGGCGGAGCAGGAAACGGACGTCATTTTGTGGGACGGAGGCAACAACGACACTCCTTTCTACGCCTCCGACCTGGAGATTGTCGTGGTAGACCCGCATCGCGCGGGACATGAACTCTCCTATTTTCCGGGTGAAGTCAACCTGCGGCGCGCCGATGCCATCGTGATCAACAAGGTGGACACCGCCGATCCACAGGACCTGGAGACAGTTCGCCGGAACATCAAGCTGCACAACCCCAGAGCCGCCGTGTTTGAGATGGCATGCCGGGTCTCGGTTGCCGATCCGTCTCTCGTGAAGGGACGGCGAGTCCTGGTAGTGGAGGATGGTCCCACACTCACCCACGGAGAAATGCCTTATGGGGCGGGCGTGGTTGCGGCGCGCCAGAACGGTGCGGCCGAACTGGTCGATCCACGGCCATTTGCCGTCGGATCCATTCGCGGCACTTTTGAACGTTACCGTCACCTGACGCAGCTTCTGCCCGCCATGGGTTACAGCGCCATGCAGAAGCACGAACTCGAGGAAACCATCCGCCGTACCCCGTGCGATCTGGTCTTGGTCGCGACGCCGATCGATCTTGCCAGGGTGATCAGGATCGACAAGCCGAACTTCCGCGTAACCTACGAAGTCGAAGAACTCACCAAACCCGGCCTGGTCGAAATGCTGGCCAGGTTCAGCGTCGAGCACGAGCCCGCGCTGGCAGGAGTGGGAAAATGACCAACAAGGATTTTCTCTCGATTCGAGACTTCTCGCCCTCGGAGATCCAATATCTGCTCATTCTTGGCCGGCAGGTGAAGGCTGACGGTATTGGCTACAGCATGGCCCTCCGGCGTCAGACCCTGGCCATGATCTTCGAGAAACCTTCTTTGCGCACACGGGTGACGTTTGATGTCGGCATCCGGCAACTGGGTGGATTTTCGCTCTATCTGTCTCCCGCCGAGATTAGTCTCGGCAAGCGGGAATCCGTCTACGACGTGGCCAGGAATCTGGAACGCATGGTGCAAGGCATCATGATCCGCACTTTTGACCACGAAGTCGTCTTGCAGATGGCGCGCTACGCCGGCATTCCCGTCATCAACGGACTGACCAACTACTCTCATCCCTGCCAGGCGATGGCGGACTATCTCACCATGTGGGAGGCGAAAGGCCATGTGGAGGGCCTGAAAGTCGCCTTCATCGGCGACGGCAATAACGTTGCGCGTTCGCTGGCGTTTGCCGGAGCCCAGTTGGGCACACATGTCTGGGTGGCTACGCCACCAGGGTACGAACTGGACGCGGAATCGGTGCGCTGGGCTCAGGAGCGCGGTTGTGAAACCGGCGGCACCTGCACGCTGACCAATGATCCCGAAGAGGCGGTGTTCGGCGCAGATGTCGTCTACACGGACGTTTGGGCCAGCATGGGAGAAGAGGCCGAAGCGGACCGGCGGCATCACGTCTTTCATCCCTATCAGGTGGATGCGACTTTGTTCCGGCGCGCCAAGCGGGATGCCATCTTCCTGCATTGCCTGCCGGCCCATCGCGGAGAAGAAGTCACCAACGACGTGATCGACTCGCCGCGCTCTCTGGTATTCCAGCAGGCGGAGAACCGGCTGCACTCGCAGAAAGCGATCATGCTGGAACTGATGAAAGGTGAATTCCTCAAGCTGCCGGGGCTGGGGGAGCTGCGGGAGATGGTGCACGCGTAAGCGTCTTTTGACAGATTGTCATCTTGAGCGAAGCTCGGGATGACAAAGCATACGGACGGTTAAAGGACGAGCGAACCTCTGTTTATGAAGACCATGCTGCTTGCGGTTGGTGGAAACTCCCTGATTCGCGCGGGCGAAAAGGGAACCATCCTCGAGCAGCGGGCAAACGCGCAACGAACGGCGGCCCAGATTGTCGGCCTGATCCGCGCCGGCTACCGCATCGTGCTCACCCATGGCAACGGTCCGCAGGTTGGCGCGGCGCTGCTGCGCTCGGAGCGGGGAGCGAGCCAGGTTCCCGGTCACCCGCTGGATGTGTGCGGAGCGTCAACCCAGGGGGAGATCGGATATCTTCTCGAACAATCCCTGCAGACCGAACTGCTCCAGGCAGGTCTTCACGTTCCGGTGACGACGATTCTCACGCAGAGCCTGGTCTCGCAAGACGATCCTTCCATGAGCCATCCCACCAAGCCCATCGGGCCTTTCTATTCGCGCGCCGATGCGGAGGAGCGCCAACGCTTGTTTGGGTGGCAGATCGTCGAAGATGCGGCCCGCGGCTACCGCCGTGTGGTCCCCTCTCCCCAACCGCTCGACATTGTTGAACTCGAGGTCATTCGCGATCTGGTCGAGCAGGGCGTGCTGGTGATTGCGGGCGGCGGCGGAGGCATTCCGGTCGTCTGGAAGAACGGCAGGCTGGAAGGCGTGGAAGGCGTCATCGACAAGGATCGCGCCTCGGCTCTCCTCGCTTCACGCCTGGGCGCTGATCTGTTCGTGATTTCAACCGATACCGATTACGTGTACCTGGACTACAAGAAACCCAGTCAGATTCCGTTGCGCCGCGTGGGCATGAAGGAGTTGGAGGCGCACCAGAAGGCCGGTCACTTTCCACCCGGGAACATGGGCCCGAAAATCGAGTCGGTCTTGCGCTTCTTGGGAAATGGCGGAAGGGAAGCGATCATTACCGATCCCTCGAATCTCTGTCAGTCGGTGATGGGATCCGCCGGAACTCACATATTCTCCGATCGCCACCTCGTGGAAATCACCCTCGAAACACAGATTGAAGTTCCGGTGGGAGGACGCTGATGGCCCAAACGATCGACTCTTGCAAGCCGAAGCAGTTTCCGGATCTGGACGCATCGGTCGGCGGCGCAGTTCCGCTGAAACACGTGGTGGAATCGCAGCAATTTACCGTTCCTCTGCTCATGGAGTTATTCGACCGGTCACGCGGCATGGAGCGGGTGGTGGCGCGTGGAGGCTCGCTCGATTACCAGAACCGCATCATGGCCACGCTGTTTTACTCGCCGTCGACCCGCACTCGGCTTTCGTTCGAGGCCGCGATGCATCGTCTGGGTGGCCAGGTTGTGTCTACGGAAAATGCGGGCGCGTTTTCTTCGGAGATCGAAGGCGAGCAGGTCGAAGATTCCGTCCGCATCATCAGCGGCTATTCGGATGTGATTGTGATCCGGCACCCGGCGGAGGACGGTGCCCGCCGCGCCGCCCAAGTCGCCCCGGTACCCGTGATCAATGCCGGGGATGGCAACGGTGGGCAGCATCCCACCCAGGCCTTGCTCGACCTGTACACTATTTACCGGCAGCGTCCGCTGGATGGCCTCAGTGTGGCCATCATTGGCGAGTTGGATAAAGGCCGTACGGCGCGGTCGCTAGCGTATCTGCTGGCCAAGTTCGAGCGGGTTAAGATGTTCTTTGTCAGTCCGCCGCGGCTGCAGATGAAATCGGACATCCTGGCTTATCTCGATGAACACGGCGTCCGCTACGAACTCGAGTCCGACATCGACCGCGTGATCGGCGAAGTGGATGTGGTTTACCAGACGCGAATCCGGCCGGAGCGAGTGCGGGACATCGATGGTCGTACAGACGACGGGCTCGGGCGTTATGCCATCGATTCGACCGTGGTGCAGCGCATGAAGGCGGACGCGATCATCCTGCATCCGTTGCCCCGCACGGTCGAGTTGGACAAGTCAGTCGATGCCGATCCTCGAGCCATGTATTTCCGCCAGGCCATGAACGGCCTCTATGTGCGGATGGCGCTGTTGACCATGCTGTTGGACAGAAAGTGATGAGTTGGGAGCGGGCGGCCGCAGCACGAGCGGCCCAGTGCAGCACCAGCTAACTGGTTGAAAGGAACTTATGACAACCGAACTCATAGAGAAATCCATGCGGACCCAGGACTTTGTCGAACTCGAAAACCAGTATGGAGCTCATAACTATCATCCACTGGACGTGGTGATCGAGCGGGCGGAGGGTGTTTGGGTGTATGACGTCGAGGGCAAACGTTATCTCGACTGCCTGGCCGCGTATTCCGCGGTGAATCAGGGACACTGCCATCCCCGGATTCTCGAAACCCTGAACCGGCAGGCGCATAAAGTCACGCTGACCTCGCGCGCATTCCGCAACGAGCAACTGCCACTGCTCTACAAAGAACTCCACGACCTGACCGGCTTCGACATGGTGCTGCCCATGAACTCCGGCGCGGAGGCGGTCGAAACCGCGATCAAGACGGCTCGCAAGTGGGGCTACAAGATCAAGGGCATTCCCCACGACAAAGCCGAGATCATTGTCTGCGCCAATAATTTTCATGGACGCACCGTCACCATCGTGAGCTTCTCCAGTGACGAACAATATCGCGATGGCTTCGGCCCGTTCACTCCGGGGTTCAGGATCATTCCCTTTGGCGACGCGCGCGCCCTGCGCGAGGCCATCACGCCGAACACCTGCGCCTTTCTCGTCGAACCCATTCAGGGCGAGGCCGGTATCGTATTTCCGCCCGAGGGATTTCTCCGCGAGGCGGCGGAAATCTGTCGCCGGAATCGGGTGCTGCTGATGACGGACGAAATTCAGTCCGGCCTGGGGCGCACCGGCAAGCTCTTCGCCTACATGCATGAAGGCATTACCCCCGATGTCTTGATCGTGGGCAAGGCGCTGGCCGGCGGCTTCTATCCGGTGTCGGCGGTGCTCGCGTCGCGCGAGATTCTGGGGGTGTACAAGCCCGGCGACCATGGCAGCACCTTCGGCGGCAATCCCATGGGTTGCGCCATCGCCCGGACCGCGTTGCATGTCCTCATTGAAGAGAAGTTGGTGGAACGCTCGGCCGAGCTGGGCGCCTATTTCCTCACCCTGCTGCAGACGCTGCGCAGTTCAGACTTGAAGGAGGTCCGTGGCAAAGGTCTGTGGATCGGCATCGAACTGCACAGCCCGGCGCGTCCTTATTGCGAGGCGCTCAAGGAAGAAGGAGTCCTGTGCAAGGAGACGCATGACCGCGTGATTCGTATCGCGCCGCCGCTTACCATCAGCCGCCAGGAAATTGACTGGGCCTTCGACCGAATCGCAAGAGTCATTCAGCGGCCTTGATGGAGGTCGCCGGCCCAGCGTTCCTCCGCGCAGGATATTGAAGGTCAGACTTTCACCGCGACCGCTACATCGAACTTCGAATAGTACTTCTTTACGTCCGCTGCGCCATACTTCTCGCGGAACTTCCCGACCACAGATTTTACGACTTTGGCATCCTTGATCGGACTCGCCCTGAAGGCCGACGCGGCGCCCCGGGCATCGATCCGAATGGAGGGATTCTTCAGCACGTTACGATACCACTGCGTGCCGGAACCCTTCACCGGCAGCAGATAAAGCTTGTCGCCTTCCCACACGAACCACACCGGAAGCGAAATTGACTGACCGGTTTTCCTTCCGATTACGCCGATTTTGATCCCGCGGTAGCGGGCGAGCCGGTCTTTAAGTTCGGCGGGCGTTCTGCGAGTCGATTCCCGCATGTCAGCTATTTCCCGAAGATATATGCCGCGCCCTGGCCGTTCTCTTGCGGAGCGCCAACCGCGATCGTGTTTCCGCTGATGCCGACCGCGAACGCAAAATCGTCACCCTGCCCTCCGTCCCCTGGAATCAGCTCGGCCTTGAACTTTGAAGTCGTCTTCCAGCCGCTCTTGGGTTTGGTCACCACGTAGGCCGCCCCGCCATTGTTCCCCGCGACCGCTCCCAGCACGGCAGTGTCGTCGGTGATGGCAACGGACCAGCCCGAAGCGATCGTCCGGCCGTCGGAGGGAGTGAGCTTGGCGTCGTATTCCTTCGTTGACGCCCAACCCCCGGCAGGCTTCACGAACACATAGCCCTTGCCGGCAAAACCGTTGGCGTAAGGCGCCGCCGCCAGCACCGTGCTCCCGTCGCTGCTCAGGCACGATGATCCCGCCTGGCAGAAGCCGAACAGGTCGCCGACCGCCCCACCTTTCTCCGTAAGTTTCGCCTGCGCTTTCGATGTGGACTTCCACCCGTGCGCCGGACGGACGAAGATATAAGCTTTGCCGGGTCCGGTCCCCGCCCCGTTCACGAGATCGTATTGCACCGCGCCCACGAAAATCGTTGCTCCATCTGAACTGATCGAGACGCAACCGAAGTCATCATTGGCCTTGGCCCCAGACTCGGTGAGCTTGGCTGTTTCGCGTGCGCTTTTCCAGCCCTTCGCGGGCTTTACAAAAACGTACACCGCCCCGGCCGCCGCTTGCCCTTTCACCGTGGCAAGCGCGGATCCTGCCACCACCGTACTTCCGTCCCCGCTGATGGACATCTCGTTGCTGAAGCCGTCGCCGGCCATTCCATCGGAGGCCGACAGCTTGGCTTTGAACTTCGAGGTGGTCTTCCAGCCACTATGCGGCTTCTGGAATATGTATACTTTGCCCGGTCCGTTGCACATGCCGCTCTGCGGGCAAGCCCCCACCACGATCGTATCTCCCGCGATGCCCACCGAGCCGCCGAAACCATCACCTGCCTGCCCGTCGGAGGCCGTCAGTTCGGCCGTCTCGGTCATGTCCGACCAGCCACCCGCGCCCTTCACGAAGACGTAAGCAGCGCCCTGGCCCGCATTCGATCCCACGGTTGCACTCATAGAGCCAACCACGAGTGTGCTTCCGTCGATGGCTACGGAGATGCCAAAGTAGTCGCCATCCAAGCCGTTGGAGGCCGTGAGTTCGGCCAGTTGACCCCAGGCATCGCTCGAGATCGCGCTGCGGGCCGCTGACATCGTGCCCGCGCAGCATACGAAAGTGACGGCTAATACAGTGGTCTTGAAGCTGGAGAATGTGCGTTTCATGGAAGGCTCCTCAGGCTGAATTGGCCGCACGCCGCGATTCGCAAGCCTATACCCGGGGAAGAGAGCACCAATTCGCGCGGTACACGCGGCTTCGAGCCACTACAGAGCCCGAACTCTATGCCCGCCGAAATGGCTTGTCAAGAGGATTTAACGCAAAACACCGCCGCGCGCACGATCGCCGGGCGGCCTCCTCTACTCGCGTCCTCTGCCAAGAGGATTGGCTGCCCGGCGTTGCGACCGTCCTGATGAATTGCCCCAATCGGTCGATGGCCTGCCTATCGGGTTGCTTGCACGCGATTTCGAGTCGGCTCGCGTGGTGCGTGGTTACTTCACTTCGACCTTTACCCGCATCCACGGATGGATGCAGCACTGGAACCGGTGTACGCCCGGCGCCAGGTCGGTGACCTGAACATTGCTGCCCTGCAGCAGTCGCGTTCTCGCCACCGCAACGTTGGCAAAGCCGCCGTCGCACTCGGGAACCGTGTGCTCTCCCGGGCCGTTCAGCTGCGGTATGAAACCGCCCCCGAACTTGGCCACTTCGGTGAAGGTATGAGGCTCGCCTCCCTGGTCGACCACGCTGACCGTCGTCCCTTGCTTTACTTTCATGACGTCCGGTTCAAAATCCCATTTGGGATCCGGTGTGCCGGCTTCAGCCTCGGCAAACAGGTCATCCAACGTGGTCTCGGCTCCCAGGCTTATGTTTCTGCAGAAGCCGGGCCCAAGGGCGGCGTTGAACGTCTTCGGGTCGCACTCGTCCAGTGCCACCACCTGCGCCACCGGCGCGGGCTTGGCCTTGGTCGCCTTGTTTTGCTGCGCCAATAGTTGCGTTGCCCCGGCCAACATCAGAGTGCCGAGTAGCCAATTCTTGTGTTTCATCATGGTGTACTTTGTCCTCTCTTTAATTGTTCTGTTGTGTTGTTAAGACTTCAGCTAGAGCCGCCGAAAGCTCATCTCCATCAAGAACCTCTGAACCTATGGGATCCGTTCCGCCGAAAAAGCGATGGGAACCCCTTTCAAAATGGAATCGTAGACGGGTGAAAATGTCGGACCCAGGCTGCTTAGTTCCCGCAGTTGTTCATCCGACAGGTTGGCTTTGATCCGCATCTTCATCCGGATCTGTTGGTAGCCGTTGCGAACCGATGGATCGAGTCCGAGAAAGCCCTGAAGATCGAGATCGCCTTCGAGCGAGGATTCGACCTCTTCGATCACCATCCCGCGCGCGGCGGCGTGGTAGACCATCGACGTGGTTACGCAGGATGCCAACGCGTGCAGCAGGTGCTCCACCGGGTTGGCTCCCTTGTCGCGACCGAGCAGGACTTCCGGTTCGTCCGCCGCGAGCGTGAAGCTGGTCTTGTGAGTCAGGGCTTGTCCGCCGCCGTAGAAAGACTTTACTTCCGACCGGTTTTCCCCGGCGCCGATCCAGCAATTGTCCAGGCGGAACTTGAATCGGCCAAGTTCCGGTGTGGCTTTGACAGCCTCGATCGTCTCCTGCATTCGAGTGGTGTCGACACCGTTGGTTTTGTTCGCTATTTCCAGTTTCATTGTGCAGTTCCTTTGTCGCGGAGGATTCGTCTACTGCGTACCGTCACATCTGCAATAGGCAACGGAGATGCCAGAGCGCCGTGCGGGAGAGGATGATTTGTTGTCAGGCGCTTCCGCCGATTTCGCAGGCGGGGAAGGCTGACGACTTTTCGTCAGCGGCGATTTCTCGCGAGACGAACCTGTGACTTCCGCCATCCGGCCTCAGGAGTTACGGCACGGGGGCTCGCGCCATTTCGCATTCCTTGTTGCTGAGAGGCCCGGTTCGGTCCAGTCCTTCCCGGGTCAGGCCATGATCCGGGAGTCGAGGGAAGACGAATTCCCGTGGGCGGGGCGCTCGATTCGCAGAGCCCGCATCCGCGAGGCAAATGTCGACGGAGGCACACCCAACGCCCGCGCCGCTCCATGCGGTCCCGCGACCTTCCACCCGCATCGTTCGAGCGTTCGGAGTAGGGTCTCCCGCTCTAGTTCGCGCAGCTCGCGTTTTGTCCTGAGGTTGTGAGTCTCAGCCGGTCCTCTGCCCGCGGCCTGCAGGCTGTCCAGTGGTAATGCGTCGCGAAGGGACAAGCTTCCGTCTCGCGCGATGATGACCGCGCGTTCCATCACGTTCTCCAGTTCACGGACGTTTCCCGGCCAGTGGTAGGAGCGCAGGCGCCTCAAGCAGTCTGCAGTCAAATTGGGCTGGGGTTTCCCGATCCGGCGGCTGTACCGCTTGACGAAAAGCCGGGCCAGCAATTCCACGTCAGCTCCCCGCTTGCGTAAAGGTGGAACCGCGATCGGAAAGACATTCAGCCGGTAATACAGATCTTCGCGAAACCGGCCGGCCGCGACTTCGGCGGACAGTTCCCGATTGGTCGCGGCAATCACTCGCACATCCAGCTTGCGTGTCTGCGAGCTGCCGACCGGCTCGTATTCGTGCTCCTGCAGCACTCGCAGGAGCTTCGGTTGCAGTTCCAGTGGCAGCTCCCCCACTTCGTCGAGAAAGATGATTCCGCCCTGTGCCAGCTCGAATCTGCCGGCCCGCCGGTTGGTCGCGCCGGTGAACGCCCCCTTCTCGTGTCCAAAGAACTCGCTCTCGCACAGAGTCGCCGGTATGGCCGCGCAGTTGACGCGAATGAACGGCCTGGCCGCCCGTGCGCTGTGTTTATGAATGGCGCGTGCCACCAGCTCTTTTCCCGTGCCCGTTTCCCCCGTGATCAGCACGGTTGCCGGCGTGGCGGCGACTTGGCAAACTTCGCTCAAGACTTTGCCGATCGCCGGGCTCTCGCCAATAATCTCGCCGAAAGGCTTGTGCTCCGCCATCTCACTCTGCAGATACGCTGCCTCTTCTTCCAGCGCCAGCAGCCGGTCTTCGGCCGCCAGTTGTTGCTGCACGTTGCGCAAGATAATGCTGTAGCGGCGCTCGCCCCCTAGTTCGAAGCGGGAAACGCTGCCTTCCGCGGGAAACTGCGAGCCATCGGGTCGCACGGCATCGAGTCCGCGAGGCACCCAGGCGGAAGCTTCGCCCGAATTATCCAATTGCTGGGCGATGCTCGATAGTTTCTGCGTGCTGCTGGACGTGAGCAACGCGCTTAAGCTTCGATGTACCAACGCATCGCTGGGCAAAGCAAATAAGGCCGCCGCGGATACATTGGCTCTCACAATGCGGAATCGGTCGTCCAGTTCGAAGATGGCATCCATCGCGCTCTCGAACAGTTGCGCAAACCTTTGCTCGCTCTCGCGCACCGCAGATTCCGCTCGAATCCGGTTGAGTTCGGCGGCGGCCCGCTCGGCGAAAATCCGGAATACTGCTTCGACGTCCGTCAGCAGTGGCAACGGCTTGGTGTCGAGCGCGGAGAGATGTCCGAGAACCGTTCCGTCAGGCTTGAGCAGAGGCACACCCGCATAACTCACCGCGCTCAGCTTCACCAGGTCGGCATCGCCGGGGAAAAGCTCGATCACGCGATCCGGATAATGAATCAGGCAGGTCTTTTCGATGACCTGTTCGCATGGCGTCCCGGGAATGGGATATTCGTAGTCTTCGACGTAGTGGCCGTTCATCCAAAAGGCCAGCGAGCGCAGCACTTTTCTCTCCGGCACGTACTCCGTCACCCACGTGCCGGCTACGTCCATGGCCAGAGCCGCGGAGCGCACCAGAGCCCGAAAAAATTCATGGCCCGTCGCCGACGAGGTTCCTGCGAGCAGATGCCGGATCAAGGATTCGCTTCCGTTGCGTCCGTTCAACGATGTTCTCCACGCGCGAGGCCGGTTCGAGCCTCGGAGATTTTCGTCCTGGAATGCAAACGCCGAGGCTAACACGGCACGTCGCAGCGGATGTCAGCTGCAAAAGACATTCTGGAGACATCGGATTGACATACCCGCCGTCAGCGGGCCCGCGCCTGCCGCGGCGTCGTTCCATAGAGCCGGCGCCAGACGCGGCGCAGCTGGCGCGTCGAACCGAAGCCGGCGCGCTCGGCAACGTGCTCGATATTCAGGCGGCTCTGGCGGATCAGTTGCTGCGCCAGGGTGACGCGCAGCCGGTTCTTGTAATCCGTGATGCTCATCCCGGCATGGGCCTGGAACAGCCGCGACAGGTGCCGGCTGCTGGCGCCCGCAATCCGCGCCAGTCCCCGTAACGTCCACGCCTTGGCCGGATCGTGGCTGATCGCGTCCTGCACCCGGTGCACCGCCGGGTGAATGTGATTCCGGCCCTCCAGCCATGGCGAAAGCTGCGGATCCGCGCCGCTCCGCCGCAGATACACCACCAGGAAACGCGCGATCGCGGCCGCGCACGATTCGCCGCTCAGTTGCGACACCAGGTGCAGCATCAGGTCCACCCCCGCGGTGATCCCCGCGCTCGAATACCGCTCGCCATCCTCCACGTAGAGTCGATTCTCCAGGACCTTCGCCCTCGGAGCCCGTTCGGAGAGTTCTTTGCAGCATAGATAGTGCGTGGTGCATTGATATCCGTCGAGCAGCCCGGCTTGCCCGGCCAGCAGCGCTCCCGAACAGATCGAAATCAGCTTGTGCCCCGGCCGAATCGCCGTCCGCAGCCACTCCACAATCGCCGCCCGTTGCCGCTCGTCCTCAAGCGAAGTGTCCCCATCCGTTCCCCCGGCGATGGGCAGGACTTCGTCCACGTCGCCCGCCAGCACCACCATCGCCTCTTCGGGCAGCGTCGCCGGCAGCGGTTCGATCGCGGCCAGCGGGAGACCCACTGAGGTGAGAACTGTCGAACCTGGCCCCACATAACGTACCTCGAAGCACACTTCGTCCTGCTCCCGGTTGGCGCGGCGTAACACTTCCATCGGGCCGGCGACGTCCAACAGCCCGACCCGCGGTGGAAGCACCACGTACACCTGGATTCGCCGGATGTGCGGTGACGCGCTCATACCATGCATAATCGGAAACGATCTGACCTTCACGCCACTCGTTCTGCCTTTTCCTCCGCCAGGGCTTCCTCTACGCTCACGATCCGCGCGAAACGCCCGTCGAGCACCAGTTCGGTTCGGGCCTTGATCTCGTCCGCACTCCAATTTCTTCCCTGGCGATCCGTCATCGCGAAGGTGAGCGTTGCCTCGGTCACGTAGTCCACCTGGTAACCCGAATCCGAAGAATGCCGGGTCGTAGTCTCGCAGCACTGCTCGCTGCGGATACCGGAAATGATCACCCGCCGAATGCCATGCTGCACCAGCCACACATCCAGTCCGCTGCCCACGAGGGCGCTGTGGCTGCGCTTCTGAAACACGGCGTCGGGCGTGATCCTGATCCCTTCCATCGTTTTCACATGCCCGGATTCGATCGAAAAAGCTCCGGCCTCCTCGACATGCAAGACCTGCACGACGGGAATGCCGCGCGCTTTGGCGCCATCGATCAGCGCCTGGATTCGGTCGAGGAATGACGGGACATCGTGATCGCTCCAGTATGGCCGATGGCGGAACGATTCCTGTACGTCAATCACTAGCAGGGCCGTGCTAGAAGTGGACATTTAGCGCCTCCAGGTGTCTTGCCCATCCGTATGCTACAACCGCTCCACAACTGAGTGAAATGCCGATTTTCGCCGCAAATAGGACATAAAAAGCCATCAGCTCACGGACGCGAGGGCTGGGATTCACGGTTCGCGCGGGCGGCCGCCAGCAGCTCGGCGAGCGCCCGCAGCCGCTCTTTGCCCAGATGGCCCAATTGCCTCCGGTGGATTTCGCTGACGGGGTCATCGAGCCGGGCAAGAAGCTTGAGTCCTTCGCCGGAGATGCGGGCCATCACCATCCGCCGGTCTTTCGCCTCCCGCCAGCGGGAGATGAGGCCGCGTTTTTCCAGCCGGTCGAGCAGCCGCGTAATGTCGGGATCACGGGTAATCATCCGGCCGGCAATCTCACCGCAAGGCAAGCCTGGGGGAGTGCCCCGCAGGATGCGAAGGACGTTATATTGCGTGGCCGAGAGATTCCCGGTCTCGAGCACGCGCGCCAACCCGCGCGACAGGAAATCGCAAGCCCGCAGCAGATCCAGAAATACGGCTTCCTCGCTGCAGGCCGCGGGGCGGCGACTTCGGGCATTCGAATCCTGCTTCGGCATTTGCGGGGATATTATCCGTCGCAACGACTAGCGTCAAGACGCCGAGCTCCCGCGGACGAATCCACCCTTACCGCGGCCAAGCCTTTCCAATACCCCAAAAGTGGTAGGGAAACGTTCCGAGACAGAGGGATTCGCCGGAGGTGTGTTCCAGGCTAAGCTCCGTCTAAGGCTGGTCGACGCGTATTGAAGGAGAGTGGCCGGGCTCAGCACGTGTACCGAGTGAAAGCATTTCGAAATCTCCGCCTGACAGTTCGTGCCGCCGCGGCTTTCCTTCTGCTTGCCACGTACCTTCCAGGAAGCACGCAGAAAACCGCGGAGCCCGCCGCTGGGCCCTCCTGGATTCTGACCTGGAGCGATGAATTCAACGGAACCAACGGTTCTCCCCCCGACTCCGCCAAATGGACGGCGGAAAGCGGTGGAAACGGCTGGGGCAACGGCGAACTCGAATACTATACTCCCCGCCACCAGAACGTTCGCCAGGAGAACGGCGACCTGGTCATCGAAGCCGTCAAAGAAGAGTTTACCGGGCCCGACAAGGTTCGCCGTGACTTTACTTCGGCGCGCCTCAAGACCGAAGGGCGATTCAGCCAGCGTTATGGACGCTTTGAGGCCCGCGTCCAGATTCCCTCAGGGCACGGTGTATGGCCTGCCTTCTGGATGCTCGGCGAGGACTTTTCCCGCGTAGGCTGGCCACAATGCGGCGAGATTGACATCATGGAGAACGTCGGCTCGGAACCCGCCACAATCCACGGCAGCCTGCACGGTCCGGGATACTCGGGAGTCCACCCCCTGACCACTGCCTACGCGCTTCCCCGCGGACACTTCACGGACGGCTTCCACGTCTTCGCCGTGGAGTGGGAGCCGCAAGTCATTCGCTTTTACGTCGACGGCAGACTCTACGCCACCAAAACCCCGGCCAATATACAGTCGGGTCAACGCTGGGTCTATGACCACCCCTTCTTTATTCTGTTGAATCTCGCTGTGGGCGGCAATCTGCCCGGGCGCCCGGACACCTCCACCGTTTTTCCGCAACGCATGCTGGTGGATTACGTCCGCGTATATGCGCGCAAATAGCCGGTCTCTCGTTGCCCGCCAAGCCCGCTCTCTCGCCTGGATGCAAACCCACATAACCTTGGTGTAACCTTTTTCCACCGATCGCGCAGCGCCGCTTCCGATCCTGTTGTGCTCGCTCGCCAATTGTGGGAGCCAGGCGTGGGGTTACATGAAAACAGCGATGGTTGTTTTCTTGGCGTTACTGCTGGGCAACGGAGTGTCGCTTGGTCAATCCGACCGGGCTGCCATCACCGGAACCATAAAAGACGCGAGTGGCGCCGTCATCGTCGGCGCCCGGGTCGCCGCGACCAACGCTGAAAA
>Ga0335080_10000551_pt1 | contig 34608 bp, 37 predicted proteins | sample Lox_Sample_34_FD_206720 | JGI IMG/M metagenome (GOLD analysis project Ga0335080, IMG submission 206720) | Soil microbial communities from Loxahatchee National Wildlife Refuge, Florida, United States - Lox_Sample_3.4 | ecosystem: Environmental > Terrestrial > Soil > Wetlands | place: USA... | reverse complement strand
GCTCAGCACCCCGGTCGACGCGTTGTAGCTGCCGGTAATCCCGTTCTGGTTGCTGAAGTTGAGAACGTCCCCCGCCAGGAAGCCGCCGCTGATGCTCACCGCCGCCGAGGCCAGCGTCGTGTTGTCGGCGTCACTGACCGTCAAGCCCGACGACAGCGTCACCGCCGGGCCGGCCTCCGTAAAGGCCGCACTCGCCGCCACATTGCCCAGAACCGGCGGCTGAATGGCGGGCCCATCGATCGTAATTGTGACCTGATGCGTGGCCGTGCCACCTTGATCGTTGGTAACGGTGACATCGAAGACCTCATGACGCACCGAGCCTGGCGCCATGGCGTTCACGACGTCGGACGCGACCTGATATTCCCAATGGGCCAGCCCGCCATTGCCATTGACCGTGTCGTTCGGCTCTGTCGCCACAAACGTTCCGAGCGGGCTGGCGACATCACTCGCGGCAGTATTGAACTGCGCGGTGACGGTGTGGGTATCCGTGACGGCAGGATCGCTGAACGAAAAATTGTTGGCGAGCGTGAGAGTGCCGCCAGGTATGCCCGCTGGCGCAATGATTGGCCCGGGATCCGGCACCTGGAGCGGTTGGATAACGGGGTTCTGCAGTATGACCGGCTGAGGCGGCGGGACGAAAACCTCCGGCTGAGGCGTTTGTTGTTGAATTTCCGATTGTGGCAGAGGCGCGGCGGCGCTCTTTGTGCTGCTCCCGGCAGTCGCTTTTATTATTTCCTGAGGTGCCGAGCTATTCTGCGAGTCCGCGCCGCTGTCGGACGGGGAAAAATTGATTGGTCGCGCCCCGTTGGGCAAAATTTCGAAGTTCGGATTTGTCGTCGAACCGGTTGGCCCGTTGACGGTCGGCCCCTGCATCGCCTGCAGGCCCACCGAAAAGGTGTGTAGCACGCTTTGCTGAATGGCGTGCAGCTGCGCCATTTGCGCGGGGCTATTCGAGACTTGGCTGACGCTAAGCTCAGACGAGCTGTTCAGCCGGAAAGCCCAGGTCACACCCGGATCGTCAACGTAGAAACGGCGGGGCGTCGCCTCCTTGGTGATCAGCTCGAAGCTGCCGTGTGGTTCATCTTTGTAATCGGGCGGTATGACGCCGTCGTCCAAATATGTTGCGTCAGAAGGGCCGGCCTGGACTTTTTCCATGACCGCGAAAAGCAATGATATCAGCGACAGGGTGCCAATCCCGCCAACCCGCATGCGACCGCGGATACTGGCAACAGGCGTGTCAATCGCAAGCCGGCCGGTTTTCGCCAATTCGCCGGCGATAAAAGCAAAATCTCCGCGCGCGACGTCAAGCAATGCTGGCTGTGAGCTGCCCGCGACTGGAAATTCTTGCAGCGTCAGGCGCGCGCCACTCGACAGACTAAAACCGGTGCCGTCGATAAAGCGAATGCAGACCTGCCCGCCGGCACTGGTCTCGATGACATCGTTGCGGAAGACCGGATCGCCGACACGCAATTGCAGCAAAGTCCCGCCGGACCGCGTGACGGTGGCATCACCGATCACCCAGTCAATTGTGCCAGCGACAAATTCTGGCGCCCTTGGCTTGTGACCGAAGCCACCGGCCGCGCCATCCTCTGCCTCCGAGTGACCGCAGGACCCACTGCGTAACAGTCACGCCCCCTTTGCCGCCGCCCCCGGCGTGCATTTCTTACTTTGCGTTGCCGTGAAATTGCTGGCGCACAGGCGCTCCCCGGCACCTGCGCGATCGCATGCTGCGAAAATAATGACGTCGTTGAGATAGATCGTCAGGCGATGGACAGGTTGGGGCCCATAGCCATGTCCTATGGCTATGCCCGCACCAACGACTGCGCCCATGGCATTGATCCCCCACGATCCCCACGCCACAGGGCGAAGTGTGTCAGGATACCTCTGGTTGTCAATTGATGGTCGGCACAATCGCCGCGATTTTCAGCGGGAACCACAGGCAAAAGGCGTATTTTACCGCAGATCTGGTGCTGGAATAAACGCCGCGTAAACAACGGAGGCATCCCGCAGATCCGTGCCCGAGCCTGACCTTCCATAAGATGTGATTCAACGAATCCAACTTAACCAACAAAACTCAGCGCGCCGTCGGGACTTTATTTGTCGTGTTTGGCTTTGAGCTGTACGTCATTCTCCGCAATAAACGCCCGAATGTCATCGGCCTTATCTAAGAGCCGAAGCCACTGCTCTTTATACAAGGTCACCGGGAAGCGGCCCATGCCGTAGAGCGAGACGGCGCCTTTCTCGCTGACTTTCAGACGCAACCCAGAGGCCGCACCTTTTTTCAAGGCAGCATTTTCCTGGCGGAGTCTTTCGAGCTCAGCCTTTAGCTCTTCGTCGGACATCGTTTACTCCTCGGAGCATAGAGTTGTGTTGACACAAGGTAGTGGCCCCTCAAGCGAGAAATTTTCGATCATCCGTCAGCCCTTGAGGTGCAAAGGCTCGGTACAAAATCTGCTAACATCTGCGCGTTTTGCACGGATGATTTGACATCTGGGAATGATCTTCTTGAGGGAGTGTCCTCCCTAAACTGGAAATTATTGCGCAATATCAGTTTATTGTCGTTCGCTTTCTTTTTATACCCACAAATCTACCCGCGAATTTCTGGTGCCGCTGCTACTGCGAGCGAGCGCGGCGTTTCGCTGAGCGCGTATGTTCTGCAGAGTTGGCGACATAGTACGGGCTCGGATTGCAGGTGCCACGGTTGCCCGCCAAAATATTGCCTTTGCGGTAGCATTGTTCGAACGAGCTATACTGGCAATCCCAATACACGCTGCCTGTACTGTTGTTAATCACTGCGCACCAAGGGGCCTCGTTAGCCTGGGCCGGCTTTAATCCGAAAAACGCTCCTGCAAGAGCAGCGACGGCAACTAAATTCATGTGGGTCATCGTCAACCTCCGTGCTCCCCACCCCCGCCAATATTTACGTGAGCGCTGCACGAAATAAATTGGCCTTTGGGGCACCAGGGCGGACCGCCGTAAGGAACCCGAAGAACGCTGAACCAAACCGCTTTGCGATGTGCGCCTTACCCATGAGAGCGTGCATCACACCATTTTCGGTCTGGCCGGACCTTAACGTCTTAACGGTCATCAGCGGATACAAGCAGTTTAATCAGACCGTCTTGTACCCAATTCCAATAACGATATTGCCGTGTTCACGTACATGCTTGTCGTCTCTTATCGTGACCCGAACACCGGTGGCCTTATCCAAAGCCTCACGGACGACAAGGCCTAATTCATTGTCTGGCCAAACGCTAAGACCTTCGGGAATTCCGTTCGTGTTGGTCTCTTGTTTGGCAGCCCATCCGATTCGCGTGAACGCATCCACAAGATCACGCGCCAGGAACATAGAGTCTATGTCTTGAGGAAGAATGGTGACCTCCTCTGGGCGCGCCTTTGTTTTGAGTGCGTTTTCCAAATCGACGACGGACGCCGGGTTTAACTTTGGCCATACACGGTCCTTTAGAGTCCATATTTGGCCTTCCAAACTATCCATTTTGGCCTTCGCTTCATCTGGTGATGCGCCACCGAGCCTGTTCTTATAGAGGGCGATAGTTCTTTCTCTATTCTTGATAATTCCGGAATACCGCCAGCTCATGGCCCACCAGATGATCGCGGCGATAACCAAAATAGTGCCCGCGAAGACGGCTGGGGCGTCGCCTATCACGCGTGTCTCATCGAGGATGTATTTGATAAGCTGATCCATCGGCCGACATTAGCCGACCCACACAGAGATATGTGCGCAGCCTAGTACCATCAGACAACCATTCACTAATTGAGGTTTCCGAACGGCCGCGAACATCTGCGAACGTTGGCGGAGGGAGTGGGATTCGAACCCACGTTACGGTTTCCCGTAAACACGCTTTCCAAGCGTGCGCCTTCAGCCACTCGGCCACCCCTCCAATCGGCGCACAAAGAGCCGCTTCCTTTACATCAAAACAAGCAACCGTTCCTCCCGAATGGTCAAATCCGCGATCGCATCGGGCCTAATGAGCATATCTGGGTCTTATTTTCCAACATTGACCGAAATCGGACTGAATGCGCAAAATTGACGGCCCAGCCCAATGGCCAGGGACTTGCCGGGGCAATAATTTCGGGCCTACACACCATCGACATATCCGGATTATCCAATGGCCCGTGACGTATCTGCGCCTCACCTGGTCCAGACCGGGGATCCCGGCCTGTTCGCCATCGCACCGAAGAAGCTCGCAAGTTCATAGCGGGCGAATTCTTGTTCGACAAAACAATGGAGGATCACCTTGATTCGTCGTTGCACAATGATGATCGCAGCAACTCTTGCGGCCGCGACCTTCATCACACCCATCCATGCACAGGACAAGTCGATTGTAGTATCATCAACCACATCGACTCAGGACTCCGGGCTGTTTAGCTACATTCTGCCGCTGTTCAAGCAAAAGACCGGTATTGACGTGAAGGTTGTCGCACAAGGCACCGGTCAGGCGCTCGACACAGGCCGGCGCGGCGATGCCGACGTCGTGTTCGTGCACGCCAAATCGGCTGAGGAGAAGTTTCTCGCCGAGGGCGCCGGCGTGAAGCGTTATCCGGTGATGTACAACGATTTCGTGCTGATTGGGCCGAAGAACGATCCCGCCGGCGTCAAGAGCATGAAGGACGTCGCCAAGGCGCTTCAAATGATCAAGAACAAACAGGCGCCATTTATATCGCGCGGCGATCGCTCAGGCACCCATATCGCCGAACTAGCGCTCTGGAACAAGGATGCCGGCATCGACATCGATAAAGAAAAGGGTTCCTGGTACAAATCGATCGGCCAAGGCATGGGCGCGGCACTCAATACGGCCAGCGCCAGCAATGCTTACGTGTTGTCGGACCGAGGCACGTGGATCTCGTTCAAGAACAAAGGCGATCTCGCCGTCGTAGTGGAAGGGGACAAGCGTCTGTTTAATCAATACGGTGTCATGCTGGTGAATCCGGCCAAGCATCCAAATGTCAAGAAGGACCTTGGCCAGCAGTTCATCGATTGGCTGGTATCGCCAGAAGGCCAGAGCGCAATTGCAAACTTCAAAATTAACGGCGAGCAGTTGTTTTACCCGAACGCCAACGACCAAAGCGCGTGATGCGCGCGATAGCGTTGATCTTGGCAAGTGGTCGTCGTGATGGATTCAGCGGCAGCAGGAGTAGTTCACCTCTACGCCGCCGGGAGCTTGAAAGCCGCACTGAATGAGGCCGCCAAAGCCTATGAGGCATCGACCGGCAACAAGATCGAGGCGAAATACGGTCCCTCCGGTCTTTTGAGGGCGGAAATTTCCAAAGGTGCAAAGGCGGATGTGTTTGCTTCAGCCAACATGGAGCACCCGCAAGCTTTGCGCGACGAGAATAAAAGCGGTCCGGTCGTTCGCTTCGCGCGTAACAAGCTGTGCGCGTTGGTGAGGCCGGGGATGAAGGTGGACAGCGGAACCCTACTCGACCGCATGCTCGATCCAAATGTGAAGCTCGGCACCTCGACGCCGAAGTTGGATCCGTCTGGCGACTATGCTTTTGAAGTTTTTCGCAAAGCCGAGACGATCAAACCGGGCGCGCAACACGCATTGGAAACGAAGGCCCTGCAGCTTACGGGTGGCCCCGCCAGCGCGGTTTCACCCAGTGGGCATGCCGTTTATGGGTGGCATGTTGCGGAAGGTCGAGCCGATATCTTCCTGACCTATTGCACAAACGCCAAAGCCGCATTGGAGGAGTATCCCGGCCAACAATCTGTTATGCTGCCCGAAGCGCTGGCGGTCGCAGCCGATTACGGGCTGACCGTCATGAAGGACGCTTCGGCGGGAGCTCAGGCCTTCGCGCGATTTATCTTGTCGCAATCGGGCCAGAGCATTCTGGCGGGATATGGCTTTGCGCCGGTTGTCCGATAACGGAGGTTTCATCATGAAGGTCAGCGCACGCAATCAACTCAAGGGCAAGATCGTCGACGTCAAAAAGGGTGCGACCACCGCCCATGTTCGCGTTGATGTTGGTGGTCAAATCATTACCGCGTCGATTACCAATGAATCGGTCGATGAAATGCAGCTCGCGGCGGGCAAGACAGCTTATGCGATCGTCAAGGCGACAAGCGTGATGATAGGAGTCGATTAGCCGAAAGACGCAGCCGTGCCCCTCACGCGCCGCAGATTCGTCACGGCGACTTCCGCCGCGCTGCTCGCGCCAGGAATTGCGCGGGCCGACACAATCACTGACGACGCCGGCCGCGCCGTTCGGGTAGCGCCGAATGCAAAGCGTGTATTCCCGGCCGGACCGCCAGCCGAGATCCTGATCTATTCACTTGCCCCCGAGCTTCTGATCGGCTGGTCAAATGCCCGCCAGCCTGACGATTGCACCTACCTGCTTCCCGACATTTGCGCGCGGCCCGAGGTCGGTCGACTTACCGGCCGAGGAAATACCGCCAATCTCGAAAGCGTTATCGCACTCAAGCCCGATCTTATTCTTGACGTCGGTTCAACGACCGAAACCTACATTTCGCTCGCCAATCGCACGCAGGACCAGACCGGGATCCCCTATGCGCTGCTCGATGGACGCTTTCTCTCGCTTCCGGCGAGCTACCAAAAGCTTGGCCGGCTGATCGGCCGGGAAAGCGCTGGATCTGATTTCTCCGGCTACTGCAAGAGGACAGTCGATGCCATTACCAACCGCATCGCTTCCGTGCCTATGGAAAAGCGCCCCCGCGTCTATGCTGCACGCGGTCCGCGCGGCCTTATCACAGGTCTCGGAGGATCAATCAATGTGGAGACAATCGAGCTGGTCGCACGCAATGTGGCCAGCGAGAACAAAGGCGGCCTCGCCAATGTATCGATTGAACAAGTTCTGCTTTGGAACCCGGATGTGATTGTCACCATCGATCGGGACTTCGCTGCAAGCGTGCGCAGTGACCCGGCCTGGGCCTCGGTAAAGGCCGTGCGCGATGGGCGCGTGCACCTGTCACCGAAAGCGCCATTCGGCTGGGTCGATTTCCCGCCGTCGGCAAACAGACTGATCGGATTGTGGTGGCTGGGCAAAATTCTGTACCCGGACAAATTTCCTGAAGATATACGTGTGCTGACACGCGACTTCTACACAATGTTCTATCATCGGACGCCAAACGACGCGCAGATCGATCGTGTGCTGGCCGGGAGGGATTAGTTGACCCGCCCCGCCCTGCCCGGCCTTGCCATCGCGACGGCCGCATTGGTCGCGGGTCTCTTGCTTGCGTTTACCGTCGGCCGATATCCAGTATCGCTTGGCGAGCTCTTCAACGTGCTCATCGCCAAAGTTACCGGCCAAGCGCCTGAGACGTCAGCGGCCGTCCAGAGCGTGATTTTGCAGGTACGCGGACCGCGCGTGTTGGCGGCCGCCTTGGTCGGCGCCGCGCTGGCCGTCGCCGGCACCGCATTCCAGGGGCTTTTTCGCAACCCCCTGGTGTCTCCCGACATTCTTGGTGCGTCGTCGGGTGCGGCACTCGGTGCCGTGATCGGTATCTTCTTCTCCCTCAGTGTATTCGCAATCCAGGCTTTCGCCTTTGTCGGAGGGTTGCTCGCCGTTGCAGCCGTTTACGTGATTGGTTCGGCGGTGCGCGCGCGCGATCCGATCCTTGTGCTCGTGCTGACCGGCGTAGTCGTGGGGGCCCTGCTGGGCGCCGGTGTCGGCCTTCTGAAATATCTTGCCGATCCCTACAATCAGTTGCCCGCTATGACATTCTGGTTGCTCGGCAGTCTCGCCGCCGCAAACGTTTCCGACCTCTTGCCGCTGTTTGGCCCCGTTGCACTTGGCAGTATCGTCTTGCTCGCGTTGCGCTGGCGGATCAATGTGATGTCGCTGCCGGAAGAGGAAGCGCGTTCGCTCGGTGTCGCCACAGGGCCGTTGCGGATTGCGATCGTGGCCGCCGCAACACTGACCACCTCGGCCAGCGTCGCCACTGCAGGCATCATCGGCTGGGTCGGGCTGGTTGTACCACATCTCGCCCGCTCTTTGGTCGGCCCTGACTTCGCCCGCCTGTTGCCGACGGCCGCGCTACTCGGTGGTGGCTATCTGCTGGTCATCGACACGCTTGCCCGCACCATGGCCGAAGTGGAAATCCCGCTCGGCATTCTGACGGCAGTCGTCGGCACGCCATTTTTCATCTGGCTCCTGGCCAGCATGCAGAGGACCTGGTCGTGAATATTGAGGGTCGCGACCTCACCATTGGCTATCCGGACCGCACAGTCGGCCGCGGGCTCGATGTCATTCTCTCAACGGGTGAAGTGCTGGCGCTGCTGGGACCGAACGGTGGCGGTAAGACCACCCTGCTCAAGACTCTGCTCGGCCTGCTCAAGCCGAAGGCTGGCGAGGTGCGACTCGGGGAAAAGCCACTTGACACTTACTCAACCCGAGAGCGCGCGCGGGTCATCGCCTACGTACCTCAGGTCCATATCAGCACCTTTGCATTCACGGTAGAAACCGTGGTGCTCATGGGGCGCACAGCGCACGGCAATCTCTTCAGCCGGCCGAGTGCGCAGGACAGGGCCGTGGCACGGGCCGCGCTGACGCGATTCGGTATCGCGGCCCTCGCCGATCGTCCCTATACGATGATTTCCGGCGGCGAACGGCAATTGGTCTTGCTGGCGCGGGCTCTGGCGCAAGAACCGCAATTCATCGTGCTCGACGAACCGACCGCCAGCCTCGACTTCGGCAACCAGGGAAAGGTGATGAACGAAATCCGCGCTCTTGCAAAATCCGGACACGGCGTGCTGTTCACCACCCATGATCCGAACCACGCGCTGCGCGGGGCTGATCGCGCCTATTTACTGCGTGATGGGACACGCGTCGCCGATGGACCCGTGACGAGCGTATTGAACCGCGAACAGCTGGAAGCTCTCTACCAGGCGACGGTCGAGTGTCTGACGGATCCCGACAGCGGCGCGGTGGCATTCCTGCCTGGCTAGTGCAGATTCGAGTTTAGAAACTCGTCGCTAGCTACCGATGCCACGCGCGCCTCGTGCGACTGTTGCAACGCTGTCATTGCAACGGTGGCTTGCGCGCGCAGGGCATCGAAATCGATTGCTTCCGTTCTTTGCGGCCCGGCGGGTGCGGACAGCTGGGGGACACTAAAAAGACACGCTGCGCAAGCAGCAGCCGCAAGTGCAAAAAGACGCACACGCATCGGCAAGCCTCCTGGCCTGCCCCTCCCCCTTGTGATGACCATACACCGGCACTTATTGAAGCGGCGCGAAGTCGAGTGACTAATTCCGCGACAACAATTTCAGCACTTTTTAACCTGCGGGTTAACCCTATTTGCTCGGCACAACCAGCGAATAGCGGCTATCGGCGGCAAGGCACTCGGCCTGGGGCAGGCCCAGCTCCTTGCGCACCATATTTGTGCCGAGCACCATCGAAACGATCTTGTAGTAGGCGTGACGACGGCTCATGCCCTCACGGCCCATGCCGCAATCGGACGAAAGCACCAGCCGCTCGGCCGGAATATGTTTGAGTGCCCGGCGAATGTGCTCGGCGATTTCCTCAGGGCGCTCGACCTGGAGAGAATGGTGGTCGACCACGCCGATGCAGATTTTCTTGTCGGTGATGATCTTGCCGAAGGCTTCGAGGTCCATGCCACCGGCACTGGCCGACTCGAACGTAATCACATCCGCGTCAACCTTGTTCAGCATCTCCAGCGCGCTCTGATAACTTTGCACGTCCTTGAACATCCGTTGCTGGGAGGGATTTCCCCAGCAGGTGTGGCACCAAACCTCAGTTTTCCCACGCAGACCTTTTACGGTTCGATTGAAGACGTCGACGCTGAACGCGGGATTGATGACGTCATCCACGATCTTGCGCACCGCCAGCAGGTGGATTTGCGGTTCCTCGAACTGGATGACCGGACAGCCGGCGTCGGCGAGATCATGCAGTTCGGCGTTTAGCGCATCGGTGATGGCCAGAATACGATCCTTCAGCGACTTGTAGTGTTTGTCCTGAACGGCAAATGCGACCAGCTCCGGGCCGATTGTACCGAACTTGACCGGCTTCTTGGTCATGCGCTGGGCAACCTTGAACATGGCCGCATATTGCAATTCGCCGCGCGTAACTGGCCCGACGATGCCGGGCATCACGCGTGATTCGAGATAGTCATGCAGGATGTGGCCGGGCGGGAAACCCAGGCCACCTTTGCCGGCCGGTGTCGGCCGCGGATCCTTGTCGAAGCCACCCATATGGCGCGGCGGATAATTGGTCCAGCTTTGTCCCCCAACATCGGAATCGAAATGCGCGTCACCGTCAGTGACGATATCGAGCCCGGCCATTTCCTGCTCGTGAAGATAAATCGCCACCGCATCGACATATTGCTCGCGGAATTGGTTATTCACCATCGCGTCAAGAAAACTGCGAGACCCTAGATTTTGGGTATACCAACTCGGCCGCGGCAATGAGCCCGTGATCGTGGTCGGCAGCATAACGTCTTTGGTAGCGCGAAGCATGATCGGCGATCCCCCTCGAGCGTGATGTCGTTGATTATAGTCTATGTCTACGGCAAGGCGCTTGGAAACGATCTTCGCAATTTCATTGGAAGAGACATGGACAAAATGAGCACAGCTGCCCACTTACGATGGGCAGTTTTCATCCTGCGCCAAAATGTCTGATATAGTTGAATCATGAGCAAAGGGGACAGCTACATTATCCGGCCCAATCCGCTTGATCCAAGGCTGACCGAGCGCGTCACCGGTGTTGATCAAACAGCGGCACGGATCGAGACGTCAGTCACCGTCGAGCGAGCCCTGACTATCTTTCTCAATAGCCAGGAAATCGTCACCGCCATGACCATCGGCGACTATCCCGAATATTTGGCGATTGGTTATCTTCTCAATCAGCACATGTTGCTTCCGGATGACGTCGTGACCAACGTTGACTACGACGAAGAACTCTCAGTTGTCGTCGTACGCACCAGCCGCAAAACGAATTACGAAAAAAAGCTCAAGAAAAAGGTACAGACTTCCGGTTGCGCGCAAGGCACCGTGTTCGGCGACCTTATGGAGGCGTTGGAAAATGTGACACTTCCGCGGGCGACCTTACGCACCTCCTGGCTCTACTCTCTGACAAATACGATCAATACGACGCCATCGCTTTATCTCGAAGCTGGCGCCATCCATGGTTGCGTTTTGGCACAGGAAGATCGGCCGCTGATCTATATGGAGGACGTCGGCCGTCATAACGCAGTCGACAAGATCGCCGGTTGGATGTTCCAGGAGCGCGTACCCGCGCACGACAAGATCTTCTACACCACCGGAAGGCTCACCTCTGAAATGGTGATAAAAACCGTACGGATGGGCATTCCGATCCTCATTTCGCGTTCGGGCTTCACCGCCTGGGGCGTCGAGCTGGCGCGCAAGGCGAATTTGACATTGGTCGGTCGCGCGCGCGGCAAGCGTTTCGTCGCGCTCGCTGGCGAAGACCGCATCGTGTTTGACCAAGATCTCGCCTTCGTCGAGGAAGAGGGTGCGAAACACCGGCGCAAAGCGGCGGTGCATGACGACTAATTATCCCCCTACTCTTGGCTTGGTGCTCGCCGGCGGACTAGCGCGGCGCATGGGCGGTGGCGACAAGGCGCGCATTGAGATCGGCGGTGTATCGATTCTCGACCGCGTTCTGGCGACGCTGTCGGCACAATGCACCGGTATCATCATCAACGCCAATGGCGATCCCACCCGGTTCGCCGATACCGGCCTGACGGTGGTGCCCGATTCTGTGCCGGATTTCGCGGGGCCACTGGCCGGGGTTCTTGCCGGTCTCGACTGGCTGACGAAAGAGAAACGCGGGATCGAATGGATCGTCAGCGTCCCCGGAGATTGCCCTTTCCTGCCGGACGATCTAGTCGAACGCCTGCACCAAGCTCGCCGCAAGATGGGTGCAGGCGTGCCGCTCGCATGCGCACGGTCCGGAGAGTGGCGCCATCCGGTAGTGGGCCTGTGGCCGCTAGCCTTGCGCGAAGATTTACGCAAGGCGCTGGTCGGCGAAAGTCTGCGCAAAATTGAAGCCTGGACCGAACGCCATGGCATTGCCATTGCTGATTGGCCGGATCAACCGCTCGATCCGTTTTTCAACGTGAATACGCCAGAAGATGCTTTACGCGCGGAGCGGTTGGCAGCCGGGACTTAGTCACACAGTCAGCGTCGCATAAGAGAGAAAGCCGACGCGAAAGCCCGGCTCGATTGACGTAACGTCTTCAGGAATCTCCAACAGCCCGTCGGTTTCGGTCAGCGATGTGAGTATGCCCGCGCCATCCTGCGGATGTTTGACCGCCTCGACTTCGCCGTCGCTGCCTTGCTTCAATGTCACACGCACATATTCGCGGCGGTCTTTCTTTTTTCTGTAGGCGAAGGCCGCGCGCACCGGCAACGGTACCAACCGGTCCGGCCGCGCGCCGGAAAGCCGACGCAACAGTGGTTTCACGACACGCACGAAGGTAACAAAAACGGCTACTGGATTCCCCGGCAGACCGACGAACGCCGCGCTTTCGCCCTTTTTTGTGCCCCGAATCACACCCATCGCGACAGGTCGTCCCGGTTTGATCGCGACGCGCCAGAAGACAAGCTTGCCGACCCGTTCGACCGCCTTTCTCACATGATCGGCCTCACCCGCCGAAACGCCTCCGGAGGTAATGATCAAATCGTGGCCAGCCGCTTTTTCCAAAGCGCCTGCAAGCGTGTCCGCATTGTCGGGAACAATGCCTAGATCGGTGATAACGACGCCCAGACGATCCAGCAGCTCCGCAAGCAAAAAACGATTCGAATCAAATATTGCTGCGCTTCCGCGAACAGCCCCAGGTTCCACTACTTCGTCGCCCGTGGAAAATATTGCAACGGTGAGTCGGCGTCGTACCACGATTTCGGTCAGGCCGAGTGCCGCGGCAAGCGCGATATGCTGAGCTTCCAGCACCGTGCCGGCTGGCAGAATGACCGCGCCGGCACGCACGTCCTCACCCGTCAGACGGCGATTGGCGCCAAGTTTCAATCCCTTTGGCACGGTCAAACACCCGTCTTTGACCGTCACATCTTCTTGCATGAAAACGGTGTCCGCGCCCTGGGGCATGGCCGCACCGGTAAAAATACGAATGGCCTGCCCGGGCTTGAGGTCAATGTGCGGACTCGCGCCGGCCGTGAGTCTGCCTGAAATCGCCAACGTGGTCTTGCCATTCGGGCGCAGATCCGCGTGGCACACGGCGTAACCATCGACCGCCGAGTTATCGAACGGCGGCAGATCGACCGGCGCTCTTACATCATTCGCGACAATGCGGCCGCGCGCACCGAGCAGCGCCACACGTTCGGTTTCGGCGACCGGCATAATGCGCTCATCGATCAGACGTTCCATTTCCTCGATCCGCAAGAGCGGTCCGGAGAATGCGAAGCAGTCATCCGTGAGCTGCGCCATCAGGTCGGCCTCGCCGCAGTTGTAGCTTCCGCTACACCGACCGACACGGCTCGTTTGAGCAGCAGGTCGGCAATCGCATCGATATCGTTGAGATCGACGACGGGAATTTTTGCCTGCGGCAACGCAACATCAGCCGCGATTGCGACGATGTGCGGGTCGTCGGGGTGAATGAGCGGTTTGCCGTTGGCGGCACGATGGATTTCCAGCTTTGGGAAGGCATCGCGCTTGAATCCCTCGACCAGTACCAAATCGACCGGCGACATCTTGGCCACAAGGGCGCGCAGATCCCATTCCGCTTCCTCGCGTAGCTCGTGCAGGATGGCCCAGCGCTTCGCCGATGAGATGATGACTTCCGTTGCGCCGGCGGCGCGGTGAAAAAAGGAATCCTTGCCCGGCTGGTCCAGATCGAACCCGTGATGCGCGTGCTTGAGCGTCGACACCTTGACCCCGCGCGCAATCAGGCACGGGATCAGTTTGGTAATAAGCGTGGTTTTGCCCGAACCGCTCCAACCGGCGAGACCGATAATCCGCATGGCACCCTTATAGCAAAACGCATGACGATTTCGGTGCGGTTATTAGCGGGTTTGGCCCTCCACAGCTGTTCCGTGGTCGTGCGAAGTGGTGCTCCTTTGCTGCCGAATTTTTGGGGCTTGGGGTGATCCACCTCACACTGGACCTTTGCATAACTGCTTTTACTGCTCGGCAGGGCATTGAAAGGAGATCAACCATGCCAACTTTCCGCGCCTGGAAATTCGTTGCGGCCGCCACTGGACTGACGGCGATTGTCGTCGCGGCGGACATTAAACTTAATTCCCACGCGTCCGAGCGAATCGTTCAGCATGCCTCGGTAGCAGGGCAACCCGCCGCCTTCACGACAAGCCCGATTGTCGGATCAGACGCTGCGACAAGCACGTACGGTTTGGATCCTGCGCGCACCAGCGATTGGTGAGATTTGGCGGGGGCGGCCGTCGGATTTATCGTTCCTTGTACGCCCCTCCGGCGATCCAGGCTTCGACAGCCGCTCCCACCGCCGTGCCTGTCACAAGGCCGGTCCGCCAATCTTTTCCGGAGGGGCGTACGATCAGCATCCAGCCTTCGCCAAAGGCGTCGTTCGTCAGCAATTCCGGCTTGTCAACGAGGCCTTCATTGTGAGCCAGCACGACGCCGTCAAAAGCAGCCCGTGCTGCGCCGATCCACTTGCCTCCCTCGACCATTGCAAACCAGCGATTCCTTTCAAAGGCATGACCCAAACGCTTCGGCGTGAACACTAGAATTTCGCCCATGAGAGTTGCGGCCCATGAGGTGAAACCGGCCCGCAAGGTCCCGTCTGGAAGCGGCGCATACCAGATCTGGTTCTCGATGTCGTACAGAAGATCGTCGGGAAAATCGTGTCCTTGCACGCTGGCCATGAAGTGACGCCTTAGAAGGTCAGCACCCGGCACTTTTCGTCCATGATCGTCTGGATCACGGTCGCCGCTCCCATCATGCCGTTGCATTCGGCGATAAGGTCGTTTTCGTTCTTGTCGAAAAGTTCGAGATTTGCCGGACAGGCCCACAGGCGGGCCCCTTGATCGTGCGCCTCTTTGATCCAGTCATACACAGTCTTCGGGTCGCCCTGCCTTACATGCAATTTATCGGCTACGCCTCTGAACATGAGCTTGCCAGCCGTCGCCGTGCAGAGAATATCAACCTCGTGATCCATGGCCGCCGCAACAGCGGCATAGTAAAATGGCGCCGCAAGCTCTTCGACATTGCGCGGATCCGTATTCAAAAGAAGGACGACCAGCCGGTGCGTCATGCGCTCACCTCTGACATGCCGAGCGTATGACATGAACTCATCATTGCAGCTCCATTTCTTCAATCTTCAGGCGACGCCCCCACTTATCAAAGAAATGCCCTTCATTGAGTACAAGCCTGTTTGCATTCACCCGATCTTCCAGCTCTCGCAACCGCCGGCGCGCCTCTGGGTTGTCAACCGGGCCGCCATCTTGGGCGACGACGGGAAAAAACGCCGCTCCGCTCCAATCCGCACCGGCGCCCGCGAAAAGAAGGGTCATCTCGCTCCAGTCGACTTCATCGCCGATGACATTGAGGTAAGTCGAGCACAACGGCACTACCTTGGTATCGGCGATCTGCACCAACACGATCAGTACTGTAAACGATCCAGTTGCGGCAAATTCCTCCACAATCCAGCGGTCGAAATCGCAAGAAGGTCTGTTTCGGTCAGAAGTCGACACGCGGCGTCTCCGGCAAATAATTCTCGAAAAGGACCCAGAACGAGTTGGGGTGCGTCGTGTGATACCACGTTTCGAATTCGTTCAGCTCGCGGATGACATCACCGGTTGAACCGGCGCTGACAGGATCGAGGCTGGCAAAAATCTGCCGCGTCACGGGCGAAAAACGCGATATAACCTCGGTCCGCGCTTCGCTGTCGCTCGACCAACCAAGTTTCATCCGCATGACGGCGGCAGCGGCGGCAACTGCTCCCTCGTCGTCTTCTGCCGCGCCAACTGCATCCGCGATTTCTCGGATAAAATTCAACCGGCGGTACGCAAATGCCCGCTCGCGATCAAGCATTTTTGTCCGCTCGGCCACCTCGCGGCGGAAATCGTCTTCGGCGCGGGCAGCATCTTCCGCGGCGACTTTCAATGCGTTGAGGAAGGACGAAGCGGGACTCATCGCGCACTCGTGGGACGTGGCGGAAGAGAGAGGGAGTCGAACCCACCAAGGACCGGCTCGCGGCCCCTCCCGGATTTGAAGTCCGGACGCCCCACCGGGGACGATTCTCTTCCTGTGACGTTCTTGTCTGTCTCCATCGTTTTTTTCTCGCGACGAAACAGATCGAGCCGGTGCTTATTGATCCGACGCAAGTCGCCGCGGCGTAGCGTAACGCCATGCCGATCAAAGAACTCCAGAATCTGGATGGCGACTTTGCGGCCGTTGTCGACGCGATCGCGAAATTGCGCAGCACTGAATTGGCCGTCTGGCACTTTTGTCGAGCTCTCGATCATAATCTCGACCATTTCGGCAACGGTCGCACGCAAAAAGAAGTGGTCATGTGCGACTTCATCGACCTTGCCAATGCGGCCGAGCAATTTGAGCAGCCGACGGACGTCTGGTTCGCGGGCGGAAAGCAGCCCCGCGATGTCACGAACGCGCGGCGGACGAAACCTTGCATCGCCCGATAGCAACGGTTGGATCTTGCCCCAGAGCTTTTCGTCTTCCGCCGTCAGCCGAACCGAGTGGCTTGCGAGACGGACCCAGGCGCCGTCCAAGGCAATAACGCGGCTTTCGCTAAGCTGTTGAAGAAAAGAGATAAACCCAGGAGCCGGCAAGCGCGGCAGCAGCTGCAGACGCAGCGCCTCAACGCCGATACCGGGGAGATCCGGATGCGCCGCATGAAACTTTTCAAGGATGGCCAGAAGCGCCCGCTTGAGGTTCAGCCAGTTCGCTGCCGACAAGATCAGCGTCCCGCCTGCGGTCGCGAGCGCAAGAGCGTCGCAGCGTGTCGCAAGCGACGCGATCTCGTCGTCTCCAACTACACGATCGCGCGCAAATGCTGACAGATCAACATAGTGTGGTGGACGATCCAAAAGCGCCGTGAGCGCAGCTTGCGGGTCAGCAAGACCATGTGCGGCAAGCTGCGCGAGCCGTTCGGGCGTTCGCCGTTTTCGCGCAGGTGCACGCAGATCGAGGAATTTGCCACCGCCAATTGTCCGCTGAGCAGTTGTATCACGCAGAACGAACCGGTCGCCGGCCGCGGCAGCAATCGGATGGTCAAGTACAAGCTGGACAGGTGCTTCGCCGCCGGGCGGAATCGGAGAATCGCCAAGCAAGACAATTCGCGCCCCGACCTCGGTCGCGGCATGATGCAAGCGCGCGGGCATCCATTGGTGAACCGATTTTGTCTCGGTCGACAACAACTTGAAACTTGCATCGATCCGCTCGGTCGGTGCATGCAAGTCCGGGTTGATGATCATCTCCCCGCGTGTGATTGCATCCTTGGTTATCCCTTCGCCTGCAAGATTAAGTGCACAACGTTCGCCGGCCTGCCCGAATTCGGTCGGCCGATCTTGCGCGTGAATCGATCGTACGCGCGCTACCAAGCCGGCCGGGGATATCATCACCCGATCGCCCACAGACACCTTCCCTGACAACACTGTCCCCGTCACCACCGTCCCGGTGCCGGCGAGCGTAAACGAGCGGTCGACCGCAAGACGAAACCGGCCATGCGTGCTGTGCGCACGAACCGTTTGCGCGGTATCAAACAACCGCCTTCGCAGTTCGTCGACGCCTTCGCCCGACACGGTGGAGACTGGCACGATATCAGCGTGCATCAATTTGGTCGTGCTCAAGGTTTGCCTGATGTCGTCAGCCACCCTTGCATTTTGAGATGGTTCCGCCAGGTCGGATTTGGACAGAGCGACAATGCCACGCTCGATTCCGAGCAAATCGACGATAGCGAGATGCTCGCGCGTCTGTGGCATCACACCATCATCGGCCGCAATCACCAGAAGTACAAAATCGATGCCGGTCGCACCCGCCAGCATGTTGTGCACGAATTTTTCGTGGCCCGGCACGTCGATGAAACCCAGGATCGCACCTTGCGGCGCGGGCAGATATGCAAAGCCGAGGTCGATCGAAATACCGCGCGCTTTCTCTTCCTTGAGGCGGTCGGTATCGACGCCGGTGAGCGCCCGCACCAGTGAGGTCTTGCCATGATCGATGTGTCCCGCAGTACCGATAATCATGCTGCCGGTTCCAAAGGCAATGCAGCTCGGCGTTCGGCCTCAGCGATTTCAGCCGGGGAAAGCCCAGAGCGGACTACATTGAAGAACCGCGCCGCGAGTGGACTTCCGCCGGCGCGGGCCCGCGTGAGCCACATGAGCGCGGTCAGCGGGTCTCGCCCAACGCCGGCGCCCAGATGATAAACGGCGCCCAGCATGGCCTGACCATCGGCGTCGCCACGAGCCGCGGCGCGCCGCCACCAGACCGCTGCTTTTGTCGCGTCCCGCTCGACGCCCAACGCGTTGTGAAAGATCATGCCAAGCCGCGTCATTGCGGCAGCCACATTCTGTTCGGCCGCCGCCAGCGCCCAACGACGAGACTCAACATTGTCGACGGTGATTCCATCGCCCTCCAGAAGCATCCAGCTCAACATGTCCTGCGCTTGGGCATCGCCCTGTTCGGCGGCCTTGCGGTAGAGAGCGGCCGCACGGGCGTTATCTTGTTCTACACCCTCTCCCTTGAAGTAAAGGGTCGCCAGGTTGCGTTGACCGACGGCGTCGCCACCTTCGGCGGCCAGTGAGAGCCAACGCTCCGCAAGCTTGGCATCTCGTTCAACGCCAAGGCCTTCGGAAAAACAGGCGCCGATATTAGCTTGGGCGCGGGACACGCCGGCATGCGCAAGCGGCGTCCACATCTCGAGCGCCGCCGTATAGTCGCCGCGGCTCGCCGCTTCGTATGCGGCCGCCATGCGTTCGCCCACCGATACGTCATCCGATGGCTTTTTTGCCCGCGAACTAGGCCAACGCATCGGAAGCCTCCGGAAGCGTCAACCTGGCGACATTGGCGATAAATCCGTCGGCATCGACCAAACAGCGCATGTCCAGCAACACGGCCCCGTTTTCGATGCGACCAATCACCGGCACGGGCAATTCACGGAGCGCTGCCGCCGCCACGGTCAGGCGACGTCCGCCGCCGCGTGAGACGGCCGGAGTGATCGCGATGCCAAGGCTCGGCAAAGCTTCGACCGGCAACGAGCCAGAACCGACCTGACTGGTGCACGGCACAGTCTTGATCGTAAAACCTGTGCCGAATTTCGCTTCGAGTGTGGGCAAAACGCGTTGGGCGGTTTCCTTCATCTCGTCGATCGGTCTCGCCAGTAGACGGAAAGTAGGTAGAGCTTGCGCGAGACGATCGGGATCGCGATAGAGGCGCAGTGTCGCTTCCAATGCGGCCAGCCTGATCTTGTCCACGCGCAGCGCGCGTTTCATCGGGTTCTTGTTGAGCTTTTCTATGATTGCCCTGCGGCCAACGATGAAACCTGTCTGCGGCCCGCCAAGCAGTTTGTCGCCTGAAAACGTGACGAGATCCGCACCCTCCGAAATCGCTTCTGCGACCGTTGGTTCGTGTGCAAGACCAAACCGAGCGAGATCAATCAACGTGCCAGAGCCAAGATCGTTTACCAAAGGTACTTTATGCCCATGCGCAAGAACCGCGAGCTCGCGCGCGCCGACCTCCTTTGTAAATCCCTCGATTCGATAGTTTGACGTGTGCACTTTGAGGATGAGTCCGGTCTTTGGACCTAGCGCGCCAACATAATCCTTCTTGTGCGTTCGATTGGTCGTGCCGACCTCGACCAGCTTGGCGCCGGCACGGCTCATGATTTCCGGCATACGAAAGGCGCCGCCGATTTCAATCAACTCGCCGCGTGACACGATTGTCTCTCGTCCGCGCGAGAGCGTATTAAGGACAAGCAAGACTGCGGCGGCATTGTTGTTGACGATAGTCGCATCCTCGGCGCCGGTGAGATCGCACAGCAACTCGCGCACCAGTTCGTCGCGTTCCCCACGACGGCCGTCGCCTAGATTGAATTCGAGCGCCACCGCGTTACGCATCGCAATTGCCGCAGCTTCAATTGCGGCCTCTGCAATAAGCGCGCGGCCAAGATTGGTATGCAGCACAGTGCCGGTTAAATTGTAGACTGGACGCAGTTTTGGCTGCGCTTCTGCTTCAAGCATTGCCGTAACTCTACCTACAAAACTGTCTTCGGCTGAAAATTCACGGGCCGCACGCGCCTGCGCCAGCACACGGCGGATCATGGCAACGACCGCGGTACGCCCGAATCGGTCTCTGGCCGGCGCGAGAGCCTCATCGCGCATGACCTCGTCAACCGAAGGAAGCTTCCTCAAAAATGCAGCGGCAGGTTTCGCCATTTGCCTTCAATAACCCAGCATGAATGGATTGATGGCGCCGCGCCGATAACCGAGCTCGCGGACCAGAAGATCGAGCGCGATGCTTGCAACATCGTCGGCAACGGGATCGAGCGCGGGGTTCTGAATCTGCTGAAGAATCTTGACGTAACCGCGGCAGCCCTCGCAAACCTCGGCCCGCACCTCGTCGCTGGCGCCCTCGATTTGCTTGTAGCTGATGTCCTTGGTTGAGCCGCACAGCGTGCATTTGATGCGCACATAGTTCCATTGGGTCGCGCACAACGAACAGGCACAGAAACGCGTGTTGTGCGCGCCAGCCCAGCCCACCACCAGGGATGCGACGGGCGGACCACCGCAGCCGGGACAAACGCCGTCGCCGACCGGCACCAAGCTTTTGCCGTCGAGTCGCGCGGCCTGGCGGGTGAAATGCACCTGCAACGCCGCCGCCACGAACACATGGTCCGCGAGCTGGTCAACAGGAATCGAGTCGGTGAGCACCGCGCGTGCCATGGCACCTCGTGCAGCCTCGTCAGCGGCCTGCGCCCGCACGAGCGCAGCGCGCGCCTGTTCCGGCATCTCGATACCCGTCGCGAGCGTGAACAGCCGCTCGATCGTCGCGTCGAATGCGGAGTCCGCGGTGAATCGGCCACGGTCGAGCGGTGGCATGCCGAATTCGCGCGCGCGCTTGAGAGCATCCTCGGCCGGCATGTCGGGCTCCGCGAGCCCGCCTTGCAAACGATGTTGGATATCGTTCAACGCGGCAAGAAAGTTCAGATAGCGCGCGAGCGCATGCCCTTCGGCGAGGTCGCGCAGGCGCTTCGCCCGGACGGCAAATAAAGTCAGTGGATCAGGGAGTTTGACAAATGGCGGCTCGGCAATTTCCCCGATCGGGACTGGATCATGCCGAGGGGCGCCGACGGTACTCATAATTCACGAACCCTCCGGGTCACGTGGCTACTGGCGGCGGCGCCCATTCTACCGAGCGCCGCCTTATTTGCGTTACGTTAGCGCTTACCGACCAACTCGCGCAACCATTTGCGATGGTGCCGCCAGGCCCAGCCGCCTGTAACTCGACCGCGTGTCATTGCGCCGATGGTGCCGCGGACCCAGATTGCCGCATAAACGTGCACGATCCAGACACAGATGATCGTCACCGCCGCCAGTGAATGGATCAACACGGCGAAGCGCTTAGTTTCGACTGACGAATATTCGGCGAAATATTGGTCCCAAATCAGCACACCGCTGCAAATCAGCGTGATGATAAGGACCGACATGGACCAGAACACTACCTTCTGGCCCGCGTTGTATTTGCCAACCTCAGGCAGCCGTTCTTCATGTCCGGTCAAGACATCGCGCAGTCGTGCCATCCATGTATCGTCTTCGGCCTTCCACAGGTTTGCTCTCCAGAACCGAATGAACAGTCCAGCAAAGCTGAAGAAGAGGATCACGCCGAGCCAGGGATGGATCGCACGTGTCCACTGCCCGCCGCCGAACAAACCGGTGAGGAAGAAAAGACTAGGATGGAACAACGCCAGCCCGGAGATCGCGAGGAGCACCAGGCACGTTGCCGTGATCCAGTGATTGATCCGCGCGCCTCCGGTATAGCGATCTACAGTGACCGGATTGCCCGGATGGACCTGATCGCCTGACTCGACGTCATACGCGGTCATCTATGTCCTCCGGCCAGTCGCTTGGCATTTTCCTCGTCTTCGGGCGAAACGCGGTTGGCGCCAGTCACAACGTGATGCAAGAAGCCGATTGCCGCGAAAGCTCCCATCGCCGCCAAGCCCGCATATTTGGTCACGCCCTTCCACAATTCGACGACCGGGCTGATCCGCGGGTCCTTCGGTAGATTGGCGTAGATTTGCGGTTGATCGGCGTGATGCAACACGTACATCACGTGCGTACCGCCGACTCCCGGCGGATCATAAAGTCCGGCATTCGCAAAGCCGCGCGCTTTGAGGTCCTTGATGCGAGCCTCGGCGTGCTGCTTCATTTCCTCCTTGGTGCCGAACACAATGGCGTGCGTCGGGCAGGACTTGGCGCAAGCAGGGCCTTGGCCAACCGCGACACGATCGGAACACAGCGTGCACTTATAGGCCTTGTTATCGACCTGCGAGATGCGCGGGATGTTGAACGGACATCCTTTTATGCAATAGCCGCAGCCAATGCACTTGTCGTGATCAAAATCCACAATGCCATTGGAGTACTGCACGATGGCGCCCGGCGCGGGGCATGCTTTCAGGCAGCCCGGATCGGCACAATGCATGCAGCCATCCTTCCGGATCAGCCATTCGAGGTTCTTGCTTTCCGGGTTCACCCACTCGGTGAAGCGCATGACCGTGAAACTCTCGGGCGTCAGGTCGAGCGGGTTGTCGTACACACCGTGATTGAACCCGATCTCCTGATGCATGTCGTTCCACTCAAGGCATGCAACCTGGCATGCCTTGCAGCCGATGCATTTCGACACGTCGATGAGCTTGGCCACCGGCGTGAGCTGTCGTGAAGGCGGAGGTATATTCGATGCGGAGCGCCGCACCAGATCTTCCTGGCCGTACGTCGTCTTGACGTTCGCAGTCGGCGCAGGGGGAAGAACGTATTCGAAGTTCGCCATCGTTCCCTCCCTTATGCCACCGGCCCGGAAATGGGCTCGATATCGACCAGGAACGCCTTGTACTCAGGCGTCTCGATGTTGGCGTCACCGACATAGGGCGTAAGTGAATTCGGGCCAAAGCCCTTTCTCGCTTCGCCCATGAAACCCCAATGCAAGGGAATGCCGACGATGTGGACGGTTTTGCCGTCGCAGGTGAGCGGCGTGATACGTTTGGTCACGACCGCCTTGGCCTTGACCGAACCACGTTTCGACCAGACGCGGACCCAGCCACCGGACTTGATATTCTTCTCGTTGGCCAGCTGTTCGCTGACTTCCACGAAGAATTCCGGCTGCACCACCGCATTGTTATGCTGATGCTTGGTCCAGAAATGGAAGTGCTCGGTGAGCCGGTAGGAGGTCGCCGCGTACGGGAACTCCTTTGCCTCGCCGAACTGCTCCATGTCGCCCTTGAACACTCGGGCGACCGGATTGCCGCGAACCTTCGGCGCCAACGGATTGGCGATCGGCGATTCGAACGGCTCGTAGTGAACCGGGAACGGCCCGTCACGCATCAAACCACGGGTGAAGAGACGCGCAGTGCCCTCCGGATTCATGATGAAGGGTTGCACATCGGCCGGCTTCGCGGTTGGTGCGATGTCGGGAATGTCGTAACCAGTCCATTTAGCACCATCCCACCAGAGCAGTTTGCGGGTCGGATCCCAAGGCTGGCCATTCAAGTCCGCCGACGCACGATTGTAGAGAATTCGGCGGTTGACCGGCCATGACCACGCCCATTTGGAATAGGCGCCGGTCGAATCCGGATCGCTCGTATCCCGGCGGGCCATATTATTGCCCGCCTCGTTGAAGCAGCCGGAATAGATCCAGCAGCCGCAGGCGGTCTTTCCGTCATCACGAAGCGCGGCGAAGGAGACGACTTGCTTTCCCTTTGCCAGCGTCACCTTTGTCGCGTCGTTCGGGTCCGTTATATCTTCTGTGGCGTAACCGTTGAGCTCTTTGGCGAGCTCCTCCGCTGTTGGATCGCCTGGTTTCTTGTACCGCCAGTCGAGATTGGTGATCGGTTCGGGAACCGGGCCGCCTTCCTTCTCGTAGAGCGCTTTCAGCCGCAGATAGATTTGCGCCATGATCCAGGCGTCGCCCTTGCCTTCGGCCGGATGCGATGCGCCGGCCCAGTGCCATTGCAGCCAGCGGCCGGAGTTCGTCAACGAGCCTTCGTCCTCGGCAAAGCAAGTGGTTGGCAGCTCGATGACCTCGGTTTGGATCTTCGAGGAATCGACGTCGTTATATTCACCGTGATTTTCCCAGAACCGCGCCGTCTCTGTTTGCAACGGGTCCATGACGACGAGATATTTAAGCTTGGAAAGCGCTGCTGTGATCTTTCTGCGATTTGGGAACGACAGCAGAGGATTGAAGCCCTGGCAGAAGTACCCGTTCATCTTGCCTTGGTGCATCAGCTCGAAAGCGCGCAAAACGTCGTAGGCTGGCACGTCGAGCTTGGGCAGCCAGTCATAGCCGAAGCTGTTTTCGGCAGTCGCCGCCGATCCCCACATCGACTTCTGGAAGCTGACAAAGAACTTCTTGTAGTTTTGCCAGTAACTCATCTGGTTCGGCCGCAGCGGCTTGAAGCCGCGGGTCGACATGTAGGCGTCTAAGGTCGGCTCCTTTTCCGTCGGGATCGTCAGATAGCCGGGGATCAGGTTCGACATCAGCCCGATGTCGGTCAGCCCTTGGATATTGGAGTGACCGCGTAGGGCGTTCATGCCGCCGCCGCGCGTACCAATGTTACCAAGTATGAGCTGCAACATCGCCATCGTGCGAATGTTCTGCGAGCCCTTCGAATGCTGCGTCCAGCCGAGCGCATACATCGAGGTCATCGTCTTGTCTTTCGCCGAGCATTCGGCGATCCACTGCGCCACCTTCAGGAACTTGTCCTTCGGCGTGCCGCAGATTCGTTCGACCATCTCCGGCGTATAGACGGCGATATGCTTCTTGAGCAGGTTCCAGACCGAACGCGGGTTATCCATATCGGAAACGACATAGCCGTCCGGCCCGAGCTCGTAATCCCAGGTCGACCTATTGTAGTCACGGCGCGCTTCGTCATAGCCGGTGAACAAGCCGTCTTTGTAATCGAAGCCATCTTTAACTACATAGGGCGCGTTGGTGAACGCCTTCACGTAGTCCCACTGCACCTTGTCGTTGGAGATGCAATAATTCATTACGCCGTAAAGGAAGGCGATATCGGTGCCCTGCCGGATCGGAGCGTAAAGGTCGGCAACCGAAGCAGAGCGTGTGAAGCGTGGGTCGACGACGATCAGCTTGGCGCCACGGTTGGCTTTCGCCTCCGTGACCCATTTGAATCCGCACGGGTGCGCCTCGGCGGCATTGCCACCCATGATAACGACGAGATCCGTGTTCTTGATATCAGTCCACGAATTCGTCATTGCACCGCGACCGAATGTTGGGGCCAAACTGGCCACCGTCGGTCCGTGTCAAACTCTTGCTTGGTTATCGAACGCCAGCATTCCGGCGCTGCGCACAACCTTGTAGGTGCACCACGCCGTTTCGTTGGTTGTCGCGGAGGCCGCCAGGAACCCGGTGGTTAGCCAACGGTTCACTGTGACACCGTCGCCGTTCTTGGCGGTAAAGTTTTTATCACGGTCATCCTTCATCAGCCGCGCAATACGGTCGAGCGCGACGTCCCAGGACACGCGCTCGAACTTGTCCGAACCCGCCTTGCGGATTTGCGGATAAAGAGTGCGCGTCCGCGAATTGACCATGTCTAGCAAGGCCGCGCCTTTTGGACAGAGCGTGCCGCGGTTGGTCGGATGGTCCGGATCGCCTTCGATGTGAACGATCTCGGCTTTCTCGCCCTTCTTCAGATCGCCCTTCGAATACATGATGATGCCGCAGGCGACTGAGCAATATGTGCAGGTATTGCGGGTCTCGGTCAGGCTCGCGAGCTTCCATGGACGAATGGAAGTGGCCAAGGCTTCTTCAATATCTCCGAAGCCGAGCGCACCGAGCGTTGTACCGGCAATACCCACGCTGGCGCCCTTCATAAATTGGCGCCGCGAGAGCTCCATGTTCATTGATTGCCCTCCTTTGAGAGCGTTTGCCCCCGACGGGGGACGCTTCGGGCCCGGACGTCACCCTCCGATAACGTCCGCCACGCGCGATTTTCGCGCATGGCCTAAGGCTATTTTTGAACTAGTCCAGTGTCAAACAACTTGGTCGTCATCGGCATTCTTGTGCGCCGCACCAAAAACTTCGTTTTGATTGAATAATCAGTGACTTTTCGATTCTGCGCGGCACCATCGCACCACTATGCGGCATTATGTTCCAAAACATATTTTTTGAGCATTTCAGAGGAATATTGCGCAAGATTAAATTTGCGTCGCCAGAATATTGATAAGCGTCTTCGTCTGGCGCAGAGTTGATGGGTGAGAAATCGAGTGGCTCCCGAGGTTCGGGGCACATTGGCGACGACCCTCCCAATAGCGCTGATTCAAGCGGCATCTATCGCCGTTACGACCGCACTTTTGTTCGTGGCCCAGTCTAACGCGGCCGAACTCCAGCGCTGGACGGCCAAGCAGCCCCCCCCACATTTCACCCTGCCCGATACCGATGGCCGGACCATCGCGCTCGATTCCCGTCGCGGCTCCATCACCATCGTGCATTTCTTCGCGACCTGGTGCGAACCCTGCCGCGAGGAGCTGCCAGCCCTAGATCGGTTGAGCGAGCGCAGCGGCAGTGAAATCAAGGTTCTCGCGATCTCGGTCGCCGAACCCGACGGACGCGTGCGGCGGTTTCTTCAGTCCATGCCGCTGAGCATCCCGGTGCTGCTCGATCGTGATCGCGTCACCGCCAGATCATGGCACGTATCGACTTTGCCGACGAGCATCGTGCTCGACGCCGGGCTTAAACCGAAACTGCTGATTGAAACGGACTACGCGTGGGACACAATCGATCCGCGGACATTAACCGAAGAAATTTCGATCGTGATCCCCGCGCAAAAATTCGATGCAATACAAGAAACCATCGGCCCATACCTAGGAGGAGTCAGACATGAAGTTCGATCGACGCATAGTTCTTAAAGGCAGTGCTGTTATTCCATTGGCCGCGGCCCTGCCGCGGTGGGCTTCCGCCGCGGGCGATTTCAACCCGCAGCCTGGTCCGTGGCGCACGTTCCAGATCGTCACCAGGCTCGAAATCGCCAAGCCGGAAGGCAAAACGCAAGCTTGGGTGCCGGTTCCCGCCGTCAACGAGGCGGATTGGTTTAAATCACTCGGCAGCGATTGGACCAGCAACGGCAAGGCCGAACTCGTGCGCGATCCAAAATACGGATCGGAATTGGTCCACGTTGAATGGGCAAGCGATGAGGCCAAGCCCGCCATTGAAGTCATCAGCAAGATTTCAACCCGCGATCGAGCAGTCGATCTGACGAAACCAGGCAATGCGAAACCGCTGTCTGCGGCCGACCATAGATTTTATACCGAAGGAAGCGAATTGATTCCTGTTGACGGAATCGTCAAGGAAACTTCCGACAAGATTGTCGCCGATGTCAAAACGGATGTCGAAAAGGTCAGCGCAATCTATGAGTGGATCGTCGCGAACACATTTCGTGACGGCAAAGTGCGCGGCTGCGGGATCGGCGATATTGCCTCGATGCTGAAGACAGGCAATCTCGGCGGCAAATGCGCGGACTTGAACGCCTTGTATGTGGGGCTTGTTCGCGCGGCCGGCATTCCTGCACGCGACGTCTACGGTATCCGGGTCGCGCCGTCGAAGTTCGGTTACAGAAGCCTTGGCGCCAACTCTGAAATCATAACGAAAGCCCAGCACTGCCGTGCGGAGACCTTCGTCGCCGGGCATGGCTGGATCGCCACCGACCCGGCCGATGTACGCAAGGTCGTGCTAGAGGAGCCGCCGGGCACTCTGCCAATCGACAATCCAAAAGTCGTCGACGCGCGGAAGACGCTTTTCGGTGCATGGGAAGGCAATTGGCTTGCCTATAACTTCGCGCATGATGTCGCATTACCTGGATCGAAGGGACCCAAGCTTGGCTTCTTGATGTATCCGCAGGCTGAATGCGGCCCGGCGCGGCTCGATTGTCTCGATCCTGACAATTTCAAATATACCATCGTGTCGAAGGAACTGACTTCGGCGTGATGGCCGGTTGCGACATAGTGCAGGCGCTGCGTCGGCAGCGCTTGCAGCCCTGGCTCCCGCCCAAAGCCGGAACCTCGGGAACCCATTGCGAGTTGCCCGTCAAATCCTGCATGGGAGCTCGCAATGCGCATTACCATTCTTGTCACATTTATCGCCCTGGCCGCCGCGCCGGTGGCGTTTGGGCAAAACAGTTCGGGCGGCGGCGGCACAGAACCTCAGAACAAGGGCTCCACGGGGTGGACGGGTGGTCATCCCGAAATCGGCGGCTCGACAAGTGCCACCCAACAAACGACGGGACAAGAAAGCAGCGACGCCGACGCCAAGGCAGCCGCAGGCCAGCCGCTCACGGCGACCGGCGAGGATCTGAAAGGACCGCCGAAGCGTTTCGCGCCCTCCAAGACGCCAGAGTAGCCGCAGTCATCGGGTCAGGTCGTTTCAGTCTCCACGCCGTCAACGGCGGAGAATCTCGCGTGCTTTTGCATGGCGTGATCGCCGCACGCTTGCTGCTATGCTGACGCGATCAATGGCGCGCGACCAAACGACCGTGATTGTGCTTGACCTGCGCGGGTTGCGCTGCCCGCAGCCAGTATTGCGTGCAAAGAAGGCGCTGCGCAACATTCCAGTTGGTGGCATGCTGGTTCTTCAATGCACCGATCCGCTGACCGCGATCGATGTGCCGCATTTCTGCAACCAGACTGGCCACACACTGAGTGTTCAAGAACAGAAACGCGAGCTTTATATCTTCAAGATCGTGAAGCGGCATTGATCGTCGCCAACCAAAGCTAGACACATGCAGCCTGTATATCTCGACTTCAACGCGACGACGCCGGTTGCGCCGGAAGTGCTGGACGCGATGTTGCCTTTTTTACGCGAGGAATTTGGCAACCCCTCATCGGCGCATATGCTTGGCCAACGGGCACATTTGGCGGTCGATACCGCTCGCAGCCAAGTCGCGGCGCTTATCGGCGCAAGCGTCGACGAAATTGTCTTTACGGGCGGTGGAACCGAAGCGAGCAATATGGCAATTCGCGGCGCGGCGACCACGAGGCGCGATCGGCCAGCGGTTGTCACAACGAACATCGAACATCCCGCTACCGAAGCGTGTTGCTCGCTGCTCGAGCGCAACGGACACCGGATCCGCCGGGTTGCAGCGAAGGCTGACGGCCGCGTCGACCTCGCCGCAATGAAGGATGCTATCAGTGCTGACACGGCTCTGGTGACAATCATTCATGCACAGAACGAAATCGGCACGTTACAGCCAGTCGGCGACACCGCTCGGCATGCACACAGTGCCGGTGCGCTTGTCCACGCCGACGCCGCGCAGTCGGTCGGCAAGATGCCGGTTCGCGTCAACGAACTCGGCGTCGACTTGCTTTCCATCGCCGGCCACAAGTTGTACGCGCCAAAGGGAATTGGCGCGCTTTACGTTCGGCGTGGCGTAAGACTTCCGCCTTTGCTAGTGGGCGCCGGTCAGGAGCGTGGCAACCGCGCCGGCACGGAAAATGTCGCTTATATTGTCGGATTGGGCGAAGCCTGCAGACTTGCGGCGGCGGCGCTCGACAGGGCCCCACAACACATGGCCTCGCTTGCCAGGCACCTATTCGCCGAACTCGAGCGAGCCATTCCCGGGATTGTATTGGTTGGGCATCCGACTGAACGTCTGCCGAATACACTCAACGTTTTGTTTCCCGGAGTTTCAGGACGGCAGCTCCTGGCCGTGTGTCCGGGTGTACTCGCCTCGAACGGCTCCGCATGTCACGCCGACAGCGAAGAGCCGTCGGCGATATTGCTTGCACTTGGCATTTCACGCGAAAAGGCGCTCGGCACGGTTCGGCTGTCGCTTGGACGCGCAAGCACACCGGAGGATGCTGACGCCGCGGCCGCCCACCTGGCTGCCGCTTGGCGTGCCTTGCGGCAGACCACGCCCCAACGGGTCGCAATATAACGGAGCAGGCAAGATGAATATTGTGCAGCAAATTCGCTTGAGCCATCTGTCCCATGGCGGCGGATGTGGCTGCAAGCTGGCGCCCTCAGTGCTGCAACAATTGCTCTCCAGCCATCCAGCCGCGACGCCTTACAAGAAATTGCTGGTCGGCGTCGAAACCGGTGACGATGCCGCAGTCTGGGAACTCGACAACGGCACCTGCGTTATCGCAACCACCGATTTTTTTATGCCGATGGTCGACGATCCGCATGACTTCGGCCGCATTGCCGCGACGAACGCGATCTCGGATGTTTACGCGATGGGCGGCATGCCGATCATGGCACTGGCCATTCTCGGCATGCCGGTCGACAAAATCCCCGCCGAGATGGTGCGGAAAATTCTCGAAGGCGGCGCTTCAATATGCGACGCTGCAGGCATTCCGGTCGCCGGAGGTCATTCCATCGATTCGCCCGAGCCGATCTACGGTCTCGCTGTTATCGGCACCGCGGCAAAATCCGATATTCGACGTAACAGCAGCGCCAAGGCTGGCGACAAATTAATCCTTACCAAAGCGCTCGGAGTCGGAATTTATTCGGCCGCTTTCAAGAAAGGCGCATTGTCGCGCAATGCCTACGATGAATTTATGGCGAGTACGACTTTACTTAATCGCGTTGGCGCAAAACTCGCCAAGGATATCGCCGTGCATGCGATGACCGACGTAACCGGCTTTGGTCTGCTCGGTCATGCCCTGGAAGTTGCGCGAGGATCGCATAAAACGGTAACGATCAATTTCTCGGCGCTTCCCTTTCTGAAAGAAGCAGCGACGCTAACTCAAAATGGATTTGTTACGGGTGCATCGGGCCGGAACTGGAAGAGTTACGATAGCAGTATTGTGCTTCCGAAGAATATCTTAGATTGGCAACTACAGCTCCTGTGCGACCCGCAAACATCCGGTGGACTTCTTATTGCCTGCGCACCGGATCGCGCAGAAGACGTGTTGGAAACTATTGTGACAGCCGGCTGTCTCGCCGCGAAAATTATCGGCGCTATCGAAGCAGGGGAAGCCCGCGTTGTTGTAAAGGCGTAGCCTTTCCACAAAAGCCCTGACCGACGCGGCCTACGGTTCACGGCTCCATGCCAAGCGCACGGATATTTTTGCGTACGTTTTCTTCCTGTAGCGCGGCAAGAAATGCTTGCACGCCAGGACGCTTGCGCCGTTTGTCTACAATGAGAAAGTCGTAATGCTCCGCCGAAACTGGCAGGAAGCCGAGACCATAGAGCTTTGCCACTGGTTCAATGGCGAGACCCCAATCGGCGCGACCCTGCGCGATGGCTGCCGCAACCGCGTTGTGGGACTTCGGCTGATTGGGATAGCCGGGAGGCCGCGCGCCATCGAGCAATTTGTCCGTAAGTACGCGCGTGCCGGAGCCCGCGTTGCGGTTGACCATGACGGCGGATGAATCGGTCAGCACGATTTTCAGCGCCTCGCGTGCGCTGCGGCCTTCAAATCGCGCATCACCGGACCGGAACAATATGCCCTGCATCCGCCGCCAGCCTCGAGCCAGACTCAGGCCCGGCGTCACCAGATGCACATTATATTGGCCGCTCGCCGGATCGATCAGATGAACTGGGGCTACATCGCATTCGCCGCGGGATGCCGCCGCGACGCCGCCGAGGCTGCCGACGGCCAAGGTCCGGGCGGAGAAACCACGGCCGGCGAGCTCCCCTACCACCACATCGAGCGCCACGTCATGACTGCCCATGATTACCAAATCAGGCACGCGCGCCGCTGTGCCGATCAATGTCACTTGCGCGTCGCTGCCGGCGTCGAGTGCCGACGCGAGTGCGTCGACTTCGAAAAAACCGTCGGCCTGCGAGAAGCTAGTCACCGCGCCGGAGCCCTTGGCTGTAGGAAACGCAACGGCGCCTTCTTCGCCTTCGACCAGCGACACCAGTACGAATTCCTTGCGGCCGAGCTCCGAAGCGACGCGCACCGGCACCCGCGCAGTGATCGTCTCTGCCGTCTCAGGCGGCAAGCCGGCGCGAGCGCGGAGCACCGGCGCTACGAAGGCGTAAAATGTGAAGATTGCCGATGTGGGAAAGCCCGGGAGCACCACAATCGGCTTTCCGTCAACAACACCAAGGCAGAGTGGCTTGCCAGGCTTGAGTGCGACGCCGTGCACAAGAATGCCGGGTTTCCCCAACTTGGATACAACACGATGCGACAGATCGCCTGTGCCTTTCGAAGTACCACCAGAAAGGACCACCATATCGCTTGCGGCGAGCGCATCACGCGTCGCTTTTTCCAGGATCATCGCATCGTCAGGATAGACCCCCGACAAGATTGGTTCGCCGCCCGCCTCAGCCACCGCTGCCGCGATAATCGCACCGTTGCTGTCATAAACGCCCGCCGGCCTGAGCGGCTCGCCCGGCTCGATCAACTCGTCGCCGGTCGAGAGCACCGCGACCTTGGGCTTTCGCACGACATCTATCCGGTCCAGTCCGCACGCAGCCAGCATGCCGATTTCGCGCGCGCCAATGCGCGTGCCACGCCGTAACAGCGTCTCGCCCCGCGCAATATCGGAGCCGGCAAATGAGACAAATTGCCCAGGTGTCGCAGTACGACGCAGTTCGATGCGTGGTGTGCCGCCCTCGATCAGTTCTGTCTGCTCGATCATCACCACCGCGTCGGCACCACGCGGGATAACCCCGCCTGTCGCTATCGCGGAGCAGGTCCCTGCCAAAATGGTAACTTTGGGCTCATGACCGCAGACGATGACCTCGTCATTGAGCGTGAAGATTCTTGGATTGCCATCGCTGGCACCCCAGGTATCCGCCGCCCGCACGGCAAAGCCATCAACATTTGAACGGTCGAAAGGGGGTGCGTCGACCGCAGCAATCACATCTGTGGCGAGAACACGCGTGCGCGACTCGGCAAGCGTTACCGATTCGCCTGCAAGCGGGGTGAGATCGAGATGCCGCTCGAAACGCACGCGCGCTTCTTCCGCCGACACAACTTCAAGGAATTGCTCCTGACGCGCAGCAGCACGTACGCGCGCGATCAAATCGCTTTCTTCGCCCGGCCGAAGCTTTCGGGTATTGCTCATTTTGCGAAACTCATGGCCACGGCCTTACCGGCACCGGTGTCCCGGCGGAATATCCTTCGCTGTCGGCCGGTACGAGAATCCATCCATCCGATCGGGCAAGCGACGATATAGGAAGATATTTCGTTGCCAGCGGCTCGGCCTCACCGGAGTTTCGTCTCACCGGCACGATTTCGGTCAGACCCACAGTCGAACTGACCTTGCGGGCGAGCGGCAAGATTTCTGACGGCTCGTTTTCACTGCTTTTCGCCGCCGCAAGCCGATCAAGCAGACGCCGTCCAACCATGAGCCAGACACTGAGCGCCGCGTCGAGCCGCCCCGGCAGAAGCAATACCGGCCTCGTCCCGACAAAACCAAGCGCGCCGGTTTCACCCGGCGTCAGCCCTATTCCGTGGATCGCAAGTTGCCCCTCGCGCGCTAGTGTCTGAACGCTGTTATCGTTGCGTCCACTACCCGTTCCACCGATTGCGACGATCGCATCCGCGCTTTCAGCGGCCATCGCGACACCAAGACCCCGCCCGCTGTTGTCCAGCCGCGACGCCGCGCCTCGGCGTTCAATATCTTCCGTCACCAACCGGGCGGCGGCGTTGATGATGCCGCTCCCACGCACCGGCAGAACGCGAATACGCGGCTCGCGCACGGTGATGCGCACAATTCCGGCGGCTGAAAATGCCGCGAGATCAGTGATTCGCAACCGCTCGCCGGCCCGCCGCAATGGAATTGCCGGATCGCTATCGCCGCCCGCCTGCAATACACCGTCGCCCGGGTTAATCGGGATGAGCGCTTCAGCAAGGCCTCCGGCAACCTTCACCGTGTCGATTGGCGCAACGCTGTCGGTACCAGCCGGGAGTACCTGCCCCGCCTCGATACGTGAGGGCGTGCGCACGAGCAGTGACGGTGCATAATTTCCGGCACCCAGAGTCTCGTCGGAACTCAGCGCCCAACCGTCCTGCAACGCCAGCGCCGACGCGGGGCGCGCCGGCGCCATTGCGTCCGCGGCAAGCACTCGCCCCACGGCCGCGAAGACGTCGACCGTGCGCTGGGTGACCGCCTTCACTTCCGCGTCGATCATCAAAAGCACGTCGGCGAGTGGTGTCAGCCGTGAGATTTTTTGTATTGCTTCGGATGCCGCCATTTGCCGCGCTTGACCTTCTTGCACTCAGAGACTTGAGTTTAGCTCAACAAAATGGCGGATGCAGCGAAGCTTTCTATTGGCGAAATTGGAGAGGTAGGCGTGTTTACGACCACAAAGGACAAGGCTCTTCTCACCACGACCACTGGGGCGCTGCCCCGCCCCAGTTGGTATACCGAGAACCTTCGCGGCATTCCGCTGTCGCAAGGATTTTCCCGGCTCGCCTACCGCGAGCAACATTTCGATTGTCTGGCTTGCCATGTAGCAGCACAGCACCGCGCGGGTATCGACATTTTTGTGGACGGCGATACCCGCCTCGATGACGACGTCGCCGG